>Ga0307436_1001343_pt1 | contig 10930 bp, 11 predicted proteins | sample SalMarWE160440MG_FD_202513 | JGI IMG/M metagenome (GOLD analysis project Ga0307436, IMG submission 202513) | Salt marsh sediment microbial communities from the Plum Island Ecosystem LTER, Massachusetts, United States - WE1604-40 | ecosystem: Environmental > Aquatic > Marine > Intertidal zone >...
GTCGCTCAGCCAATACAGCTGCTTCCTCATCAAGGCCTCCTCGATTCGGAAGCCTTGAATCACAACTCAAGCCGCGCTGGAACCCTTATTGAGTACAGACCCTAATGCGACGTTGCGACGCATAGTAGCGCAACGGCGCGCGCTTTGGAACCGGGTCAGTTGCCCGTCCGGCCGGCTTGCGAAACGAGAGGATTACTCCGCCGCGGCAATCGGCACCTCGGCCTCCTCGACGACGACGTGCGAGCGTGCGCGGATGGCGTCGTCGCGGTATTTGCGCTTGAGCGCGGCCTCGCCGCCTGAGGTGGCGTGATAGAGCTCGAGTGCCTCGAACTCGTCAGCCTCCGGCGCGGCGATCGCCAGATCGCTGTAGCGCCAGCGGTCAGGCGCCTTCAGCGCGGCATCGAGCATGGCCTTGCAGCGGCGATAGACGCGGAAATAGCGCCAGGCCTTGAGCGCGGTGCCGCCCCAATAGCGCGCGTAGAACGCAATCGGATTTTCCAGCGGCAGGCCGCTGCGCCGGTCGCGGCGCGATTTCAGCCGCAGCGCGCCGCCCTCGAGCGGATGCACGCCCTCGAACAGGATCATCAGATAGAACCACAGGATGGTCGACAGCGTGGTGCCCGGCCGCCCGAGCGGGCTCGCGCAGGTGCGGCGAAGAATCGTTCGTATATGGTCCGGCGTGTAGAAGGCGTGCCAGGCCGCGCGATAGGCCGCCTCCCAGTCGGCGTCCGACATGGTGCCGTGATGCGAGACCCGGTGGTTGAGGTCGTATTTGTTCATGTCGGGATTCATCCAGATCCCCTTGGCGTCGAGGACCTTGTGATCCTCCGAGCCCGGCAGCGGCGTCAGGAAGAAGAATTCCAGAATATCGATCGGCAGTTCGCGCTTGATGATCTCGACGTCGCGCAGGATCGACTCTTTGGTATCGGCGGGAAAGCCGAGGATGTAGCCGGCATAGGTGATGGCGCCGGCGTTGCGCCACATCTGCAGCATCTCGCGGTATTCGGTGATCTTGTTCTGCCGCTTCTTGGCGGCGATCAGGTTGTCGGGGTTGATGTTCTCCAGCCCGATGAAGACGCGGCGCACACCCGCTTTGCCCGCCTTCTCGATGAAGTTCGGAATCTTGTGGCAGAGCGTGTCGACCTGAATCGTAAAGCCGATATTCATCCCCTCACCCTGCCGCATCGCGATCATGCGGTCGAACAGCGGCTCCCAGTCCTTGTTGCGGGCGAAATTGTCGTCGGTGATGAAGAAACGCTTGATGCCCTGCGCGTAGTTCTCGCGCACGATCTTTTCCAGGTCGTCGGCCGAGCGGATGCGGCTCTTGCGCCCCTGCACGTTGATGATGGTGCAGAACGAGCACTGGTAGGGGCAGCCGCGGCCGAGATCGATACTCGACAGCGAGCCGGAGGTGCGCACCACGTGCTGGCGCGGCAGGAACGGCGGCGGCTCGCCGGCAAGCTGCGGCAGGTCGTTCATGTAATCGTACAGCGGTTTGAGTTGCCCCTCATAGGCGTCGCGCAGCACCTGGTCGAGGCGGAACTCCTCGGCTTCGCCGGCGAAGAACGATATGCCCATCGCCTGCACCGCCCGGATATCGGCGGGCAGCTCCGGCAGCATGGCGATGCAGCCGGAAACGTGAAAGCCGCCGATGGCGACCGGCAGGCCGGCGGCGAGGAAGGGCCGCGCCAGGTCGACCGCGCGCGGAAACTGGTTCGACTGTACGCCGACCAGACCGATCAACGCGCGGCCGCCGTCGCGGCGGATCATGCGAATGATCTGCTTTGGCCGCACCCGCCGGTTGGTCTCATCATAAGTGTGCAGGCGGATCTCGACGCCAGGGCCGAGCACTTTGCGCCGGCTGGCGTCTTGCGCCAGCGCGTTCAGGCAGGCGAGCGTGTTGGAGGGGATCGCCGAGCGCAGCCACTGAATCGGATAGCCGTCGTCGTCGTAATGCGTCGGCTTGATCATCACGAAATGGAAGAGATCGGCCTTCTTGTCGCTGGCAGTGCTCGGCATCGCGCGCAACCTCTCGGTGGCCAGCTGACAACCTCCGGCTGGCGCCCTCAGGGCGCGCATGCCGGTACAAAGCCATCGGCAGGAGGTGCCGCCGATCTCGTTGAATAGTCGCAGCATTTTGCTGCGTCGGATAGACTGAATTTGCAACAAAATGCTGCACCCCCCCTGTAAATCGGGCCAGTGCGGCCCCATATATCTTTGGCATGTCAGCGTTTTTTGGTGCGAGCCGCGTTATTGGAGGTCATTATGGATAAATTCGATTACAGCGCGCCGGCGGAGTTGTTTCCCTCGCGCAATCGCAAGGTCGCCAACAAGATCAAATATCGCCGCTTCGACAAGGCGGCCGACGCCATCCGCTTCGCGGTCGAGGAATTGCCCGAGCCGCAGTTGCTGGGCGCCTATATCCAGATCGACGAGCAACGGCTCGGCCACAAGGACATCCGCGCGCTTTACGAGAGCGAGCGCTACCCGCTGAAGAAGCAGGCCGCCTGAATACATTGACGAAATCACCGCGAACGCCTATGTAACCGGCGTTGAAACTCGATTTTCGGTTTTGCCTTGCTGCGCTGCCCGGTTTTGGCCGCTTAACAAGTCACCCCCAAAACTGATGTTTCGATCGTCCGGGCGATGAAGCCTGGGCGCATCTCAACCTAAGCAGCTCTCAGAGCAAGGACAGCCAACATGGCTACAGGTACCGTGAAGTTCTTCAACACCCAGAAGGGCTTTGGATTCATTACACCGAGCGACGGCTCGCGCGACGTTTTCGTGCACATCAGTGCGGTCGAGCGCGCCGGCATGAGCACGCTCAACGAAGGCCAGCGCCTCACCTACGAAGTGGTGACGGAACGCGGCAAGCAGGCGGCCAGCAATCTGCAGAACGCCTGAGCGCAAACGCGCGAAGTTAACGACGGAACGCCCGGCCCAAAAGCCGGGCGTTTCTTCTCCAAGTCCAGCGAGCCGCTTGCTTCGCTAAACCAAACGGGGCGCGCAGATGACGCATAAATTCGCGATCGGCACCAACGTCTATTACAACCCGGCATTCGGAAATACGGCCTCGCGCGGCAAATATAAAGTCATCCGCGTGCTGCCGATCGAAAACGACAACCGGCTGGCCTACCGCATCAAGAGCCTGGCGGAGTCCTTCGAGCGCATCGCCGAGGAACACCAGCTCACCCGTACCGACTGACGGAACGGGAACCGGGAAAACGGTTCCAGTTTTGAAAGCGGCCAAATTGCGACCGGCCGCCGCCCGGTTCCGGGCATAAACCAGCCGTAACCAGCCGTTCACCGCGATTTCAACACTGCGTGAAGCCCCCCTGGGAACGCGCGGGCCGTCGCTTACGTTATCCCCCGAACAAGCGATGAACCTTTCGCAAGGTCGCCCCGACTAATGCGGCGTGACCTTGGAGGACGTGCCATGAACTGGTCGATGTACACCGCCGACCGCAGCACCCACCTGAAGATCGTGGTGGTCGGCCTCGCCGCTGCGCTGCTGATTGCCGTGATCGGCATCTCGGCGCACGAATTCAATCTCGGCACCGACATCATGACCGCGCAAACGCCGACCGTGATCAAGGCCGGCGGCCCCGTGGTCTTCACCGACCGCGACGGCGCCACCATCCGTTAACCGGGACGGATGTTAACGGGCTTCCCTCCCATCCCGGACTCGGGTTATCCGGGTTCGGCACTTTGAATTGGCGCCGCAATCGCGGCGCGTTTTTGCGTCATAGCGCCACGCCGACGCTTCATGGTCGAATCAGCGCGCCGCCGATAATAATCCGTCATGGGCCGGGTCCCGTTCCGCCAGTCTGTCGCCATCCTGACCGCCGCCGCCCTGCTGACGGCGGCGGCGCCAGCTTGGCCGCAAGACGCTGCCGACAGGGCGACTCTGGGTGCGCTCGCCGACTATCAGGAAAAGCTTGCGCAATACGAGCGCGCGCACGGCGCCTACGAGCGGGAGCACGAGGCCTATTGGCACGCCGTGGCCGAGAAGCGCAAGCTGCGCAACGCCAAGCGCCGCAAGCATGAGGCCATGCAGCTCGCCGATTACGTGCTGACCCAGCCGCCGGTCTATAGTGGGCCGCCGCGGCCGGTCAGTCCGCTGCCGCCCCCGCCCCCGCCACCGGTGCCGCCCAAGCCGGAAATCCCGGTGGTCGCCGATTTCTTAAGCGCGGCCAAAGAGCAATGGGGCTTCGTGCCGGACCAGCCGGCAAGCGACGCAGACTTCAAGCGCGCCTATGCCCGGGCCGCGCGCGCCGCCGGCTTGACGCAAGCGCAGATCGTCGGCGTCTATGCCTTCGAGACCGGCGGTCGCGGCTCCTACGACACGCAGGCCGGCCTCGAGCCGCCGGGCCCAGGCAAGCACGCGATCTCGCCCGCGCTCGGCTACAATCAATTGCTCAGCACCAATTCCGTTTCGCTGCTGGCCGAGCACGGCAGCCGTTTTCTCGCCGCCCTCAACCGCAAAGCCAAGACGCTTTCCGGCAACGCACGCGTTCACATGGAACGCAAGGTCGCGGTGCTCGCGCGCATGATCGCCTTCTGCCGCAGCCTGCCGCATAGCTGGTGGGAATACGACAAGATCGCCAAGCACACCGCGAAAGGCTGGGGCATCCACGCCGTGCTGCTCGACATCGACATCGGCCCGCTGCTGCAGGTGCAGAAACTTTTGAACTCGGTGCAGTTCGCGCGCGCCAAGGGCTATGGCGCGCCGCTCTCGGCGGCCGAGCTCGAACTGATGAACTTCACCGGCGACGGCAACGGCATCGACATGGTGCTGATGCCGCAGGATTTGCGCGAGCGCGTGCCGACCGCCAATTTCTTCCAGCCCAACGGCTACGCGCGCAATCCGGTGGCGCGCCGCACCAAGGTGGTGGCCGGTCTTATTGCCGAGATTCAGCAGCACATGGACCGCAACGCAGCCACCCCCGGCGCGCGCGAACTGGCGGCGGGGTTTTAGGATCATACGGCGCGGTTTGCACCGTCGACGCCGCGTAACGTCGATGCAGGCTGCCAGATAATTGCGCATGGTTAATGTTTAGAATCCACAATTCTGATAAGCGGCAGCATTCTCGTTAATTTTATTACGAATATTTGCGTGCCAGCGGCGTTGAATAATGACATGAGCTGTCGACGCGGTGCTTTAGCGCACAAGGCAGCACTTCAGGCAGCACAAAATGACGACCGCCGAATTCGACCAGCCTGCGACCCGCCGGCGGCGGCCGCTCGACATCGGCGAACGGCTGCGCACGTGGTGCAACGATGGCGGCGATCATTCGCTCGCGCAACGCGTTGCCAGCGCGGCTTTCGTCATCCGCCTGGCCGGCGCCGCGGCCGTCTATCTGTCCCAAATCGTGCTGGCGCGCTGGATGGGCCGCTTTGAGTTCGGCATTTACGTGTACGTCTGGACCTGGGTTCTGTTGATCGGCGATATCGTCCATCTCGGGCTGCCAATTGCCGCGCAGCGCTTCATCCCGGAATACAGCACGCCGTCATCGGGCGATGCGCTGCGCGGTTTTATCGTCGGCATCCGCCGTGTCGTGCTGGTCGGCGCGGGCGCGGTGGCGCTGCTTGGCGCTGCGGCCCTGCGCCTGTCCGAGTCGTGGCTCGATCCGCACCAGATCGCGCCGCTTTATCTCGCCTGTCTGGCGCTGCCTTTTTTCAGCCTGTCCATCGTCCTGGACGGCACCGCGCGCGCCTTTAATTGGATTAACCTCGCGCTGGCGCCGCATTTTTTCTGGCGGCCGCTGCTGGTGCTGGCGTTGATGGTGGCGGCGTATCTGGCCGGATTTCCTACAAACGCCACCAGCGCGATGGCGGCCGTGGTCGCCGCCACCGTGGCGATGGCCGTGCTGCAGTTGCTGCTGATCGACCGGCGGCTGCGCAAGGTGGTGATGCCGGGACCGCGCCGCTATGAGGTCAAGAAGTGGCTTGCCACCTCACTGCCGATCGCCCTGGTTTGGGGCTTCTACACGCTGCTCACCTACACTGACGTGCTGGTGTTGGAGCAGTTCCGGCCAGCCGACGAGGTCGCGCTCTATTACGCTGCCACCCGTACATTGCTACTGGTCACCTTTATCTACTTCTCCGTCGCCGCCGCGGTCACGCACCGGTTCAGCGCCTATCACTTGGCGAACGACCGCACCGGACTTGCCATGCTTGTCGCCAGCGCGGTGCGCTGGACCTTTTGGCCTTCGTTGCTGGCGACGCTGGCGGTGCTCGCATTCGGCAAGCCGTTGCTGTGGCTGTTCGGCCCGGATTTCGTCGCCGGCTACCCGTTGATGTTCATCTTGGCGATCGGGCTCATGACACGCGCCTCAATCGGACCGGCGGAGCGACTGCTCAGCATGCTAGGCGAGCAGCGCATCTGCGCGCTGATCTATGGCGGGGCGTTTGTCGTCAATCTCGGCGGCTGTATCGTGCTGGTGCCGGCCTTGGGCGCGGCTGGCGCCGCAATCTCAATTTCGGCAGCCATTATGTTCGAGTCGGTGGCGCTGTTTGCAGTCGCCAGAAGCCGCCTCGGCCTGAACGTCTTTGTCTTCAATCTCACCGGCGCATCTGTCGGAACACGTTAACGTGAGCACCCCCACATGATCACCGATACCTGCAAAGTTGCCATCGTCGGCGCCGGACCTTACGGTCTGGCCCTCGCCGCGCATCTAAAAGCCGCCAATATCCCGTTTCGCGCGTTCGGCGATGCCATGGCATTCTGGCGCCGCAACATGCCGAACGGCATGAAATTACGTTCGCCTTGGCGCGCCACGCATATCGCCGATCCCGACCGGGCCCATACGCTCGACGTCTTTGCCCTTACCCATGGAATCGAGCGCAGCGAGAATTTGGCGCTCGCCGATTTCGTGCGTTACGGCGAATGGTTCCAGCGCCGGGCGGTCCCCGATCTCGATCCGCGCATGGTCGCTTCGGTGTCGGCGGGCCCGCGCGGTTTCCGCCTCGCACTCGACGACGGCACCAGGGTCGAAGCGACCCGCGTCGTCGTTGCCATGGGGCTTACCAATCAGGCTTACCGGCCGCCGCAATTCGACGGCTTGCCGCCCAAACTTGTCAGCCATTCCTCGCACGTGATCGACCCGGCCGAATTTCGCGGCCGCCATGTCGCCGTCATCGGTCGTGGACAGAGCGCGTGCGAATCCGCGGTGCTACTGCATGAAGCCGGGGCCGAGGTCGAGCTTATCTGCCGCGGCGACGTCCATTGGATTGGAGCGCAGGCGGAGCATTCGCGCCGTAGTGACGACATGCTGTTGTGGCTGCGCGAAGCACTGCAGGCGCCTTCGGCCATCGGGCCGTTCCCGCTCAACTGGCTGGCCGATGCGCCGCGCCTGCTCTACCGCTTGCCGCCCGAATGGCGGCGAGACCTCAGTGCCCGCTGCCTGCGTGCAGCGGCTAGCGGCTGGCTGAAGGTCCGCGCCGGCGGCGTTCGCATCAATGCCGGCCGCGTGATCGCGGCGGCGCGAGCGCAAGGCGAGCGGATTGTGCTGCACCGTGACGACGGTACCGCGGAATTCGATCATGTCGTTCTGGCCACCGGCTATCAGGTCGACACCGCCAAGCTCGGAATCCTGGCGCCGGACTTGCTCGCGCAGGTCTGCCTGAACGAGGGTTATCCGGTTCTGTCCAAACGATTTGAATCATCGGTTGCCGGATTGCATTTCGTGGGCTCGCCTGCGGTCGGCAGTTTTGGCCCGCTGCTGCGCTTCGTCGCCGGCAGCGGTTTTGCCGCACGCCGCGTCACCGAGGCCGCCTTAGCCGGAGCCTACCGGCCGCTCAACCGGCGCGTGGCGCGGCCCGCGATGCAGTCTTAGCCATGAAAAAGCGGCCGCACGGGAAGATTGGTGCGCTCATTCTCGGCGGCGCTCATGGCGGGCTTGCCATCACGCGCAGCCTGGGTCGTCACGGCATTCCAGTCGGTTATGTCACCGACAATCATCTGATCACAAAATTCTCGCGCTACGTTGAATTCAGCGAAACCTGGGCGGGGCCTACCCATGCAGATGCCGCCGAGACGCTGATCGAAATCGGCCGTCGGCATGATCTTGCCGGCTGGATTCTCTTGCCGGGCGGTGACCCCGAAGCGCAGTTGATCGCACACGCACGCTCGCAGCTGGCATCGTTCTTTCGCATCACGACGCCGGATTGGGAGACGGCGCGATGGGCACTGGACAAGCGGCAGACCTATGAGCGCGCGGCCGCGCTCGGGATCGCACATCCGCCGAGTTTTTATCCGCCAAATCGTGAACAGGTCGCACAGTTGGACTGCCGTTTCCCGCTGGTGCTCAAGCCGGCGACCCGTTGGGACAACAACGCCTTCACCCTTGCGAAAGCATGGCGCGTCGATGACAAATCCGCGCTGTTGTTCCGTTACGATCAGGCTGTCGCCGCCGGCGGCGAGGGTAATGTCCTGTTGCAGGAGCTCATTCCAGGCGGCGGTGCAGCACAGTTTTCCTATGCCGCGCTTTGGGATCGCGGGCAGCCTGTCGCCTCGTTGGTGGCGCGGCGGGCGCGGCAATACCCGATCGAGTTCGGCTACTCGAGCACCTTTGTGGAGACGATCGAGAACGCGGATGTCGAACATGCCGCAGTTCGTTTCCTGCGATCGCTCGATTACAGCGGGCTGGTGGAAATCGAATTCAAGTTCGACAGCCGCACGCAGCGCTACAATATTCTCGACGTGAACATCCGCGGCTGGACCTGGATCGCGCTTGGTCGCCGCGCCGGCGTCGATTTTCCGTATCTGCTTTGGCGATGCGCCATGGGCGAAACGGTAACGCCGGGCAAAGGCCGCCCGGGCGTCGCCTGGATGCACTTTTCGCGGGACTTTGTTGCCGCGCTGCAGGAGATTTGGGTGGGACGAATATCTCCCGCCGATTATTTCGGATCGCTGCGCGCCTCGACCGAGTTTGCCGCTTTTGCGCTCGACGATCCGCTGCCGGGGATTGCCGATTTGCCGCTGCTGGCATCGCGCCTCGCCACCCGCCGCCTGCCGCTGCTGGTTCAGGCATTGAGTCGACGTCTGGCGTGGCGGCTCAAATCTCCGCTTTCAGATTCCGCCGTTCGCGCCCAGTCACCGCCGACGCGGCTATGAGGCGTCAGCCTCCCTGTCGCCATGACAAAAGCCGCGCCCGGTCCAGGCGCGGCTTTATTGTGAAACGCGGCGGCGCGGTTGCGCTCAGGGCTGCCAGAACCACTTGGCGATTTCGGCCTTTGCTTCGGCCCGGCCGAACGGCAGGTCGCCGAATTGCTGCTCGCTGAACATCGTCAATTCGTGCCGGCTGCGCGCCCGCCGGCGCCATTCGGCGACACGCGCCGCGATGGTGATTCGGCTGACGGGGGTTGGAAAGGTGAACATGGTTGGCTCCGTTGCTCGGTCCCTGAATTTGGCGGCAGACTATGCCGGCGCGCGTGTCCCGGCTGTGACGGGGGTCACAGAACGGATAATTATTGTTTTGCTGTTTGCGCGCAAAGACTTGCGCCGGCTGCGGCGAGCCTCCGGCAGCGCGAAGGACGCGCTCAGGCGCGCAACGCCGCCGTTCAAATCGGAAAAAAGCTTTAAGCCGGCGCGCTGCCGCTGGAGAAGCGCAGCGCGGCGATGCGGTCGAGCTCGGCCTGCTCGCGGGCGTTTTCCTCGGCCTTCTCGCGCGCGTGATCGCGCTCGTCCAGCATCTCGACCTTCTTGAGTTCCTCGAAGGCCTCGCCCAGCACGGCCTGGGCGTCGTCGAGCTGGGCCTTGAGCTCGTCGGCCGAGCGCTTGAGGTTCTCGCGCCGGCCGATGGCGGCCTTGGCATAGGTCGGATAGGCGAAATGGGCGGGATCGTGGATGCCGGCGCGCTCCTGCTCGGTCTTGATCTCGCGGTCGAGGTCTGAGGCGATGCGTTCGAACTCGGCGATCATCGCCTCGATCTGGGCGACCTTGCGCCGCTTCTCGTCGACCTGAAACTTCTTCAGGCGGATGAGGGTTTCGCGTGACTTCATCGACAAGATACTCCCCCGAAGTCCCGAATAAGCGCCCGCATGCGCGCCCGCATGGGGCTTCCGGACCGGTCAACGGGCGCGACTGTGCCGCAATAACGTTAGTTTTCTGTTGCCGTGCCCTGCAGGATTGCCTCAAGCCGCTGATAGCCGTCCGCCATACTGGTTGATTCTTCCTTAATTTGGGCGAGGAACGCCTCCAGCGGCTTATGCAGCGCAATGGCCTCATCCACCTCGGCGCTCGAGCCCGGCCGGTAGGCGCCGAGCCGGATCAGCTCCTCCATGTCGGAATAGGTCGCCATCACCTGGCGCGCCCGGTTGATGGCCGGCAGGAAGCCCGGGTCGGCTGCCCGCGGCATGGTGCGCGAGATCGATTTCAGGATATTGATGGCCGGATAGCGGCCGCGCTCGGCGATCGCCCGCTCCATCACGATATGGCCGTCGAGGATGCCGCGCACGGCATCGGCCACCGGCTCGTTGTGGTCGTCGCCGTCCACCAGCACGCTGAAGATGCCGGTGATGGTGCCATGGTCGGTGCCGGGGCCGGCGCGCTCCAACAGCCGCGGCAGCTCGGTGAACACGGTCGGCGTATAGCCCTTGGCGGTCGGCGGCTCGCCGGTCGACAAGCCGATCTCGCGCTGGGCCATGGCGAAGCGCGTCACCGAGTCCATCAGCACCAGCACGTCCTTGCTGAGGTCGCGGAAGAATTCCGCGATCGCCAGCGTGAGATAGGCCGCCTGGCGGCGCATCAGCGCCGGCTCGTCGGAGGTCGAGACCACCACCACCGAGCGGGCGAGGCCGGCGGGACCTAGATCGTCCTGCAGGAACTCCTGTACCTCGCGGCCGCGCTCGCCGACCAGGCCGATGACCGAGATGTCGGCGGAGACGTTCCTGGCCAGCATCGACAGCAGCACCGACTTGCCGACGC
>Ga0307436_1001344_pt1 | contig 10930 bp, 9 predicted proteins | sample SalMarWE160440MG_FD_202513 | JGI IMG/M metagenome (GOLD analysis project Ga0307436, IMG submission 202513) | Salt marsh sediment microbial communities from the Plum Island Ecosystem LTER, Massachusetts, United States - WE1604-40 | ecosystem: Environmental > Aquatic > Marine > Intertidal zone >...
GGGCCTTGGTGCCGATTCCGAAGAGAAGCACGAGCCCGTGAGCGACATCGACACTGCAGGGGTGGATAGTCTGAAAGCGCTTGACCCTGAACGGCCGATTAGAGAAGTCGACCTAACATATGCGGCTTGGCCCTGCCCACTGTATCGCGTTGGGAGAATATGTCCCGCAGCGCCGTCCGTGACCGGGCTTTACATCAGGGAAGGCATTGGCCAATGATGGGTTGATTGGCCCGCCGAGATGGGCGCAGCGGGCCGTATTAAATCCAGCGATAAGGCCGCACTGGCCGATTACAAAATGGCCGGCAAGGCCATACCAATCATGAAAGTCCCGATCAGGGCAGAGGGAGGAAATGCAATGTCTCGCAAGATGACCCGCCGTAAATTCATGGCCACCACCGCCGCTGGCGCAGCAGCGGCGACGTTTAAGTTTCCGACGCCGGCGGTCGCGCAAGGTGCGCCGTTCAAGCTCGGCCTGCTCACCGTCAAGACCGGCGGACTGGCCGAGGGCGGTATTCAAATGGAACAGGGCGTGCTCACCTGGCTGAAGGTGCACGGCAACAAGATGGCCGGCCGCAAAGTCGAATTCTTCTCCGCCGATACCGGCGGCAAGCCGGCCGGCACCAAGACCAAGGCGCAGGAGCTGATCGAGCGCGACAAGGTCGACGTCATCCTCGGGCCGCTCGCCGCCTTCGAGCTCTTGGCGATCTCCGACTACATCGAGCAGCACAAGACGCCGACGCTGAGCCTGGCCGGCGCCGACAACCTGACCCAGCGCAAGCCCAATCCGTACTTCCTGCGGCCGTCGGCCACCTCCTCGCAGGCCTATCAGCCAATGGGCCATTACGCGGCGACCGTGATGGGCAAGAAGCGGGCCATCACGCTCGATTGGGATTTCGCCTTCGGCTACGAACAGCAAGGCGGTTTCCAGGCGGCATTCGAAAAGGACGGCGGCTGCGTGGTCAAGAAACTATGGACGCCCATCGGGACGCCCGACTACACGCCGTACCTCGCTCAAATCAGCGATTGCGACGTCGTCAGCCAAGGTTTCCCCGGCTCGGCGCCGCTGCGCTTCCTGAAGCAGTATGGGAGCTTCGGGCTCAAATATCCGGTGGTCACCGGCGAGACCGGCGGCGACGACGCGCTGCTGAAGTCTTTCGGCGACTGGGCGGTCGGTATGCATAGCTGCTGCCCCTACACGCTCGACCTCGACACCGACGCCAACAAGAAGTTCATCGCCGCCATCCAGAAGGAATTCCACGTCGTACCGGGCTTCTATGCCGCGGGTCTTTACGTCAACTGCGACGTGGTCAATGCCGGCCTGCAAGCGACCGGCGGCAAGACCGACAACAAGGAAAAGTTCATGGCCGCGCTCAAGGCCGTGAACCTGAAGGACACCCCGCGCGGGCCGATCAAGTTCGACCATCTCGGCAACGTGGTCGGCGACTTCTATGTCCGCGTCTGCGAAAAGCGCTCGAACGCGCCTTACGGGCTCAAGTACTGGAACAAGACGGTCAAGACCTATCATAACGTCAGCCAATTCTGGACCTGGCCGGAGAAGGAGTTCCTCGCGCACCCGGTCTATTCGCGCAATTATCCGCCCGTGAAGAAGTGCTGATTGGCGCTTGGCTTCCTTGTATTCCGCTCATTCCCGTACCCGGGTCTGGCCTTTGGCCGGCCCGGGCACAGGCTCCAGCGGGAAATCCAAGGGTGCATTTGCAAAGCTAGCAAGTTTCGCCCTTAGTCCCCGCATTCGCGGGGACGAGCGGAGAGACGGTCGGCACTGGCTCTGAAGCGAAAGACGGCGGATTATGACCTTCTATCTGCTGCTGACGGTCAACAGCATCACCTTCGGAGGCCTGTTGTTTCTGTTGGCGGCGGGCTTCTCGCTGATCTTCGGGCTCATGCGCATCCCTAACCTCACGCATGGCTCGCTGTTCATGCTCGGGGCCTATTTCGGTGCCACGCTGGTCGGCGGCATGCTCAGTATCCAATTCAATTTCTGGGTGGCGACGCTGATCGCGGCGGCCCTGGTCGCCGTGTTCGGCGCCATCATCGAGCGGTTCCTGCTGCGTCGATTGCCGGGTCAGCCCCTGGCTCAGGTGCTGGTGACGCTCGGCATTGCCTTCATGATCGCCGATTTCGGTCTGATGGTGTGGGGCGGAGATCCGATTAACGTCGCCACGCCCGGCGGCTTGACCGGATTTGTGCGGCTCGGGCCGCTGGTCTTTCCGTATTATCGGTTGGCGGTCATTGCCATCGCGGTGGCGGTGGCGATCGGCCTATGGCTGCTGCTCGATCGCACGCGGCTCGGGGCGATGATCCGCGCCGGCGTCGACGATCCTGACATGGCACGGGTGGTCGGCATTCGCGTCTCGCAGCTTTTCACCATCGTGTTCGCGCTCGGCGCCGGCCTTGCCGCCTTTGCCGGCATCATCGGCGCACCGATCCTGTCGGTTTATCCCGGTCTGGATTTCGAAATGCTGCCGCTGGCGCTGGTGGTTGTCATTCTCGGCGGCTCGGGGAGCCTGATCGGCAGTTTCGTCGGTAGCATCATCATCGGTTTCATCTATAATTTCGGCCAAGCCTTGCTGCCGCAGCTTTCCTATTTTGTGCTGTTTCTGCCCATGCTGATCGTGCTGCTGTTGCGGCCGCAGGGCCTGTTCGGGAAGTTCGTGCCATGAGCGGGCGCGTCGTCGCCTTGGCCTTAGCGGGCGCGGCGCTTGTCACTTTGCCCTATTGGATACAGGGCAGCTATTACATCAATGTCTCCAGCCAAATCCTGTTCTATGCCATCTTCGCGCTGGGCCTGAACGTGCTCGCCGGTTACGGCGGGCTGGTCTCGCTCGGCCATGCCGGGCTTCTCGGTATCGTCGCTTACGCCGTCGCCTACACATTGCAGGCCGGCTTAGGCCACACGATCGCGATTCTGGCCGCGCTCGTCATAGGCCTGGCCTCGATGGCAGTTTATGCCGTGCTGTCGCTGCGCGCCACCGGCATCGGCTTCATCATGATCACGCTGGCGCTGGGCGAGATCATCTGGGGCCTCGCCTACCGCTGGATCAGCATCACCAACGGCGACAACGGCATCAACGTGCGTACCCGTCCGGAGCCGTTCGACCTGTCGCTCGCTTCGCCCATCGCTTTTTATTACGCCTGTTTGATCGTGTTCCTGGTGTCCCTAGCCATGGTGACGGTGTTCGTTCGATCTCCGCTCGGTGCCGCGCTGATGGGCACCCGTGACCAGCCGCGGCGCATGAACGCGCTCGGCTATCACGTCTGGGCCATCCGCTTCTGGGCCTGCATATTTTCCGGATTGCTGACCGCGATCTCCGGCATCCTGTTCGTCTACTACAACCAGTTCATCAGCCCGCAGGCGCTCGATCTCACCTCATCCGCCGAGGTGCTGCTGATGGTAATCGCCGGCGGCGCCGGCAGCCTGCTCGGACCGGCGGTCGGCGCGGCGCTGGTGGTGGTGGTCAAGAGCGTGGTCAGCGGCTTCATCGAGCGCTGGAACATGCTGCTCGGCGCCATCTTCGTCGTCATCGTCATCTTCATGCCGGAAGGTCTGGTGCCCGGCACGGTGCGGCTATGGCGGCTGGCCTGGCGCAAGGCCAGCGCGCATGCTTCGCACGAGACCGAACCCGCGGCGAGCGAGGCGGAGGCCAAGCAATGAGCGCGCTAACCGTCAACGCCTTGTGCAAAGCCTTCGGTGGGTTGCACGTGACCACCGACGTCAATCTCAATGTCGAGCCAGGCGAGCGCCGCCTGATCATCGGCCCCAACGGCGCCGGCAAAACCACGCTGTTCAACCTGATCACCGGCGAGCTGACGCCCGATTCCGGCTCCATCGCGCTGTTCGGCCGCGACATCACGCGGGTGCCGAGCCGGCGGCGGCCGCACATGGGCATGGCGCGCACCTACCAAATCATCACGCTGTTCCCGCACGACACCATCATCCACAACGTCTCGCTGGCGCTGCTGGGACTTTCACCCCTGCGCTGGAACCCGTTTATCGACATGCGGCGGCAAGGTCATATCGTCGAGCAGGCGCACGAGGCGCTCAAGCGCGTGGGCTTGGGCCACATCGCCGGGCGGCCGCTGGCACAAACCTCCTACGGCGAGCGCCGCCGCGTCGAGATCGCCATGGCGCTGGCGCAAAATCCGAAAGTCCTGCTGCTCGACGAGCCGTTCGCCGGCCTCTCCATCGACGAGCGGCGCGACGTGCATCAGTTGCTGCTCGGCATTCCGCGCGACGTCACTTTGGTGATGATCGAACACAACATGGACGTGGCGCTGGAATTCGCCGAGCGCATCACGCTGCTGCATTTCGGCGAGGTGATCGTGGAGGGCACGCGCGCCGAGGTGGTGGCCGATCCGCGCACAAGGGAGGTCTATCTTGGCCACTGACGCGCTCAGCCTCAGCCATATCGACGCCTATTACGGCGACAGCCACGTGCTGCAGGACGTCTCGTTTACGCTCGGCGAGGCGCGCATGCTCGGCCTGCTCGGACGCAACGGCGCCGGCAAGTCGACCTGCATGAACGTCACCATGGGCCTGCTGCCGCCACGCCACGGCGAGGTCATGGTGTTCGGCGAGCCGGCGGCCGGCCAGCCGCCCGAAGCGATCGCCGCCCGCGGCGTGGCGCTGGTGCCGCAGGGCCGCCGCATCTTCAAGAGCCTGACCGTGCGCGAGAACCTCATGGTGGCGGCGCGCAAGCCGGGGAACGGCAAACACGCGCCCTGGACCGCCGATACCGTCTTCGCCATGTTCCCGGGCCTCAACGAGCGGCGCAACCAGATCGCCGCGCATCTGTCGGGCGGCGAGCAGCAGATGCTGGCGATCGGCCGCGCGCTGATGGGCAATCCGCGCGTGCTGTTGATGGACGAACCGTCGGAGGGGCTCGCCCCGCAAATCGTTCACGAGGTGATGAGCACCATCCGCAGGCTCAAGGAAAGCGGGCTGTCGATCGTGCTGGTCGAGCAGAACCCGACGCTGGTGTTCGACGTCGCCGACGACATCGTCATCCTCAACAGCGGCCGCATCGCCGTCGTCTCCACGCCGGCGGAGCTGACCAAGCAAGGCGTCGACCTGCACCAGCATCTGGGGGTGTTCTGATATCCACCCGCATCCTGAGGAGGCCCGCGCAGCGGGCCGTCTCGAAGGATGAGGATGGCCACGGGCCTCGCCCTTCGAGACGGCGGCTTCGCCGCCTCCTCAGGACGAGGAGAGAAGTCAGCAAGACGAGGAAAGTCTAAAATGGCTAACGTCTGGAACAAGTACGCGAACACCGCCGCCCGTAAGCACGGCAAGCCCGGGCGCGAGATCCGGCCAAAGAGCGTGACCATCGACTGCCACACCCATGTCGCCGTGCCGCGCGCGGGCGAGTTCATCAAGCCGCATCTCGACCTTGCCACCATTCCGCTCGGCCATTTCGCCAGCGCCGACACCAAGGCGCTCAACGCCAAGCAGGAAGCCGACATCCGCTCGCGCATCGTCGGCAACTATGACGAGCGCTTCGCCGACATGGACCAGATGGGCGTCGACATGCAGCTGGTCATGCCGCCGCCGCCACAGTGCTATCACACGGTCGCGCTCGAATACGCGGTGCCGGCAGCGCAGATGATCAATGACGGCATCGCCGAGTTCGTCGCCAAACACAAGGACCGCTTCATCCCCACCGGCACGGTGCCGATGCAGGACGGCAACGAGGCCGCCAAGGAGCTCGAGCGCTGCATGAAGACGCTTCGGTTTAAAGGCGTCGAGATTCTCACCAACGTCGCCGGCAAGGAATTGTCCGATCCCGCCTTCGCGCCGTTCTGGAAGACGGCCGAGGAATTGGACGCGCTGGTGATCATCCACCCCAACGGTTTCACGGAAGGGCGGCGCCTGTCGCGCTTCTACTTCAATAACATCATCGGCAACCCGTTCGACACCACGCTGGCGCTGCACTATCTGATCTTCGATGGCGTGCTCGAACGCCACCCGAACTTGAAGATCCTGGCCGTGCACGGCGGCGGCTATCTCGGCGCCTATTCCGGCCGCATCGACCACGCCTGGGGCGCGCGCTCCGATTGCCAAGCCGGCCTGCCCAAGCCGCCGACCTCGTATCTCAAGCAGGTTTACGTGGACACCGTCGTGTTCACGCCCTTACAACTCGAGGCGCTTGTTTCGAGCTTCGGCGCCGATCACGTCATCATGGGCACCGATTATCCGTTCGACATGCTGGAATACGACCCCATCGGCCATATCGCCTCGGTCGAGAGCTTCGACGACGCCACGCGCGCCAAGCTCGCCGGCGGCAATTTGAAGAAGCTTGTGGGAATTTAGGTGTGGGCTAGTAAACGGACCCCGCAAGGACGGCCGCCAATGTTTGTTTGCGGGGTGTGAGTTCAACCGGTCAGTGCAACACCGCTTGCAGTCTATCGGCTGGCGTTTCGAAGCCCAAGGTCTTTCGCGGACGTTGATTGAGCCGCAGAGCAATCGCGTTCAGATAACTCTGAGAGATGCGCGAGAAGTCGGTTCCTCTCGGGAAGTACTGACGCAGCAGTCCGTTGGTATTCTCGTTTGAGCCGCGCTGCCAGGGATTGCGCGGATCACAGAAGTAAACCTGGACGTTGGTGGCAACGGTGAAGCGCTTGTGGCCATGCATCTCGTTGCCTTGATCCCAGGTCAGGGAGCGTCGCAGCTCCTCAGGCAGCTTGCGGATGTGCTTGGCAAGCGCAGCAACCACAGTCGTCGTGTCCTTGCGGGGGATCTTGACGAGCATCGTGAAGCGGGTATTGCGCTCGACGAGGGTGGCGATATGCGTGTCGTTCGCTCCGGTAAGAAGGTCTCCTTCCCAATGCCCCGGCACGGCGCGATCCGCAACCTCGGCAGGCTGCTCGCGGATGGAGACCATATCGAGGATATGCCCCTGTCCACTCTTCGCGTTGTGGCCCTTGGGGCGACGCATCCGCCGCGCAGTACGCAAGTGCGCCGTCAGCTCCTTCTTCAGCACGCCGCGGGTCTGGATGAAGAGACTGCGATAGATCGCTTCGTGAGATATCTGCATGTTTTGGTCGGTTGAGAACTCCTGCTTCAGCCAGCCGGAGATCTGCTCCGGCGACCACTCAAGCGCGAGCTTCTGCGCCACGCGCCATCGTAGCTCCCTATGCAGCGTCAAACGACAAGGCTTGGGGCGCAACGCCCGCTCCCAGGCACGCCGATCGGCCCGGTTTGCACGATAGGTCTGACTGCCGCCGTTGCGCCTGATCTCCCGGCTTACTGTCGATGGCGCCCGTCCGAGGCCCTGGGCGATCTGCCGGATCGACCGGCCCGCCGCAATGCCACGGGAAATCTCTTCGCGTTCCTCAAGCCTCAGTGCTGCCAAGGCTCTCCGGCGCGGCGCCGGCACGATCCCTCCATGGAGTACCACGATCCGCTCAACGCCGGTCTTGTTCCTCCTTTCCAGCGCCCGCGAGATGGCCGCAGCACTTTGCCCGTTCTTCCATCGCTCCCACAGCTCGGCCTTCTGCGCCGCCGTGAACCAAATCCGTGACGTCACCATGGCACACCTCCTCACCTCGAAAGATTAGAAGGTGTTGCGCTGACCCGTTGAATCCGCCGGGGTAAAGCCGACATGGCGCAAACGTGCCGCAATGTCCGCTTTTAACCCTTAGCTGACTAGCCGGGTCCGCTTAAATGGGTCCGTTGTCAGGGGTAAAGCGGACGTCGCGGCGGCGGAAAGACGTTTCAGAATGAAATAGGGTTGGCAGAACACGTTAATCATGCCGTTGAAGGCGTGTCCTCGACGCGCATCCGCGACGACGTCCATCGGGATGAAGGGATCGTGGACGTCGACGGTGTGCAAGGGCTCTCCCTGGAATTCTTTGGACCCGATAAGGCGCGGTTGCCTCGAACGCCCGGTAGCTCGAAGGATGTCGAGGATGCTCATCGATGTTGCACGATGCATTCTGCATGTGCCATCCGGAGTCCGTCAAGGCAATCGTCCGGCGGAGCACGAAATCCGGAGTGCGAGCACGTTCGGGGGCGAGGTTCTTCTTCTCTTCCGGACTTGCCACATCGGCCTACGACTACTGTTCCATGCGCGAAGATAGCTTGGAGAGTTAGGTTTTCGCGACGTGTGGGCCACTTCCAAACCGTGACCTCGGCTCTTGCAGCCATCGGTTGACTCCATGATAGCGATATTGCACCTTTTCTGACACGTAATGTGCAACGCGAACCCGAGCCATCGGCTCGCTCTCCGAAGCGTCTCGCGTCAGCAATTTTTTCAAGGGGGGGCATCGTGCTGCGCGCGGCTACTTCGCCGCGCAGTATGCGAGGCGAAATGACGGCAGGAATGACAGCAGACATCAACGTTCGCCTTTACGGCGCGCGCACTGGTCAAAGCTTCGGGACCTCGCGCTGAGCGTATCGCCACCGGATTGATGATCGAGACGGAGAGCGATCCCCGACCCGAGGTAAAGAGAGGGGACGCTATAATGAGTAAAGGACAAAGATGAGGGAGGAAACGTCGATGAACAGAAGACAATTTAGCTACCAACCTGGCAAAGTCCTGGCCGCCGTGGCGGTTGCGTCCATGGCTGTTGTTACAAGCGGCACCAGCCGTGCGGCCGATTACCCGGATCATGACATTACGTTCATCGTTCCGTACTCGCCGGGTGGTGGATCCGATCAGCAGGCGCGCCGGCTTCAACCGGGTCTGCAGAAAGCGCTCGGCGTCAATATTCGCATTGTGTACAAGACCGGCGGCGGCGGCGCGATCGGGTTCAGCGAATTGTACCGCTCGAAGCCGGATGGCTACACGATTTCCAACGTGGTCGTTCCGAACATCATAGTAACGGCCAAAGGCAAAAATGTTGGCTACAAGCCGGGAGAGTTCGCTTATATCGGAATGACTGCGCAGGCAGTGGGTGCTCTCATGGTTCCCAAGAATAGCCCGTACAAGAGCTTGAAAGAGTTCGTTGCCTACGCAAAGGCGCATCCGGGCAAATTGACAGTCGCTGGTGTCGGGAGCACGGGCGAGGTCAACACCGCTAAACTTATGAAATTGCTTGGAATCAAAATAAGCTATGTGCCGGTCTCGGGAGGTGTGGGCAAGATGGTACCCATGCTAGCCGGCAATCACGTTGATGCCGGCGTAACTTCGTCCTCACATGCCATCAAACATGCCGCGATTTTGAACACGCTCGTCCTCGCCGGCGATTCACCGTCAGAATCACTGCCGGGCGTCCCTAACGAGCCGGGTTGGACATATACGACCACTTGGGGAGTCATGGCGCCTCCCGGAACGCCAAAAGACATCGTTGCAAAACTCAACGATGCTCTTAACAAGGCGACCCCTCCGGTTAGAGCTATGGTGATCAAAAATGGTCTCACGCCGATGAAGCAGACACCGGAGCAGGCCAAGAAGTTCATCGAAAAGGCCATCGCGGACAACTAAAGTCGCGACTGGCTCAGCTCTGATCCGTCCCAAAAGCCTTGGTGCTAGGACGTCTCATTCGCGAGACCAGGACCTACATGATCTCCAAAAAATGTGTTGCCGGCCAGCGGGGCGCGAGGGGAATGCTCTTAAGGAAGTGCCAACGGACTCAGTCAATGCCTTAGCGCCGCCATGCTTTTAGGAGTGTCTTGATGTTGGACGGTTTGATGATGGCGCTCCAGCCATCTTTCATTTTCTGGCTCACCATGGGGGTCATGATGGGCATGGTGGTGGGCGCGCTGCCAGGCCTCACAGCCACGATGGGTACGGCATTGCTCGTACCCTTCACATTCGCCCTGCCGACTGGTGCCGGCCTTGCCATGTTGGGCGGGCTTTATGTTTGCGCGATGTTCTCGGACGCCATTCCGGCAGTGCTGGTGAATACCCCGGGAACGCCGTCTGCGATGGCCACCGCTTTCGACGGCCACCCCATGACTCTGCAAGGAAGGGGACAGGAGGCGATCGTGGCGGCCTGCTTCAGCTCGGCTCTGGGAACTCTGTTTGGCGCCGCATGTTACCTTCTGCTGGCTTGGCCGATGATGACGATCGCGCTGAAATTCGGCCCCCCCGAGTTCTTCTGGCTAGGCGTGTTCGCGCTTACCATCATCGGTAGTTTGGCTGGCAAGTCGGTGCTGAAGGGCCTCGGCGGCGGCGCCATCGGTCTTCTTATCAGTTCTATCGGCATAAGCCATGCCAACGAAGTGGCGCGCTTTACTTTCGGCATTCCGGAGCTTCGCGGCGGCGTCTCCCTCGTTGCCGCGCTGATCGGTGTCTTTGCTGTTCCGCAGGTTCTTTCGATGATTGCCGAGTTTCGGACGAAGGAATCCATCTCCGAGTACAAAGCCCAGCCGGGCGTTACCCTGAAGACGATCGTGAAGGTGCTCTCCGAACCGGTGCACTTCCTTCGCTCTGCGGTGATTGGCAGCTTCGTCGGAATCCTGCCCGGTGCCGGCGGCCCGGTCGCTGCATTGGTCTCCTACAACGAGGCGGTGCGCTGGAGCAAAGACAAGAGCCAGTACGGCAAGGGTGACCTGCGCGGCGTGACGGCATCGGAGGTCGCGAACAACGCCTGTGCTCCAGCGTCGTTGATCCCACTGGTGACGCTGGGTGTCCCGGGCTCTTCGCCCGCCGCGGTCATCGCCGGCGCACTCATGCTGCGCGGCCTCAACCCGGGTCCGGAGCTCTTCCAGAGAGACGGAACCCTCGTGTACCAGTTCGGCTGGTCGCTGATGCTGGCCGGGATTATGACGTTCATCGTTGGTACCTTGTTTGCGCCTTTCATGATTCGGATCGTGAGCATCCCCTTGCGGCTGCTGGCACCCATAATCTTTTTCTTGGCGGTGATCGGAGCCTATGCAATCAGAAATGATATCTTCGACGTTTACATGATGTTTGGCCTTGGGGTGCTCGTTTTTCTGATCAGACCGCTGGGCATTCACCCTGGCCCA
>Ga0307436_1001345_pt1 | contig 10923 bp, 12 predicted proteins | sample SalMarWE160440MG_FD_202513 | JGI IMG/M metagenome (GOLD analysis project Ga0307436, IMG submission 202513) | Salt marsh sediment microbial communities from the Plum Island Ecosystem LTER, Massachusetts, United States - WE1604-40 | ecosystem: Environmental > Aquatic > Marine > Intertidal zone >...
TGATCCGCTCCGGCGCGATTGCGGCGAAACCGCCACAAGTCTTTACGGTTTAAGGCGGAATCGCCGCAAGAGTTGCCAAAACGTGATTTGCGCGCATGGCGAGAGCGGCAGTATTTCTGCGCGTCCTCAACCTCCTTTTCTGGAGACTCACAACATGAAGAAACTGCTTCTTTCGGCGATGGCTGCGGCTTTCGTCATGGGCATCGGTGCGACGGTTCTCGCTCCGACCTATGCGTCGGCGGCGGACAAGGCGAAAGTCGATTGCTCCAAACCGGAAAACGCCAAGAACGACGCCTGCAAGCACCAGGGCAACAAGTAACGGCGCGTTTCTACGGTTAGTGTAGCGAAGGCGGGCCGCCCCCAACCGGACGGCCCGCCTGTTCTTTAGGCGTGTTGCCGATTTCGCGGGCGGCGCATCAACAATGCCGCGCCCACAAAATGCCCATTTACGCTAACGCCCGACTCGCCGTATATCTTGCGCCATCTCAACCTCCTTTTTGGAGCTACAATACATGAAGAAAGTAATGTTGTTGGCGTTGGCTGCGGCCTTCGTCGCGGGTATCGGTGCGTCCACGCTCATCTCTTCGCGTGCCTATGCGGGCGACGAGCCCACGGTCGACTGTTCCAAGCCGGAAAACGCCGACAACGAAGCCTGCAAGTAAGGCTTCGGCCGCCACGCCAAAAGCGTGACAAGGCGGGCCGCCCCACCGGGCGGCCCGCCGTTATTTTGGGGCTCGACTAACTCCAGGATATGATTGAAATAACGGCGTGCGCCGCGCGCCTGCTTTGTTAAAGTGCGCGGCATGGAGCCGGCTTCCCACGTCCTCATCTCCACCATCGCCGTCAGTCTTGCCTACGCCTTCGTCGGCGGCTTGATCGCCGCCAAGCTCCGCCTCTCGCCCATCGTCGGCTATCTCGCGGCGGGACTGGCCGTCGGCCCGTTCACGCCCGGCTTCGTCGCCGACACCGCACTCGCCCATGAGCTTGCCGAAATCGGCGTCATCCTGCTGATGTTCGGCGTCGGCCTGCATTTCTCGATCCGCGAGCTCTTGGCCGTGCGCCGCATCGCCGTGCCGGGCGCAATCGTGCAAATCGCGGTGGCCACGGGGCTCGGCATGGCGCTGGCGAATTTTTGGGACTGGCCGCTGGGCCAGGCCATCCTCTTCGGCTTGGCGCTGTCGGTCGCCAGCACCGTCGTGCTCCTGCGCGCACTTTACGACGCCGACGCGGTCGAAACCGCCGAGGGGCGGATCGCCGTCGGCTGGCTCATCGTCGAGGATCTGGTCATGGTGCTCGCCCTCGTCCTCCTGCCCGCGCTCGCCGTTCCGCTCGGCGGCGTGCCCTCGGGCGAGGAGGAGGGGACTCTGGTCATGACCTTGGCCGTCACCTTCGGCCAGCTCGTCGCCTTCGTCGTGGTGATGTTTGTGGTCGTGGCGCGGCTTCTGCCCTGGCTTCTCGATCAGGTTGCCCGCACCGGCTCGCGCGAGCTTTTCACGCTCGCCGCCATCACGGCGGCTCTGGGCATCGCGTTCGCCGCCACTCTCTTGTTCGGCGTTTCCTATGCGCTGGGCGCATTCTTCGCCGGTGTCGTCATCAATGCGTCGAACCACCGCCACCGCGTCAATCAAGACACGCAACCGCTTCAGGACGCCTTCGGGGTCCTCTTTTTCGTCGCCGTCGGCATGCTGCTCGACCCGGTCAAGATGGCGTCACACCCGTGGCACGTCGCCGCCGTCGTCGCCATCATTATGGTCGGCAAGTCGCTGGCGGCGCTGGCGATCATTCTTTCGTTCCGCTATCCGCTCAAGACCGGCCTCGTGGTCGCGGCCAGCCTCGCCCAAATCGGCGAGTTCTCCTTCATCCTGGTGGCACTCGGTCAAAACCTCGGTCTGATGACCGAGGAGGGATTGAACCTGATCGTTTCCGGGGCGTTGATCTCGATCGCCCTGAATCCGTTCTTGTTCCGCTTTATCGGGAAAATCGCGGCCGCGCCGCCGGCGCCGGCCTAATTCGCCGCCAGCTTGTCCTGGATGTGCGCCGCCAGCTCCTTGGTGGCGAGCCCGTCCACCGGCAGGCTGTTTTGCTCCTGGAAGGCGCGGATGGCGGTTCGCGTGCGCGTGCCGGCGATGCCGTCCGCCGGTCCCGGATCGAAACCGAGCTCGCGTAGTCCCGCCTGGATGGAGCGGATGGTTTCGCGGTCGGCGGGTGTGGCGGCGTAGGCCTGTTGCTCCGGCGCTTGCGGTCCCGCCGCCGGCTCGATGGTCTCCACCGGCTGGGTGTCGGCGGTCGCCGCCGTCTTTTCGTTTTCCGCTGCGCTCGGTGCTGCCGGGGTGTCCGAGCTGTCCCAAGGCGCATCGCCCAGATTGAGCTCCGCTTTCTCGGTCAGGAACCCGGCGATGCCGCCGGCGGTGGCCCCGATGGCGGCTCCCGTTCCGGGTCCGAGTCCGGTGATGGCGCCCACCACCGCGCCGGCGCCGGCGCCGATTCCCGCGCCCGTAACGGCGCGCTCGCCCCGGGTTTCGCCGCAGGCCGTCAGCAGGACGGCCGCCGCCAAAAGAATTCCAAACCGGCTCAGCAACTGCACTCTCATTGCCGCGGCACCGTTCGATTCACTCATGAACCTCCATGACGGCAAAAGCAAGCCGGGAGCCGGCCTCGGGCCGCGCCGCGATCAGGACGCCGGCGCTTCGCCCGGCCACGGGGAGAAAGGAAACGGCTTCTCCTCGGTGTTGAACGTCAGGAAGCGGGCGACCTGATAGATGAACCGGCTCAAGCCCTCGCCGAAGGAGGTCAAATTGACGTTCGGCTTGCCGGTGATCAGCGCCACCACGAACTGGAACACGGCCACGGCCACGACCAGCCATTGCGCCACGTAATAGATGATGATGAACAGAATCATGAAAAGGGCGCGGATGAAGACGGCCTGGCGGGCGTCGGCCTCCGGTGATGGTTGATTTGGCGTCTGGTCGCTCATGGTTTCCCCCGTAATGAGCCGGATTCGGCCTGTCGTCGCCCGGAATCCGGCGCTGAACTGCCTAACAGTAACAGAATCCGCCCCTCAAGACCCATGTTCCCCGCCTCGAAGCGGCGATGCTGCCGCGCGAGCCGCATGAGCCGCTACGCGCCAAGACGCGGTGCCGCCGGCGCACGGTCTTTTTCTTTATATACAAACAAGTAGATGGTTTGGCTGACATGCCGGTTGAATCCGGATTGCGGACGCGTTTCAGGCGTCTCTGCCGAAATCAGGGCGCGGCGGCGTTGGGCAGGCCGGTGCCGGGCGGCGGGTCGGCCCCGCGCACGGAATCGAGGCGCTGCAGATAACGCGCGGTCAGATCCTGCCGCAAGTCGAATGCCGAATCGGAGGCGGCGGCGGCGCCCAGCAGCGGTTCCCCGGCGGCGGGCTGAATGGCCGCCACGCTCGCCGAAACGGCGGGGGCCGCGATGGCGACGGCGGTCGGTTGGGGCGCTTTGGGCCGGTCGCTGCCGAACAGGAATGTGACGATGGCCTTGAAGAAGTTGCGGCCCCGCTCGCTGGGCGGCAACGGTTCCGCTTGCGCGTACCAGATCGGCGGGCCCGGACTGGCCGCCATAAAGGGCGTCGTCCGGCCGGCGGCGACGGCCTCGGCGGAGGCGGCGGCGGCCACCGGCTCGATCGTGAGCGGCGCCAAATCGGAATAGCCGGTGGTGACCGGCGGCGGCGCGGCCTGATCCGCCTGCGCGCTCTGCGCGGCGCTTTCGGCATTGGCCAGGTTGACGACGGGCACGACCGGCGCGGCTTCGGCGGAGTCTTGCGCCAAGTTGACCACCGCCACGGTTCTCAGCACCTCCGCCTGACGTCGCGGCGGAACCGTGGCGGGCGGAGCGGAGCCTGTTTCGGTCGGCTCCGCTGCCGCCGCCACGGCCTGGGCCGTGTCCCCTGCCGGTTCGCGCGTTTCGGTCGGCTCTTCGGTTGCTGTCTCGGCGGGCGCCAATTTCGCCGTCTCGACCTTGGCGGCGGGCCGCGGCGAAACCGCGGCGGGCGTGCCGGCCTCCGGCGCCACCGCGCTCAGGTCTTGAGGTTTGCTCTCGGGTTCTTGCGAGAAGTCTTTGATCTGTTTCGATTGATACGAACCGCCAACCGGCCGTGTCGTGAGCTCGACGACGGACGGCGACATTTGCGGCGGAACCGCCATCGCGCCCGGTTTTGTCGCTTCCTCGTCGGGACCGGCCTCGGGAACGATGCTGATGGAGGGAGCGTCTTCGCCGCCGGCATTCGCGGGCGCGCCGCCGTCATCGGGGCCGTTTGCCGGCTGAAGGTCGGAGTTGTCCGCATCGGCGGGAAGTTCGCTGGACTGTACGGGTGGGGGTGCCGGTGCCGTGGCCGGCACATGCACCCCCATCACCGCTGCCATGAGGGCGGCGTTGTCGGCCGCCCGCAAAATTCCGTAATAGGCGAGATTCGCCTGGATGGCTTGGTTGTCGAGGTCGAGGCGGAGAATGCGCGCCGCTTCCTGATCGTGGCCGGCGAGGCCGTAGGCAAGCGCCAGGTTTTGCCGCTGCCGGGCGCCGGCGCCGGGCAATTGCGCCGCCGTCACCAGGCTCGCCGTGGCCGCTTCGAGATTTCCGCTGAGGATTTGCGAGAGGCCGAGATTATTGAGCAGCGTCAGATTATTGGGAAAGATCTTTAGACCTTCGTCGTAATATTTCTGGGCGGTATCGTGGTCGCCCAAATGGTCGCTCGCCACCCCCAGCGCGTTGTAGGTCCGGTGGTCGGCCTCGATCTCCAGGGCCGCTTTCAGGTTCTCGATCGCCAATGCCGGCTGATTGACCCCGATCAGGGCGGCCCCCAGGCCGCGCAAAGCCTCGGTGTTGTTGTGATCGAGGGCGATGGCGTCCTTGAAGACCTCGGCGGCCTCGTTGTACTGGCCGAGGTCGTTGAGGGTGACGCCGATCTTGACCAGGGGCAGGGGGGCGAAGATGTCGATCTGGTGGGCGCGCCGGAAATAGGCCAGCGCGTCTTTGGGATTGCCGGCCTGCCGGGTCGCTTCCCCCATGCGCATCAGCGCCGGGATCGTTCCGGCCGGCGCGGGCATCGGCTGATTGGCCATGTCCTCTTTCGTCGGCCGGGCCGCCGAAACGATGGGATCGTTGGAACAGGACGCCAGTACCAGAACGGAAAGAACGGCGGCGATGACGGCGAAACGCCGGTGGGTCAGCCCCAGCATCGGTCGGACTCCGGTTATGTCTCCGGTTACCGCCCGTTTTTAGGGTTCCATGGTTAATTCCGCGTTAAATGGCGTTTGCGCGAGTTAAGAAACGAAATCACCCAACGAGACCGCCCGGCCCGGGGCGGGATTTCCGGCGTGAGGTGAAAACAGCGCGCTAAGTTATTGCGCTTACAACACGCACTTCGGGTCGTCGCACCAGCACGGAATGCCTTGGGGGATCAAATCCGTTTCCCGGTAATCCCAGGTCAATTCGCTGCCGCGGGCTATGTCATTTTTGGCACGAACGACCAAAGCCCGCTCGACGTAACAATTCGGCTCGCAGGAATGGTTCATGTAGTCCACGCCTGAAATGTCGTCGGGGGTGATGGGGCCGAGGGCGAACAAGGTGCGGTCGTCGATGGCCAGATGGATCAGCATGTGCGGGTTTTCGCCGTTGTAGTCCACGGTTCCGTCCTCGCGAATGCCGAGTTCGACGGCGCGGCCGTCGAAAACCGCCAATACCGCGTCCTTTTTGATGTCAACGCGGCTGAAAACACCCCTTTCGCCGCTCGGGTGGTGGCGGACTTCCACAAGTTCGGAATTTGTCCAGCTCATGTCACGGTCCTCCGGACCAGCGCCGGGCCGCAAAACCCGGGCATGGCAAACGGCCGCCGAACGGCGGCTGCCGTGCTTCGAATTGTCAGGTTTTCGTCCCTGAAGGGACTACAACAAGGGTCGTCGTCCACGTTTTCGCTCGAACGTCGGTCGAACCGCCCCGCGCAGGGGCGAATCGAATATATCGCTTTTGCGGTTGCGGGCAAGAATATTGCGTGGGTGCGGCCGGGCGCCGCTCGTTGCCCCGACACTCCGTTTCGAGGGCACGAAGCCGGTGATATGGTTGCATCGGGGGTATAAACCCGTGTTCGGTCCTGTTTTTTCAAAACTGACGGAGATGCTCGCCAACTGGCGCCGGGACCGGCGCCGCGAGCTGCGCGAAGAGGTCGATCTCGGCACCGTCGAATTCGGCGGCCAGTCGTATCCGGTCAAGAATTGGAGCTCGACCGGCTTCCTGGCCGCTCCCTGTCAGTGCAAGGGCCGCGAAGGCGACAACGTGGACATCCGCTTCCATGTCGAAGTGCCGGGCGCCACCATGCGTTTCGAATGCAAGGCCATCCTGGTGCGGGTGGACAATAGCCGGGGCGAAGCCGCCGGGGTCTTCACCATGATGGACCCCGAAACCCGGGTCCGGATCGCCAAGCATTTCGGTTGAACCTCGCCGATCCCACCTAAGTCAAAGCGATGACACACAATCCGGAGTCCAGGCCGGATCCGGGGCCGAACCCGGTTCTGGTCGAAGTCACCCGCGGCGGCGCCGTCGAAAGCTGGCACCGCGGCGCCGTGGCCGTGGTGGATGCCGCGGGCGGCACCGTCTTTGCCTTGGGCGCGGTCGAGGCCGCCGTTTATCCGCGCTCCGGCATCAAGCCGTTGCAGGCCCTGGCCCTGCTGGAATCCGGTGCCGCCAGCGCTCTGGCCGTGAGCGAGGAGGAAATCGCGCTCGCCTGCGCCAGCCACGCCGCCGAGGCCCGGCAACTCGAGATCGTCGCCAATTGGCTCGCCCGGATCGGCAGCGGCGAGGCCGATCTCGAATGCGGGCCCGAACCACCGCGAAACGCGGCCACCGCCGAAGCCTTGCGGCGCGAAGGCCGAAGGCCGTCGCCATTGCACAACAATTGCTCCGGCAAGCACGCCGGTTTCATCACCGTTGCCAGGCATTTGGGGGTGCCGGTCGCGGGCTACATCGCCTTCAGCCATCCCGTGCAGCAGTTGGTGACGGGAATACTTGCCGAGGTTTTCGGGTCCGATCTCAGGGGGGCGCCACGCGGGATCGACGGATGCGGCATTCCGGTTCTGGCGGTACCGCTTACGGCGATCGCGCGCGGCATGGCCCGCCTGGCCGCCCCCGGGGCCGAATCCGGGCCGCGGCGGACGGCCCTTAAACGCATCGCCGCCGCCATGTCCGCCCATCCGCAGCTCATCGCCGGGGCCGGCCGCTTTGCCACCCGCGTGATCGAGGCTTCCGGCGGCCGCGCACTGGTCAAGGGCGGCGCCGAAGGCGTCTATGCCGCGGCCTTGCCGGACAAGGGCTTGGGCATCGCCCTCAAGATTGACGACGGGGCCGGCCGCGCCGCCGAGGTTGCGATGGGGGCGATGCTGCGGCGCTTCGGGGTCTTCGGCGGCGGGCAGGCACTGGCGTTAACGGATGTTTTCGAACCCCGGGTCTTGAATTGGGCCGGGGCGGAGGCCGGGCGGGTGCGTCCCGCGGCCGTGCTCCGGGACGGCGGCAATTCGGATAGGATAGGCCGATGAACTTGAAGACAAAGGCGGAACCCGGCAAAGATTCGCCCATGCCCGAACGGGCCGGTTTCTTCGGCCGCACCCGCAATGCCCTGGTCAATGCGTGGCGCGACATCATCGGCTCCGCCCGCCTGCGGCTGGCCGGGGGCTTCCGCCCCGATCTCCCGGCCGACGACCTGGCGCGGCTGCGCGAGCGGATCGACGAATGCCTGCTCGCCAAGGGCGGCGAAGTCTCGGCCCGCGCTCGCGCCGCGGAATTGGGCGCCGCCTATCTCGTCCTCAGCCCCGAGGGCCGCAAGCGGTTCCTGGGTTTGCTGGCCCGCGAATACGGCCTCGACCGCAAGGCGGTCCTTCAGGCCGCCGGCCCGGTCAGCGCCGCCAAGGACGCGGCTGCCTTCGCCGCGGCGGCCTCCGATCTGCGCCAGGCCCTGACTCCGCCGCGGCTCAAGTTTTTGCGGCAGTTCAGTACATTGGGCGAGGGAATTAAGTTCCTGACTGATCTTCGCGGCGACCTCGTGCCCCTGGCCAAGGAGGACCCGGAGTTCGCTTCCATGGACGCCGAGTTGCGCGACCTGCTGGCGTCCTGGTTCGACATCGGGATTTTGGAGCTCAAGCGCATCACCTGGGATTCGCCGGCAGCGCTGTTGGAAAAGCTGATTGATTACGAGGCGGTCCACCAGATCCGGTCCTGGACCGACCTCAAGAACCGGCTCGATTCGGACCGGCGCTGCTACGCCTTTTTCCATCCGCGCATGCCCAACGAGCCTTTGATCTTCCTCGAGGCCGCTCTGGTGGACGGCATGGCGGCGGAGGTCCAGACCCTGCTCGATGAATCCGCCCCCCGCCTCGACCCGCGGGCCGCCGACACCGCCGTTTTCTACTCGATCTCCAACGCCCAAAAAGGCTTGGTCGGCGTCAGCTTCGGCGGCTTTCTTATCAAGCGGGTCGTGGACGATCTCGCCCACGAGTTCCCCAACCTCAAGCAGTTCGTCACCCTTTCCCCCATTCCCGGGTTCATGCGCTGGCTCAAGGGCGGGATCGAGCGGGGCCGCGAGCTGCTTCATCCGAGCGAGGCCAACGAGCTTGCCGCCGCCGCCAACGCCGCCGACGGCCAGCGGGCTTTGCTCGATTGGCTGGGCGATCCCGGCTGGCCGAAATATCCGGAACGGGCCGAATTGCTGAAATCGGTCCTGCTGCGCCTGTGCGCCCATTACCTGTTGGACGAAAAGCGCGGCAAGAACGCCTGGGACCGGGTCGAGCATTTCCATCTCAGCAACGGGGCGCGGGTCGAGCGCATCAACTGGCTGGGCGATCTGTCGCCCAAGGGCATGGCGCAGTCGGCGGGGATGATGGTCAATTACCGCTACAAGCTCGACGAGATCGAGGCCAATCACGAGGCCTATACCGGCGAGGGCCGCATCGCCGCCGCCACCGTCGTGCGGACGCTGATCTAGGGCTTCGGCGCGCGGTCGCGGCGCGCCGCCAGCACGGAATCCTCCCGCTCGATGCGCAGGTAAAGCACCCCGGCGTTCAAGACGCTGAAGACGATGGCGATGATCCAGGCGTTGAAAATGAGCGGCGCCACCAGGATTTCCGCCGCCACCACCACGTAATTGGGGTGCCGCACCAGCTTGTACGGGCCTTTGCGCACCAGCGGCGCACCGGGAATCGTGACGATCCGGGTGGCCCAGAAGGGGCCGAGACTCGCCATCACCCACAACCGGGCCGCCAGGATTCCCAGGTAAAGCAGCAGAAACGGTTGCTGCACCGGGGCGTCGGCGGGAATAGCGAAGGCCAGCGCCAGCAGCCAGCCGGCATGGACGGCGACGATCCAGGGATAAACCGGCTCCGGCGTGAGGATGCCGCCCGCCGCCACCAGCCGCTTGATGTTGCGCTTCGAATAGACGAGCTCCGCCGCGCGCTGGAGCGCGATCAACGCGACGATAAGGTAATGCGCCGTCACCGGTCTATTCCAGCAACAGGAACCCGGCGGTGAATCCCGGCCCCAGCGACGACAACAGCCGGCGGCCCCGGGGTCCGGCGCCAAGCGCCCGCTGCAACACGAACATGATGGTCGCCGCCGACATGTTGCCGAAATCGCGCAGCACGGCGCGGCCCTCCGTCATGGCGCCGCGGGCCAGACCGAGGGCGTCTTCCAGGGCCTCGATCACCTTAGCGCCGCCCGGATGGCAGACGAAATTGCCGATGTCGGCCAGCGTCAAGCCGTGGCGGCCCAGGAATCCTTCCGCCGCACTGCGGAATTCCGCGCGGATGACGGCCGGGATGTTGCGCGAAAAGATGACGCCCAAACCGTCGTCTTCCACCCGCCATCCCATGACGTCGAGGGAATTGGGCCAGCAGTATTCGCCCCAGGCGGCGATCTCGGGCCCGTCGCCGGGGCCGACCACTGCCGCCGCGGCACCGTCGCCGAACAGGGCGGTGGCGATGATGTTGCTCTTCGATTGATCGGAGCGCCGGAAGGTGAGGGCGCACAGCTCCACCACCAGATAAAGGATTTTCTGCCCGGGCGACGCCGCCGCCATCGCCGCCGCCCGCGCCAATCCCAAGACGCCGCCGGCGCAGCCCAGGCCGAAAACCGGCAGCCGCCAGACGTCGCGGCGGAATCCCATCCGCTCCATCAAGAGCGCGTCCAAACTGGGCGTTGCGATGCCGGTGGTGGAGACGACGACGATGCCGTCGATCTCGGCGGGGTCGAGCCCGGTCTGTTTGAGCACGTCCACCGCCGCGCGCTCCAAAAGATCCACCGCATGGACAAGAAAGAGACGGTTCTTTTCGGTCCAGCCCCGGGGCTCCTCGTACCAATCCAGCGGCACGCAGGAATAACGCGATTCGATTCCGGCGTTGCCGTACACCCCCATCATGCGGTCGATCTCGCTGGCGTCGCGGTCGAACAAACGTTCGGCGCGGGCGATCACTTCGGCTTGCTTCAGGCAATGGGGCGGAACGGCGGTGGCCAATCCGAGCAGGCGGGGGCGGGGGGTCATTCCTTTTTTGCTCCTTGTCGCGCCATGTTCCGCCGGATGGCGCGGTCGCGCCAGGGGCGGGCGGCGGCCATCACGGGGTTTTGACCGGCTGCGGCCGAAGGGTCCGGCGCCGATTGCGCTTGCCTGCCGGGTGGTTGCGGGCTATTCGCCGGGCTATTGTGGTCCCGTTGATGAGAGTAGCGCCGTAACCCGACATGAAGAAATCAAAGAAAGCGAACAACCCGGCCGGCAAATCCGGCGAAACCCCCGGCGGCGCGCAGCAAGCCGCCCACGAGGCGCGCACCGGCATCGCCGGACGCCTGCGCAATTACTTCATCGCCGGCATCCTGGTCACCGCCCCCATCGGTCTCACCGTCTACCTGGTCTGGCTGTTCGTC
>Ga0307436_1001346_pt1 | contig 10919 bp, 8 predicted proteins | sample SalMarWE160440MG_FD_202513 | JGI IMG/M metagenome (GOLD analysis project Ga0307436, IMG submission 202513) | Salt marsh sediment microbial communities from the Plum Island Ecosystem LTER, Massachusetts, United States - WE1604-40 | ecosystem: Environmental > Aquatic > Marine > Intertidal zone >...
GGTCCCCGCCTTGGTCACCTCCGGCAAGGGCAGATCGATAAGGGTTTTCGTCTCGGCCTTCATGCGGGCCTTGTGCGCCTCCAGCATTTTCCGCGCGTCCTCGTCTATCACCGGGCCGACGTCGGTGGCGTAATCGAGCGGATCGCCGATGCGCAATTCCTCCATGGCGCCTGTCAGCATAGGCAACAGCCGCTTGGCGATGTCGTCCTGCACGAACAGGAGCCGGGCGGCCGAGCAGCGCTGGCCGGCGCTGTCGAAGGCCGACGCGACCAGGTCGCCCACCGCCTGTTCGGGCAAGGCCGAGGAGTCCACGATCATGGCGTTCATGCCCCCGGTTTCGGCGATGAGGGGGACGATCGCCCCCTCGCGCGCGGCGAGTGCCCGGTTGATCAGGCTCGCCGTCTCGTTGGAGCCGGTGAAGGCGACGCCGGAAATGCGCTGATCGGCGATCAGCGGTGCCCCCACCTTCGCCCCGTCGCCCGGCAGGAGCGCCAGCGCGCCCGGGGCAACGCCCGCTTCCAGCATCAGCTTGACCGCATGATGGGCAATGAGCGGCGTCTGCTCGGCCGGCTTGGCGATGACGGCGTTGCCGGCGGCAAGGGCCGCCGCCATCTGCCCGGTGAAGATGGCAAGGGGGAAATTCCACGGGGATATGCAGGCAAAGACGCCGCGCCCGTTGAGGCTCAGGCTGTTGCGCTCGCCCGTCGCCCCCGCCATGGTGACAGGCGTCTCGAACTTGGCGCGGGCCTCGGCGGCGTAGTAGCGCAGGAAGTCCACTGCCTCGCGCAAATCGGCCTGGGCATTGTCCAGCGACTTTCCCGCCTCGCGCACCAGCAGCGCCATGAAAGGTGCCCGGTCGCGCTCGTAGAGATTGGCCGCCTTTTCGAGGATCCTTGCGCGGCGCTCGCCGCCGAGAGCGTTCCAGTCGAAGCGCGCCTTGTGAGCGACGGCAAGGGCCGTTTCGATCTCGGCCTTGCCGGCCTCGCGCACCGTGCCGACGGTGACGGAACGGTCATGCGGCGAGGTGACGGTGCGCTCCTCGCCGCCTGCCACCATCTTGCCGTTGATGAGGGCGCCCACCTCCGCTGGACGGGCCAGGGCCTTGTGAATGTCGTCCATGAGCGGATTGCGGGTGGCGGCGTCCCACAAGGGCAGGCCGCGGCTGTTGGTGCGCTCGCCAAAGATGCGCGCTGGCAGGGCGATCCGCGGATGGCGCACGGGCTTGAGACTTTCGGCCTGCTTCACCGGGTCGGCGATGATCTCGCGGATGGGCGCATCGTCATCTGCGAGGCGGTGGACGAAGGACGAGTTGGCGCCGTTCTCCAGAAGCCGCCGCACCAGATAGGCGAGCAAATCCTCGTGGCTGCCGACGGGTGCATAGATGCGCACCGGCAAATTCAAGCGGTCCTTGCCCACCACCTCGTCATAGAGCGCCTGGCCCATGCCGTGCAGGCGCTGGAACTCGAATCCTTCGCGGTTGCCGGCCATGGTGGCGACGGCGGCCAGCGAATGGGCGTTGTGAGTGGCGAACTGCGGATAGAAGCGATCGCGGTGCTGCAGCAGATAGCGCGCACAGGCGAGATAGGAGACATCGCTGGAGACTTTTCGGGTGAACAGCGGAAAATCGTCGAAGCCGCCTTCCTGGGCGCGCTTGATCTCGGTGTCCCAGTAAGCCCCCTTGACCAGGCGCAGCGGCAACACCCGTCCGGTTTGCTCGGCCAGCGCCTTCAGCCATTCGATCACCGGCAGGCCGCGCTTGGCATAGGCCTGAACAGCCAGACCAAGGCCGTTCCAGCCAGCCAGTTCAGGGCTGTTCGCCAGCGTTCCGAAAAATTCCAGCGACAGTTCCAGCCGGTCCATCTCCTCGGCATCGAGGGTGAGGCCGATACCGAGCCTTTTGGCATCGACTGCCAGCTCCGCCACCCGCGGCAGCAATTCGCCCATTACGCGCCCGCGCTCCTTTTCCTGATAGCGCGGATGCAGCGCCGACAGCTTTACCGAGATGGAGGGTTTTGAGAAAATGTCGCCTGCCCCCCTGGCCCCGGCCGCCACATCGGCCAGCGCGTTCTTGTAGGCGGCGAGATAGCGGTTGGCGTCGGCCATGGTCATCGCCGCCTCGCCCAGCATGTCGAAAGAGAAGCGATAGCCGTCGGCCTCGAATGGCCGGGCGATGGAAAGGGCTTCCTTGATGCTGCGCCCGAGCACGAACTGGCGGCCCATGATGCGCATGGCATGGCGCATGGCCTGGCGGATGACGGGCTCACTCGAACGCCCGGCGAGGCGCTTGGCGTAACTGAGCGCATCGCTTCGCGCCTCGCCCGAGAGCTCGATGAAGCGGCCGGTCAGCATCAGTCCCCAGGTGGAGGCGTTGACGAAGAGCGAGTCGGAATGGCCCACATGGCGCTCCCACTGACCGCTGCCGATCTTGTCGGCGATGAGCTTGTCGGCGGTTTCGGCATCGGGGATGCGCAACAGCGCTTCGGCCAGGCACATGAGCACCACGCCTTCCTCGCTGGAAAGGGCGTATTCCTGCATGAAGGCATCGATGCCGCCCTCACGGCGCCTTCCCTTCCTCACCGCCTCGACCAGGCGCCGCGCCAGCCGTTCGCTCGCCTGCCCTTCGGCTTCGGTGAGACGTGCCTTGTCGCACAGTCGATGCACCAGCATTTCCTCATTGGCGAAAAGCATGGCGGAGACGGGGGCGAAACTCGGCAGTTTGGGGGCTTGCGGGGCGGCAACGGCAGCGGTCATGGCAGGACCTCGACATCAGGAATTTGCGATACAACTAGTCTAGCGCCAATCGGCTATGGCTTTGCCCCAATTTGCGAGCTAAATGCAGCGATAATCACTGCAAAGAGACGAAAACTTGGGGAATAGCCTTTGAAATCGCTCACCAGCCCGGCGCGGCTCGATTCCACCGACATCGCCATCCTTGCCGCCCTGCAGCGCGAGGGCCGGCTGCCGGTGGTGGAACTGGCGCGGAAAGTGAACCTGTCGCCCACCCCGTGCACTCTGCGCCTCAGACGGCTGGAGCAGGACGGCGTCATCACCGGCTACCGCGCCCTCATCGCCCCGGTGGCGCTCGGCCTTTCGCTAGTGGTGTTCGTGGAGGTCAAGCTCAAGTCGAGCGACGAGGCGTCACTCGAGGCCTTCAACCGCGCCATCCGCCCGGTGCCGGAGGTGCTCGAATGTCACATGGTCGGCGGCGGCTTCGATTACCTCATCAAGGCACGCGTGCGTGACATGACCCATTACCGCGAATTGCTCGGCGGCGTCATCGGCGCGCTGCCCACGGTCGAGAGCACCCGCTCCTATTTTGTCATGGAAGAGGTCAAGGACTCCGGCCCTCTGCCCATCCCGAAACCCCGCCGGCGCTGAGTTGTCGCAGCAAAGGGGACACAGTGCTGTCCGGCCGAGCGTACTTCGCTCCTTCTCCCAGAAAGGGGGAGGGAGCTTCCGTGACTTCAGGCCATTGCTGAGCCCGCCCGGGCATCGATCACCGCCCCGATGCGGGCGGCCACCTCGTCCACGCCGAATCCGGTGCCGCCCAGGGCGCAGCGCATCCAGGCGCCGTCGATCATCAGCGCAATGGTGAGCGCCAGTTCGTCGGCCGCCTCGGGGCCGACCAGGCCCTTGAGGGCATGGCGCAGGTTGCTCCGCATGCGGGCATAAATGGCCTTCACGATGCGGTGATAGCGCGGATGCGTCTCCGCCTCGGCGGCGAAGGCGAGCCAGGCGCGCGTCACTTCCCGGTTGAAGACGGCCGGTGCCAGATTGGCCCGCACCACCGCGTCGAGACGCTCCCGCGGCGTTTCCGCCTCGGCCAGGAGGCGTACCAGCTCTCTGGAAATTTCGGTGGAGGCCAGGCGGATCGCCGCCTCGACCATCTCCGCCTTGGTGGCGAAGTAATGATGCACGAGCCCTTGCGCCAGCCCGGCCCGCGCGCTCACGCGCTGCACGGTGGTACGGGCAAAGCCTTCTTCCTTCATGGTCCGAAGTGTCGCCTCGGCCAGTTCCTGCCGCCGCTCGGCGCCCATCTTGCGTCGCATGTCGTTCCTCGACCTGAGGCACCGGCGGCAGCGAATGCGCTTGACGCGGGGGCCCGGTTATCCTTACATCATTCAAAATTGGTTTTGCAACCAACATTCAATTCACCTTTGCCGCATACGCCGGTGAACGAGGAACGAGCCCCATGTCGAGCGCTGCCCGCCCCGCCAACACCCTCAGGCTCGAGGCCGAGGCCGGGCGCCGCAACACCCCCGACTTCTGCTGGCCCACCATTGTCCTGTTCGTCGTCCTCAACGCGGTGGCGGGCCTTGCCACCTGGGCAGCGCTCACCGGCCACATCCCTTATCTCGCCGCGGCTGTCGTCAACACCGCCTATATCTATTTCCTCTACACCGTGGTGCACGAGGCGGTGCACGCCAACATCTCGCAGCGCATGAAGCGCCTCGTCTGGATCGACCTCGTCATCGGCACCCTCGCCTCAATCCCCCTGTGGCTGTTCTTCTACGAGCACAAGAAGCAGCACATGCTGCACCATGCCCGCACCAATCACGATGACGACCCCGACATCTATTCGCGCGGCGGCTTCCTCGACTGGCTGTTCGTGCGCCTGCCCAAGGCGCTGATCGCCAATTTCAACCCGTTCCACCTCTACCGCGAATGCCTCGCCTACGGGGTGCCGAGGAACGAGACCGTCATCACCATGCTCACCTTCGCGCTTCAGGCGGCAGGCGCCATCGCCATCATCGCGGCCGGCTACGGCTTCGAGCTGCTGGTCCTGTGGTTCATCCCCTGGTGGATCGGCCAGACGGTGATGCTCACCCTGTTCACCTGGACGCCGCACCATGACCATCATGAGACGGGGCGCTATCGCAACACGCGAGTGTCGCTGTTTCCCGGCGCCAACTGGCTCTTGCTCGGCCAGCACCTGCATCTCATCCACCACATGATGCCGGCCATCCCCTACTACCGCTACCAGAAGACGTTTGAGGAGATCAGGCCCCTTCTCGAAGAGCACCAAGTGCGCATCGAGGGTCTGTGGCCCAAAGCCTGATCAGGCAGAAAAGGGCGGTGAGCGATGCTGGAATTCTGCGACTGGAGTTTCCCCGTCCCCATCGCCTACGGCGCGGGGCGCCTTTCGGAGCTCGGCGAGATCTGCGCGGCCGCCTACCTCTCCAACCCGCTCATCGTCACCGATCGCGGCAGCCGCGCGCTGCCCTTCATCGCCGAGGCCGAGCGCTCGCTTGCCGATGCCGGGCTTTCATCGGGCGTGTTCAGCGAGGTCTCGCCCAACCCCACCGACCGCGAGGCCGAAGCCGGCAAGGCCGCCTTTTGCGCCGGCAGCCATGACGGCGTCATCGCCATCGGCGGCGGCAGCGGCATGGACGCCGGCAAGGCGATAAGCCTCATTGCATGCAACGACCATGCTTTGTGGGATTTCGATTTCGACGCCACCTCGCCGGACGTCGCCTCGCTGGACGCCTTGGCCCCGCTCGTCTGCGTGCCCTCGACCGCCGGCACGGGCGCGGAGACGGATTCGACCGCCATGATCACCAATACCGGGCGCGGCATAAAGGGCTGCGTCTGGCATCCGGGACAAAAGCCCCTCGCCGCCATTATCGATCCCGCCATCACCGTCGGCCTGCCGAAAAACCTCACCGCCTGGACCGGCTGCGATGCCCTCGTCCATGCCATCGAGGCCTATTGCGTGCCGCAATGGCATCCCATGTGCGACGGTATCGCCCTGGAAGCGCTCGCCCTCATCCACCGCTGGCTGCCCCGGGCCGTCAGTGCGCCGGACGACCTCGAAGCGCGCGGCGCCATGCTGGCGGGCTCGTGCCTGGCGGGGGTTGCGTTTCTCAAAGGTCTCGGGCTGGTGCACGCCATCTCCCACATGGTGGGCGCGCGCTATGACACCCATCACGGCCTCACCAATGCGGTGCTCTTGCCGACAGTGCTGCGCTACAACGCCGAGGCCATCACCGGCAAGGTGCCCGCCATGTGCCGTGCCATGGGATTGAAGGGCAGCGATTTCACCTGGTTCTACGGCACGGTGACCGAACTGCTCGATGCCTTCGATATCCCGACCGGCCTCGCCGCCCTAGGGGTGGAGGCATCGGCCGCCGCCGGTCTCGCCACCAGGGCTTTTGCCGACCCCGCCACCGCCACCAACCCGGCGCCCGCCAGCGCCCGCGACATCGAGCACCTCATCCTCGAAGCCATCGACAAGGCGCGCTGAGCGGTACTGGACACAGGACCTGCCGTTGGGTTCAACTGTCGCCATGTCGCCATCGCGCCTCGTCACCGTCCGCACCGTCGAGCACCTGCGCCAGCATGTGGGCCGGTGGCGGGCGCAAGGCTTGCGCACGGCCGTGGTGCCCACCATGGGGGCGCTGCATGCCGGCCATCTGCGCCTTGTTGATCAGGCCATCCGTCGCGCCGAACGGGTGATCGTCACCATCTTCATCAACCCGCGCCAGTTCGCGCCCACTGAGGACCTGGCGCGCTACCCGCGAAACGAGAAAAGCGACATCGCGCGGCTCAAGGCGGCCGGCGCCCATCTGGTCTTCGCCCCCGATGTTGCCGAGATATACCCGCCCGGCTTTGCCACCACCGTCAGGCTCGCCGGGCCTGCCAAGGCAGGACTGGAGGACCGTTTCCGCCCGCATTTCTTCGACGGCGTCGCCACCGTGGTGGCAAAGCTCTTCCTGCAGGCCAATTGCGATTACGCCATGTTCGGCGAGAAGGATTATCAGCAGTTGAAAGTGGTGACGCGCATGGCGCGCGACCTCGATATTCCGACCACGGTGATCGGGGTGGAAACGGTGCGCGAGGGAGACGGCCTCGCCCTGTCCTCGCGCAACTCCTATCTGGCACCCGAGGAACGCAAGATCGCTCCCCTGCTCCATGACTCCTTGCAGGAAGCCGCCAAGGCCATCCGCGCCGGCCGCACGCCCGATTATGCCGCCCGCAGCTCCCGCGCCCGCCTGAAGGCGGCCGGCTTTGCGGTGGACTACGTTGCCGCCCGCAACGCCGACACGCTGCAACGCCTGCAAAGCCCGACGGAACCCATACGCCTCCTCGCCGCTGCCCGGCTAGGAACGACGCGCCTCATCGACAATATCGGGGTGTGATCCCGCTTTTCCTCCCCCAGAAAGGGGGAGCGTCACGTCAGCCGTTTAGGAAAGCCCGGCGCGCGCAAATCGGTCTTGAGCGCGTCCTCCAACAGCTTCACCACCTGAGTCGACCAGGCGCCGCCGCCATAAACCTCTTTTGCCTTGACGAAAATCTGGTTGGTCATGCCGGCGAGCTCCAGCGGCACGCCGAACTCGCGGCCGAACTGCATGGCAAACCCCAGGTCCTTCAGCGCCAGGTCGTTGGTGAAGCCGATGTCGTAGGAGCCGGAAAGGATGAGCCGGCCTTCGGTCTCGTGCACGAAGGAATTGCCCGAGCTCGCCTTGATGGCATGGAACGCCTGGCGGAGATCGAGGCCGCCCCTCTTGGCCAGCATCAGCGCCTCGCCGCAGGCAACCAGGTGGATGAAGGCGAGCATGTTGGTGATCACCTTGATCACCGCAGCGCTCCCCAAGGGTCCCATGTGGAAGATCTCGCCCCCCATGGCCTCCAGCGCGGCCCTATGGGCCTCGAACAGGTCCTCATCGCCGCCGGCCAGCACGGTGATCTCGCCATGGGCGGCGCGGTGCACACCGCCAGTCACCGGGCTTTCGAGCGTGCGGATGCCCTTTTCTCTCGCCAGCGCGGCAAAGCGGGTGATCTCGTCGCGCCCCAGCGTCGACATCTCGATCCAGGTGCCACCCGCCTTCAGCCCCGCCAGCACGCCGTTATCACCGCTGAGCACCGCCTCGGTCACCTTCGGCGACGGCAGGCAGGTGATCACGGAATCGACGCCTTCAGCCAGCGCCCTCGGGGTCTCCGCCCACCCGGCGCCGCGCTTCAGGTGGCGCTCGGCGAGGCTCCTGTCGATGTCATGCACCGTGACCTCGAACCCGCGCTTGATGAGACTCTCCGCCAGATGCCCGCCCAGATGGCCGAGCCCGATATATCCGTAACGCATGTGTGGTTGCCCTTTATTCGTAGCACGGCCCCATGACCGGCGTGAGATGAAGCTCGTCGCCCTCGTAGGGGTGGGCCAGCGCCACCTCTTCATCGAGCTCGATGCCGAGGCCCGGCTCATCCGGCGGGATGACAAAACCCTCCTCCCAGCGCATGGGTTTTTTCAGGATCTCGGCATGAAAGCCCGACCAGCGCCCAATACTCTCGAGGATGAGGAAATTGGGCGAGCACGCCGCCAGCTGCACATTGGCCGCGCCCTCCACCGGCCCGCAATAAAGGTGCGGGGCCATCTGGGCGTAATGCGCTTCCGCCATGGCGGCGATCTTTTTCGCCTCCAAGAGGCCCCCCACCCGGCCGATGGCCGGCTGCAGGATGCGCGCCGCGCCCGTTTGCAGCACTCTTGCGAATTCGTACTTGCTGGTGAGCCGTTCGCCGGTGGCGATGGGGATAGAGGTCTGGCGGGCGACGATGGCCATTTCCTCCGGCATCTCCGGCGGCGTCGGCTCCTCGAACCACAAGGGATCATAGGGCTCAAGCCTCTGCGCCAGGCGGATGGCGGCAGCGGCGGTGAACTGGCCGTGCGTGCCGAACAAGAGATCAGCTTTCGATCCCACCGCTTCGCGCAGCCGCTTACAGAATTTTTCCGAACGCTCCAGCGCTTCCAGGCCCGGCATGCGCGGATCGAAGGAGGAAAACGGCCCGGCGGGATCGAACTTGATGGCGGTAAAACCCTGTTTCACATATTCCGCCGCCGTTTCCGCCGCCACGTCCGCATCGGAATAGACGGCCGGGTCGGCATAGACATCGCCGGAGACCGGATAGAGGTAGGTGTAACTCCTCAGGCGCTCATGTACCTTGCCGCCGAGCATTTCATAGACCGGCTTGCCCACCGCCTTGCCGTTCAGGTCCCACAAGGCCATCTCGAGCCCCGACAGGACGCCCATGAGCGAAATGTCCGGCCTGCCCGAATAGCCGCGCGCGTAGACGTTGCGCCACAGCATTTCTATGCGGAACGGGTCCATGCCCTCGACGTGATGGGCGAACACGTCCTCCACCATCGCCTTCATGGTGTGGGGCGAGAAGGTGGCGCCATAGACCTCGCCGATGCCGGTCAGGCCGTTCGAGGCGGTGAGCTTGACGAAGATGAAATAGCGCCCGCCGAAGCGCGGCGGCGGGTTACCGACGACAAACGTGTCGAGCCCGGTGATCTTCATGGGTGCCCCCTTGCCGCGGCCATCACTGCCGGCCGCCTTCGGGAACGGCACTCTGCCACAGGGCCAGATGCGCGGTTTAGGGAATGCGACCATATTACCGTCGCCAGCGCCCCGGCGCCCTCAGCGGGTGTTTATGCCGGCGCGAAACACAAGTATGCTCCGCGACATTCAATGCGGCCCCCGCCCGCGCCTTCGCAGTTCGATTCAAGCAAGAAAGCCAAGCTCATGCCGCTCAACGAGAAAATCGCATCCCTCCATGACGAGATGACGGCCTGGCGGCGCGACATCCACGAGCACCCGGAAACGGCGTTCGAGGAAATGCGCACATCGCAATTCGTCGCCGACAAGCTGAAAGGTTTTGGCATCGAGGTGGTCACCGGCCTTGCCCGCGGCACCGGCGTCGTCGGCGTCATCAAGGGAAAGGAACAAGGCAGCGGCGCCATCGGCCTGCGCGCCGACATCGATGCCCTCGATATCGACGAGGAGACCAACAAGCCCTATGCCTCGAAGACGCCCGGCAAGATGCACGCCTGCGGCCATGACGGTCACACCGCCATGCTGCTGGGCGCCGCCAAATACCTGGCCGAGACGCGCGATTTCGCCGGCACGGCCTACGTCATCTTCCAGCCGGCGGAGGAAAACGAGGGTGGCGGCCGGGTGATGGTGGAAGAAGGCCTGTTCGAACGCTTTCCCATGCAGGGCGTTTTCGGCATGCACAACTGGCCGGGCGTGCCGGTGGGCGAGATCGGCGTCAGGGTCGGGCCGATGATGGCGTCCTACGACATTTTCGAGATAAAGATTTTCGGGCGGGGTTCGCATGGCGCCATGCCGCACCAGGGCATCGACCCGTTGCTGGTGGGCGCCCACATCGTCACCAGCCTGCAATCCATCGCCTCGCGCAATGTCGACCCGATCGAGTCGGTGGTGGTGTCGGTGACGCAGATCCATGGCGGCGATGCCTGGAATGTCATCCCGGCCGAGGCGACCTTGCGCGGCACCGCGCGCTCGTTCAGGCCCGAGGTGCAGGACCTCACCGAGGCCAATATCGGCCGCATCGCCAAAAACGTGGCCGCCGCCCACGGCGCCAGCGTCGAGGTGCGCTACGAGCGGCGCTATCCCCCCACCGTCAATGCCGAGGCCGAGACCCGCCATGCGGCGCGCATCGCGGCGGGCGTGGTCGGCGAGGCAAAGGTGCAAGGCGAGGTGGGCCCGGTCATGGGGTCAGAGGATTTCGCCTTCATGCTGCAGAAAAAACCCGGCAGCTACATCTGGCTCGGCGCCGGCGAGAGCATCGCCAACCTGCACAGCCCGCATTACGACTTCAACGACGAGATCCTCCCCATAGGCGCCAGCTACTGGGCGCGGCTGGTGGAGGAAACCCTGAAGGCGTAGCCCAGGTATCAGGTGCCAGTGGTCAGGTGTCAAAAGCCGGATTTCGCCCCCATCACATCCTCCCGTCATTCCCGCGCAGGCGGGAATCCATTGGCAGCGCGTAGCCCGGATGGAGCGGAGCGTAATCCGGGGTCTCCCAACGCTGCGGACCACGCCCCGGATTACGCTCCGCTTCATCCGGGCTATGATTGCAATTTTTCCTCGTAATATACATTTTTCCCTTGACAAAACATC
>Ga0307436_1001348_pt1 | contig 10916 bp, 9 predicted proteins | sample SalMarWE160440MG_FD_202513 | JGI IMG/M metagenome (GOLD analysis project Ga0307436, IMG submission 202513) | Salt marsh sediment microbial communities from the Plum Island Ecosystem LTER, Massachusetts, United States - WE1604-40 | ecosystem: Environmental > Aquatic > Marine > Intertidal zone >...
CGATCGAGAGCCCGCGCAGCGCGCATTTCGACGCCGAATAGGCGGCGAACAACGGGTAGGGAATGTCGCCGAGCATGGAGCCTACATTGACGATGCGCGACGGCGCGGCGCGGCGCAGCAAAGGCAGCATCTCCCGCGTGAGCGCGAGTGGCGCGACGACGTTGATCGCCATTGTCCGTTCAAGCTCGGCATCGGTCGCACAGGCGAGGGGACCGACAGGGACGACGCCAGCATTGTTGACGAGCACGTCGAGCCCGCCCCACTGGCGCCAAAGATGGTCGCGCATGCCTCGGCGCACGGCAGGAACGGTGATGTCACCGCGCAGGCGCATATGGCGGCCTGACGGCGACATCATCGCTAACGTCTCGGCAAGGGCGTCGCCGCGGCGGCCGCACAGCGCTACGGTCATACCGTAGCGCGACGCCTCGATGGCGAGCGCCCGGCCGATGCCTGAGCCGGCGCCCGTGATCAGCGCGCGCTTACCCTCAAGCTGCATGGCTCGTGATGGGGTGGCGCGTCGCGAGCTCGTGATAGATATCGCCATAAAGGCGGTAGAAGACCTTCGACGCATCGATCACGATCTGCTGGGTCTTGGGGCAGCCGAGGTTGTTCACCAGAGACTTGAAGAAGGCGACATGCTCGATATCGAGCGCCCCATGCGACCGCAGATAGGAGAAGCCGTCCTTACCGCTTGAGCCGAGCGAACTCTGAATAGCATCGGCGGCCTTGTCTGCGAGCAGTGTCGACATGCCTTCGAGCACGTGCACGCTGCCGAGCATGGCATAGGGGCTGACCCACTCGATGGCGTAATAGGTGTAGCCGACCATCACCTGGCAGGCGATGCCGGGCGCGCCGTTCTTTACAGCCGTCGCATTCCCGCCCATGGCCGCGATGTCATCGAGGATCCATTTCTCGTGGCCGCGCTCCTCTTCCATGTATTCGACCAGAGCATCTTGATAGGCCTCATCACTGGTGCGCGCCGCGGCGAAGGCAAGCAGCGGGAAGGTGTGCTTCACGTGATGATAGGCTTGCGTCAGAAAGTCGATATAGAGCTCGCGTGAGACGCCTGAGCGCAGCGCTTCGCGGATCAGCGGAATCGTCGTGAAGCCAATCCGCTCCCTCTCAGTTTCAGCAATCAGCCGATCGTAGAACGACACGGTTTCCCTCCTTTTTGCGGTCTGGGTATGGGTTCAGGCGGCGACCCTGCTGCGTGCGAGCCTGAGTGCGGGATAGGCGCTCAAGGCCGCGTCGCGTACGACGCGCCCATTGGCAGCGAGAAGGCCGAGCCGCTTAGCCTGCAGTGCCGGACAGACGACGAAGTCTTTCGGTACGGCATATGACGGCGCATCGATGCAGATTTGCTCGAGCCACAGCAGGACGTGGGCGGGCGGCACTTCCGTCAACCAGCGCTCCCCGAGCGGGGAGGGGATGAGAAGCACGTTCACATGGTTCATGCCGTGGCCAAGGGCGACGCAGGCGAGAACGCGTGGGTCGCTCATCACCATGGCTTCGATCCATTCGGGCGAGATGTTGCGGCCTGACGCGGTGACGATGAGCGTGTCTTTGCGGCCGGTCACTGTCAGGAAGCCGTCTTCCGTGAGACTGCCGAGATCGCCGGTACGCCACGGGCCCGTCACCGGCGCCTCATGAAGATAGCCGCCCATGACGGTGGGGCCGCGCACCACGACCTCACCGTCTTCGATGGCGACATTGAGGCCCGGCAGCGGTTCGCCGGACGTGCCTGCCTTGCGCCGACCTGGCCGGTTGACGGTGACGACGGAGCAGCACTCAGTGAGGCCGTAACCTTCATGCGCGGGGATACCGAGCTCCCAAGCCCGCGTGGCCAGAGCCTCGGGCACGTGCGCGCCACCGACCGCAACGAAGCGCAAGCCATCGGGCGCCCGTTTTCCACACGCCTCGAGTTCTGCGATCCACGCGGACAGGAGCTGGGGCACGAGCACGGATGTGGTCGGCCGTGAATCCTCGAAGGCCTTGAGCAAGCCGGCCGGACGGCCTGAGGCTACGCCCTCGGCCACCGCGGGAGCAAAATGCGTGTGCGCACCCACAAGCACCGGAACGCAAATCGAGGTGATCGTCTCAAGCAGCAATGAGAGCGGCAGGACCGAAAGATAGGAGTCGTCTGGAGTCGCGCCGATCGCCTCGGCAAGCGCGCGTGCTTGCCAGTCGATCTGCTCGAGGCCGAGGCGGACGCCTTTCGGCCGCCCGGTGCTGCCCGATGTGTAGACGATGACACCGCCGCCCTCTGACGGCGCAGGCAAGCTCTCTGCGCACCGATACGACGCAGGCGTGAAGCCGACCTTGAGCGACTTGGCAAGGCCCTCGGCCTCGCGGGTCGCCACGACGTGGTCGATGCCTGCGTCCCTCAGCACATGTTCGAGCTGGAGGCGGCTGAAGAACGCAGGCATCGGGACCACGATTTTGCCGGCGGCCCAAGCGGCGAGCTGGGCGACCGCCCAGTCTGTGCCGTGGGCGCCGAGCAGGCCGATCCTCTGCGGCCGGTTGCGCAAGATCGCCGCGAGGCCGGCAACTCTGGCCACGAGATCGGCGCCCGTGAGGACGCCGTTGTCGTCGGACATGGCGGCGGCGCCGGGCCGATAGCGCGACCCGTCGCGCAGCACGTTCAGGAGCTCAGCCATGCGCCGCCACCTCTGTCTGCAGCGCCAGACAATCCGAGATGCTGTCGCGATGCACGGCGTAAACGCGGGGTGCGAAAGCGTAATAGCTGCCCCACATCCCGGGATTTGGGACCCGCGCGCTGTCGGCGTCGGCGAGTGGCGTGAGGTCGAGGCTCATGCCCTCTAGCAGGGCCTTGAGCGGCGCGGTTGCGGTGAAGAAGGCCCAATCAAACCCGGCCGCCTCGCCGCGGGCGATGATCCTGCGCACGAAACCACCGACGAGATGCGGAGCTCGGCTCGCAAGCGACGTGACCTCGAAGATCTTCTCGCGGTGGACCGGGGCGTGGCGCAACGCCGAGAGCACGGCGTCCGCTGGCGCATCCAGATAGGCTTCCGAAAAGAAGCCCTCCGCGGCAAAGCGAAGCCCGGCAGCGCAGTGGATCGCGCTATCGGCGCCGACCATGGTGACGAGCGTGTCTGGGAAGGCCGAAATGCGAGCGGCGTAGTGGGTTGCGTAGACTTCGGCGATTAGGCGTTCTGCGGCTGGCCGCAAGACATCGTCACGCGGCGTGAGTGTGACCCGCATCGCAAGTCCCCCGGTTTGTTCCTGCGAAAAGGAAGGTCGGTGGAGGGCCTTACAGACGCCTTACAGCCGTCAAAAGATCACAATCCGTGAGGGGGTTGGGCTGCGCACGCGTGCTCGGGGGAGGCGGATGGATATCGGTCTCCTGAGCCGGAAGCGGCTCGAACGCCATGGTGAAAACGGCGCCGCCGCCCGGCGCGTCGTCCACGGAGATGGTCCCGCCATGGGCGACGACCGTCCGCGCGGCGATATCGAGGCCAAGGCCTGCGCCGCCCTTCTGGTCACGGCCGCCTTGCCAGAAGCGGCGAAAGATAGCCTCCCTTCGATCCTGCCGCACGCCGGGGCCATGGTCGATGACCTTGATGGATGGCGGATCCGCAGCGACCACGATGGAGACCGTCGTGCCGCTCTTGGTGTGCCGCAAGGCATTCTCCACCAGATTGCGCAGCGCCATGAACAGATAGTCGCGCGCGCCCCTGATACGGACGGGCTCGTCGGGTGCGAGCACCTCGATCGACCGGTCTGCATTGATGGCCGTGGGCCCGAGAAGGGAAGCGACCTCCGTCGCGACGAGCGTGAGGTCGGCAACGTCTTCGGGTTCGAGTTGCAAGACCTCGAGCCGCGCCATGTCGAGCAATTGATTGACTAACCGCTCCAGACTGCTGATCTCCTCGATGAGTTCCGCATGGCCTTCGAACTTCGAAAGAATGCTCAGATGCGTCTTGAGAACCGCGACAGGCGTGCGCAGCTCATGGGCAGCGTCGGCGATGAAACGGCGCTGCGCATCGAAGGCCGTTTCCAGCCGGTCTAGCCCATGATTGACGGCGCTCACCAGCTGATACACGTCACGCGGCAGCCCGCTCTCGCTGAGCCGCGTAGACACCGCGGCGGGTCCGATCGCGGCGGCTTGCTTCGCGGCAACACGTAAAGGCTCAAGGCCGATCCGCGCCACGATGAGATTGACGGCGAGGAGGACGATGACGAAGGGAATCCAAATCCATGCAATGTCCTGGACGAACTCTGCGAGCACGCTGTCATAGACAATGTTGCCGGCATGAAAAGCGACCTGGACCCATACGGGCGTGCCGCCGAAGGCCGTCCGCATCGACAGCCCGTAATAGGGCGGCTCGCTCTCGTCAGGCTGGAGAACGAAGTAGTCGCGGTTTTCATCGGAGTTGAGTGCCGCAAGTGGCGCGGTCACAGCATGAGAAGCGGCAATCAATTTCCCGTTGGGGCCGACCACGGCATAGCGGCCGTTATTGGTCTTGAACTGCTCGGTGACAAAGGAAGGCAGTTCCAGCGGGCCTGGCGGGGCCTTCTTCACGTAGTCGGCGATGAGGCTCGCCTGATTGCGCAGCGTCTGCTCGCGGAACTCGGAGTTCTTGGCTTTAAATCGCACATAGAGGGCGCCGCTTGCTGCACCGACGGCAAGCAGGCTCACGGTCACGAGCCCGACGATCAGCCTGAGCCACAGCGAAGGTGTGGGTTTTTTCGGGTTAGGGCGCACCGCTTGCTTTATCTGAGAGCACATACCCCACGCCACGCAGCGTGTGGATGTGCATATCTGCCCCTGCTTCTTGCAGGCGCTTACGAATTCTGTGGACCAGCACTTCGATGGCATTGGAGGCAAGGTCCTCTCCGAACGAATAGATGGCATCCTCGATGGCGGACTTCGGCACGACGCGCCCGAGCCGCCGCATCAGGAGCTCGAGCCCGTCCATCTCGCGGCGTCCGAACTCGACAGGTACACCGTTGACGGCGATTTCCCGGCTGCTGGTATCGAACGTCATGTTGCCGGCCGTGAGCGTGACGCCAAGCGCTTCGCCAGGTCGGCGCAGAAGTGCGCGCACGCGGGCGATGAGTTCGTCAAGCTCGAATGGCTTGCGCAAATAGTCATCGGCGCCTTGGTTGAGGCCCGCCACCAGATCCTCCAAGCTATCTCGGGCGGTGATCACGAGCACAGGCCGAGTCATCTGACGACGGCGCTGCTGGGCGAGCCAGACGAGGCCATCCATGTCGGGCAGGCCGAGATCGAGCAGAAGCGTGTCGTAATGCATGGTCGCGAGCGCGCCGTCGGCATCCGCCGTGGTGCTGACATGGTCGACGGCGAACCCGCCGTTCAGCAGAGCGGTGGCCAGATAATCCGCAAGCCTTTGATTATCCTCGATGAGCAAGAGGCGCATCGGCTCCCCCCGTTTCGCTCATAGGCGATCTTGGAACCGTGCTTGCCCCCAAATTGGGCCCGCACCAAGGCATTGGGTCGCCGACCCACCTTACGCCATCGTTACAAGCCAGAACGTGGCGGATCTGGGGCACCGGTTGCCCGGATTATGCCGGGCGCTTGATCTTGCCGATATCCAGGAGCTTGAGCACCGCCTTCTCGAAGTAGGGCTCGGTCGAGCCGACTCGGACCTTGCGGAGGAAATACTTCTCGAAGGCCACCTTGGCGACGTGGACCCAGCGGCCGCTGGCGGCCCAGTTTACGTTTCGGGGCGGGTTCTGCGGCAGCGCGACGAACGCCACGCCTGAATCGCCGAAATCGGCGAGGCAGATCGCATTCCACGTTGCCTCGTGCGTGGGCTCCTCCTGGCGCAGCAGCTGGCCGATATTGAGCGCCGTCGCCGTCACCATGGATTCGATCATGTATCCGGTCTTAGGCACGCCGACCGGCACGGGCGTCTGCTCGAGCGGAGCAATGGCGATGCATACCCCGACGCCGAAGACGTTGGGGAATTTCGGATTGCGCTGGTGCTTGTCGACGATCACGAAGCCGCGTGGGTTGACCAAGCCGTCGATGCCGCGCAGCGCGGCGATGCCGCGGAAAGCCGGCAGCATCATCGAGAATTTGAAAGGCAGCTCGTGCGTCTTCTTTGGCTTGCCGTCGTCATCGACCTCGGTCGCATGCAACATGCCCGGATCGACCTTGTCGACCTTGGCGTTGGTGACCCATTTGATGTGGCGCTGGCGCATCTCGGATTCGAGCAGGCCCTTGGTGTCGCCGACGCCGCCGACGCCGAGATGGCCGACATAAGGCTCCGCCGTCACGAACGTCATCGGCACTTTGTCTCTGATCTTCCGGCGGCGCAGGTCGGAATCCACGATCATCGCGAATTCGTAGGCCGGCCCGTAGCAAGACGCGCCCTGAACCGCACCAATGACGATCGGGCCCGGGTCGTTGCAGAACGCCTCCCAGGTCTCGTTGGCGTGCGTCGCATGGTCGACGTCACAGATCGAATGTGTGTTGCGCTCCGGGCCGAGGCCTTCGATCTCGTCGAAAGCCAGCTCAGGTCCGGTGGCGATGACCAGATAGTCGTAGTCGAGCGACGAGCCGTCGCCGAGCTCGACGCGGTTTTCCTCCGGGTGAACGCGGGTGGCGCCGGCCGCACTGAACGCGATGCCATGCCTGGGCAGGACCGTGGCAAGGTCGACCGTGATGTCCTTCTTTGTGCGCCATTTCACCGCCACCCAGGGATTGGAGGGCGTGAACTGAAAGAACGGCTTATCGGAAACGAGCGTAACGCTGTCTTCCTTGCCGACCGCGCGCTTCAACTCGTAAGCGCATGACACCCCACCAACGCCCCCGCCTAGAACAACGATCTGAGCCATCTGTTTCCTCCTGACTATTGTCTAGCCCTTGGTTGAAGAGCACTCGAACGCGACACCAGCCTTCAGACCGAGCTTGCGGAAGATCATGGCGGCCGGACAGAAGCCGGTGAAAGCCGCTTGGATAAGGTTCAGTCCGACGAAGGCGGTGAGCAGCAGCCAGTAAGGGCTGACCCACCAGGCGAGCGCGAGACTAATGAGCACCACGCTTCCGGCGAACGTAAGCACTGCGCGATCGACGTTCACGGCGAATCTCCTGATCATGGGGCTGGCCTGCAAACTGGAGGCCCTGGCCCTCTGTGGTTGCTACCCGCCGCATCTGCGGCACGGCGGCATTGACTATATATTCGATTATTCGTATATACGCAACCATGAAAATAAATGGCACTGAAATGCAGACTGCGGCCGACGAGGCGAGCAATCTGTTGAAGGCGCTCTCCAACCGGCACCGCTTGCTCATCGTGTGTCAGTTGATCGAGAAGGAGCGCTCGGTGGGAGAGCTGGCGGCGCTTCTGAAGGTCCGCGACTCGACCGTCTCGCAGCATCTGGCGCTTCTGCGCAAGGACGGGCTGGTGACGGCCAGGCGCGATGGCCAGACCATCTGGTATTCGATCGGCAGCGAGCCCGCCCGCGAGCTCGTGAGCACGCTCTATCGCGTCTATTGTGCACCTGCTGAGATGTGCGCACCGAAAAGGCAAGGCACGTCGCGTCAAGTCAATCGTCGGGCTGCCCGCTGAGCACGAGAGAGGACATTTGAGAATGCGCGTTGCCGCGGTCAGCTTGGCTTTCCTTAGCTTCTTCCTCAGCCACCAGGCGTTTGCCCAGGACACATTTGTCGTGCAGCCCGAGAAGGTTGCCGACGAAAAGGCCGTCTTTGCCACGGTCGAAAGCGTGCGCACTGTGCCAGCGCGCACGCGCATCGGCGGTACGCTGGTGGAGCTCACCGTCAGGGAAGGCGATGCCGTCAAGGAGGGGCAGGTCCTTGCCAATGTGAGCGACGAGAAGCTCGCCTTGCAGATCAGCTCTCTCGACGCGCAGATCCTGGCCCTCGAGGCACAGCTTGCTCAGGCGAAGATCGATCTCGGCCGCGCCGAGGAACTGGTCGCACGCGGAACGATCCCGAAAACGCGCCTCGACGAGACACAAACCGCCTTCAATGTCGCATCCAACAACCTGAAGGCGCGTAAGGCCCAACGCTCGGTTCTCCAGGAGCAGGTTGCCCAGGGCCAGGTTCTTGCGCCGACTGCTGGCCGTGTCCTAACCGTGCCCGTGACGGTCGGCACAGTGGTCTTGGCGGGCGAACCCGTTGCCACGATCGCGGTGCAGAATTTCGTTCTGCGACTACGCGTGCCGGAACGCCATGCCCGCTTCCTCAAGGCTGGCGACACAGTGCGGATCGATGGCAAGGAACTCGGCGACAGCGGCGCGAAATTCGGCACCATTCGCCTGGTCTATCCCCAGATCGAGGATGGCCGCGTCATCGCCGATGCGGATGTAAAAGGGCTCGGTGATTACTTTGTCGGTCAGCGCATCCCCGTGTGGGTCTCGGCCGGCGATCGCGAGAGCATCATCGTGCCGAGTTCGTTCGTCATTACCCGCTTCGGCGTTGACTATGCCCGCGTGCGTAAGGACGCCAAGACCGTGATCGATGTGCCGGTCCAGCGGGGGCGGGAACTGCCGCGTCCTGACATGCCGGACGGGCTCGAAATCCTGTCCGGGCTCAAAGCCGGCGACGTATTGGTGCGGCCGTGAAACTTGGACTTTCGGGACGTCTCACCCAAAGCACGATCCGCTCGCCGCTGACGCCGCTATTTCTGCTGGCGGCGCTGGCGGTCGGGCTCATCGCGCTGCTCACCATTCCGCGCGAGGAGGAGCCGCAGATCAGCGTGCCGCTGGTCGATATTCGCGTCAATGCGGACGGTCTGAAAGCGCCTGACGCTGTCGAGCTGGTCACCAAGCCGCTGGAGGCCATCGTCAAAGGGATCGACGGTGTCGAGCACGTCTACAGCCAGACGGTGGACGACCGCGTGATGGTGACAGCGCGATTCCTCGTTGGCACCGACGCCGACGATGCGATTTTGCGGGTGCATGAGAAGATCCGCGCCAATCTCGACCAAATCCCGGTCGGAATTCCCGAGCCCCTGATCGTCGGCCGCGGCATCAACGACGTCGCCGTGGTGGTGCTCACCCTGTCGCCGAAGCCGGAGGCGGCCGCGCGCTGGACCAGCAAGGACCTCTATCAACTGGCCGACGAAGTGCGCTCGGAGCTGGTGAAGACCGACAATGTCGGCCTGACCTACATCTCGGGTGGCGATCCGCAGCAGATCCGCGTCGAGCCGGACCCGGAGAAGCTCGCCCTGTTCGGTGTCACCCTCCAGCAACTCGTCGAAAAGGTGCGCGGCGCCAATCGCTCGTTTAAGGCGGGGTCTGTGCGCAACAACGACGTCATGCGTGACGTTGCCGCGGGCCAGACGCTCGCCGGCGTCCCCGATATCGGCCTGACGCTGCTTACCACGCGCGACAACCGCCCCGTTTACGTGCGCGACGTAGCCTCGGTCGTGATCGGACCGAGCCCGCAAGAGCACCGCGTGTGGATGGAGACGCCGGGGAAGGGCGGTCATTGGCAACGTGTGCCCGCCGTGAGCGTGGCCTTCGCCAAGCGGGCCGGCGCCAATGCGGTGGTGGTCGCCGATCAGTTGCTCGCACATCTGAAGAGCGTCGAGGGACGGCTCATCCCGCCTGACATCAACGTGACGGTGACGCGCGACTACGGCGAAACGGCCAACGACAAGGCGAATGAGCTTCTGTTCCACCTTGCGCTGGCGACCATCTCCATCGTCGTGCTCATCGCCTTTGCCATCGGCTGGCGCGAGGCTTTGGTGACCTTGGTCGTCATTCCGACGACCATCCTTCTCACGCTCTTCGCCTCCAAGGTGATGGGCTACACTATCAACCGCGTCAGCCTGTTCGCGCTTATTTTCGCCATTGGTATCCTGGTCGACGACGCCATCGTCATTGTGGAGAACATCGCCCGGCATTGGGCGATGAAGGACAGCCGCAGCCGCCAGCAGGCGGCGATCGAGGCGGTGGCGGAAGTGGGCAACCCAACCGTCGTGGCAACCTTGACCGTGGTCGCAGCGCTGCTGCCCATGCTGTTCGTCTCCGGCCTCATGGGGCCGTACATGGCGCCGATCCCGGCCAATGCGTCGGCGGCCATGCTGTTCTCGTTCTTTGTCGCCGTGGTCATCGCGCCGTGGCTGATGCTGCGCCTCAGCCCCGCTGGGCGTGCGCTGCACGAGCACGAAGCCGCGCACGGCGAGGGTTTTCTCGGCCGGCTCTATCGGCGCTTCGCCGCACCTATTGTCCGCTCGCGCCGCAGCGCCTGGATCTTTCTGATCGCGGTCGGCGTGGCGACCGTGGCGGCGTGCATGCTGTTCGTCACCAAGAGCGTGACCGTGAAGCTCCTGCCGTTCGACAACAAGTCGGAGCTGTCCGTGGTGGTCGATCTACCCGAAGGCGCACCGCTGGAGGACACCGAGCGGACTCTGTTCTCCATTGCCGACGTGGCGCGGCAATTGCCTGAAGTTGAGTCTATTGAGACCTATGCCGGGACGCCGGCGCCGTTCAATTTCAATGGGCTAGTCCGTCATTATTATATCCGTGAGGCGCCTGAGCTGGGCGAGTTGCACCTCAACCTCGCCCCGCGCAGCGAGCGCGACCGCTCCAGCCACGAAATCGCGCTCGATCTCCGCAGCCGCATGGACAAGGTGAAATTGCCTAAGGGGACGGTTGCCCGCGTGGTCGAGGTACCGCCGGGGCCGCCGGTCCTGGCGACGCTGCTCGCCGAGGTGTATGGGCCGGATTCCAAGACCCGCCGCGCCGTCGCCCGCGAGTTGAAGAAGATCTTCGCCTCGGTGCCCTATATCGTCGACATCGACGATTCCATCGGCGAACCGCGGCCGCGCTTACGCATCTCCATCGATCAGGACCGCCTCGAATTCTTCGGGGTCGAGCAGAGCGACGTTTACGACACGATCAAGGCGCTGCTCGGCGGCACCACGGTCGGCTACTCCCATCGCGGCGAGGACCGTAAT
>Ga0307436_1001349_pt1 | contig 10912 bp, 6 predicted proteins | sample SalMarWE160440MG_FD_202513 | JGI IMG/M metagenome (GOLD analysis project Ga0307436, IMG submission 202513) | Salt marsh sediment microbial communities from the Plum Island Ecosystem LTER, Massachusetts, United States - WE1604-40 | ecosystem: Environmental > Aquatic > Marine > Intertidal zone >...
GCGAATATGTCGAGCATTACCATGCTGAGCGCAATCACCAGGGGAAGGGCAACGTCCTGCTGTTTCCTCGGGGTCCGAACATCCGCTGCGAGCGGCCTGTTGAGTGCCGCGAGCGGGTGGGCGGGCTCCTGCGCTATTACCATCGAGAGGCAGCGTAAATGGGCAGGGCGCTGCAGATGTGTTTTTTGACCATTCGCGATTATTACAATCGCACCCGAACGCACCTGTCCTTGGACTAGGACTCGCCTGCTTCGCGCGCCATCGAGCAGTTCGGTCGCATATGTCCTGTGCCCATTCTGGGCGGATTGCACCATCAATACGTCAGAATTTGATTTCCGACAGGGACAAGGGATGCTTCCGCTCTCAATCATAATGATTTTTGCATTGAGAACCTCTCCCTAACGCAATCAGCTCAATCCATCCGGTGGGCTCTGATAGCGAACAGGAGTGACCGCCCAACCGACTTCGAATGGATTTTTCAGAGTTCACTGAGTCGAGAACTTTGGTTTAAATCCCTCCTTCTCCGCACCGAGCAGAAACTCACATAAATTCAGCCCACGTGGCGTCTGCTGGTCAAGCGGATCGACGCACGCGGCGTTCGCGGTGCGCCGCGACCGCGCGATGGACCAGCACGAAAAACAACGGCACGAAGAAAATCGCCAAGACAGTTGCCGTGAACATGCCGCCGATCACGCCAGTACCGATGTCGTTCTGACTGGCAGCGCCCGCACTGGTAGTCAGCGCCAGCGGCGTAACGCCGGCGATGAAGGCGAGCGACGTCATCAGGATCGGCCGTAAGCGCAGCCGCGCGGCTACCAATGCCGCCGACCGGGCGTTGTCGCCGCGGCGGACCGCAAACTCAGCAAATTCAACAATGAGGATCGCATTCTTCGCCGACAGGCCGATCGTGGTCAACAAGCCGACTTGGAAAAACACATCATTTTCCAGTCCGCGCAGCGTCGCCGCCGCGAGGGCGCCAATGACGCCGAGCGGTATCACCAGTAGAACTGAGAATGGAATCGACCAGCTTTCATACAGCGCGGCGAGGCACAGAAAAACGACCAGAATGGAGATGCTGTAAAGCGCCGGCGCGTGCGAACCGGACAGCTGCTCTTGATAGGACAAGCCTGTCCACTCGTAGCCGGTGCCCTTTGGCAATTTTCCCGCAAGCTTCTCAATCTCGTTCATGGCGGTTCCGGAACTTTGGCCCGGCGCCGCCGATCCCTGAATTTCCAGTGACGGAAATCCGTTGTAGCGCTGAAGCGATGAGGGGCCCACCACCCACGATGTTTTTGTAAACGCGGAAAGCGGCGCCATCGTTCCCGATGCATTGCGCACGTACCAGTCGGCGAGGTCGCCAGGTAGCATCCGATAGGGCGCTGCACCCTCCATATAGACGCGCTTGACGCGGCCGCGGTCGATGAAGTCGTTGATGAAAGTGCCGGCCAAGGCTGCCGTCAGTGTGTCGTGGATATCGGACATCGACAGGCCGAGCGCGGTTGCCATTGCGCTGTCGATGCTCACATGCAGCTGCGGCGTGTCCGGCAACGAATTCGGTCGCACACCGGTCAGAATCGGATCTTTTGCTGCCATCCTAAGCAGGTCATTCTGCGCTTTCACCAGCCCCTCGTGACCTAGATTGTCGCGGTCTTCGAGTTCGAAATCGAAGCCCTGCGATCGGCCGAGCCCCGGTATGGGAGGCGGAATCAGCGCAAATACTTGTGCGTCGCGTATTTTGGAGAGAGCGATCATTGCGCGTCGGACGATGGCCGGCGCGTGATTCTTTGCACCGGAACGCTTGCTCCAATCCTTCAGCAGAACGAACCCCATGCCGACGTTCTGACCCGATCCGGCAAAACTGAAGCCGGTGACGATAAACATATCGGCAACGTTGGCCTTTTCATCGACCAAAAAATGGTGCTCGATCTGCTTGGCGACAGCGAGCGTGCGCGATTGCTCCGCTCCCACCGGGAGAGTGAACTGCACGATGATGAAGCCCTGATCTTCCTGCGGCAGAAAGCTGGTCGGCAGCCGCAGGAAGATAAGCGCCACGAGGCCCACCACGGCAGCGTAGAACACAAGCGGCAGCATCGGCCTATCGAGAACGCGGTCGAGCACGTCGCGATAGCCCACAACCATCCGTCCAAAATTCCGATTGAACCAACCGGCGAGCCGGCCATGCGCCTCGCCCGCCGGCTGCCTCATCGGTCTGAGGAGTGTCACGCACAACGTCGGCGTCAGAACCAGGGCAACGAAGATTGAAAGCGCCATAGCCGATACAATGGTAATCGAGAACTGTCGATAGATTACGCCAGTCGAGCCGCCAAAAAACGCCATCGGCAGAAATACTGCCGACAAGACCGTGGCGATACCGACCAGGGCTCCGGTGATTTCGCGCATCGACTTGCGCGTGGCGTCGCGTGGGTCCAATCCTTTCTCGTGCATGTTGCGGGCGACGTTTTCAACCACGACGATCGCATCGTCGACAAGCAGGCCAATCGCTAGCACTAGCGCGAACATGGTCAGCGTATTGATCGTGTAGCCTGTGATCGCCAGGACGCCGAACGTACCGAGCAGCACCACTGGAATCGTGATTGCCGGAATGAGCGTCGCACGCCAGGTCTGCAGGAAGATGAACATCACGAGGACGACTAAACCAATCGCTTCAAGCAGAGTTTTGATCACTTTCTGGATTGACAAGCGGACGAAGGTCGTCGTGTCAACCGGAAACGCGACCTGCAGACCGGGCGGCAGACTGGTCGTCAACTGTTCGACCCGCGCCTTGACCGCTTTGGCCGTGTTCAACGCATTGGCGCCGGGAGCAAGCTGGATGGCGATGCCGGCGGCGGGATAACCGTCGAAACGGCTGAGCACACCGTAATCGGCGGCGCCGATCTCCACTTTGGCAACATCGCCGAGTCGCACGGTCGCCCCGCTGGTCGCCGTCTTGAGAATAATCTGGCGGAACTGCTTTGGCGTATGGAGGCGCGATTGCGCGGTAACCGTGGCGTTTAGCTCCTGACCCTTTACAGCGGGTTGTCCGCCGAGTTCTCCGGCGGCGACCTGGGTGTTCTGGGCCTCCACCGCCGTGCGCACGTCATCCGGCGTCAGGTCGTAATCGCGCAGTTTAAAGGGATCGAGCCAGATGCGCATCGCATATTCGGAACCGAAAACATGCACGTCGCCCACGCCCGGCACGCGCGCCAATGGATCCTGCAGCGTGCTGGCGAGATAATCCGATATGTCTACATTGGAGTAGCGACCGCTTTTGCTGTAGAGCGCGACAACCATCAGGAAATTCGTGCGGGACTTGGTGACGGTAACGCCTAGCTGGGTCACCTCCTCCGGTAGCAGCGGAATCGCTTGCTGCAGCTTATTCTGTATCTGTACCTGGGCGATGTCCGCATTCGTGCCGGCGGCGAATGTGACGGTGATCGTCACGTTGCCGGAAGAATCGCTCGATGATGAAAAATAGAGAAGGTTGTCGAGGCCGGTGAGTTGCTGCTCGATCACCTGGGTGACCGAATTCTCAACGGTTTGCGCGGACGCCCCGGGATAGCTCGCCCTGATGTTGATGGAGGGCGGCGCGATATTGGGATACTGCTCGACAGGCAATGTGGTGATCGCCAACAGCCCCGCGAGCATGATGGCAATCGCGATCACCCACGCAAACACCGGTCGATCGATAAAAAAGCTGGACATCGGCGACTTCAGGGTTGCTTAGCATATTTCGAAGAGGTGCCCCCCAGCTCGTTCAAATTGACGGTCACCGGATGAACCGGCATGCCCGGTCTCACCTTTTGCGTGCCTTGCACGATCAACCGGTCACCGTCGTGCAGACCCGAGGTCACAAGCCATTTGTTTCCGATGGCGCGCGAGACCGTCAAATCGTGTAATTCGACTTTGTCGTCCTTGCCGACGACCCACGCCGTCGGCTGGCCTTTGATGTTTCGTTGGACGCCCTGTTGTGGCGCGAGGATAGCGGTAGGATCGACACCTTCAACCACGAACGCGCGCACGTACATGCCCGGCAGCAGCAGCTGTTTGGGGTTGGGAAAAATCGCGCGCAGCGTGACCGCGCCTGTCTTCGAATCGACGGTAAGGTTAGTGAACTGCAGTTTGCCGGGTAGTGGATATTTGCTGCCATCGCCGAGCAGCAGCGTGACTTTCGCCATTGCCGGCGCGGCCTTGGTCAATGTGCCTCGCGCGATGGCTTGTTTCAGCGCCAGCCATTGTGTGCTCGATTGCACGATGTCGACGTAAATCGGGTTGAGCGTCTGCACCGTGGTAAGCGTCGTCGTTTGATTGGCCGTGACCAAGGCCCCTTCTGTCACTGTCGAAATGCCGGCTCGGCCGGTGATCGGCGACGTCACAAGCGTATAATCCAGATTGATCCGCGCGGTTTCCAAATTGGCTTGCTGCTGTTCGACATTGGCTTTGGCCTGCTGATAGGCCGCCACGGCATCGACGTAGTCCTGTCGGCTGATCGCATTCGTCGTTACCAATCGTGCGTCACGATCCGCCAGCGATTTTGCACTGGATAAATTGGCACGGGCACTCGCCAGCGCCGCGTCGGCACTATCGACGGCTGCCTGATAGGAGGCGGGATCGACTTTATAGAGGGTTTGTCCGGCCTTGACCTGGCTCCCCTGATTGAACTCCAGCTTCTGAATGATTCCGCCGACCTGGGGACGAATCTCTGCTACGGCAAAAGGGCTGGTGCGGCCGGGAAGTTCGGTCATCAGCGTGACCGGCTGCGAATGAATAGAGACGACGCCAACCTCCTGCGGCGCGCGCGGGCGTTGATTGCTGGCGTTTCTCTTGCCGCAGCCGCTCAACGGGGTGGCCAGCGCTGTCAGGACCAAAGCAGCTATCGCGAAATGAACACCGCCGGCCTGCATAGAAACTCCAGAATTTTGAAATGAAATCTGAAAGGTGTGTGCGTGACAACTATGTGCACTTGCGCGGCTCAACGATTCCCGCGACGTCGCGGCTCACTGTCACCGCATCAGTGGCGCTGTGCGGTCGACGTGGTCAATCGTTCGGCTAGGCCATATTGCCATGGGGATTTCGGGGTAATTGGCTTGTTACGGATGCCATTGCTTGAATCCTCTCTGTGAGATACGTGCGAGAGGCACGACAGCTTAGAGCCGGAAGGTTCCGACAATCGTGGCCGCCCTTTGATTGCGACCGCTACTCCCCTATTCGACCCTGTCCCACGTCCCTATCGCGCTTCGGATATTCGGATGTGAAATTCCAATGAAATTGCGAAAGCATCCGTTGACAACATCGCATCATCGCATCGACGATCGCACTGCTCGCCCTGGGTCCAGGAACCGACGAAAGATCTCCGGAACCGGTCAATGCCACTGTGGAACCTCGCAACGGGATTTTAGTTCCGTCGACGCAAGGATTTTTTTCGTTGAAAGCGCGGCAATTTTTGCAGTCTGGACAATAAGGGTCGCGGCGGTCGACACGACGGCTGCGCTCCCACTGATCGGCATTGGGGAAATTACGTGTCCAAGTGTTTCCGGCCGCATACTATTATTTTGCCTGCGGCGCGCAAACCTCATCCCCGCAGGCATAACACTAATTTAATTGGTTCAAATGAGTCTGAATTCGCTCTTCTTGCGTTGCCAGCGACTTTTCATATTCAAAATCACATTCGCAGACAAAAGTCATCGTTTTCCGGTCGGGGACATCGCGAAGACGCAGATGCGTACCACAGGAAGGGCAGAGTGACTGTGGAATCGCCAGATGCGCCGCACCTAATTGTCTACTATCCGATTCTCAGTCCACAGACTGGGAGACCGTTGTGCTATTGTTGCCGAGCAACTAACTTTTTTCGGAACTCTTCGGTCGGTTCACGAATTCAACTACCGGCGTTATCTCGAACCGGTCTGCGAGCGGCTGAAGGTTGCGCCATCCTGTGCGAAGGCAGCGATATCAGCTGGCGGAATTATGCGAAGAGATCATTACTTGTTTCTTGTTGCGTTTGCCACAGCCATTGCCGGCACGTGCTTCATTGCGCCGGCCTTGGCGAGGCAAACAATAAAGATTGGCGCGCTTAATAGCTACGAGACGTTTCCCGGGTTTCTAGTCCCTTACAAAAAAGGGCATGGCGCTGGCGCTCAGTGAAATTAACGCCGGGGGAGGCGTCAATGGTAGGAAGTTGAAAGTGATCTCGCGCGACGATGGCGCCAATCCCGGCACTGCCGTCCGTGTCGCCGAAGAGTTGGTTGCTGGGGACCGCGTCCACATATTGGCCGGCGGATATCTCTCCAATGTTGGACTGGCGATCGCTAATTTTGCCGGCGGAAAGCACATCTTCTATCTCGCCGGCGAACCGTTGACCGACAAGATCGTCTGGCAGGATGGCAACAAATACACCTTCCGCCTGCGCCCCTCGACTTACATGCTGACTGCAATGCTCGTGCCGGAGGCGGCCACCCAACGCGGCGATGGAGAGCTTCTTCTCCGCGCGCAAAACGGAAAGGACAGCACGCAGGACGTATCGGACGCGGGACGAGGCCAAAGCCGACGTGTTCGATTACATCGAACGCTTCTACAATCCGCGGCGACGCCACTCGACCATCGGCTGTCTCAGCCCGGTCGAGTTCGAAAGACGGGCGATGTTAGCTTAGGATGGTGTCCACCAAACCGGGGGCAGGCTACGCAGGTGCTGATGCCGGACAGATTGTGTTAGCCTGGGCCGTTGTCAGGTAATAAGCCGATGTAAGCCATGGAAGTCCAAAGAGCGCTCAGTCTAGCATTAATTGGATCAGGCGAAAAAGCCATCCGCGAACGGGTGAGGGCGCAGCAAGGAGCCGACGGCGGCGAGCGTGGTGTTGGCTTCGCGAGCATTCCTGCTCGGATCGGCAAAAGTTAGTGGTGCAAGGCTTCGACCTGTGAGGCGGTAACGCGCGACGCATGATTCTGCCAATGGGTGCGGATGTATGTTGCTACAGCCGCGATCTCCTTGGTGCTCAATACGGTTCCGAACGCCGGCATTGTCGCATTCGGTGAGAACCGTTGGGCAGGCGTCTGCGGAGCGCCGCGCAGAATCGTCTTCAGAACATTCAATGGACTCTGCAGGTTTATAATCGGGTTTCCGTTCAAAGCGGGAACATAGGGTGCCAAACCTGTGCCTCTTTTGCCGTGGCACATGCTGCAATTCGCCATGAATATCTTTTTGCCTTCGCCAAGGACGCTTTTTGCCGTGCCATGCGGGCTATGTTTGCTTGCCTTTGCGCCGCCGCGCCGCTTCAGATATGTGGCGATCGCTGTCAAATCCTGGTTGGTCAGGAGCGAAAGGCTTTTGTGCACCACCTCAGCCATCGGGCCAAGGGCGGCCGTTTCCGGGCCGAACCCGGATTGCCGAGGCTTGGCGGCACCGGTTCGCAAGAATGTCGCAACGTCGGCGACGCTCATGTTTCTTAGCGTTGATTGCTTATTCGCAGAGATGTTAGGCGCGTACCAACCGTCGATGTAGGCGCCTGAAAGCGCCAAATTCGATTCGGTCGCCCCCAGCCAGTTGCGCGGCGTGTGGCACGCGCCGCAATGCCCGAGCCCTTGAACAAGGTACGCTCCTCGGTTGTACAACGCAGATCGCGTGGGATCCGGGTGGAATGCTCCTTCATGGAAAAACAACAAGCGCCAAACGTAAAGAAGGAACCGATAGTTAAACGGCCAATGCAATTTATGGGGCGGCGGCTTGTAATGGATGGATTTAATGGTGAACAGGTAGGCTTCTATTGCAAGAGCGTCTTTCTTGGTGACCTTTGTGAAGAAAGCATACGGAAACGCCGGATAGTAGAGCTTACCCTTCGGGCCTTGGCCGTCGTGCAGAGCACGGTAGAAATCATTGTCGGACCATTTGCCAATGCCCGTTTCTCGATCCGGCGTGATGTTGGCGCTGTACACCGTGCCAAACGGGGTCTTGATCGGAAGACCTCCGGCGAACGGAGGCTCTCCAGGCCGCGAGTGACACGCACGACAATCGCCGGCTCTGACCAAGTATCTTCCCGCGGCGACTTGGCCGTTTTCGTGGGACTTCCCGCCGGGCGCAACGCTCTTATGTCACTCAGATAAAATGGATGTGGCGGCGGCGAGATCGATGGCGGAGACAAGCCAACTGCCGGCACCCGCAACGGCAAGTGCGACGAATAGAAGACGTAGTCTCCAGAGCCTTGCAAACGCATGTTTCGGAAGGGTTGCGACGCTGCGCAATCTCGTTTGCTCCGGCGAACGTGGATTTCCCGCCGGTTCAGAGCCCGATCTGTGACAGGAAAATGTGCCCATAAGCATTTGACGAATTTCTGCATCTTTCGAATAACAATGCCAGTGACCGCCCCAACATTTCGACCTCCATCGGCTAAATGGCTGTGGCGGACACCGAGCCTCTCATGGCGAACAACAAATCAGCTTGCCGCAGCGCCGCAGCTCGGTGAAGTTCATTGTCGACGCAACGAGCAGAGTAAGGGAGTACACCAAGAGTGGTGCCGGTCGGGCGAAGTGTCTGGTATCCCTGTATTCAGCCTTTCCGATAGTCAGGCTTTCGCCAAATATCTCTCGCACCAGCCACGCGGAGTGATAAATCCCGCGACACTCTTGCAAGCGTGCGGCGGGGAAAACAGCGTGCAGTTGCCGCAGTGCTCAATTCCAAGAGGCGTGGTCTGATATTCAACGGCAGACTTTGAAAGCCGATCAGCATTCGCGGTCGTCATCGTTGTGCCCATCATGTTCGCGGCGCCCGCTACACACGCTGCGCGTTTCAACATGCTGCGACGTGATATCTCCGTGCTTTTATTCATGGAACGTTCATCGTCGGGATATCAATAACAAAAGACGCGCAGGAACTGCCTGGTGGAACTCCAGCCGCGGCCGCATAACGACGGACCTGCTTCAAGGTTCCTGTGTCAGGAGGCTTTTTGGACATCACTTAGAATCGCCGGGCGATGATCGATGCGGCTCTTGTGGTGCGCGTGTGACGGATAGATCAACACGGCTTCAGCGGCGGGTAGTTGCGCGAATAGACCGGGTGGGCGAGGAATTTCTTCTCCGGCCAAGTCCAAAACTGACTGACATTGTGATAGGTTTCGACGGTGTGATTCCAGTATTTGAGGCCGTAAGGTGCGTTGGACCTTTTTTCGAGGCGGCGGATGTAAAAGTTGCCGACCACGTTGCCGAGATGATCGAAGTGGATCGGCCCGCGCGGGGTATCCTTGAGATGCACCGCCTTGAGGGCTGCCATGAGCTTCTTCTTGTCGCTGGCGTCGCCGTTCACTGCCTCCAGGCCGGCATTGACCACGTCGCAGTTGACATAGAGACCTGCGGCATAGAAGCCGGGGACCACGTGGTAATATTTCCGGATCGCGGCGATGAAGCGCTTGTTGGCCTCGGTATCGAGGTCGAGCGTATATGGGCAGCAACTATACATGCCAACCGCCCAGTCGCCGAAAGAAGGCAGCAACGCGTCATCGCCGCCGGTCTCGCCGGTGACCACCTGATATTTGAGGCCGAAGCTGGCGTACTGCCTGAGGAAGCGTAGCGGCGCCGAACCGGGGAAGCCTTGGTTGACGACATCGCAATCGCTGATCTGAGCAATGTACGGCGTATAGTCGGGCGTTCCGATGGGCGTCCATAGTTTCTTGACCACGCAGCCGCCATCCTTTTCGAAAGCCGCCTGGAAGCCGCCTTCTTGCTCGTACCCGAAGGCGAAGTCCCAATCGATGGTGATGGCACGCTTCTTGCCCAGCACGGTCGCTGCGTAATGGCCCATGGGCTGCTCTGCTTGCGAGGAGGTCGCCGAGGGCCGCAGAAAATAGGGGTTGGGGGTGCGCTGGGTGAGATTGTCGGCGCCGGCAAGGCTCAGCGTCGGCGTCTTGTGCTCGCGGATATATTCGGAGATGGCAAGCAGTTCGAAGGCGGCGAGCGGCCCGAGGATGACGTCGACGTGGTTGAGCTCGACGAGCCTTTGCGCCATGGTCTTGGTCCCGGCTGGCTTGCCTCCAGTGTCCTCGACAAACAACTCGACCTTACGACCCGCCATCTTGTAGTCGTGTTGCCTCAGCCAGGTCTTCACGCCCTGTTCCATTTGGATGCCGCCCTCGGCCAGCCCACCGGTCAATACGGTGAGCAACCCGAGTCTGAATGGAGCCGCGTCCGCGCGGAGGACGGATGGCATGGCGAGCGCGCCGCCGGACGCCAGGATCATTTTCAGTGCGGTTCTACGATGGATACTCATTGGGGCAGCCTCACGGATTTAATTGGAGATACGTTTCCCGGCAGCATCTGTCCGTCCAGAACATTTTGATCCCTGAGACGCTCACCACCCCGTTCGACAAAGCGCGATCATTCGGCACGGAATTGTCCGGTTGGGAAATGTCGCTGCCAAGGCAAATTATCGCCGCCGGTTGGGGGGGTACACTCGAACGGCGAAACCGGGAAGACAGAAGTTTCTTTTCATTACCCGATGTCCTCTGACAACGCGGTGCCAAAGATCGCACTCCTCGCCCTTGGATTTTGCGAACTAGATGATGCTTACGGTGAACTCGCCAGCCAGAATTCAGTTCCGTCATTGCAAAGAATTGTTGCGTCTATCCTGAATGGGATGTGTTTGGTTGGTCACTACGGCTCGATGTCGGCGGCGGCGGTGAAATGCATGTTGCAGCACGATGTTATGTTTGGCTCAGTCTTTGTGCGGCGGGGGCTCCGTGTTCAACGGTGCGCCGACCGTTGGAAGACTCGCGAGCAGGACTGCGACAATACCGGTTATGAAAATGCCGTCGAAGGTACCGGCTCCGCCGATTGAAGCAACGGGAGCCTGTAATCCGCTGACGCGCCACAGGTTGAGCAGATCAGCACCGATGAGAGTGCCGAGGCTGCCGCCGATGTATGCCAATTGGGCGGC
>Ga0307436_1001351_pt1 | contig 10905 bp, 12 predicted proteins | sample SalMarWE160440MG_FD_202513 | JGI IMG/M metagenome (GOLD analysis project Ga0307436, IMG submission 202513) | Salt marsh sediment microbial communities from the Plum Island Ecosystem LTER, Massachusetts, United States - WE1604-40 | ecosystem: Environmental > Aquatic > Marine > Intertidal zone >...
CCCTCGTCCCGAACGAGGTGCGCTACCAGACTGCGCTACACTCCGACTGATGACCGGCCTTATAACCCCGGTCGCAACGAAGCCGCAAGCATAAGAGCCTGATGACCATCGAGCCGGGAACCCGTGTATTGAAGGCCGATTCCGCCGCGATCGAGGCCGCGGCGCGCTGCCTTCGCCAGGGCGGGCTGGTCGCCTTTCCGACCGAGACCGTCTATGGGCTCGGCGCCGACGCCCGCAATGGCGAGGCAGTGGCGCGGCTTTACGCCGCCAAGGGCCGGCCCAGCTTCAACCCGCTGATCGCCCATGTGGCCAACGCAGAGGCTGCGCGGCGGCTTGCTCGTTTCGATGCCGCCGCCGAGCGGCTGGCGGCGGCGTTCTGGCCAGGGCCGCTGACGCTGGTGCTGCCCAAACTGGCCGACTGCCCCGTCGCCGATCTCGCGCTCGCCGGCCTCGACAGCGTGGCGGTGCGCGTTCCCGCGCACCCAGTAGCGCATGCGCTGCTCAAGGCCTTCGACGGGCCGGTGGTGGCGCCGTCGGCCAACCGCTCCGGCCATGTCTCGCCGACCAGCGCCGCGCACGTGCTCGCCGACCTGCGCGGGCGCATCGATATGGTGCTCGACGGCGGCCCCTGCACGGTCGGCGTGGAATCGACAATCGTCTCGTGCCTGGGCGAGCCGGCCCTGCTGCGCCCGGGCGGCGTAGCACGCGAAAAGATCGAGCGCGTGCTCGGCCGGGCGCTGGCACTGCCGGCCGTGGCCGACGAGGCGCCGCTCGCCCCCGGCATGCTGAGCTCGCATTATGCCCCGAAAGCGCGCCTGCGGCTCGAGGCCGAGACGCCGCGCGCCGGCGAAGCCTTCCTCGCCTTCGGACCGGGCGCGCCGGCGGCAAGCGGCATGACGCTCAACCTGTCGCCGCGCGGCGATCTGATCGAGGCGGCGGCCAAGCTGTTTTCCCATTTGCGCGCGCTGGATGCTTCCGGCGTAGCCAGTATCGCGGTAATGAGGGTGCCGCATGAGGGCCTCGGCGAGGCGATCAACGACCGGCTCAAGCGCGCAGCGGCGCCGAAATCATGAGTACCGCAATGAACCTTCAAACCAAGCCCATGCTGCCGCCCGAGTTGCTGGCGCGTTTCACGGCCATCGTCGGGCAAAAATACGCGGTGACCGATAAACAGGCGCAAGAGCCCTATCTGGTCGAGATGCGCGACCTCTATCACGGCCACACGCCGGTGGTGCTGCGTCCGGGCTCGACGGAAGAAGTCGCGGCCATCCTCAAGCTCGCCAACGAGACTAGGACCGCGATCGTGCCGCAGGGCGGCAATACCGGGCTGGTCGGCGGCCAGATTCCCCTCAACGGCGAAGTGTTGTTGTCGCTCATGCGGCTCGACAAAATCCGCGAGGTCGATCCAGTCTCCAACACCATGACGGTCGAAGCCGGCGTCACGTTGCAGCGCGCGCGCGAGGCGGCAGCCGAAGCCGATCGCCTCTATCCGCAGCTGCTGCCGTCGGAAGGCTCTTGCACCATCGGCGGCAATCTCGCCACCAATGCCGGCGGCACCACCGCCTTGGCGCATGGCATCGCGCGCTCGCACGTGCTCGGGCTGGAAGCGGTGCTGGCCGACGGGCGCGTGCTGCACGATCTCAACAAACTGAAGAAGGACAATACCGGCTACGACCTGAGGAACCTGTTCATCGGATCGGAAGGAACGCTCGGCGTCATCACTGCGGCGACCTTACGCCTGGTGCCGCGGCCACGCGCGGTCGAGACAGCTTTCATCGGCGTGCCCTCTCCGCAAGCCGCGCTCGACCTTTTAGGGCTTGCCGAAGAGCGCACTGCGGGCGGCGTCACCTCGTTCGAGCTGATGGCGCGCTCGGGCGTCGACGCCGTGGTCAAACATGACGCTTCGAGCCGCAATCCGCTGGCAAGCCCATATCCCTGGTACGTTCTGATCGAATTGTCATCACAGGCGCGCACCGGCCTGCGCGCCGTGCTGGAGGAGATTCTGAGCGAGGGCCACGAGAAAGGCCTGGTGATCGACGCCACCATCGCCGACAGCCTCGAGCAGGCCAAGGCGTTCTGGCGCATCCGCGAAATGTTCGGCGAGGTGCAGCGCCATATCGGCGCCTCCATCAAGCACGACATCTCGGTGCCGGTCGCCGCCGTCCCTGATTTCATTGCCGAAGCCAACGCAGCGGTCAGCAAGCTCATTCCCGGATGCCGCCCGCTGCCGTTCGGCCATGTCGGCGACGGCAACATCCACTACAACGTCACCCAGCCGGAAGGCGCCGATAAAGAAAAATTCCTGGCGCGCTGGGACGAGGTCAATGCCGTCGTTTTCGCCGTGGTGAGGAAGCTGGGCGGCTCGATTTCAGCGGAACATGGCGTCGGCGTGATGAAGCGCAACATCCTGCCGGAGTACAAGGACCCGGTCGCGCTCGACCTGATGCGCAGCCTGAAGCGCATGCTCGACCCCAACGGGATTTTGAATCCGGGCAAGGTGCTGTGACAGCTACGGCCGACACAGAATCCTTATCCTTGCAAATTCCAGTCGCCATCGTGGGCGGCGGGCCGGTTGGCTTGGGGCTCGCGCTTTTGCTGGACAAGCACGGCGTGCGCAGCGTGCTGTTCAACACCGAAGAGATCACGCGGTGGCATCCGAAAGGCAGCTCGCAAGGCGCGCGCACGATGGAGCATTTCCGCCGGCTCGGCATTGCCAACAAGGTGCGCGCGCTGGGACTGCCCGCCGATCATCCGACCGACGTGATCTACTTCACCCGTTTTGGCGGCTGGGAGCTCGCCCGCCTGCCAATGCCGTCGGCGGCCGAAAAGCTGCGGGCGATCGCCACCGCGCCCAAGACCAACCAGGTGCCGGAGCCGCTGCATCGCGCCAATCAGATGTACGTCGAGAAATTTCTGCTCGAGCACGTGCGCACGCGCGCGAACATCACCGTACGTTTCGGCTGGCGGGTGGAGAATTTCACCGATGACGGCGACGCCGTCACGCTGCACGCCATCAACGAGCGCGACGGCAAGCGTGAAACCTGGCGCAGCGCCTATCTCGCCGGCTGTGACGGCGGGCAAGGCATGGTGCGGCGCGCGCTCGGCATTCGGTACGCGGGCGAGTCTTTGCAGCAGGCCTATATGGGCGGCCGCATGTTTTCGACCCATGTGCGGGTGCCGACACTGGCGCGCGACTTCCTGCGCACGGATCGCGGCTTCCAATATTGGGTGATCAATCCGGAGCTGCGCACCACCATCACTTCGGTCAACGGCGCCGACGAATTCATGTTCTGGACCAGGGCGAGGGACGAAAACGCCGACGCCGATGACCGCGTGGTGGTCGACGCCATGCGGCGTAGCACGAACTCCGATATCGCGGTCGAAGTGCTTGCGCATCATCCCTGGACCGCGGGGATGGCGCTGGTCGCGGAGCGCTATGGCGCAGGCCGCGTATTCCTCGCGGGCGACTCGGTGCATCTTTTCACGCCGACCGGCGGCTTCGGGATGAACACGGGCGTCGATGACGCCGCCAATCTAGCCTGGAAGCTCGCCGCCATGGTGCAAGGCTGGGGCGGTGGCGGCTTACTCGCCAGCTACGAGGCCGAACGCAAGCCGATCGCGCTGCGTAATACCGGTGCCGCGCGGCAATTGAGCAAGAACATCGGCGACATCACCATCCCACCTGCCGTCGAGGACGACTCTGCTGCCGGCGAACGGGCGCGGTGCGAGCTCGGCGCCGCGCTCTCCACTTGCGGCGAGCAATACGGCTCGATCGGCGTGCAGCTCGGCGCGCGTTATGACGGCTCCCCGATCGTGGCCGAAGATGGCGCGCCGCCGACCGACGATTTCATCAATTACACACCGAGCAGCGTGCCTGGCGGGCGCGCGCCGCATTTCTGGGTGGATGACGGCCGCGGCTTTGGCAGCTCGCTGTTCGATCGACTCGGTACCGGCTTCACGTTGTTGCGGCTGGGCGGCAGAGCGCCGAGCGGCTCCGCGTTGGCGGAAGCCGCGGCGCAGACCCGGATTCCATTCAAGCTGCTCGATTGCGCCGACGATGAAGCGCGCGATCTCTACGGCTGCGATCTCGCGCTCATCCGGCCGGACCAGCATGTCGCCTGGCGCGGCAATGCGACCCCCGCCGATGCCGAGCGCCTAATTACGCGCACCGTCGGCGCCAGGAAACGATAATTCTCAAAAGAGAGCGCCCTGCCCGCGGTCCTTCTTTGCTTTTGCGCGCTTGAGGCGCGCGAGCGGTTTCGGCGGCGCGGGCTCCGCGCCGGGCGCGAGGCGTTCCACCAGCTTGGCGTTGTCGTTCGCTACGCGGTTGACCGCAGTGGACACTTCATAGGCCTCGAGCAGATTGTCGGGCGCCGGCGCGATCAGCGCGGCGGCGGTGGTGGCATCGACATCCGCGCAATTGAGCCAGAGGTCGAAGCCCTCGGGCGGCACAATGACCGGCATGCGGTCGTGAATCGGCTTGAGTGTGCGGTTGGCATTGGTGGTGACGATCGCCGCGGTCTCCAGCTCCTCGCCGTTCGGCCCGGTCCAGCATTCCCACAGGCCGGCGAAGGCCATCGGCGCACCCGACTTCAGCCGTACAAAAAAAGGTTGCTTGCGCCCACCCGCCGCTTTCCACTCGTAGAAGCCGTCGGCCGGAATGAGGCAGCGTCGCCGTTTCATGGCGGCGCGAAAGGCCGGCTTGTCGACGACGGATTCACCGCGCGCGTTAATCAGCAGCGTGAAGGTCTTTGGATCCTTCACCCAGGGCGGCAATAGGCCCCAGCGCACCAGCGCGAAATGACGTTCGCCCTCGACCAAGCGGACGATGGGGATCGGCTGCGTCGGCGCGACGTTATAGCGCGGCGGGAAATTGGGCTGCTCCGGGTAGCGGAACAGCGCCCGGATCGCTTCCGGCGCCGAGGTGATGGTGTAACGGCCGCACATAGAGCCAATTCCGACGTTTCGCCCGCTTAATCGCGCCTTAACCGCGATAAATAACAATGGCGGCGGGCGGATATCGGCGGGGCTTCAATGAAATATCAGGATTGCGTCGAGGCGGCGCAAGCGCCGGATGTGGCGGCCGACGGCGAGACCAGCGCGCTGGCAGCGCCGCAAGCGGTGGTCGACGGGCTGATGAACCGATAAGCCATGATCCCGCGACTCGGGGACGGGCTGCGGTTTTGGGATGGCATCATGCACCTGGACGACGCCTCGTGACCGACACCCGCCGCTACCCGCAACGCCCCTATCTCGCAGTCAGTGCGGCCATCGTGCGCGATGGCAAGGTGCTGGTGGTGCGGCGCGCGCGCAAGCCCGCGCTCAATCTCTACACGCTGCCGGGCGGCGCGGTCGAAGCCGGCGAGACGCTTCACCAGGCGGTGATCCGCGAAGTGCGCGAGGAGACGCAGCTTTCGATCGAGCCGGTCGCGCTCGCGGGCAACCGCGAAGTCATCATGCGCGACGTGCAAGGACGCGTGGAGCGGCACTTCGTCATCCTGTGTTTTGCCGCGCGCTGGCTCGCCGGCGAGCCGGTCCTCAACGAGGAGCTTGACGATGCGCGCTGGCTGGCGCCGCCGGAGCTCGCAGGGCTTAAAACCACCGAAGGATTGGCCGAGATCGTCGCCGCGGCGGTCGAGCGGCTTAGCCGGGGGGCCTGAGTTGCCCGCCTTGCGGCCGCCATACAGCGGGGGCATATCATCCTTCCCGGCCAACGATCAGGTTTGAATCGCGTGAAGAAACTTTTGACCATCGCGTCAATCCTGTTGTGCCTCGCCGCGCCCGCGCGCGCGGTGGAGAGCGGCAGCACGGCGCCCTACGACAACGAGCTGCAACGGCTAGCCGAGATTCTCGGTGCGCTGCACTATCTGCGCGCGGTCTGCGGTGCCAAGGAAGGCCAGAAATGGCGCAACGAGATGCAGGCCCTGCTCGACGCCGAAGCGCCCGACGGCGACCGCCGGCGCAAAATCGCCGCCAGCTTCAATCGTGGTTACCGCGGCTTTCAGCAGACTTATCGCATCTGCACGCCGGCGGCCGATCTCGCCATTCGCCGTTATCTCGAAGAAGGCGCCAGGATCGCCCGCGAAATCACGGCCCGATACGCCAATTAAAGGCCGCCGTTATTAACCTTTCCCGCAGGTCCGGGTGGCCGGGCGGAACATGCGTGCTAACGTTCCACGTCGAAATTGGGGCCGGCGTTGGGGACGCCCAGGGAACGTTGACGTGACAATGAACACAACTGGGCCAACGCCTGCGCGCGATCCGGCATCCGACGGCGAGCAGAAGCGCGTCGCACTCGGCTATTTGCAGGAAGCCTGGGCCGAAGCGCGCCTTGACGGGATCGACGGCGATTGCCTGGCGCAGGCCTGCCTGTTCGCCGCCTTGGCCGAATTCGTCACCACCTACGGCGAGGAAGCGGCTGCCACGTTCGCCGAAGGCCTCAGCACCCGCGTCCGCAACGGCGAATTCTCGCTCGACCAGCCGCGCCAGTAAGCGGCCCGCGTTTGCGGCGATCGAAGTCTCTACAAAAAAAAAATCAACAAGGCGCTAGGCATGCGGCACGTGCAGGCCGAAATGACGCTCGAGCACGGTGTCGATGTGGGCCGGGTAAAAAGGCTTCTTGAGAAACGCCAGCGCGCCGGCTGCCTGGGCGCGGCCGATAACGTCGTCGTTGGCCATTGAGGTCATTATCACAACGGATACGTCCGGCGCCAAGCGCTTGATTTCGGACAGAGTCTCGATGCCATTGAGACCCGGCATATTGTAATCGAGAAAGACCAAACCGAAATTTCCGGTGCGCAATAGCTCAAGCGCCGCAATGCCCTCCGACACTTCATGCAAATCGAGGGCGAAGCGGCTGGCCAACAGTATTTTGCGCACGATACTACGCATCGTGCTGGAATCATCCACAATCAGAACACGGGTCGGAATTTTTACGCGCACACAGACCTCGACCAGCTTGCGGGCATCGTCGGCGCTGGCGGGTCGCGCCAAAGTCGCGTCAACATTGTCGGGACGCGGTGCTCCGCGCGTGATCAAGGCAAAAAGGATCGGGGTCGGACGCGCTGCGCGCGCGGCTGCGGTCACAGCCGCCTTATCGTCATCGGATAGAGCGGCGTCCACCACGCAGATATCGATGTCACCTTTTTTAAGTGCGCGGACTGCGGCGGCGGCAGCTTCCGCCGCGAATTCGATCGGAACGGACGCCATTGCCGCGCCCTCCCGCCACAAATCCCGCTGCGACGGCGCGGCTGCGACAACCAGCATACGGAGCGAAATGAGATCACTCTCCATGGTCCCAGCTCTGCGCATCCCGGCAGCCCCGCCCAACGCGGGGTGGCCCGCTACCGTCGAATAGCCGGTCGCGCGAAGTTTGCAATTCCACTGGATTATTTTACACGAAAACTTTGGGGAAAACTCGCGTATTCGTTGCGTATCCCTAATCGACGGTTGCAGCAAGGCCGAGGCTAGCTGGCCAGCGTCTCCAGGAACCGCACCCGCTCGCCCCGCGCCGGCGCCGTCAGACCGCCCTCCCACATCACCTTGCTGCCGCGCACGATCGTTCCCACCGGCCAGCCGGTTACGCTGACGTCGCGATAGGGCGTCCAGCCGGCGCGCGAGGCGATCCAGCCGTCGGTGATGGTTTCCCGCCGCTTAAGATCGACCACCGTGAGGTCGGCGTCGTAGCCGACGGCGATGCGGCCCTTGGCCGCCATGCCGAACAGCCGCGCCGGTCCCGCGCTGGTGAGATCGACGAAGCGCAGCAGCGTAAGCCGGCCGGCATTGACGTGGTCGAGCATGATCGGAACCAGCGTCTGCACGCCGGGCATGCCGGAGGGACTCAACGGATAGGCCTTGGCCTTTTCCTCCGCCGTGTGCGGGGCGTGATCGGAGCCGAGCACGTCGACCACGCCCTGCTCGAGGCCGCGCCAGAGACCGGCGCGGTGGGCGGCGTCGCGCACCGGCGGGTTCATCTGGGCGCGGGTGCCGAGCCGCTCGTAGCAGTCGGGCGCCTCCAAAGTGAGGTGATGGGGCGTGGCCTCGACCGAGGCGACGTCCTTGTGGCCGGAAAGAAACTCCATCTCCTGCGCGGTCGACACATGCAGCACGTGCACGCGCGCACCGGTTTCGTGGGCGATCGCCACCAGCCGCTGGCTGGCCTTGAGCGCCGCGATCTCGTCGCGCCAGACCGGATGCGAGCGCGGATCGCCTTCGACGCGCAAGTGCTTGCGCTCGGTCAGGCGCGGCTCATCCTCGGCGTGGAAGGCGGCGCGGCGGCGGATGGTCTTGAGCACGGCGCGTAAGCCCGCGTCGTCGGCAATGAGCAGCGAACCGGTAGACGAGCCCATGAACACTTTGATGCCGGCGCAACCCGGAAGCCGCTCCAGCTCGCGCAAGTCCTTGGTGTTGCCGGCCGTGGCGCCGACGAAAAAGGCGAAGTCGCAATGCATGCGGTGGTGGCCGCGCCTGACCTTGTCGGCAAGCGCATCGGCGCTCACCGTCAGCGGATCGGTGTTGGGCATCTCGAACACCGCAGTAACGCCGCCCATGACCGCCGACAGCGAGCCGGTTTCCAGGTCCTCCTTGTGGGTAAGGCCGGGCTCGCGAAAATGCACATGGGTGTCGACCACGCCGGGCAAGAGGTGCAGGCCGCGGCAATCGACCACCTCGCCGGCCGAGGCGCGCGCAAGATCTCCGAATGTCGCAAACCGGCCGGCGCGGACGCCGATATCGCGCAAGGCTACGCCGTCATGGTTGACCACGGTGCCGCCCTTGAGAATCAGGTCGTAGGTTTCGGCCATAGCGGACTTTTCTCGCTGGGGCTTGAGGCCCCACGAACAGCGCTTACGTTTCATCGTGAGTTCTGGCAAGAGACTAGCGAAGAGAAGGCAAGGGAATTTCATGCAGGCAGCGCTGCTCCCCGACCGCGGCGTCCTCAAGGTCGCTGGCGATGACGCCCGGCGCTTTCTCAATGGGCTCGTCACCAACGATATCGCCAAGGTCGCGCCCGGCCGGCCGCGCTACGCCGCGCTGCTCACCCCGCAAGGCAAGATCATCGGCGATTTCATCGTGGCCGAAGCACCGGCGGAAGATGGCGGTGGCTTCTTCCTCGACGTCCCGAAGGCGCTCGCGCGCACGCTTGTGGATAAGCTTAATTTCTACAAGCTGCGCGCCAAAGTCAGGGTCGAGGACCTGTCGGAGGCGCTCGGCGTCATGGCGGTCTGGGACGGCACCGGCGACAGCGAATATGGCCTTTGCTACGCCGATCCGCGGCTTGCCGCGCTGGGCTGGCGGGTCATGCTGCCGCCGCAGCTTGCGGCCGAAGCGGCCGACGATCTTGGCGCCACCCTTGCCGAACCCGAAGCCTACGAGGCGCACCGCATCGCGCTCGGCGTGCCGCGCGGCGGCATGGATTTCGCCTACGGCGACACCTTTCCGCACGAAGCCGACATGGACCAGCTCGGCGGCGTCGATTTCGATAAGGGCTGCTATGTCGGGCAGGAGGTGGTCTCGCGTGTCGAGCACCGCGCCAGCGCACGCAACCGCATTGCGCCGGTCGCCTATGATGACGCAGCGCCCTCCCCCGGCCTGCCGGTGATGGCGGGCGACAAGCAGGTCGGCATTTTCGGCTCGGCCGCCCAGGGCCGCGCGCTGGCCATGCTGCGGCTCGACCGCGTGCAGGACGCGCTCGCCGCAGGCTTACCGCTCACCTGTGGCGGCATTGCCGTCCACGTGGTCAAGCCGGAATGGGCGCGTTTTACCTGGCCGGAAAAATCCAAGCCTCACTGAGCGGGCGGCCTCACTGCGCGCGCGCCATCACAGCGATGACGCTCGGGTAGAGAAATTCGTCTTTCCCAAAAAGCTTATTGCCGATACGCAAACCAGCGGAGCTCCCTCCAGTGAGCCCGATTGCATCGGTACAACTGAATTCAGGCTGCTGTTGCAGCGCCGATATTAGTTTTGGCAGCTCGATTTTGCCGGTTATGCCGAGAAGCGCCTCGCGGTCGCCTTTGAGACAGACAAACGTGCGCTCGTACGGCAAATTGGCAAATTTTTTGTAATTCTCCAATTGCTCGCGCGACGAGTCATTTATTTTTTTGTTGCCGAGCAGCAGCACGGGACCGGACTGAACGCAATCGCTGAAAGTCCGCCGCAGGGGGTCCATGTCCACCTTCGTGATTTCAGCGTGGCCCGGCTTCGAGCAAAAAAAACCGTCGACGAGCCAGCTTTGATGAATTGGGCTGACTTGATATCCATTCGACCTCACGACGCCTAGCGGGGTCGGCGGCGAGTAGCTGTCGATATAGCCACCGGAAAGAACCGCAAGAGCACGGTATCGACGCAGGTAATCTTGCAGTGAATATCCGCTTGCCAAGCGCTCGGGATTTGATTTCAGGCTTTGTTGTGCACTTTCAAACAGCGGAACTCTCGCGGCCAGAACGCGGACGTCAAACTTGTCAAGTGAAACGCGAAGATAATGGACATCCACCCCGTTTGACAGTTCTGTTTGCATCAAGACGAGGCCTTTGCCAGAAGCATCAGCCGCAGCTTGCGCACAGCAAGTGGAGGCGAACGCCGCGAGCAACGCACATCCAGCAAATAAGGATATGCAAAAGCGAGGGATTATCATTGTGTACCGCTCATATGGATCGTCGGGCTGACCAGCGCCAAATAGCGGACGAAGATTGCCCGCTCGGTTTTGATGACACCTGACGCAGCACCTAGGCCATCGGTTTCGCTATCCGCGCCCGCGAGCTGGAATGTGAGCGTGCGCAATCCTTTTATCCCGCATTCCCCGGATAACGCGCTGATTTTGGCAACGCGCGCCGCGATTCAGATATAGCGATCAGGAGCTTATCGGGAACTGCGGGAGGTCGCGATGGCGAACCCAGCGGGTGAATCGGA
>Ga0307436_1001352_pt1 | contig 10898 bp, 7 predicted proteins | sample SalMarWE160440MG_FD_202513 | JGI IMG/M metagenome (GOLD analysis project Ga0307436, IMG submission 202513) | Salt marsh sediment microbial communities from the Plum Island Ecosystem LTER, Massachusetts, United States - WE1604-40 | ecosystem: Environmental > Aquatic > Marine > Intertidal zone >...
ATCGCTGACCGGCGACGGGGTGATGAACGCCGGCGCCTTCGCCACCGCGCTCGGGCTCAAGGGCATTCCGATCGAGGCCGAAACGGTGCCGCTCGACCGCGACCTGCAACTGGCTCTGGCCTCCGGTGCCCGCTACCACACCGCCCAGATTTCCTGCGCCGCGTCCGCCGACATCGTCCGGCAGGCCCTCAAGCGGTCGGACCGGGTTTCCTGCGGGGTGTCGATCAACTCCCTGGCGCTCAACGAGAACGACATCGGCTCCTACCGCACCTTCTTCAAGCTCTCCCCGCCTCTGCGCGCCGAAGAGGACCGGCAGGCGATGGTCGCGGCGCTCGCCGACGGCACGATTTCGACGATCCATTCCGCCCACGATCCCCAGGACGTCGAGACCAAGCGCCGCCCCTTCGCCGAGGCCGCCGACGGCGCCGTCGGGCTGGAAACCCTGCTGGCGGTGGCGCTCAGGCTGTACCATGCCGGCGACGTCGACCTGATGACGCTCCTGAAAGCCCTCACCTCGAGCCCCGCCGACCTGCTCGGGCTCGAAACGGGCCGGCTGCGCATCGGCGACAAGGCCGACCTCATCCTCATCGACCTCGACCGGCCCTGGGTGGTCTCCGATGCGGCGCTCAGCTCGCGCTCGCGCAACACCTGCTTCCAGGGGGCCCGGATGACCGGCCGCGTGGTGCGCACTTTCGTCTCCGGGCGCACCGTCTATGATGAGGCCGACTGAGGGACCCTGACGTGCCCGAACTTCTCGCCGCCATCGCCGGATACCTGCTCGGCTCGATCCCCTTCGGGCTGCTGATCACCCGCGCCGCCGGCCTCGGCGACGTCCGTGCCATCGGCTCGCATAGTATCGGCGCCACCAACGTGCTCAGGACGGGCCGTCGGGAGCTGGCGGCGCTGACGCTGCTGCTCGACGCCGGCAAGGGCGCTGCGGCGGTTTGGCTGGCGACCCGCTTTGGAGGTGAGTTCGCCGCCATGGCCGCCGGTGCCGGCGCCTTCGTCGGCCACGCCTGGCCGGTGTGGCTGAGGTTCCGCGGCGGCAAGAGCGTCGCCACCTATATCGGCGTGATGCTGACGCTGAACTGGATCGTCGGCGTGCTGTTCTGCATCGTCTGGCTGATCGTCGCGGCCGCCCGGCGCTATTCGTCCCTGGCGGCGCTGATCGCCGCCGCATCCACGCCGGTGTTCGCCTGGATCTGGTCCGGCCCCGCCCTCGCCGCGTTCACGGCCGCGCTCGGCCTGCTGCTCTACTCCCGGCACTGGGCGAACATCCAGCGCCTCGTCGCCGGCACCGAGACCCGGATCGGGGAGCGTGGCGACGCGGGGGGCCACGAACCCGCCGATCCGTCGTGAGCCCGCTGCCGGACGGCGAATTCACCGCCGCCGAGCTCGGCTCCGCCCAGCGCCGCGACTGGCTGCGCCTGATCCGCACCGACAGCGTCGGCCCGGCGACCTTCCGGCGCCTGATCAACCGCTTCGGCTCGGCCGCCGCCGCCATCGACGCGTTGCCCCGGATCGCCCGTCAGGGCGGGGCCGCCGCCGCGCCGGACATTCCCGAGCTGGAGGACGCCGAACGCGAGATCGATGCCCTCGACGAGCTCGGCGGCCGGTTCGTGGCCGTCGGCGAGCCCGACTACCCCCCGATGCTGCGCCACATCCACGGTCCCCCGCCGCTGCTGGCGATCCTGGGCGCCGGCGACATCCTCCGCCGCGATGCGGTGGCGATCGTCGGGGCCCGCAACGCCTCGGCGCCGGGGCGCACGCTCACCGGCAAGCTCGCCGGTGAATTGGGCCGCGCCGGCTATGTCGTCGTCTCGGGCCTGGCCCGCGGCATCGACGCCGCCGCCCACGCCGCCGCCCTCGAAACCGGCACGATCGCGGTGCTGGCCGGCGGCCTCGACCGCATCTACCCGGACCAAAACCTCCCCCTCGCCGAGGACATCCTCGCCAACGCCGGCGCGCTGGTCTCGGAGATGCCGCTCGGCCATATCCCGCGCGCCCGCGACTTCCCGCGCCGCAATCGCCTGATCTCCGGGATCGCCCGCGGGGTGGTGATCATCGAAGCCGCCAAACGCTCCGGCTCGCTCATCACCGCCCGCTTCGCGCTCGAACAGAACCGGGAGGTCTTCGCGGTCCCCGGCTCGCCTCTCGATCCGAGGGCCGAGGGGGTCAATTCGCTCATCCGCGAAGGCGCCACCCTGACCCGCGAAGCCGCCGACGTCATCGAACAGCTTTCGAGCGCCCGCCCCCAAAGCCTCTTCGAGGAGCCCGAGGCCGACGCGCCTGCCTTCGCCGATTTTGCCGACGATACCGAGGCCACCCAGGACGATCGGGCCCGCCTCGCGAACCTGCTTTCGGTCACCCCGGTCGCGGTCGACGAGCTCATCGCGCAGTCGGGGTTGGGGCCCGCTCAGGTCCAGACAATCCTCCTGGAGCTCGAAATCGCCGGCCGCATCGAGCGCTCGGCGGGGCAACTGGTGGCGCTCAGGGGCTGATCCGGCCTTGCCCGCGCCGGCCCGCACAGCGATACTGGCGGCGGCCGCGCGACTGGCGAGAAGTGGAGCACCACGAGGGAGCGCGGACCGACGGCAGCCGCTCGCCTGGGCACCCCCGACCTCCGAGGAAATGCCCGATGCATGTCGTCATGCTCGCCTATCCCCAAATGACCCAGCTCGACCTGACCGGGCCGTTCGAGGTCTTCGCGCGCTGTCCGGAGCTGGCCATCGACCTGGTTTGGAAAGGCCTCGATCCGGTTCGCGATGCCAGCGGGCTGCGCATCCTGCCGACCCGGACCCTCGCCGAGTGTCCGCAGGCCGACATCTTGTTCGTGCCCGGCGGCCCCGGCCAGCTCGCCCTGATGGACGACGCGGAGGTGTTGGCCTTCCTCGCCCGCCAGGCCGACGGCGCGCGCTACGTGACGTCGGTTTGCACCGGCTCCCTCGTCCTCGCCGCCGCCGGCCTGCTGACCGGCTATCGCGCCACCTGCCATTGGGCCTCGATCGAGCAGTTGGCGCTGTTCGGGGCGATCCCGACGCCCGAGCGGGTCGTCATCGACCGCGACCGGATCACCGGCGCCGGGGTCACCGCCGGCATCGACTTCGCGCTGACCCTGGCCGACGCGCTGTTCGGGCGCCAACGCGCCGAGCTCGTGCAGCTGTCGATGGAATACGCGCCGCAGCCGCCGTTTTCGGCCGGCTCGCCCGCCACCGTCGATCCCGATCGTCTCGCTGAGACGCGCACCGCCATGGCCGCGCTGACCGAGGCGCGGACCGCCGCCGCGAAAAAAGCCGCAGCAAAGCTGCGCCGGGCCGAATGACGCGAAATCGCGCGCTTTGGGTTTGACAGCGCGGTATCGGTTCACCATGTTGCGCCGCGCTTCGGCCCGGCCCCGGAACCCGCGTCCATCATGAAAGTCGTCATCGTCGAAAGCCCCGCCAAGGCCAAGACAATCAATCGCTATCTCGGACCCGACTACGAGGTGTTCGCCTCCTTCGGGCACGTCCGCGACCTGCCGTCCAAGGACGGCTCGGTGAAGCCGGACGAGGATTTCGAGATGGTCTGGGAAGTCGATTCGGCGGCCAAGAAGCGGCTCGCCGAGATCGCCCGCGCCGTCAAGGACGCCGACGAGCTGATCCTCGCCACCGACCCGGACCGCGAGGGCGAAGCCATTTCCTGGCATGTGCTGAACGTTTTGAGGTCGAAAAAGGTCCTGAACGGCAAGCCGGTGCGCCGGGTGGTCTTCAACGCGGTGACCAAATCGGCGGTTCAGGAGGCGATGGCCCACCCGCGCGAGATCGACGAGCCGTTGGTCGACGCCTATCTGGCGCGCCGCGCGCTCGACTATCTTGTCGGCTTTTCCCTCTCCCCGATCCTTTGGCGCAAGCTGCCCGGCTCGCGTTCGGCCGGCCGCGTGCAGTCGGTGGCACTCAGGCTGGTGAGCGAACGCGAGGCGGACATCGAGCGCTTCAAGCCGACCGAATACTGGTCGGTCACCGCCTCCCTCGAACAGGCCGGCATGGGGTTCGAAGCGCGGGCGTTCGCCCTGGACGGCAAAAAGCTCGACCGGCTCGACATCGCCAACGAGGCCGACGCCACCGCCATCCGCGACGCGGTCAAGGCCGGCCGGCTGCAGGTGACCTCGGTCGAGAAGAAGCCGCAGAAGCGCAACCCCTACGCCCCTTTCACCACCTCCACCCTGCAGCAGGACGCCTCCAATCGCCTGGGCTTTTCGCCCTCGCGGACGATGCAGGTCGCGCAGCGCCTGTATGAGGGCGTGACGGTGGGCGGCGAAAGCGTCGGGCTGATCACCTACATGCGCACCGACGCGGTGCAGATGGCCCCCGAAGCGATCGATGCGGCGCGCCGCCAGATCGCCGGCCAGTTCGGCGATCACTACCTGCCCGACAAGCCGCGCCTCTATCAGACCAAGGCCAAGAACGCCCAGGAAGCGCACGAGGCGATCCGCCCCACCGACCTTTCCCGGCGCCCCGAGACGCTCCCGCAGCTCGAATCGGAACAGCTCAGGCTCTACGAGCTGATCTGGAAGCGCGCCCTGGCTTCCCAGATGCGCGCCGCCGAGATCGAGCGAACCACCGTCGATCTCGACGTCGCCGGCGCCGACCGTCCCATGACGCTCAGGGCCACCGGCTCGGTCACCACCTTCGAGGGGTTCCTCGCGCTCTACGCCGTGCCGACCTCTGACAAGGACGAGGAGAGCCGCGACCTGCCGGCCCTGGCCGAGGGCGACACCCCGGCGCTCGTCGATTGCGTCGCCGAGCAGCATTTCACGCAGCCGCCGCCGCGCTACACCGAGGCCAGCCTCATCCGGCGCATGGAGGAGCTGGGCATCGGCCGTCCCTCCACCTACGCCTCGACGCTGGCGGTCCTCAAAGACCGCGACTATGTGCGGCTCGAGAAGAAGGCGCTGGTGCCCGAGGACCGCGGGCGGCTGGTCACCGCCTTTTTGCAGAGCTTCTTCACCCGCTACGTCGAATACGATTTCACGGCCAATCTCGAGGCCGAGCTCGACGAGATTTCCGCCGGCAGGATCGAGTGGAAGGACGTGCTTCGGCGGTTCTGGACCGATTTCTCCGCCCACATCGCCGAAATCCAGGATCTGCGGGTCTCCGAGGTGCTGGACGCGCTCAACGAGCTGCTCGGCGATCACATTTTCCCGGCCCGCGAGGACGGCGCCGACCCGCGCACCTGTCCCAACTGCGGCGACGGAAGGCTGTCGCTCAAGGTCGGGCGCTACGGCGCCTTCATCGGCTGCTCGAACTACCCCGAATGCAACTACACAAGGCAGCTTGCCGACGCCGCCAAGGGCGAAGGCGAAGGCGGCGGCCCCAGGGTGCTCGGCGACGATCCGGAGACCTCCCTGCCGGTCACCCAGCGCACCGGCCGCTACGGGCCCTACGTGCAGCTCGGCGAGGGCAAGGAAGCCAGGCGCGCCGGCGTGCCGCGCGGCTGGGACGCCGAAACGATCGATCTCGAAGGCGCCCTGCGTCTGTTGTCCCTGCCGCGCCAGGTGGGCCTGCATCCCGAAACCGGCGAGCCGATCACCGCCGGCATCGGGCGCTACGGCCCCTTCGTCTCCCATCAGGGCAAATATGCAAACCTGCCCGAGGTCGACGAGGTCTTCAGCGTCGGGCTCAACCGCGCCGTCGATCTGCTCGCCCGCAAGGCGGCCGGCGGCGGCCGCGGAACGTCCAGCGTCGTCAAGAACCTCGGCCCGCATCCCGACGGCGGCGAGGTGACGGTCCGCGAGGGCCGCTACGGGCCCTACGTCAATCACGGCAAGATCAACGCGACCCTGCCCAAGGACACCGCGCCCGAAGACGTGACGATGGAGCAGGCGCTGGCGCTGATCGCCGCCAAGGCGGCCGGGGGCGGACGCAAGCGCGCCCGGGCCCGCAGCTGAGCACTCGGGACCGCGCCATGCGCAGCCGGAAATCCGGCGATCGAAAGCAACCCGGCGAACCCGGCAACGACGCGGCCAAAATCCCGAGCCGCGCCGAAGTGCTGAAGTTCCTCGCCGACAACCCCGACCTTTCCGCCAAGCGCGAGCTCATTCGGGCGTTCGGCATCAAGGGCGCCGCCCGGCGGCCGTTCAACGATCTGTTGCGCGAGATGCGCGACGAAGGGCTGATCGCCGGCGGCCGGCGGCGGGTGCGGCCGAGCGCCGGTCTGCCCTCGGTCGCGGTTTTGGAGATCCCGCCCGACGCCGATCCCGAGGCGATGCTCGCCTACCCGCTCAAATGGGACACTGAAGCCGGCCCGCGGCCGCCGGTGGAAATCGTCACCCCGCACCGCGCCCGCGTGGTGCCCGGCCCCGGCGACCGGGTGCTGGCCCGCATCGAGCGCCGGGACGGCGAGACGCCCGCCTACGGCGCCCGGGCGATGAAGATCCTCGACCGCCCGCGCCGCGCCATGATCGGCATCGTGCACCAGACAAAGGGCGGCGCACGGCTGGAGCCGGTCGAGCGCAAGGGGCGGGAGGCGACGATCCGCGCCGGCGATCTCGGCGACGCCAAGGACGGCGATCTCGTCGAAGTCGAACCCATCGGCGAGGGCCGCGCCGCCGCTGCCCGGGTCACCTCGGTCGTCGGCAACCCCTTGAGCGAGAAAGCGATTTCTCTGATCGCGCTGACCAATCTCGATATCCCCCACACCTTCTCCGGCGCCGCCCTGGCGGAGGCCGAAGCCGCCGAGCCCGCCGGCGCGAAGGATCGCGAAGACTGGCGTGATGTGCCCCTGGTCACCATCGACCCCGAAGACGCCAAGGACCACGACGACGCCGTCCACGCCGCGCCGGACCCCGATCCGGCCAATCCGGGCGGGTTTGTCATCACGGTCGCGATCGCCGACGTCGCCTTCTATGTGCTTCCCGGCACGGCGCTCGACCGCGAGGCCTATGAGCGCGGCAATTCGGTCTATTTCCCGGATCGCGTCGTGCCGATGCTGCCCGAGCGGCTGTCGACCGATCTCTGCTCGCTCAGGCCCGGCGAAAACCGGCCGGCCCTGGCGGTGCGGATGGTCGTCGGTCCCGACGGCGAGCGCCGGGGGCACAGCTTTCATCGCGTGCTGATGCGCTCGGCGGCGCGCCTGACCTACACCCAGGCCCAGGCGGCGATCGACGGCAATCCCGACGAGGTGACCGGGCCGCTGCTCGAAGCGGTGCTGAAGCCCCTCTGGGCCGCCCACGGCGCCCTCAGAACCGCCCGCGAGAAACGCCAGCCCCTCGACCTCGACCTGCCCGAGCGGCGCATCCGGCTCGACCGTTATGGCCTGGTTGCGGACGTCGTCGTCCCCGAGCGGCTGGCCGCCCACCGGCTGATCGAGGAGATGATGATCGCGGCCAACGTCTCGGCCGCCGAAACGCTGGAGGCCTATGACACGCCCCTGCTCTACCGGGTCCACGACGCCCCTTCGATGCAAAAGCTCGAGGATCTGCGCACGGCGCTCAAGACAATGCAGCTGTCGCTGGTCAAGGACCGGGCGCTCAGACCCCTGCATTTCAACCGCATCCTGGCCCGGGCCGGCGACCATCCGAGCCCCGAGCTCATCCACGAGCTGATCCTCAGGGCCCAGGCCCAGGCCGAATATGCCGACGACAACTACGGGCATTTCGGGCTCAATCTCAGGCGCTACGCGCATTTCACCTCGCCCATCCGCCGCTATGCCGATCTGGTGGTGCACCGCGCGCTGATAAGGGCCCTGGGGCTCGGCCCCGGCGGGCTCAGCGAGGCGACCGAGAATAAGCTCGCCGGCATCGGCCAGCACCTTTCGATGGCCGAACGAAGGGCGATGGCGGCCGAGCGCGAGACCGAGGACCGGCTGCTGGCGCTCTACCTCGCCGACAAGGTGGGCGAGCGCTTCACGGGGCGGATTTCCGGGGTCACAAGGGCCGGCCTGTTCGTCAGCCTGGACACCACCGGCGCCGACGGCTTCGTGCCGGCGGCCAGCCTCGGGCGCGACTGGTTCCGGCTGGTCGAGGCCGAGCTGGCGCTGGTCGGGGATGAGACCGGCGAGCGCTTCCGGGTCGGCGACAGGGTCGAGGTGCGGCTGATCGAGGCCGCCCCGATGGCCGGCGCGCTGCGCTTCGAGCTCCTCAGCGAGGGCGAGGTCACCGCCGCCGGGCGCCGGCGCGGTGCCCCCCGCCGCGGCGCCAGGCGGCAGCGGCGGGGCCGCAAGCGGTCCGCCTAGGGATCGCCCGACCGTCTTGACTTTCGCCGCCGGGCGCCTAGGTTGCGCGCGATTTTCCCGCCCGCGGGCCACCCGGCCCGCCGGCCGCCCCCCAGGAGCCGCCCATGGCCAAGGCCAACACCGTCAAGATCAAGCTGGTCTCGAGCGCCGACACCGGCTTCTTCTACGTTGCCAAGAAGAACGCGCGGACGATGACCGACAAGCTGAAGATGAAGAAATACGACCCGGTCGCCCGCAAGCACGTCGAGTTCACCGAAACCAAGATCAAGTAGCGGCCCCGCCCGCTTCCCGCGCTTTTTTGGGGCCTCGTCCGGACGGACGGGGCCTTTGGCTTTTTTGGGGCGCGGCCGGGTTTGCCTCGCTCAGGATAGCCGGGCAAAGCCCGACAATGAGGAGATGGGTGGCGCTTTCACCCGCCGCCTCCGGCCGCTGCCCCCTTATCCCGGCACCGTGCCCCGGATGGCGTTGGCACGGGCGCCGTAGGTGATGCGGCCGTCGGCGGCGGCCGGCAGACGCGCCTGCACCCGGCGTTTGAGGTCTTCGACGCTGCCGGCATCCATTTCGGCGACCAACCGGCCGATGGTCGAGCCCGTCATTGCCGACCACAGATCATCGAAATCGGCGAAGGTCCGTTTGACCGATACTTCCGTCGCTTCGACGCCTTCGAGGCCGGCGTCCGCCCAAAGCCCCGCCAAATCCTCCATGCGGCCCGCTTCGGCGCTTGGTGGCCGCGGTGTGGTGACGCCCAACTCCCGCAGCTCGGCGTGGAACGGACCCAGGGGCCAGTCGGCCTCGAAGACGTCCCACGCATAGGCGGCGACCGTGCCGCCGGGGCCGACGACCCGCGCCATTTCGGCGACGGCCCCGGCCGGATCGGGCACGAAGAAGATCACCAGCGCCATGGTGGCCATGTCGAACCGGTCGGCGTCGAAGGGCAGCGCCATGGCGTCGCCCTGCAGGAATTCCGGCACCCCCGCCGAGGGCCGCGCGCGGGCAAAGGCGAGCTGGCCCTCCGAGGGGTCGACGCCGACCACCTCGGCCGGCGCGCACCGCTCGACGATCAGTTCGCTGAAGACCCCATTGCCGCAGCCGATATCGGCCCATTTGAGGCCCGCGGTGGCCGCCAGCCAGTCGAGGAACCGGTGGCCCACCAGACGGCTCCAGGCGCCCATCGCGCGTTCGTAGCGAGCCCCGTCGTCGAAGCGGATTTGCATCTCGGCCATCGGCCCCTCCCGGCGCCCCCCACGGCAGCACGCCTGGAGTGTAGCGGCTGCACGGCCGGTTGCGAAGCGGACGGTCGTCACGAAAAAGGCCCCGCACGGCGGCGGGGCCCTTGGTGTCGAAAGTGGCTGGTCCGGCCCGGTAGTCGAAGAGGCCACTCTTTCCGGAGCCGAACCAGCCTCCCTACGGACCCAGGAGTTGCGGCGGACCTGAGGTTTACCGTAGGGGACTTGCCGCGTCGCAAAACGCGATCCCAAACTCGGCCCCGAGGATATTGATGCGAGAGGGTCACGCCAAACCCAAAATGCACGGGAAACGCGAAATTCCCGTGGTAACTAAAAGGCTTAACCCTAACCGGATCGGTTAAAATCGGCCCGTTTCGGGCCCTTTTCGCCGGGTGATGCCGGCGCCTTCAGGCGGCCTCATACACCACCCGGTTGCGCCCCTCGCGCTTCGCCCGGTAGAGCGAGCGGTCGGCGCGCTTGAGCAGGCTCGCGGGCGTTTCGGTCTCGCCTTCCTTCAGCGCCAGGCCGACGCTCACGGTGATCTCCAGGGGGCGATCGGCGCCCGCCTCGAACGGCTCGCTGGCGGTCGCGTGCCGCACCCGCTCGGCGACCGCGCTGGCGTTCTCGAGATCGGTGTCCGGCATCAGAACCACGAATTCCTCGCCGCCGTAGCGGCAGGCCAGATCGACGCCTCGGATCGAGCGCTGCAGGCGGCGGGCGAATTCCTTCAGCACCGTGTCGCCAGCGTCGTGGCCCCAGCTGTCGTTGACCTGCTTGAAATGGTCGATATCCATCATCAGGACGCTCAGGTCGCGCTCCTGTTCGCGCGAGCGCTCCAGCATCAGCGCCAGGTGACGGTCGAAATAGCGGCGGTTGTAGAGCCCCGTCAGTCCGTCGACGACGGCCATGGCGACGGTGTTGGAGAGGTTCTCGCGCAATTCCAGCGAGTAGCGGTAACGCTTGATCTGGGTGCGCACCCGCGCCGCCAGCTCGTTGCGCTCGACCGGCCGCTGGATGAAGTCGTTCACCCCCAGCTCCAGCCCGTGCACGACCTTCGGCTTGTCGTGCTCCTCGGCCAACAGGATGATCGGCATCAGCCGGGACTGTTCGAGGGTCCTCAGCTGCGAGCAGATGCGCAGCGGATCGTGGGCCTTCAGCGCCATCGAGACGATGCCCAGTTCATATTCGTCCTCGACGACCCTGAGAACCGCGTCCGCGGGGTCGGGCACCACCGTGACCTTGTGCGAGGGCTCGACGCTCTCGGAGATCCGCCTGGCGGAGCGCGGATCGTCGTCGACCAGCAGGATCTTGCCACCCTCGCCATTGATCGAGCCGGTCATGCCGACCGCGTCCTCGATGGCGATCGTCTTTCCGGTCACCGCCCGCGAGCGCAGCTCGTCGGTGAGCACCTTGAGGCGCACCAGGGATTTGACCCGCGCCAGCAGCGCCACGTCGTCGACC
>Ga0307436_1001356_pt1 | contig 10888 bp, 11 predicted proteins | sample SalMarWE160440MG_FD_202513 | JGI IMG/M metagenome (GOLD analysis project Ga0307436, IMG submission 202513) | Salt marsh sediment microbial communities from the Plum Island Ecosystem LTER, Massachusetts, United States - WE1604-40 | ecosystem: Environmental > Aquatic > Marine > Intertidal zone >...
ATCTCCACCCCGCGCTGTGGGACTACGTGCTGCTGCCGCTGCTGCAAAAGCCGGCCTATCAGGCGCTTTCGATCGCCTTCCTCTGCCCGTTCGTCCTCGGCATCGTGCTGGTGGTCGTGTTCCGGAGACGCGAGCGGCGGCGGCGCTTCGGATAGGCCGGGCTACTTCGAGTCTCCGGTCTTGAGCGCGGCGATGAAGGCGCCCTGCGGGATCTCGACCTTGCCGAACGCGCGCATCTTCTTCTTCCCCGCCTTCTGTTTCTCGAGAAGCTTGCGCTTGCGCGTCACGTCGCCGCCGTAGCATTTGGCGAGCACGTCCTTGCGCAGCGCCGCGATGTTCTCGCGCGCCACCACCTTGCTGCCGATCGCGGCCTGCAACGCCACCTTGAAGAGCTGGCGCGGGATCAGCTCCTTGAGCCGCAGCAGAACGGAACGCCCGCGCGCCTCCGCGTGGCCCCGATGCACGATGCTGGAAAGCGCGTCCACCGGCTCGCCGTTCACCAGGATCGCAAGCTTGACCAGATCCGATTCCCGGTAGCCGTGTATCTGGTAGTCGAAGCTGGCGTAGCCGCGCGACACCGACTTGAGGCGGTCGTAGAAGTCGAACACGACCTCGTTGAGCGGCAGCTCGTAGACCACCATCGCCCGCCCGCCGGCGTAGGTGAGGTCCACCTGAATCCCGCGCCGCTCCTCGCACAGCGCCAACACCGCGCCGAGATAGGCGTCGGGAACCAGGATGGTCGCCTTGATCCAGGGCTCCTCGATCCTGGCGATCTTCACCGGGTCGGGCATGTCGGCCGGATTGTGGAGCTCGATCATGGTGCCGTTCGTCCGGTGCACGCGGTAGATGACGGAAGGGGCGGTCATCACGAGCTCGAGGCCGAACTCGCGCCGCAGCCGCTCCTGCACGATCTCGAGGTGCAAGAGCCCGAGAAAGCCGCAACGGAACCCGAAGCCGAGCGCGGCCGAGGTCTCGCCCTCGTAGACGAAGCTGGCGTCGTTGAGCCGGAGCTTCGCCAGCGAATCGCGCAGATGCTCGAACTCGGCGGCGTCCTCGGGGAACAGCCCGCAGAACACGACCGGCACCGAAGGCTTGAATCCCGGCAGAGGCGCGGCGGCGGGCTGGCGCGCGTCGGTGATGGTGTCGCCCACCTGGCAGTCGGCCACGCTCTTGATCCCGGCGGTGATGAAGCCGATCTCGCCGGGACCGAGCTCCGGCACGTCCACCTTCTTGGGCGTGGTGACGCCCACCTTGTCCACCTGGTGCTGGGCGCCGGTCGCCATCAGCTTGATCCGCATGCCGGGGACGAGCCGCCCGTCCTTGACCCGCACCAGGATGACGACGCCGAGATAGGGGTCGTACCAGGAGTCGACCAGCAGCGCCTTGAGCGGCGCCGCGGCCACGCCCCGGGGCGGCGGCAGGCGCGTCACCAGGGCCTCCAGCACGTCGGGCACGCCCTTTCCGGTCTTGGCCGAGATCTCGATGGCGTGCGAGGCGTCGATCCCGATCACGTCCTCGATCTCGCGCTTCACCCGCTCGGGGTCGGCGGCGGGCAAGTCGATCTTGTTGAGGACCGGGATGATCTCGTGGTTGTTGTCGATCGCCTGATAGGCGTTGGCGAGCGTCTGCGCCTCCACGCCCTGGGTCGCGTCCACCACCAGGAGCGAGCCCTCGCAGGCGGCCAAGGAGCGGTTCACCTCATAGGCGAAGTCCACGTGGCCCGGCGTGTCCATGAGGTTGAGCTCGTAGGTCTCGCCGTCCTTCGCCTTGTAGGCGAGGCGCACGGTCTGGGCCTTGATGGTGATGCCGCGCTCGCGCTCGATGTCCATCGAATCGAGCACCTGCGCCTTCATCTCGCGCGCCGGCAGCCCGCCGCACAGCTCGATCAGGCGGTCCGCCAGCGTGGACTTTCCGTGATCGATGTGGGCGATGATGGCGAAGTTGCGGATATGGGCGAGGTCGGTCATGGCGCGGCCGCATCCGAGCAGCAGCGCGCGCCGCCCCGGCCGGGAGGCCGAGGAACGGGGTGAAAACGGGCGGAAGGGAGCCAGGCGGCGCGCGGCATGGGCGGCCTTGTATCACCGGCGCGCCCGACCGGCAACGGCAACGGGGGAGCCGCGGCCGCCCGAGGCGGCCCCGACGTCCCCCTCCGCCGGCTCGCCTCCGGGCGTTCCTACTGCTTGCGGATCAAGACCGAGCAGGCGGCGATCGCGTGCTCGCCCGACTCGAGGTAGCAGGTCTCGATCCTGTCGGGCGCCAGCATATGGCCTTCGACAAGGCCGGTGTCGTCGACGTCCACCCAATACAACGACTTGCCGTTGGCGCGGATGACGCCGATCATCTTCTCGGTCTCGCCGCCGTGGGTCGTGGTGCCCCAGAAGCGGTTGCCCTTCTGATCGAGGATGTTCACCACGATGTCACGATCCTTGATCTCGGTCTTCGCGTTGATCTGCTCGCTCTTGCCGAACCAGGCGCCCTTGAGATCGGGCATCTCCGCCGCCCGGGCGGCGGCGAGCGGCAACGCCGCCATGAGCGCCGCGCCGGCAACCATCGACATTCTACGCATCGCTTTTACCTCCCTCGTCTTGCCGATTCCTGAAATTCTATTCGCGCCCCGGCCGGGCCATCAACGGGACACTGAAAACGGGCGGGGCCGCAGGGCCCCGCCCGGTCCCGTTTCGGCCGGGTCGGTTAGACCTCGGCGCAGGCGTAGCTGTTGATCTCAAGGCCGACGGCGATCTCGACGATCTTCGGGGTGTTCCAGGTCATGGTGCTCTCCTTCCTCATGGGTTGCGGACCGGCTTCCCGGTCCAGGTTGTCTGCCAGGATACCCGCAGGCCGCTGAACCGGCGATGAGTGCCCCGGTAAGTCCCCATTCATCTTCGTTTACACCCGCCGCCCCGGGCCGGGGTCAAGCGGGGCCGTTGCGCGCGCCACGAAAGCCGACATAATGTCGGCGGGGAATCCGTTTATGCTTCTGATCACGTTCTGCAATCAGGGCGGCGCCCGCCGCCCCTTCGGCATGGCTGCCGTGGAGCCCGACAACGGGCGGTTCCACTGGATCGGTCTGGGCGCGGGCCGCAAGGACACCGGCGCGACCGGCTTCGCGTTCCGGGACGGTCTCCTGTTCGTCGCCGTCCAGTCGGCCCAGCCCCGGCTCGCCGCCTTCGATCCCGCGACCTGGCGCCAGGTCGCCGCGCGCCCGTTCGTCTCGTTGCGCGACCCCCATTCCCTGGCGGCGGGATCGGGCGGCCTGTACGCCGCCAGCACCGGCGACAACGCGGTCTATCGGCTCGCCGTCCGGGACGGCGCGCTCGTCGGCGAGGAGCTGGTGTGGCGCCATCCGGGAACCTCGCCCGCGCGCGACGATGTCCACGTCAACTCGCTGACCTTCGCGGACGGGAAGCTCCTGGTCTCCGGCTTCGGCCCGCGCGACCCGGCGGGCGGCTGGGACGTCGAGGACGGCTTCGTGTTCGACGTGGCGGCGGGTGCGCCGGTCGCGCGCGGCCTCCACCACCCTCATTCGCTCGCCTGCGACGGCGGACGGATCGCGGTCGCGGAATCCTATGCCGGGCGCGTGCGCATCGGCGGCTGGGACGGAAACCGCATCGTCTTCACCGACACGGTCGAGGTGCCCGGCTATCCCCGCGGCCTTTGCTGGCAAGCCGGTTCGCTCCTGATCGGCTCGAGCATGCTGCGCCGGGTCTCGCGCAGCTCGCAGAAGACCCTCGAGCACACCGACCCCGGGGACGGGCGAAGCAGGGTTTACCGCTTCGATCTCGCCGCGCGCACCCTCACGCCGCTTCTCGACTGCACGGATCGCGGTTCCGAGATCTACGCGATCGGCCGGTTCGACGGCGAGGCGCCTTCGCTGGCGGCGGCGCCGCCGGCCTGGAAAACCTTGCCGCGCGGGTTGCGAGCCTGACGGCGTGAACGCGGAGCGTTCGACCGTGGCCCCCGAATCCGATCCCTGGCGGCGCGTCTCGGCCGTCGTCGTCACCCACGACAGCGCCGCGGTGGTCGCCGCCTGCCTTTCCTCGGTCGCCCGCGCGCGCGAGGTCTTCGTCGTGGACAACGCGAGCGCGGACGAGACGCTCGAAACCGTGGCCGAAGCCCTTCCCGCCGCCGCCGTCGTCAAGATCGGCGAGAACCTGGGCTATGGCGCCGCCGCCAACGAGGGGCTGCGGCGCGTCACCGGCGAGTTCGCGCTCCTCATCAACCCGGACGCGGCGCTCGAGCCCCAGGCGCTGGAGACACTCGTCGCCGCCGCCGACCGCTATCCCCGCGCCGGCGTTCTCGGCCCTGTGCTCGTCAACGGGGACGGCGCGATCGAGCGCAGCCACGACGCCTCCCTGATCGAGCGGGCGGCGATGCCGCGCAAGCGCCGCGATCCCGCCCCCGAGGGCGATCTCTGCGCCGCCTTCCTCTCGGGCGCCGTGATGCTGCTGCGCAAGCGCGCGCTCGACGAGACCGGGTTGTTCGACCCGGCCATCTTCCTCTTCTACGAGGACGACGATCTGTGCCTGCGCCTGCGCGCGCGCGGCTGGTCGGCGGTGCGGGTCGCCGACGCCCGGGCCCGCCATCTCATCGGCGCCTCGAGCCCGTGGAGCTGGGAATCACATTGGCGCAAGTTCTGGCACATGGGCTGGTCGCGGCTCTACTTCGAGCGCAAGCACCGGGGCGCGGCCGCGATGCGGCGCGAGGGATTGCGCGCGCTCGCCCGCTACGCCGGAAAGATCGTCGCCGACTTCGCCCGCTCCGACCGCGTCAAGACGAACCGGGATCTCGCGCGTTTCTGCGGCACCGCCGGCTTCCTTCTCGGCCTCAAAGCCCGCGGCTAGCGCGTCATCGTCTGTTTCAGGAGCGGGCGCAGCGACCTGAGCGGGCGTGTGTTGAGCACGTCGTCCTTCTCCAGCCAGCCGCGCCGCGCCTGGCCGACGCCGAATCGCAGGTTCGCGAAGCCGTCGGTGCCGTGGGCGTCGGAGTTGATGCTGACCAGCACGCCTTCGCCCTTCGCCATCTGGCAATAGACGTCGATGAGGTCGAGGCGCTCGGGGTGGCAGTTGAGCTCGAGGAAGCAGCCGCGCGCCTTGGCCGCGCGGATGACCCGCGCCATGTCCACGTCGTAGGGCTCGCGCTCGGGGATGAGCCGCCCGGTCGGGTGCGCGAGCATGGTGAAATGCGGCCGCTCCATCGCCCGCAGGATCCGCTCCGTCTGCTTCGCCCGCGACAAATTGAAGCGGCTGTGCACGGCGCCGATCACCAGATCGAGATCGCCCAGCACCTCGTCGGGCAGGTCGAGCTTGCCGTCCTCCAGGATGTCCACCTCCACGCCCTTGAGGATCGCGATCCCGGGCTCTCGGGCGTTGAGGCGGTCGATCTCCGCCATCTGCTGGCGCAGGCGCTTGGGGTCGAGCCCGTGCGCCACGGTCAGGCGGCGCGAATGCTCGGTGACGGCGACATAGGCGAGGCCCAGCTTCTTCGCCGCCGCCGCCATCTCGGCGATGGTGTTCTTGCCGTCGGTCGCCTTGGTATGGATGTGAAGGTCGCCGGCGAGATCCTCGAGCTCGACGAGCTTGGGCAATCTTCCTTTCGCCGCGGCCTCGATCTCGCCCCGGTTCTCGCGCAGCTCCGGCGGGATGAAGGGAAGGCCGACCGAGCGGAACACCGATTCCTCGGTCTCGCCCGCGATCCTTTTGTCGCCGCGGAACACGCCGTATTCGTTGATCTTGAGGCCGCGCTTCTGCCCGCGCATGCGAACCGCGATGTTGTGGGCCTTGCTCCCGGTGAAATAATAGAGCGCGGCGCCGTAGTCCTTCTTCGGCACCAGGCGCACGTCCACCTGGATGCCGCAGCGGAGCATGACGGTCGCCTTGGTCTCCCCCTTGGCGACCACCTTGGTCACCTCGTCGTATTTCACCAGCCGGTCCATGACCGGGCTCTTGGCCGCGGCCGTCACCAGGATGTCGAGATCGCCCACGGTCTCGCGGGCGCGGCGGAAGCTTCCCGCGACCACCACCCGGTCCACGCCCTTGATCTTCTCGAGATAGCCGACGAGCGACTCGGCGTACTGCGCCGCGACCGCCAGCTTGAAGCGCCGCGACTGCTTCGCCTCCGCCGCCACGTTCTCCAGGATCTGCTGCTCGGTCTTGGCGCCGAAGCCGGGCAGGTCGCGGATCCGCCCGTCCTTGGCCGCGCGCCGGAGCTGGGCCATCGTGTGGATGTCGAGCTCGTGGTAGAGCGCGCTCACCCGCTTCGGCCCCAGGCCCGGAATCTTCAATAGGTCCGTCAGGGCCGGCGGCACATGCTTGCGCAGCTTCTTGAGCTGGGCGCAGGTGCCGGTTTCGACCACCTCGGCGATCTTGCCGGCCAGATCCTTGCCGATGCCGGGAAGCTCGCTGAGGTCGCGGCCCTGGGCGAGCATCTCGGCGACCTCGGTCGAAAGCCCGCGCAGCACGCGCCCGGCGTTGCGGTAGGCCCGCACGCGGAAGGCGTTGGCCTCCTGGATCTCGAGAAGATCCGCGATCTCCTCGAACACGGCCGCGACGTCGTTGTTGTGGACCGGCATGGAGCGCCTCCCCGGCCCGCGCCGGCGAATCTAGGTCCTCAGCGTCCCGCCCGTCGCCTTTTCGACGTTGGCGATGATTCGCCGGGTCACCGCCTCGATCTCCTCGTCGGTCAAGGTGCGGTCGGCGGGCTCCAGCCTAACCGATATGGCGAGCGATTTCTTCCCGGCGGCGATTCCCTTTCCGGCATAGACGTCGAACACCGAGACGTTGGAAATCAGCGCCCGGTCGGCGGCGGCCGCCGCCTTCACCACGGATTCGGCCGTCACCCCGTCGTCCATGACGAAGGCGAAGTCCCGCTCGACCGCCTGATAGGGCGAGGGGCGAAGCAAGGCCCGCCCGCGCCGCTTCTTCGGCTCGGGAACGGCCTCGAGAAAGATCTCGAAGGCCGCGACCGGGCCGACCACGTCGAGCGCGGCGAGGACCTTGGGGTGAAGCTCGCCGAAGCGCGCGACCAGCGCCTTGTCGGGAAGCCGGAAGCTCCCCGAGCGCCCCGGATGGTAGAAGCCCGGCGCCTCGCGCACGATCTGCAGCGCCTCGAGCGGCACCCCGGCGGCGGCGAGCGCGGCCAGCGCGTCGGCCTTGACGTCGAAGGCGTCCACCGGGCGCTGCGCCTGCGCCCAGTTGCGCGGGCCGCTGGAGCCGGCGCGGATGCCCGCCGCGATCACGGTCTGGTCGCCGTTCTCGTCGGTGAACGCGGGGCCGATCTCGAACAGCGCGGCGTCGGCGAAACCGCGCGCCGCATTGCGCTTGGCCGCCCCCACGAGATTGGGCAGGGCCGACGGGCGCATCATGTCGAGATCGCTGCTGATGGGATTGACCAGGCGCAGGCGCGGGTTCCCGCCCTCGAACAGCCGCGCGTCGCTGTCGGCCAGGAACGACCAGGTCACCGCCTCGACCATGCCGCGGCCGGCGAGCGTGCGGCGGACCATCCCGGCGCGCCGCTGCGCAGGCGTCAGCGCCGGCTTGGGCAGGGCGCCGTCGCGCGGCAACGACACCGGCGGGATGGCGTCGAGGCCCGTGAGCCGCAACACCTCTTCGATCAGGTCGGCCTCGCCTTCGAGATCGCGCCGCCACGACGGCACCGAGACCTGGAGCGTGCCGTCCGCCGGCGTGACCGTGCAGCCCAGCCCTTCGAGGAGATGCACGGTGCGCGTCTCGGCGAGATCGAGGCCGCCCAGATGATGCACGCGCGAGGGGCGAAGGGTGATGACGCGCCGCCAGTCGGGCACGCGCCCCTCGACCACGATCTCGCTGACCTTGCCGCCGCACAACTCGACGATCATGCGCGTCGCCGTCTCGATGCCGGGAAGGACGGAGGCCGGATCCACGCCCCGCTCGAAGCGGTAGCGGGACTCGGACTCGATGCCGAGCGCGCGGCCGGTGGCGGCGGTGCGCACCGGATCGAACAGCGCGCATTCGAGGAACAGATCGACCGTCTTCTCCGTGCAGCCGGAGGACTCGCCGCCCGTGATGCCGGCGAGCGAGAGCACGCTCTCGCGGTCCGAGACCACGGTCATGCCGGCCTCCAGCTCGTATTCGCGGCCGTTGAGCGCGAGCAGCTTCTCGCCCGGGTGCGACAGGCGCACCGTGAGGTCGCCCTTGATCCGGTCGGCGTCGAAGACGTGGAAGGGGCGCCCCAGATCGAAGGCGAGATAGTTGGTCGCGTCCACCAGCGCCGAGATCGGGCGAAGCCCGATCGCGCGCAGCCGGTTCTGCATCCAGCCCGGGCTTTGCCCGTTGGCGATGCCCTTGATGAGCCGGCCCGCGAACATCTCGCAGGGCGCCGCCGCGACGTCCTCGGGAAAGGCGAAGGCGACGGAGACGGGGCACGCGAATTCGGCGGCTACCGGCTTCGGCTCGCTGGTCCGCAAGGTGCCGAGGCCCGCCGCGGCGAGCTCGCGGGCGATTCCGCGCACGCCCAGGCAGTCGCCCCGGTTGGGTGTGACCGCCACGTCGAACACCGGATCGTCGAGACCGAGGAGGGCGGCGAAGGGCTTGCCCGTCTCCGCCTCCGGGGGAAGCTCGATGATCCCCTCCTGGTCCTCGCCGGTCAGCAGCTCGGCCGCCGAGCACAGCATGCCCTGGCTCTCGACGCCGCGGATCTTGCTCTTCTTCAGCGCCTCGCCGGTCGCGGGGATGACGGCACCGACCCGCGCCAGCACCGCCTTCATGCCGGCGCGCGCGTTGGGCGCCCCGCACACGACCTCGAGCGTGCCCGCGCCGGTGTCCACCTTGCACAGGCGCAGCCGGTCGGCGTTCGGATGGGGCCGGACTTCGAGCACGTGGGCGACGGTGAAGGGCGCGAGCTCGGCCGCGCGGTCCGTCACGCCCTCGACCTCGAGGCCGATGTCGGTGAGCCGGTCCGCGATCTCGGCGGGCGAGAATTCGGTTTCGAGATAGTCGCGCAGCCAGGAGAGGGTGAACTTCACGGCGCTCAGGATCCGAACACGAGGGAGGGGATGTCGAGCGCCGGGAACCCGTAATGGCGCAGCCAGCGCAGATCGGCCTCGAAGAACGTGCGCAGGTCCGGGATCCCGTACTTCAGCATGGCGAGGCGCTCGACGCCGACGCCGAAGGCGAAGCCCTGGTACGCCATCGGGTCGATGCCGCAGGCCTCGAACACCTTGGGGTGGACCATGCCGCAGCCGAGGATCTCCAGCCAGTCCCCGCCCGCGCCGATCTTGAGCTCCCCGCCCTTGCGCGAGCAGCCGATGTCGACCTCGGCCGACGGCTCGGTGAAGGGGAAGAAGCTGGCGCGGAACCGGATCGGCAGGTTCTCGACCTCGAAATAGGCGCGGCAGAAATCGATGAGGCAGCCCTTGAGGTGGCCCATGTGGGTGCTCTTGTCCACGACCAGGCCCTCGACCTGATGGAACATCGGCGTGTGGGTCATGTCGGAATCGCAGCGGTAGGTGCGCCCCGGCGCGATGACCCGCAACGGCGGGCTTTGCGTCTGCATGGTGCGGATCTGGACCGGCGAGGTGTGGGTGCGCAGCAGCTTGATCTCGCCCGACTTGTCGCGCGGCAAATAGAAGGTGTCGTGCATCTGCCGCGCCGGATGGTCGGGCGGAATGTTGAGGGCGGTGAAGTTGTGGAAATCGTCCTCGATGTCGGGGCCTTCCGCGACCGCGAAACCCATCTCGCCGAGGATGGCGACGATCTCGTCCATCGTCTGGGAGATCGGATGGATCCGCCCCTGGCCGAGCGGGTACGGGCGCGGCGGCAGGGTGATGTCCACCGATTCGGTGGCGAGCCGCGCCTCGATCGCGGCGTCGGTCAGCTCGCGCTTGCGCGCCTCGATGGCGTCGACGACCTGGTCCTTGAGGCGGTTGAGGGCGAAGCCGGCGTCGCGGCGCGCGTCGGGGTCGAGCTTGCCCAGGCCCTTCATCAGATCGGAGAGCCGGCCCTTCTTGCCCAGTGCCGCCAGCCGCGCCGCCTCGAGCGAATCGAGGTCGGGCGCCGCCTTCACGGCGGCGACCAATTCGGATTTAAGCGTGTCCAGGTCGTCCATGGGTCAGCCCCGCCGGCGGTGCGGGCAGCGGCGGATTTGCGCGCGACGATCCCCCATTGCCGCCCCGACGCGCGGCCGCGCCGCGTCAGGCGGTCTTCGCGAGCGCGGCCTTGGCCTGCTCGGCAATCGCCTTGAAGGCTTCGGGCTCGCGGAAGGCGAGGTCGGCCAGAACCTTGCGGTCGATCTCGATCCCGGCCTTCTTGATGCCGTCGATGAACTGCGAATAGGTGAGGCCGTGACCCCGGGCGCCGGCGTTGATGCGCTGGATCCAGAGCCCGCGGAAGGCGCGCTTCTTGGCGCGGCGGTCGCGATAGGCGTATTGCAGCGCCTTCTCGACCTTCTCGAAGGCGACGCTGAACACGTTCTTGTTGCGGCCGCGGTAGCCCTTCGCCGCCTTGATGACCTCGCGGTGGCGCCGATGCCGGGTGACTCCGCGTTTGACTCTCGCCATCGTTCAATCCTTAGGAAGTAATCGGCCTCTCGGCCTCAAAGATACGGCATGTATTTCTTGACGATCCGCGCGTCGCAATCGTTCATGACCCGGGTGCCGCGCGCCTTGCGCTTCATCTGCTTCGGCTTCGAGATCAGCCGGTGGCGCTTGTGGGCGGCGGCCATCTTGATCTTGCCGGTGGCGGTCCGGGTGAACCGCTTCTTGGCGCCGCTCTTGGTCTTGAGCTTGGACATGTCGCGTTCCTCGAAAGGGGGTCGCGGGCGATAACGTGGCGGGACGGGCCGGTTCGCGGCGGGCGCCCCGTCCCCGCGGAGCCGCCTCAACGAGAGGCGCGTTATAACGGGACAGGCGCCCAAA
>Ga0307436_1001357_pt1 | contig 10887 bp, 5 predicted proteins | sample SalMarWE160440MG_FD_202513 | JGI IMG/M metagenome (GOLD analysis project Ga0307436, IMG submission 202513) | Salt marsh sediment microbial communities from the Plum Island Ecosystem LTER, Massachusetts, United States - WE1604-40 | ecosystem: Environmental > Aquatic > Marine > Intertidal zone >...
CTGCCGCTTGAGGCGCCGCAAGTCGGTCTTGAGGTCGGTGGCGGACTGGTAGCGCAGGCTACGGTCCTTCTCGAGGGCTTTCGAGAGGATGCGGCCGAAGTCTCCGGGCAGCTGCGGATTGATCTCCTCGGCGGGCCGGGGATCACGGTTCAGGATCGATTCGAAGACCACGGCCTCGGTGTCGCCCTGGAAGGGCAGTTCCCCGGTGGCCATTTGATAGAGCAGCGCGCCGAGCGAGAAGAGGTCGGTACGCGAATCGGTGAGCTGGCCGCGTGCCTGCTCGGGAGACATGTAATTGACCGTGCCCATGACCGTGCCGGCCACGGTGAGCTGGCCGGGGTCGACCATAGTCTCGAGCCTGGAGAGGTCGTCGCCTTTCGCGGCAGTTCCCCTCCCGGCTTCCACCTTGGCCAGGCCGAAGTCGAGGATCTTCACCTGTCCGCGATCATTGATCATGATGTTCGCTGGCTTCAGGTCGCGATGCGCGATGCCCTTGGAGTGCGCCGACTCGAGAGCGTCGGCGATCTGGACGCCGACGTCCAGCAGCTCGTTGAGCTCGAACTTGTGCTCGCCGACACGACTTGCCAGGGTCGTCCCCTCGATCAGCTCCATGGCGATGAAGTGCTGGCGGTTGAACTGCTCGATCGCGTGCACGGTGCAGATACCGGGGTGGTTCAGTGCCGAAGCGGCGCGCGCCTCACGCTTGAAACGCTCCAAGGTCGGTTCGTCGTTCTGCAGATCGGTCGAAAGGAACTTGATGGCGACGTGGCGGCCCAGATCCGTATCCTCGGCCTCATACACCACACCCATGCCACCGGAGCCGAGCTGACTCAGAATCTTGTAGTGCGAGACGGTTTGACCGACCAGTGATTCCAATTGACTCGCCTCCTCAGCTGGCAGATCTCTGTTCGGGGAAGAGCTTCTCGAATTCGGGATCGCCGTGCAGCAAGGAGAGAGACTCGTCGCGGCGCGCCCAGTCGGCGTCCCGGTAGCCCTCGCGCCAGGCCTTCTGCAAGGCGGCCATGGCTTCATCGCGCCGGCCGAGCTCGCAAAACGTGCAGGCGGCGTTGTAGTGCACTAGGGCCTCGTGTGGCCGCAGCGTCATTGCCATGTTGGCCTCTCGGATGGCGTCCTCCTTACGGTTCTCCTCGGCATAGTAGGCGGCCAGCAGGATGCGCGCACGTGCGTCCTCGGGTACCTCTCGGAGATGCGCCTCGAAGGCTTGAATGGCACGATGGCGGGTGTTCTTACGAGTTTCTTCCTTGCCCATCGCGTCGAGCGCGTTGAGGATCGGCACATAGACGTTGTAGTCGGTGCCGCTCGCCTCGATCGCTTCATCGGCGATCTGCGCCATCTCCTGATGCCGTCCGGAGGCGAAGAGGGCGCAAAGCAGCAAATAGTAGGCGCCCTCGCAGTCTCGCTTGCGCGCGATGACGTTGCGGCTGATGTCGATCGCGTCTTCGTATTCGCCCTTGGCGTGGAGGATCCAGCCTTGCGCCACCATCACCTCCGGTAGCTCGGGCTGCAAGGCGACGGCGCGCTCCCATGCCGCCCGAGCGCGGTCGATCCACGCGGTTTCACGCGAGTAGTTGTAGTGATAGTAGGCGCAGACATGGGCAATTCCGGCGTAGGCGAGGGCGAACTTCGGGTCCTGAGTCACCGCGTTCTCGTACATCTGTAGCGCGAATTCCATGTCCTGCCGTGTCAGGCGGCGGGCATAGCTGCGGCCGCGCAGGAAGAGGTCGTAGGCCTGCAGGTTGTCGGTCGGCTTCGCCGCCAGCTCTTCTGCTTCGTCCGGGGTCACCGTCAGTCGCAACGCCTCCGCGATCTTGCGGGCGATCTCGTCTTGGAGCTCGAAGACGTCCTTCATCTCGCGGTCGTAGCGCTCCGACCAGACCGGGTAGCCGGAGGTCGTGTCGACTAGTTGCGTAGTGATGCGCAAGCGGTCGCCCGCGCGCCGCAGGCTGCCCTCGAGGACATAGGCGGAGCCGAGCTGCTGGCCGACCTGAGAGGACGTCACCGGCTTGTCGCGGAAGGCGAGCACCGTGGTGCGGGGCGTGATCTTGAGTGTCTTGATCTTGGACAGCTCGGTGATGATGTCTTCGGTGATGCCGTCGCGGAAGTACTCGTCCTCCTTGGCACCGCTCGGGTTCTCGAAGTAGAGCACGGCGATGGACTTCTGAGGCGGCTTTCCGACGCTCGATCTGGAGTCGGTGAGGTCCGCAGCGCGTCGGGCCCCGGAATCGACCTGCCGCTTCAGGCGCAGCAGGTCGGTCTTCAGGTCGGTGGCGGACTGGTAGCGCAAGTTGCGGTCCTTCTCCAGAGCCTTGGCCAGGATGCCGCCGAATTCGCCTGGCAACTGCGGATTGAGCTCGCCCACCGGACGGGGGTCCCGATTCAGGATCGATTCGAAGACGACGGCGTCGGTGTCGCCCTGGAACGGCAGCTCGCCGGTGGCCATCTGATACAGGACGGCGCCGAGCGAGAAGAGGTCGGTGCGCGAGTCGGTCAGTTGTCCGCGCGCCTGCTCGGGCGACATGTAGTTGACGGTCCCCATCACGGTCCCGGCGACTGTGAGCTGGCCGGGATCGACCATCGTCTCCACATCGGAGAGGTCGCCGCTCTTCACCGCCGTCCCACGGCCGGCATCCATCTTGGCGAGTCCGAAGTCGAGGATCTTGACCTGGCCGCGGTCGTTGAGCATCACGTTGGCCGGCTTGAGATCCCGGTGGGCGATGCCTTTGGAGTGCGCCGACTCCAGCGCGTCGGCGATCTGGATGCCGACGTCGAGCAACTCGTTCACTTCGAAGGGGCGTTTGCCGATGCGATTCGCCAGAGTCGTACCGTCGATGAGCTCCATGGCGATGAAGTGCTGGCCGTTGAACTGCTCGATGGAGTAGACGGTGCAGATGCCGGGATGATTCAGCGCCGATGCCGAGCGCGCCTCGCGCTTGAAACGTTCCAGAGTGGGCTCGTCGTCTTGCAGATCGGCGGAGAGAAACTTGATCGCGACGTGACGGCCGAGGTCGGTGTCCTCGGCCTCGTAGACCACGCCCATGCCGCCGGTGCCGAGCTGGCGCAGGATCTTGTAGTGCGAGACCGTTTGGCCCAGATGCGATTCCATGCGTGAATCCGGCTCAGCCACCGGCTCCTCTTTCCGGATAGAGCTTTTCGAACTCCGGGTCCCCATGCAGCAGGGCGAGTGACTCATCACGGCGCGCCCAGTCCGTGTCCCGCATGCCCTCGGTCCAGGCCTTCTGCAGAGCGCTCATCGCTTCGTCGCGGCGGCCGAGAGAGCAGAACGTACACGCCGCGTTGTAGTGCACCAGGGCTTCGTGCGGGCGCAGCGTCATCGCCATCTTGGTCTCCCGCACCGAATCTTCCGGGCGCCCATCGTCCGCGTAGTAGCCACCAATAAGGACGCGAGCCCTGGCGTCTTCCGGCACCTCACGCAGGTGGGCTTCGAGGGCCTGAATGGCGCGATGACGGGTGTTCTTGAGAGCTTCATCCTTGCCCAGGGCGGTGAGCGCGTTGAGGACCGGAACGTAGACGTTGTAGTCGGTGCCGCTCACCTCGATGGCCTCGTCGGCTATCTGGATGATCTCCTGGTATCGGCCCGACGAGAACAGCGTGCGAAGAAGAAGGTAGTAAGCACCCTCGCAGTCTCGTTTGCGGGCGATGACGTTGCGGATGATGTCGATCGCATCCTGATACTCACCCTTTGCATAGAGAATCCAGCCCTGCGCCGCCATGACTTCCGGCACGTCGGGTTGCAAGGCGACGGCGCGCTCGGAGGCTGCCCGAGCACGCTCGATCCAGACCGGATCGCGAGAGTAGTTGCAGTGATACTCCGCGCAGACATTGCCGATCGCGGCATAGGCGAGGGCGAAGTTGGGATCCTGGGTGACCGCGTTGTCATACATCTGCAGGGCGAACTCGAGGTCCTGGCGGGTCAGGCGGCGGGCGTAACTGCGGCCGCGTAGAAACAGATCGTAGGCCTGCAGGTTGTCGGTCGGCTTGGCGGCCAGGTCCTCCTCTTCGCTGGGCGACAGGGTGAGCCGCAGCGCCTCGGCGATCTTGCGGGCGATCTCGTCCTGGACCTCGAAGACGTCCTTCATCTCACGGTCGTAGCGTTCCGACCAGACCGGATAGCCGGTGGCCGTGTCGACGAGTTGCGTGGTGATGCGTAGCCGGTCCCCGGCGCGCCGCAGACTCCCTTCGAGGACGTAGCTCGCACCGAGCTGTTGGCCGACCTGGGCGGAGGTGACGGGCGTGTCGCGAAAGGCGAGCACCGTGGAACGGGGATTGATCTTGAGCGTCTTGATCTTGGACAGCTCGGTGATGATGTCCTCGGTGATGCCGTCGCGGAAGTACTCGTCCTCCTGGGCGCCGCTCAGGTTCTCGAAGTAAAGCACCGCAATGGACTTCTGGGACGATTTCCCGGCGCCGGATCGTGAGTCGGAGAGGTCGGCGGCACGGCGGGCTCCGGAGTCGACCTGCCGCTTCAGGCGCAACAGATCGGTCTTCAGATCAGTCGCGGTCTGATAGCGCAGGTTGCGATCTTTCTCCAGGGCCTTACCCAGGATGCGGCCGAATTCTCCCGGCAGCTGGGAGTTGAGCTCTTCCACCGGTCGCGGGTCGCGGTTGAGGATGGAGTCGAAGACGACGGCGTCGGTATCGCCCTGGAAGGGCAGCTCGCCTGTGGCCATCTGGTAGAGCACCGCACCGAGAGAGAAGAGATCGGTGCGGGCGTCGGTGAGCTGGCCCCGGGTCTGTTCGGGGGACATGTAGTTGACCGTGCCGAGGACGGTTCCGGCCACGGTCAGTTGTCCAGGATCGATCATGGTCTCCAGCTTGGAGAGGTCGTCGGCCTTCTGAGCCGCGCCGCGCTTCGCCTCGACCTTGGCCAGTCCGAAGTCGAGGATCTTGACCTGGCCGCGGTCGTTGAGCATCAGGTTGGCCGGCTTCAGATCGCGGTGCGCAATTCCCTTCGAGTGGGCTGACTCGAGCGCGTCGGCGATCTGGATGCCGAGGTCGAGCAGCTCGTCGAGGGCGAATTTGTGGTCACCGATGCGACTCGCCAGCGTCGTGCCCTCGATGAGCTCCATGGCGATGAAGTGCTGGCCGTTGAACTGCTCGATCGCGTGCACGGTACAGATGCCGGGATGATTCAGTGCCGAAGCGGAGCGCGCCTCGCGTTTGAAGCGCTCGAGCGTCGCTTCGTCGTTCTGCAGATCGGTGGAGAGGAACTTGATCGCGACGTGGCGGCCCAGGTCGGTGTCCTCGGCCTCGTAGACCACGCCCATCCCGCCGGCGCCGAGCTGGCGCACGATCTTGTAATGGGAGACGGTCTGACCGACGAGAGATTGCTTCGAAGCGCCGGCCTCAGGCATTGGATTCCCCTTCGGGATAGAGCTTCTCGAACTCGGGCTCGCCATGGAGCAGTTCGAGATCCGGATCGCGGCGTACCCAGTCCGGGTCGCGGAAGCCGGCACGCCAAGCCTTGCTCAGCGCGTCCATGGCCTCGTCCTTCTTGTTGATCGCACAGAATGTGCAGGCGGCGTTGTAGAGCACCGTCGCCTCGTTGGGGCGCAGCAGCATGGCGAGATTGGCCTCGCGCATCGCGTCGTCTTCACGCCTCTCTTCGGCATAGAACGCGGCCAGCAGAATGCGGGCTCTCGCGTCTTCGGGGACCTCGCGCAGGTGACTCTCCATCGCCTGCATGGCGCGCTGGCGGACGTTCTTCTTCGCCTCTTCCTTGCCGAGCGCCCCGAGCGAGTTCACGATCGGCACATAGACGTTGTAATCGGTGCCGCTCGCCTCGATCGCTTCTTCCGCGATGTTGGCCACCTCCTGATACTTGCCGGAAGCATAGAGTCCCCGCAGTAGCAGGTAGTAGGCGCCCTCGCAGTCCGGCTTGCGGGCGATGACGTTGCGCACGATCGCCGTCATCTCCTCGTACTGGCCCTTGGCGTAGAGGATCCACGCCTGGGCGACCATCACCTCGGGCACGTCGGGCTGCAGCTCCATCGCTCGTTCCGCTGCGGCGCGGGCGCGATGCATCCAGACGTCCTCGCGGGCGTAATGGGCGTGGTAGTAGGCACAGACATTGGCGATCGCGGCGTAGGCGAGGGCGAACTTGGGGTCCTGGGTGACCGCGTTCTCCAGCATCTGCAGAGCGAACTCGAGGTCCTGGCGGGTCAGACGCCGGGAGTAACTGCGACCGCGCAGATAGAGATCGTAAGCCTGCAGATCGTCGGTCGGCTTGGCCGCGATCGCCTCCTGCTCCTGCGGCGAGAGCTTGATGCGCAGCGCCTCCGCGATCTTGCGGGCGATCTCATCCTGAACCTCGAAGACATCTTTCATCTCGCGGTCGTAACGCTCCGACCAGACCGGATAGCCGGACTCCGTGTCGACGAGCTGCGCGGTGATGCGCAAGCGGTCGCCGGCGCGGCGCAGGCTACCTTCGAGGACATACGCGGCGCCGAGCTGCTGGCCGACCTGGGCCGAGGTCACCGGCTTGTCACGGAACGCGAGGACGTTCGAGCGCGGGTTGATCTTCAGGTTCTCGATCTTCGAGAGCTCGGTGATGATGTCCTCGGTGATGCCGTCGCGGAAATACTCATCCTCTTTCACGCCACTCAGATTCTCGAAATAGAGCACTGCGATGGAACGCGCAGTCTGCCGGACTGCGGATGCGCCGCTATCTGCAGAGCTCGGCGTCGGGCGTTGGCCGGAGTCGAGCTTGCGCTTCAGCCGCATCAAATCCGTTTTCAATTCAGTCGCGGTCTGGTACCGGAACCCCCGGTCCTTCTCCAGGGCCTTCTCCAGAATGGGACCCAGGGGAGCGGGCATCGAAGGATTGACCTCGAGCACCGGGCGCGGCTCGCGATTCAGGATCGATTCGAAAACCACGGCATCAGTATCGCCCTGGAACGGGAGCTCGCCGGTGGCCATCTGATAGAGCACCGCACCGAGCGAGAAGAGGTCGGTGCGGGCGTCGGTGAGCTGGCCGCGCGCCTGCTCAGGGGACATGTAGTAAACCGTGCCGAGCACGGTACCCGCGATGGTCAACTGGCCCGGATCGACCATCGTCTCCAGCTTAGAGAGATCGTCGCCCGGCTGCAGCTGGCGGGTCGTCTCGACCTTGGCCAATCCAAAGTCCAGGATCTTCACCTGGCCGCGGTCGTTGATCATGATGTTGGCCGGCTTCAGATCGCGATGCGCGATGCCCTTGGAGTGCGCGGACTCCAGCGCGTCGGCGATCTGGATGCCGATGTCGAGCAGTTCGCCGACCGCGAAGGGCTGCTTGCCGATTCGCTGGGCCAGCGTCGTCCCCTTGATCAGCTCCATGACGATGAAATGCCGACCGTCGTGCTGCTCGATCGCGAAGACCGTGCAGATGCCGGGATGATTCAGCGCCGACGCGGCACGCGCCTCGCGCTTGAAGCGCTCGAGCGTATGGGCGTCTTGCTGCAGATCGGCGGAAAGGAACTTGATTGCGACGTGGCGGCCGAGGTTGGTGTCTTCGCCTTCGTAGACGACCCCCATGCCGCCGGTGCCGATCTGGCGAACGATTTGATAGTGCGAGACTGCTGAACCGACCAACGAATCCATTGCATCCCCCCCGGCGCAACGCGCGCGACAGGCTATCACGGAGCGAGGGGCGAGGAACGAGGGGCGAGGGGCGAGGAAGGCTATCCGCTGCCCGTCGCACCGCCCGGCCGAGAAGGCCTCCAGCCGCCAGCTACCAGCCTCCAGTCCCCCCATCCGCACGAGAGGCCTCCAGCCGCCAGCTACCAGCTTCCAGCCCCCCCACCTGCACCAGAGGCCTCCAGCCGCCAGCTACCTGCCTCCAGTCCCCCCACCCGCACGAGAAGGCGTCTGGCTTCCAGCCACCGGTTGCCGGATCCCCCTCCCTTTTAAGCAGCGACAAGCAGGAAACAAATAGACAAGATAAGAGAGGGCAGACGGCTTCTTGTAGTTCTGCCTCCGGTAGCCGGTAGCCGGTAGCCGTCGGCGCTACCCGGTCGCTTCCTGCTGTGGCTCGGACTCGGCCCTCGCCGGGCGTGGGATCGGTCGGCCGTGGGGGCACTCGGTGGGGTAGCCGAGGAAGGCGTCCACTTCGTCGACTGCGTCGGAGGCCAGCGGGGTGACATCTCCGCAGGCACCACGTTGGGAGCGGTCGAGGGTGTGTTTCATCAGAGCTTCGGCCAAACGGAAGCGCCGGACGGCTTGTAGCGCGGCGCTACGGCCGGCTCCGGTGAAGCCGAGACGTCCGTCGCTGAATGCCAGCAGGCCGTCGGACATGGCGCGCGCGACGCCGGGCCGGTCCACCGAGAGGGTTCGTCCCTCCTCTTCGAGCAGGTTCCAGACGGTGGCGAGAAAGGCCGGCCGCTCGGCTTCCTCCATCGCCGCCGGTTGCACGATGCGGCCGTGGTCGAGGGGCACCTCCCGGTCGGCTCGGGACGCGATCGTCGGGTCGTGGGTGACCAGCAAGAGGGTGTGGCCCTCGGCGTGCAGGTCACTCAACAGAGTCATCACCAGCGCCTCATTGACCGCATCCAGGTTGCCGGTCGGCTCGTCCGCCAGCAGCAGCGGCGGCTGATTGATCAGCGCGCGCGCGATGCAAACGCGCTGCTGTTCGCCGCCGGAGAGCTCGCGCGGCAGGTGGTGCAGGCGATCGCCGAGTCCGACGCGGCGCAGCGCGTCCTCCGCTTCGTCGCGATCCGCCATGCTGTGAACATACTGCGCCAACATCACGTTCTCGACCGCGTTGAGATATGGAATGAGGTGGAACTGCTGAAACACCAGGCCGACGCTCTGTCGCCGATAGAGCGCCAGCTCGCGCGGAGAGAACTGGACGATGTCGGTGCCGTCGACCCGCACGCTGCCCTCGGTCGGACGATCGAGTCCGGCGAGCACGTTCAAGAGGGTGCTCTTGCCGGAGCCCGAAGGACCGGTGATCGCCACCCACTCGCCGGCTTCGATCTGCAGCGTGACGTCGTCGAGCGCGCGGAGCGAACCGAAGCTGCGAGTGAGGTGCTGAATTTCGATGTCTTGCATTGTCCTTGGCCCGAAGGTCAATCGCCGCGCAGCAAGAAGGCCAGATCCAGGCCGCGAATGCGCAGGAAAGCGAGGATCGAGGATAGCGTGACGACGGCGAGTGCAGCGCCCGCTGCTGCGGCCAGGCCCTGCCAGGTCACGCCGGAAAGCGTTGCGACGCCGAGAATACGTCGGCTCAGGGTCGCCGCCGCGGCCTCGCCGGCGAATCCACCTGCCACGGCGGCCGCCAGTGCGGCGATGAAGAGCTCCGCTCCGACCAGAAGTCCGACCCGCTCGCCGGTGTAGCCGAGAGCGATGAACAGGGCGAGTTCACGCCGGCGCTCGCCGATCAGCGCGGTCGTCGAGGTGGCCACCGAGAGTGCGGCGAGCAGCAGTGTCACGACCGCGACGGCGGCGAGCAATAGTGCCACCCGGTGGGTGAGCTGCGCGTCAGACTCGCTGACTCGGCGCAGCGGCTCTGCATCGACGCCGGCGATTCGATCCCGCGCCACCCGAGTGACGGCCGCCAGTTGTTTCGGCTGCACGCGGACTTCGAGGCGATCGACGCCGAGTCCCGCGTGCCAGAATTCGAGATCGGAGAGCGGCACGAGCAATGCCAGGTCCTGACTCTGCTCGCCGGTTGTCAGCGTGCCGCTGACCGGGCGAGCCATCGGCAAGGGCTCGGAGGTCACCGCGGAAGGCTGTGCGATCCCCGACCCCATCCCGACCTGGCCCGGCTGCGGCCAGTGGCCTCGCCATTGCCAGGCGGGATGTAGCGCAGCCCATTCATCGTCGGCGGCGATCAAGGGGAGCTCGGCGGCAGTCGGGTCGGGCACGGCTACGATGCCGGCCGGCGTTCGAAGCAATCGCGCTCGCGCCGTAGTGTGTGTCACGGCAGCTACCGCGACCACGCCGGGAATCTTCTTCAGGTCCCGAACGGCTTCGGCCGGCACGTGTCCCGGCCCACCGATCTCGGGACGCACGATCAGGTTGGGGCCGAAGAGAGAAAGATCCTCCGAGAGTCCGCTGCGCGCCCGCGCCGTGAAGCTCGCCAGCGCCGTGACGGTGGCCGCGGTCACGGCCACCGCGACGACGATCAGGGCCAATTGCCTGGGCCGGCGCCAGAGACTGGTCAGCAGCAGCCGGATGATCATGCCGTCGCCCTCGCCAGGGTGCGTGCCGGATGGGTCCTCAGCGCCCGCACCACCGGAGGCAGGCTGCCCAGAACGGCGACTGCCAGACCGAGACCCAGCGCAACCGGCAAGAGGGCCGGCATCCAGGGGACCTCGAGCCCGAAGACGGCGCTGCCGAGCAGCCGGCCGGCGAACAAGCCAGACAGCCCCCCCGCCAGGCCGCCCGAGAGCCCGAGGATGCCCGCTTCGGTGAGGAAGAAGAGGGCGACCTGGCGACGCTCCGCGCCCAGGGCCGCGAGCAGACCGGCCTCCAGTCGCCGCTCCAGGACGGTCGCGGTCATCGCCGCCGTGACCCCGACCGCCGTACCGATCAGCACGACGGCCGCCAGCAAGAGCAGTACCTGCCGCAGGCGGGTGAGAATTTCACCGCTTGCCCCCGCCACGCCCCGTACCACTTCTGCCTGCGCATCGGGCAAGGCTTCGCCGATCTGGTGGGCGATCGAGGACGGATAGGCCGTGCAGTACCAGGTCTCGAAGTCCTGGGGAGAGAGATTCTTGGGATCCGGCGCGCCCGTGCTGGTCTCCGGTACGGTGAGCGCGAAGACTTCGGCGCGCACCGCCTGCCCGGGGCGCGACGCGATTGCTTGCACGATCGGCAACGGGGCGAAGGCCTCGTCATCCTCCTCGCCGCCGCTCGCCACAGTCCCGA
>Ga0307436_1001358_pt1 | contig 10885 bp, 11 predicted proteins | sample SalMarWE160440MG_FD_202513 | JGI IMG/M metagenome (GOLD analysis project Ga0307436, IMG submission 202513) | Salt marsh sediment microbial communities from the Plum Island Ecosystem LTER, Massachusetts, United States - WE1604-40 | ecosystem: Environmental > Aquatic > Marine > Intertidal zone >...
TTGTTTGGCGGGGGGCTTGGCGGGCTTGGCCTTGCCGTCCCCGTCCGTGATGGCGCCGAGCAGCGCACCGACGGCGACGGTATCGCCGGAATTCACTTTGATGTCGGACAGGACGCCGGAGGCCGGCGCCGGGACCTCGACGGTGACCTTGTCGGTTTCGAGCTCGACCAGGGGCTCATCGACAGAGACGGCGTCGCCCGCCTCCTTGAACCATTGGCCGACCGTCGCCTCGACAACGGATTCTCCCAAGGCCGGCACGCGGATCTCTGTCGCCATCGTCATTGTCCGTCCCTGTTCGGCCTAGCTCAGCGCCTCGTCGAGGAAGGCCTTCAACTCGCGCAAATGCTTGCTCGTCAATCCCGTCGCCGTGGCGGCCGAACTCGGGCGGCCAGCATAGCGCGGGCGCCTGTGCTTGGCACCGATATGATCGAGCACCCAAGACAAATTCGGCTCGATGAAGCTCCAGGCGCCCATGTTCTTCGGCTCCTCCTGGCACCACACCATCTCGGCATCCTTGAAGCGCGAAAGCTCCTGGATCAGTGCCCGGGCCGGGAAGGGATAAAGCTGCTCGATGCGCAACAGATAGATATCGTTGATGCCGCGCTTCTCCCGCTCCTCGTAGAGGTCGTAATAGACCTTGCCGGAGCACAGCACCACGCGCTTGATCTGATCGTCGGGAACGAGCTGGATGGGCTCGTCCGGAGTGATCTGGGCGTCGTCCCACAAGAGGCGATGAAAGCTCGACTCCGGACCAAACTGTTCGAGGCTCGATACCACCTTCTTGTGACGCAGCAGCGACTTCGGGGTCATGAGCACAAGGGGTTTGCGGAACTGGCGATGCAGCTGGCGCCGCAGCACGTGGAAATAGTTGGCCGGCGTGGTGCAGTTGACGACCTGCAAATTGTCTTCGGCGCAAGACTGGAGATAGCGCTCGAGCCGCGCCGAGGAGTGCTCGGGTCCTTGGCCCTCATAGCCGTGCGGCAGCAGCAGGACGAGGCCCGACATACGCAGCCATTTGCGCTCACCTGACGAGATGAATTGGTCGATGATCACCTGCGCACCGTTGGCGAAGTCGCCGAACTGCGCTTCCCACAGCACGAGCGCGTTTGGCTCGGCGAGGCTATAGCCATACTCGAAGCCGAGCACCGCCTCCTCGGAAAGCATGGTGTTGATGACCTCGAAGTCCGCCTGCTGTTTGCCGAGATGCTTGAGCGGCGTGTATTTCTTCTCGGTGACCTGATCCATCAGCACAGAGTGGCGCTGGGAGAAGGTGCCGCGCTCCGAGTCTTGTCCTGACAGCCGGACCTTGAAGCCCTCGACCAGAAGCGTGCCGAAAGCGAGCGCCTCGGCGGTCGCCCAGTCGATGCCTCGACCCTCGTCGATCATCTTGTGACGCGCGCCCATGATGCGGGCGATGGTCTTGTGGGGCGTGAAGCTCTTGGGGATGGTCGTGAGCTTGCGGCCGACTTGGCGCAGCACGTCGAGATCGACGCCGGTCATGCCGCGCCTTGCGCCTTCCTCGGCGAAGCCGATGCCCGCCCATCTGCCGTCGAGCCAATCGGCGCGATTAGGACGGTAGGTCTCTCCGGCGGCGAATTCTTCCTCGAGATAGCTGCGGAACCGCGCTTGTAAGTCCTCGACCTCCTCCTTGGTGAAGAGGCCTTCCTCGATCAAGCGATCGGCATAGATCTCGACCACGCCGGGATGCTCGGCGATGCGTTGATACATCAGCGGCTGGGTGAAGGCCGGCTCGTCCGCCTCGTTATGGCCATGCCGCCGGTAGCAGAACATGTCGATGACCACCGGCTTGCCGAAGCGCTGGCGGAACTCGGTGGCGATCTTGGTGACGTGGACCACGGCTTCCGGGTCGTCACCATTCACGTGGAAGATCGGTGCGTCGATCATCTTGGCGACGTCGGACGGGTAGGGCGAGGAGCGGGAGAAGCGCGGCGCCGTGGTGAAGCCGATCTGATTGTTGACGATGAAGTGAATCGAGCCGCCGGTGCGGTGGCCGCGCAGGCCCGACAGGCCGAGGCACTCGGCGACGACGCCCTGACCGGCGAAAGCTGCATCGCCGTGCAGGAGAAGCGGCAACACCTCTTTGCGCTCGCGGTCTCCCATTTGATCCTGCTTGGCGCGCACCTTGCCGAGCACCACCGGATCAACGCTCTCGAGATGTGAGGGGTTGGCGGTGAGCGAGAGGTGCACGCGGTTCTCGTCGAACTCGCGGTCGGAGGAGGCGCCGAGGTGATATTTCACGTCGCCGGAGCCTTCGACGTCGTCGGGCTGAGCGGAGCCGCCGCGGAACTCGTTGAAGATGGCGCGGTAAGGCTTGGCCATAACATTGGCGAGCACGTTGAGCCGTCCACGATGGGGCATGCCGATGACGATCTCGCGCAGGCCAAGTTGGCCGCCGCGCTTGATGACCTGCTCAAGCGCCGGGACCATGGATTCGCCGCCGTCCAGACCGAAGCGCTTGGTGCCGGTGTATTTGACGTTGAGGAAGCGCTCGGCGCCTTCCGCCTCGATGAGCTTAGTGAGGATCGCGCGCTTGCCTTGCTCGGTGAACCGCACCTCCTTGCCCATGCCCTCGATGCGCTCCTGGATCCAGGCGCGCTGCTCAGGGTCAGAGATGTGCATGTACTCGAAACCGATCGGCCCGGCATAGGTGCGCTTCAGAATGTCGAGGATCTGGCGCAGGGTCGCGAACTCGAGCCCGAGCGCGCCGCCGACAAAGATAGGCCGATCGTAGTCGGCCCTAGTGAAGCCGTAGGTCTTGGGCTTGAGCTCGGGATGCTCACGACGCGTGACGAGCTCAAGCGGATCGAGCTTGGCAATGAGATGGCCGCGCGTGCGGTAGGCGCGGATAAGAAGGCGCGCGCCCAAGGTGTCGCGAGCGGCGTCGACCGCCTGCTTCTGGGTTAGGGCGCCGCTGGGTAGCGCGGGCAGGCTAACCCCGCCCTCGGCGTGGCCCCAAGACGGCCCGCGCGCATCGGCGAAGACGTCAGCGGCGTCGTCGCCGAGACTGGCAAAGAAGCTCTGCCATTCGGGAGCGAGCGAGGCGGGGTCTGTCTCGTAGCGGGCGTAGAGCTCCGCGAGATAGGTGGCGTTTGCGCCGTCAAGGAACGACGTGCGGGCAAACACGTCGTTCAGCTCGTGTCGTGTCATTGCACCAACCTTGCCGGTGACTACTGAATCACCGGGGTGCCGGGCAATCAAGGCGAGCGTTAGGCGCCCGGCTCACCTTTCCTTGAAAATTCCTGCAAGGGTCGTTCCAAGGGCCGCAGGCGACTGGGCAACGACGATGCCTGCCGCCTCCATTGCCTCAATTTTACTCTTTGCGTCGCCTTTGCCGCCCGAGATGACGGCACCGGCATGGCCCATGCGGCGTCCGGGTGGGGCCGTGGCGCCGGCGACGAAACCGACAATAGGCTTCTTGTTGCCGGCCTCGATGAGGAACTCGGCACCCTCCTCCTCGGCCGAGCCGCCGATCTCGCCGATCATGATGATGGCTTCGGTCTCGTCGTCCTCGAGGAACAGCTTCAGCGCATCGACGAAGTTCGTGCCGTTGACGGGGTCGCCGCCAATGCCGATGCAGGTCGACTGGCCAAGGCCCACGGCGGTGGTCTGCGCCACGGCCTCATAGGTAAGGGTACCGGAGCGGGAGACGATGCCGACCTTGCCGGGAGTGTGGATGTGCCCCGGCATGATGCCGATCTTGCATTGGCCGGGGGTGATGACTCCCGGACAATTCGGGCCGACTAGGCGGGTCTCGGAGCCGCACAGCGCGCGCTTGACCTTGACCATGTCGAGGACGGGCACGCCCTCGGTGATGCACACGACTAGCCGGATGCCGGCGTCGATCGCCTCGAGGATGGCGTCGGCGGCGAAGGGCGGCGGCACGTAGACGGCACTCGCATCAGCGCCGGTTGCCTCGACGGCATCGCGGACCGTGTCGAACACCGGCAGGCCGAGATGGGTGATGCCGCCTTTGCCTGGGGTCACACCGCCGACCATCTTGGTGCCGTAGGCGATGGCCTGCTCGGAATGGAAGGTGCCCTGGGCGCCGGTGAAGCCCTGGCAGATGACGCGCGTATTCTTATCGACGAGAACGGACATGGGTCTCTAACTAGTGGAATGTTGCAAGGTTCACGCCGCAGCCTTGATGGCGGCCACCGCCTTCTTGGCGGCGTCGTCGAGGTCGTCGGCAGGGATGATGGCGAGGCCGGATTGCGACAGCAGCTCCTTGCCGCGCTCCACATTGGTTCCTTCGAGGCGCACCACGAGCGGCACGGAAAGGTTCGTCTCCCGCGCCGCGGCGATGATGCCTTCGGCGATGATGTCGCAACGCATGATGCCGCCAAAGATATTGACGAGAATGCCCTGCACGTTGGGATCGGACAGGATGATCTTGAACGCTTCGGTGACGCGCTCCTTGGTGGCGCCGCCGCCGACGTCGAGGAAGTTCGCGGGCTCGCCGCCATAGAGCTTTATGATGTCCATGGTGGCCATGGCGAGGCCGGCGCCGTTGACCATGCAGCCAATGGTGCCGTCGAGCTTCACGTAAGAGAGATCGTGCTTGGAGGCCTCGACCTCGGCCGGGTCTTCTTCGTGAATGTCGCGCAGCGCGGCGATGTCGGGATGGCGGAACAGCGCGTTGTCCTCGAAGCCCATCTTGGCGTCGAGACAGACGAGGTTGTTCTCTTTGGTAACGACAAGCGGATTGATCTCGATGAGGCTTGCGTCCTTTTCCATGAAGAGCTGGTAGAGCGTCTTCACCAGTTTGGCGCATTGCTTGGCGAGATCGCCTTCGAGCTTCAGCGCCGAGGCGATCACCCGGCCGTGGAAGCCGCTCAGGCCTGACGCCGGGTCCACGTCGATGGTGGTGATCAGCTCCGGCGTGTTGGCAGCGACATCCTCGATATTCACGCCGCCCTCGGTGGAGGCGACGAAGGCGACGCGGCCCGAAGCGCGATCGACCAGGAGCGAGAGATAGAGCTCGCGGGCGATGGTCGTGTCCTCGACCACGTAGACGCTGCGGACGACGCGGCCCTTCGGCCCGGTCTGGGGCGTGACGAGCGGCTTGCCCAACATGCGGTCGGCTTCGGCGTGCAGCTCCTGAAGCGTCTTGACGAGCTTGATGCCGCCGCCCTTGCCGCGGCCGCCGGCATGGATCTGCGCCTTCACCACGAAGACGTCGCCGCTCAGCGCCTTGGCCTTCTCGGCGGCTTCCTCTGCGGTGGTGGCGACGGTGCCTTTGGCGACGGGTGCACCATAGGCCTGGAGCAGGTCCTTGGCCTGGTATTCGTGAATGTTCATGTAACTCTCTGGACTTGCAGTTTTACGGCTTAGGTCGCGGCGAGGTTGGGGGCGATCCGCTGGCAAAGCTCGACGAGGGCCTTCACCGATTCCACCGAATGCATGAAGGCGGCTTTCTCGGCGGAGGACAGGTCGAGCTCGATGACGCGCTCCACGCCCTTGGCGCTGATGATGACGGGAACGCCGGCATAGATGCCCTTCACGCCGTATTCGCCGTTCAGATAGGCGGCGGCAGGAAACACGCGCTTCTCATCGTTGAGATAGGACTCCGCCATGTCGAGGGCGGCGGTGGCCGGGGCGTAATAGGCGGAACCGGTCTTGAGCAGGCCGACGATCTCGGCGCCGCCGTCGCGGGTGCGCTGCACGATCTCGTCGAGGCGCTTCTGGGTGATCCAGCGCATCTTGACGAGGTCCGCAAGCGGGATGCCGGCCACCGACGAGTAGCGGATGAGCGGCACCATGGTGTCGCCGTGGCCGCCGAGCACCATGGTGTGGATGTCTTGCGGGCTGACGTCGAACTCCTCGGAGAGGAAATAGCGGAAGCGGGCGCTGTCGAGCACGCCAGCCATGCCGACCACCTTGTTGCGGGGCAGGCCGGACGTCTTCTGCAGCGCCCAGACCATGGCGTCGAGGGGATTGGTGACGCAGATGACGAAAGCTTCCGGCGCATATTTGCGAAGGCCGGCGCCCACTTGCTCCATCACTTTCAGGTTGATCTCGAGCAGGTCGTCGCGGCTCATGCCGGGCTTGCGCGGTACGCCGGCGGTGACGATCACCACGTCGGCGTCTTTGATCTCGGCATATTCGTTGGCGCCCTTGAATTTCGGGACGAAGCCATGGACCGGGGCGGACTGGGACAGATCCAGCGCCTTGCCTTGGGGTACGCCGTCGACCACGTCGAATAGGATGATGTCGCCGAGCTCCTTGATGCCGGCAAGGTGGGCGATGGTGCCGCCGATCTGGCCGGCGCCGATTAGTGCAATCTTGCTCCGCGCCATGAAACTCCCCTTCCCAAGAAAAGCCGCATCCGCTAGCGGCGCCGCATGAACCCGGAGGTTGGTTAAATGCAATCGGGCATTAGCGCAAGGTGGGGATTTGCACGGCATGGACCAGTGCTGGCGCGATCGGGTAGGGTCGTTTCGGACGCGCTAGATCGAGGTATCGCATGGGGGAGAAGCGGTTGGCGGAGGATGCCGAGAGGCCTGAGCCGACAGACGAGGAGCTGGACAAGACGCCGCCGCTGCCGCTGGTGGTGTGGGCCGCGCGGTGCAGCGCCTATTTCCTGGCGCTGGGCGGCATCATGCTTCTGTCATACCTCTATTACGGCTTCGCTACCGACCCGCAGAGCTTTCCACCCGGCTTTCGCCTCAATCCGCTCCAGGCCGGGGTCGATTTCATCTGGGGGCTCACCGGCACGCTGATCGGCTTCTTCCGCCCGCGCTTCGCCACGGCCTTCGTGCTGGCCTTCGCCGCGTTCTATACGCTGGTTGCCGGCCTTGGCACCTTTGCCGGTTCCGCGCTCGGCATGCAGCTCGGCAGGCCGGCCATTGTGTTCTACTGGGTCGTGGTCGCCTTCGCCTGGGGGGCTGGGCTCTGGGGGCTCTTGCGGAAGCGCCCCAGCTGAGCCTCACGGCGCGGCATCGGGATAGGCGCCCGCCTTGGGATCGATGAGCTCAGTCAGCGGTTTGCCAACCGGCTTGATGCGAACGACATAGACCTTGGCGATCTCGGTCGTGCTCTTATTCCATCCGCGATGCACGACGTTCGGCTTTAGGTAGATGCTATCCCCCGCTTTCAGGTCGCGCGGTGGTTCGCCTTTTACCTCGAGGGTGAGCGTGCCTTGGATCTGGTGATCGAACTCATGGGCGTCAGGGTGGATGTGCCACGGGACGCTGCTGCCAGGCGGGAAAGTGTAGATCTCGATATCCACCTCCTTGCCCGGCACGCCTTCGAGCGGCGCGGTCAGGACGTGCTGCGCCGCGACTTTGGCCGGGCTTGCGTCCTCACGTGCCAAGACGGTGCCCGCGGCCATGCCGACGGCGAGCAGTATGAGCCCTGCGGCGAGGGCGCCCTTCCGTTTCGATGGTGATTTTCGCATCGGCGCACTGTAACGCGGCGGTGCGCGGACGAGGACGACAATCCGCGCTAGAGTGGGTCATTCCAACGCGGAGGAGACCTATGAACGGAGTGACCTACAGCTTTACGTCGGAAGGCGCCAAATACGGCATCGGCTTCGGCACGGCGCTCGCCATCGCTATTTCCTACACCAATAACCACTCGATCCTGTGGGCCATCATCCACGGCTTCTTTAGCTGGTTCTACGTGATCTACTACGCCATCGTGTATTAGACGGGCCGCCTTCTCCGCCCAGGCATTTCGGGCTAGAGTGCCGCCCGAGGCAGGCCGCGCCTTCCGTTCTGTCGTGTTACGGGGTCTAATCGTCATGCATATCAAGGGGTTGTCCCCGCGCGGGCTTGCGCGACTTGGGCTCGTGCTTGTCTTCGCCTGTGTCGGCACCGGCGCGGGCCTCGCCGCGCAATATGAGCGGGCGCCGACCTTCACGGCCAGCCAGGTGCTGCCGCCGAATCTGCTCAACAGCCGCTATTACAAAGTCCAGAACCGTGTGGGGGTGGAAAACTACCAATACGTGTTCGACGTGGATACGCGGTGGGGGACGTTCCGCATCGTGGGGACGACCTTGTTGCGCGTGCGTGCGCGCGAGATGGCAGCCACGGCCAAGCTCGAGGAGATCGGCGGCGCCGAGACGGTCGTGGATGCGGCAGGACGCACGGCGCTGAAACCCCTCGGCACCGCCAAGGGCCTCCTCACCGCGCCCGGTAAGACGATCCAGAACACCTTCAAAGGCGTCGGCAATTTCTTCGGCGGCGTAAAGGCCTCCATGGAGGCGACCGACCCGCACAAAAGGGGCATCATTGCTTCCGTCACGGGCGGCGCCGCAGCGCGCCGCAAGCTCGCCTTCGATCTCGGGGTCGATCCTTATACGAGCTTCAAGCCGCTCGATGAGCAGTTGACTCGGCTCGCGACAGCTAGCGCCATTGGCAACACCGGCGTGAATGTGGGGCTCAGCTTCGTCACCGGTGGCGCCGGCATCGCCATCAGCGCCACCAGCACCAGTCAGAAATTGCGCGAGGCCTTGCGTGACAAGACCGCAGCCCAGCTCGAGCAGCAGGGCCGCGAGTTTCTCACGGCGATGGGCATCTCCAAGGGCGCGCAAGACGCCTTCTATACCAATCCGAGTCTCACCCCGACCGACAAGGCTGTCATCGTCGTTGCGCTCAAGACGCTCGGCAATGTGAGGGGGCGGGAGATCTATGTGGAGACCGCGGCGCGCGCGAACTCCATCGAGATGGCGTTCTACTATCGCCGTCAGGCGGAGCTGATTGCGCGGTTCGACAAGAAGATCGCGCCGGTCAACGGCTTCATTCGGGCCGGCCGCGCGCCCATGGTGCAAACGGGGCGCGGTACGGTATCGATCCTGCCGGTGGACTATCTCTATTGGAGCGCGCCGATCGAGGCCTTGGCCTCAAACGCGCGCGGCCAGATGTGGATCACGGGCCGTGCGAGCAAGCTCTGCACGTCGCAGCTCGCCGCCAAGGGCTGGAAGCTCACCCCTAAAGTCGGCAAGCGCCTCGATTAGCAAGCGGCGATGCAGCGGACCCTTCGCCGCGCTGAGGCGGCGAAGGGCGCATATCCTTGGCGACTAGTAGATCTCGATGCTGAAGCCAGGGCGGGGGCGATAGGGCCAGCCGTAGCCGTAGCGCGGACCGCGATGGCCATACCAGCCATAGCGCCCATAGCCCCTGTCCCAGCCGTAGCCTCTTTTCCAGCCATGGCCGCGGCCCCTGTGGCCGTAGCGGTCGTGATGCTCACGGCCGTGCTTGTAGTGCTTCTTGTTCCACGACTTCTTGTCCCAGTCGTGATGGTCCCGATCGGCCAAGGCCGGTGCGGTGGTCAGCGCCGTGCCGGCAAGAAGCGCGAGCGCAAGCGCTCCCGTGCGAAGCGTGATGCCCATTTCGGACCTCCATTGTGTTGGTCCTCGGCTGGGAGAGAATTTAGGCGCGGTAATTGTCTCGCCGATCTCCGAACGTTTCCCAATGTGTCCGGCGCAGACAATTTTGTGTCGCTTTGTGAAAATGCGACCACGCGGCCGCATTGTTCGCGTGCCCCATTGGTCGTGCCAAGGGCACCAGGATCACGCTTTGGGCTTCCGCATCATCTTCTTGGCGATGCCCTCGGCAATGGCCTGATCCTTTTGCGGAACGAACGGCTTGTTGCTCCAGCCAGGCCGCGACGAGGTCGGCTTGTACTCGCCGGGCTCGCACTTTGTAACGGGATGGGCGGCGATCTCCCGCTCAAGCCGCGCTGCCTCCTCTTCCCGCGTCTCACCAATCAACACCCGCTTGCCTGGTTTGCGCATGGTGTTGGGTCGCGTGTTCTTTTTGTAGCTCATGAAATGTCTCCGGATGTTGCGTGCTAGCTACAGCGTATGAGATTCGCAGGCCGCCTTACCAGAAGCGACCTGTCGCGCCAACGGTGATCGTCACAAGCCCGAGCACGAGATTGATCGCGACGATCATGCGGATCTGATTGAGCTGCTTGGCCGCGTCGGGGAAGCGCTGCGCGTCGACGGCAGTGCGGAAGCGGCGCCACGGCGCGAAAAACAGATGCAGGAAGATCAGCATCATCACGATGCCAATGCCTTGCATGACATTGACGTAGAGTGGCGCGTGCGCGAAGCCGCCGAGGTAATGAAGGGTCATGCCGTAGCCGCTGACGAGCAGGACGATGATGCTCGCCCAAACCCACGGGAAGAAGCGGCTGAAGACGCGGCGCCACAGTCTGAGCCGCGCCTCGGATTCAAGCGGTCCGGCGGACGGCCGGAGCACCACATAGGCGAAGAACATGCCGCCGACCCAGACGATGGCGGCGAGGATATGGAGCGCGATGAGGAGTATCATGGGATGAGGCTACCACAGGCTTTGCACTACAGGCTCTGCGACCACGTAGCCTCGGGGGCCCGGCGCCGCCCCAATTGATGCGCAATCTGGCGCTAGGCCCTGGCGGGGCTTATGAAAAGGCATGGATTTGGGAAAAACCCGGCAGAGGCGATTGGTGCCGGCCGCAGGTGTGCTCCTGGCGGGCGGTCTGGCGGCCGCGCTCGGAGCGTGCGCCTATTCCGGGCCGTCCGATATGGTCAACCAGCTGACCGCCGTGGACTATGGCAAGCCCTATATCGGCATGAGCAAAGCCGAGGTCCTGAAATGCGCCGGCCAGCCGCGCTCGCGCATCGCCGCCGGCCCTAACACTGAGACGCTCGTCTATCACTATAGCGGGGCGGGGCCCGTGCCCGGCGCCGCGGCCCCCGCCAAGAAGAAAAAGAATTCGAGTCCGTTCAGTGGGCTCAGCAAGTCGAAGAAGAAAGATTTCACGTGCACGGCAAGCCTCGTGTTCGAGGGCGACCGGCTCACGCGCGTGAGCTACGCAAGCAAGGACGTGCGCAGCCCCTATGACTGGGAAAGCGAGAGGGACCCAAAAAAGCGGGAGG
>Ga0307436_1001359_pt1 | contig 10881 bp, 11 predicted proteins | sample SalMarWE160440MG_FD_202513 | JGI IMG/M metagenome (GOLD analysis project Ga0307436, IMG submission 202513) | Salt marsh sediment microbial communities from the Plum Island Ecosystem LTER, Massachusetts, United States - WE1604-40 | ecosystem: Environmental > Aquatic > Marine > Intertidal zone >...
CGGTTTGGCGCCAGCAAGCCGGCGTCGAGCTTCCAGGGGTGAGACCGAGCCGGACAAGCCCCAGCGACACTCGTGGATTCAAGGCGCGCGACAAACCGGGCGCGCAGGCGTGATCGACACTAGGTCCAGCATACGAACCGAGCGGAACGCCATAGATGGGGGCGGGGGGTTCGGGCGCCGCAGCAGAATCTCGGTGCGAGATGCTGAAACGGCTCTCAGCGCGCGCCGTGCAGGCTGTTCATCACCTGCTGATGGTGCCCATCCAGGATCAGAGGCAGCAGGGTCGCGGCGCGGCTCAGCGCCGCGCGGATGCTGGCCTCATCATCCCGGGAAGGGCGCCCCAGCACATAGTCCACCACGGCGTCCTTGTGGCCTGGGTGGCCGATGCCAACCCGCAGACGCAGAAAATCGGGATCATCGAGGGCCTTGACCAGGTCTCGCAGTCCGTTATGGCCGGCGTGGCCACCGCCGCGCTTCAGCCGCACCACCCCGGGCTCGAGGTCCAGCTCGTCGTGGACCACCAGCAGCTGACTGGGCTCGATGCCGTAGTAATGCGCAAAGGCCGCAACGCATTGGCCGCTGCGGTTCACGTAGGTCATGGGCTTGAGCAGCCAGCAGTCCCGCCCCTCGACCAGAATGCGGCAAAGATCGCCAAAGAAACGCGGTGCGGGGCGGAAGCCTCTGCCGAAGCTCCGCGCCAACTCGTCGGCTAGCCAGAATCCCACGTTGTGGCGGGTCCCCTCGTAGCGGGCACCCGGATTGCCCAGTCCCACGACGACGCGGAGCGCAGTCTCGGGGCTCATCGACGGCGCGGCCGGTGCAGCGAAACCGAAAATCACGGCAAGGACAGGGGCGCAGCGAGCGCCCCTGTCCGCGGCCCAAGTCGATCAGCCTGCAGCGCCGATCTCACCACCCTCACCAGTCTCCCCGGGGGCGGGCCCGCCGTGCTTGGCGAGCACCGCCACCACCGGAAGGTCATGCTCGGGACCCTGGACGAGCGCCGCAATCTCCACCCCGTCGGGCAGCTTTAGATCGGACAGATGTAGCGTCTCGCCGAGCTGCATTTGCGAGACGTCGACCTCGATGAACTCGGGCAGGTATCTGGGCAGACAGGTGATCTCGACATCGGTCTGAGCATGGCTAATCATGCCCCCGCCGAGCTTGACGCCGGGGGCGACCGCCTCACCGACGAAGTGCAAGGGCACGCGCATGCGGATCTTCTCATCCTCGGCGATGCGCTGAAAGTCCACGTGCAGCACGAACGGCTTGCTCGGATGGCGCTGCAGATCCTTGAGCACCACCCGCTCGGTGATCTCCCCAACCTTCAGGTAGAGCACATGCGAGTAGAAGGCCTCGTGCCCGAGATGCCGCACGAGATCGGTGTGAGTCGCCGCGATCATGGTTGGGTCCCTATGAGCCCCATAGACGATACCCGGCACCAGACCGGCACGACGCAGGCGGCGGCTCGCACCCTTCCCTGTGTCCGTGCGCGGCTGCGCCAAAACCTCAAAAGTCTCTTGCATAGCAGTCTCCGAAAAACCTTGAACAAACCAGCTGCGCAGGGCCCGCGACCAGGTCCGCTGTGCAACGCCTCGCTGCCGCGGCTCGATGCCGCGGCGTCCATTGCAAGCGCCTGAAGGCATTCCAGGCACCCGGCCATGTCCAGTGCGAACATCCCCGCAAGGCAGCCTGCGGGGCCGAGCCGATCAATCCACAAACAGCGAGCTCACCGACTCGTCATTGCTGATCCTGCGCAGCGTCTCGGCAAGCAGCTCGGCAATGCTTAGCTGGCGGACCTTCTCGCAGGCGCGCGCCTCGGGTCTCAGGGGGATGGTATTGGTCACCACCAGCTCGTCAAGCATCGAGCGGGTGATGTTGGCCACCGCCGGTCCGGAGAGCACTGCATGGGTGCAATAGGCCACCACGCGCGCTGCGCCGTGCTCTTTCAGTGCCTTCGCCGCCTGGCAGAGCGTGCCGGCGGTATCTACCAGGTCGTCGATGATGACACAGCTGCGCCCCTCGACCTCCCCAATGATATGCATCACCCGCGCCTCGTTGGCCCGCGGACGACGCTTGTCGATGATCGCGAGATCGGCATCGTCCAGCCGCTTGGCCAGAGCGCGCGCGCGCACCACCCCACCCACGTCTGGCGAGACTACGATCAAGCTCGGATACTCCTGCCGCCATACATCACCCAGCAGCACCGGCGAGGCGTAGACGTTGTCCACCGGGATATCGAAGAATCCCTGGATCTGGTCCGAGTGCAGATCCACCGTGACCACGCGATTGGCGCCGGCCATGGAGATCGTCTTGGCGACCAGCCGCGCGGTGATGGGCACCCGTGCAGATCTCGGCCGCCGGTCCTGGCGCGCATACCCGAAATAGGGGATCACCGCCGTGATCCGTTTGGCCGACGCCCAGCGCAGGGCGTCGATCATCACGAGCATCTCGATGAGGTTGTCGTTGGTGGGCGCGGAGGTCGGCTGAACGACGAATACGTCTCGGCCACGCACGTTGTCCTGGATCTCGACCATCACCTCCCCGTCGCTGAACTGGCCAACGACGGCCTTGCCCAGCGGGAGGTTCAGGCGCGCAGCGATCTCTGCAGAGAGCTCGGGGTTCGCGTTGCCCGAGAATACCGTCAAGGGGCTGCTGGCCGGCACGGATTGCCTCCGCTTCGTCTATCTCGATCACTTGGTCTGGCGCCACCATTGCCGCGGTGGGCGACCTACGCCGGGGCGCGGCAATGTCTGGCTGGGGCGGTAGGATTCGAACCTACGCATGCTGGAGTCAAAGTCCAGTGCCTTAACCGCTTGGCTACGCCCCAGTTGTCTGCGAATTGCTAATCCCAGGGGCTCGCCTCAGGGGGCTAACCCTTCGCGCATCCCGAGGAGGGGCGACTGATTCAGCCCGCGGGCCACCAGCCCCGGCCAGCGGGCGGGCAGCTCCGACAACAGACGGCGCGCCGCCCCGGGCCCGTCGAAACCGGCGAACACCGCGCCGCCCGTACCGGTCAGCCGGGCATCGGCGCGGTCGGCGAGCCAGTCGATGGCCTCCGCGACCACGGGATGGAGTCGGCGCACCACCGACAGGCAGTCATTGCCCTGGGCGCCCGCGAGAAAGTCGGCTATTGTGATTCGCGGCGAATTCCGTGTCAATTGCGCATCGGCGAAGACCGCGGCCGTGGAGACGGCGACCGGCGGGATCATCACGAGATACCAGGGCTCGGGCAGGGCGAGCGGGCTCAGGCGCTCGCCAACCCCCTCCGCCCAGGCCGCTCGGCCGTACAGAAACACCGGCACATCTGCTCCCAGGGACAGACCGAGCTGGGACAAGCGGTTGGTGGTAAGGCCCAGGCCCCAAAGGCAGCTCAAGGCCGCCAGCGTGGTGGCCGCATCGGAGCTTCCGCCGCCCAGACCAGCGCCCATGGGCAGGCGCTTGTCCAGCTCGATGTCCACCCCCAGGGGGCAGCCCATATCCTGCTGGAGCAATCGGGCCGCCCGCACCACCAGATCGGCATCCTCCGGCAGACCGGGTACCGGGCGCACCCTGCGCACCCGGCCGTCCCGGCGGGTGCGGAAGCGCAGCCGATCGGCGCAGTCGATGAACTGGAATACGGTCTGCAGAAGATGATACCCATCGGAGCGCCGTCCGATGATGCGCAGCATCAGATTGAGCTTGGCGGGAGCCGGCCACCACGGACTCCAACCCTCAGCCTCATCCCCGGTGCCCACCGCCCTCGTCCCACCGATCAACGACGACCTTGACCTCGACCTCGCCCCGGCTCAGGGTCAGGCGCCGGGGCAGCGTCCAGGGACCCAGCTCGGTCCAACCCTGGTAGTGTGCCTCCCAGCCCGCCTGCTCCAGCCGTAGCGGCCGCCCCTCATCGTCCCGGGAGATTCGCGCCGGAGCATGCGGGGCGGCTGAACCGACAAGCCAGTAAGGGAGCTCCCGCACCGGTAGCTCGGCGCCGAATTGGCTGCGGGCCCACTGCTGCAGCTCGGGTCCGCGCCGCTCCCGCCCCTCCTGGTCTTGGACCCAAAGCGCACCGCCCAACTGGTGAACCTCTACCGCGCCCCGCCCGAAAGGTCCGCTGAAGCGCGCGCTGAAATCCTCTCCGTGCTGGTGCCACGCCAGCGAGGCGCTCCAGCCCCTGTCATCGACCTTGACGCCGATGCGCCCTTCCAGCCGCCAGACCCTCGGCGCCTCACCTGGCGACGCCAGAGCTCTCTCGGGAGCAGGCGCTCGCAGAGACGCGCAGCCCCCGGTCAGCAAGGCAGCGCCCGCAACCAACACCCAGGGTGCCGCCCGGGACGGCAACGCACGAGCCGACTTCATTGAGGCTCACTCCAGGCGCTGCATGGTTCTGCGGACGTCCTCGTCGTCGGGGTCGCGCGCCAGCGCGTCTGACCAGACCTTGCGCGCCTCCTGCTTGCGTCCGGAGACCCACAGGACCTCTCCGAGGTGGGCAGCAATCTCCCCGTCGAAGCCCGCGTCCAGGGCCTTGCGCAGGTAACCGATCGCCTCTTCGCTGCGCCCGAGCCGATACAGGACCCAACCCATGCTGTCCAGAATGGCGGGACTGTCAGGCTTGAGCGCCAGCGCACGCTCGATGTAGCCAAGTGCCTCGGTGTAGCGATGGGTCTGATCGGCCAGGGTGTACCCGAGCGCGTTCAGCGCATCGGCGTGCTTGGGGTCTTTGGCGATGATCGCCTTGAGGTCACGCTCCAGGATATCCAGGCGGTCCTGGCTAGCCGCGTAGATCGCGCGCGCGTAGAGCAGATCCGGATTGCCCGGGTTGGCGGCCAGCGCCTCGGCGTAAAGCTCCCATACCTGGCTCGCAGGGGCCTGGTCCTTGAGCACATCGGCCTCCTGAAGGTACAGCCAGACGGATTGCTCCGGGGATGCAGCGCGCAGCTCCCGAAACACCGCCCGCGCCTCGGCGAGCTTCCCGTTCTTAGCCAGCAACCCGGCCAACAGCACCCTGGCCTCAGTACGGAACTGCTCATCTTCGACCCTGGAGTACCAGTCCATAGCTGCCTGGGTGCGGCCCTGCTTCTCCGCCAGGCGACCGAGGAACAAGGCCGATTCCGATTGTTGCTTCCCGTGCTGGTAGAGCCACTTCAGCTGCGCCTCGGCCTCGGATGGCTTGTCGAGCTCCACGGCGAGAACCCCGACCGCGAAACGCAGCGCTTCGCTGCCGGGCTGTCGCTTGAGCAAGGCGAGGAACTCCTTGTAGGCCTCCGGCAGCCGCTCCATCTCGACCAGCAGCTGCGCATAAGCCATGCGCAGCAACCGGCTGTCAGGATAGCGCTCGACCGCCCCGCTCAGCATAGCCAAGGCCCCCTCCTTGTCGCCCCGGTCGACCAGGATGCGGCTCAGCAACACCCTGACGTGGTGCCAATCCGGACGCTGCTTAAGCACCCGTCGGGCATTCTGCTCGGCCTCCTCGTTATGGCCCGCGGCGAGCGCCAGGATCACCAGCGCGTAGCGGGCCTCGGGGTCGTCCTTGTTCTGCTCGACCAGGCTGCGCATCAGCTCGAGGGCCTTCTCCCTGTCGCTCTCGTGACCCAAGAGCTCCGCCGCGTCGAGAAAGCCTTCCTCACCCTGCACGCCGGCGATCCGGATCAGGGCGCGCAGCTGCTCCACAGCCTGGTCCGCATGGCCATCTGCGAGGTAGCGCATGGCGGCAAAGCGGCGGGCCGCGGCATCATTGGGGGCCAGCTCTACCCACAGACGCACCGCCTCGCGTGTCTTGTCGGCATCCTTGAGGAACACCGCGATGCGCGTGGCGCGCTCAGCCGCGTAGGCGACACCCGCCACCCGGGCCACAGCCAAATAATGCTTGTACGCGATCCCGAAGTCGGCTCGCTGGACGGCGATCTCCGCGACCATCAGGTCGTAGAGCACCTCGGGCGAGAGCTCGGTGGTTTTTGCTTTGGGCTCGGGAAACGGGAGCGGTTTGGTCGCAGCCTGCACCTCGGCCTTGGGCACGGCTGGCTCGACGCGACCCGCTATTTCGGCACAGCCGTTGAGCACCAGAAGCGCGGCCAGAAGAGCGATAAAACGCAGCACGGCGGGGATGATTCCTTCGTGATGGGAAAGTCGCCAGGCACTGGGCCTCAAGACGACACTCGGTGAAGTATAGGGAAAATCACGGCGCGCTTCCCACCGCGATGAGGCGCTCCGCCCTCCCCGCGATCTTCCCTCCGCGGGGAGACTGCACTTGAATTCATTTTGACGGTAAAAGACACTCTTTGGTTCTCAAACAGACCATCTCGCCCATGTCCCTGCTTGTACTCGGCCTCAACCACAGGACCGCCCCGGTCGCGATCCGCGAGCGTCTGACCTTCGGTCCGGACATCGCGGCCGAGGCCCTCTCCAGCGCCTCCATAGTCGCCGGCGTCAAGGAGGTGGCGATCCTATCGACCTGCAACCGAACCGAGATCTACTGCGTCCTGGACAACGCCGACAGCGCCGACGTCGGACGCTGGATGGCTGGTTTTCACGGGCTGGTTTACGAAGAGGTCCTGCCTTATCTCTACGCCTACCCGGATTTCGAGGCTGTGCGCCATCTGCTCCGGGTGGCGAGTGGCCTCGATTCCATGGTGCTCGGCGAGCCGCAGATCCTGGGACAAGTCAAGGCCGCCTATCACAGCGCGAACGATGCGCGCACCGCCCAGAAGTTGCTCGGCCGGTTGTTTCAGCACAGCTTCGCGGTAGCCAAACAGGTGCGAACGGATACCGCGCTCGGTCACAGCCCGGTCTCAGTGGCATTTGCGGCAGTGAGCCTGGCCCGGCAGATCTTCAGTGACCTGTCCACCCAGACCGCGCTGCTGATCGGCGCAGGGGAGACCGTGGAGCTGGCCGCTCGCCACCTGCACCAGCACGGCATAGGCCGAATTGTAGTGGCCAACCGCACGGTGGAGCGCGCCCATCACCTGGCGGCCCAGTTCGACGGCTATGCCATCGCGCTCACCGAGCTCCCGAGCCATCTCTCGGAGGCCGATATCGTGATCTCCTCCACCGCGAGCCCACTGCCGGTGCTGGGCAAGGGCACGGTGGAGAGCGCACTCAGGAAGCGCCGCCGCAAACCCATCTTCATGGTCGATATCGCCGTGCCGCGGGACATCGAGCCCGAGGTCGGCGAGCTCGATGACGTCTATCTCTATGCGGTGGACGACCTGGAAGAGGTCATCCAGGAAAACCTGCGCTCGCGCCGGGAGGCCGCCGCCCAGGCAGAGGAGATCATCGAGCTACAGGCCACCGAGTTCATGGGCTGGGTTCGCTCGCTGGACGCAGTGGGCATGATCCAGAGCTATCGCGGCCAGGCCGAGCGGCTTCGCGACGAGGTCCTGGAGCGCGCGAGCCGAATGCTCGCCAGCGGCAAACCTCCGGACGAGACCCTGCAGTATCTCGCCCACACCCTCACCAACAAGCTGCTGCACGCGCCCAGCGTGCGCATTCGCCAGGCGGGCTACGAGGGAGAAGCCCGGCTGCTGGAGGCGGCGAACCTGCTGTTCAAGCTCGGCAAGAACACCGGCTCGTGATGGATCCCTCGATAAGGAGCAAGCTCGAGCGCATCGCCGAGCGGTTCACGGAGATCAGCGCGCTGCTGTCCCGTCCCGAGGTGCAAGCCAACCAGGGGCAGTACCGCAGGCTGAGCCGGGAGTACGCCCAGATCGAGCCGGTGGTGGAGCGCTTCACGGCGCTGCGCGACCTGGAGCGCGAGGCCGACGGGGCCCGGGAGATGCTCGGCGACCCGGAAATGCGCGAGCTGGCACAGGACGCTCTGACGGAGAGCGAGCGCCGCCTGGCCCTCCTGGAGCCAGATCTGCAGCGGCTGCTGATCCCCCCGGACCCGGACGACGAGCGCAACGTATTTCTGGAGATCCGCGCCGGCACCGGTGGTGCCGAGGCAGCGCTGTTCGCTGGCGACCTGCTGCGCATGTACCTGCGCTATGCCGAAGCCCGGGACTGGCGCGCCGAGCCGCTCAGTGAAAGTACCGGCGACCAGGGCGGGTACAAGGAGGTGATCTGCCGCATCAGCGGACGCGGCGTCTACGCACGCCTTAAGTTCGAGGCCGGGACCCACAGGGTCCAGCGTATCCCCCAGACCGAGTCTCAGGGACGCATCCACACCTCCGCGTGCACGGTGGCAGTGCTGCCCGAGGCCGAGGAGATTGACGAGATTGCGATCGGCGCGCGGGATCTGCGGGTGGACACCTTTCGCTCCTCCGGCGCCGGCGGCCAGCACGTCAACGTGACCGACTCGGCAGTGCGCATTGCGCACCTGCCCACTGGCATCGTCGTGGAATGCCAGGACGAGCGCTCCCAGCACAAGAATCGGGCCAGGGCCATGGCGCTGCTGCGGGCACGGCTGCTGGCGCGGGCCCGGGAGGAGCAGACCAGTGCCCAGGCCCAGTCACGTCGGCTCCAGGTCGGAAGCGGAGACCGCTCCGAGAGAATCCGCACCTACAACTTTCCCCAAAACCGGGTTACCGATCACCGCATCAACCTGACCCTCTACCGGCTCGATGACATCGCGCAAGGAGACCTCGACCCGCTGATCGAGGCCCTCATCCAGGAGCATCAGGCGGAGCAGCTTGCGAGTCTGGCTGAGGCCGCCCATTGAGCCTCAGCATCGGCGAGGCCCTGCGTCGCACCCAGGCCCGCCTGGCGGTCCTGCCCCACGCCGAGCCCGCCCTCGAAGCCGCGCTGCTGCTCGGACGTGTGCTCGGGCAGCCGCGCACCTACCTCATCGCCTGGCCGGAGCGGGTCCTGAACAGCGGACAGGCCCTCGCCCTCGAGGCGCTGCTGCGCCGGCGTTGCGGCGGTGAGCCCGTTGCCTACATCACCGGGCAAAGAGAGTTCTGGTCCCTGTCCCTGGAGGTCACCAGCGACACCCTGATCCCGCGCCCCGAGACCGAGCTGCTGGTTGAGTGCGCCCTGGGTCTCATCCCGGCAGCCGCCCATTGGCGCGTCGCAGACCTGGGCACCGGCTCCGGGGCCATAGCCGCCGCTCTGGCCCGGGAGCGCCCCGGATGTCGTATTCTGGCCACTGACCTGTCGGCCGGGGCGCTGGAGGTGGCCAGGCGGAACTTTCGCCGGATCGGACTGAGCAACGTCGAAACGCGCCGCGCCAGCTGGTGGGGGGCATTCGGTCCCTGGGAAAGGCTCGACTTGGTGGCCAGCAATCCGCCGTACCTCGCTGCGCGCGACTCGCATCTGACTCGGGGTGACCTCCGGCGCGAGCCCCGCCGGGCGCTGGTAGCTGGCGCCGACGGCACCGAGGCCCTGCGCGGCATCGTTGCAGCGGCCAAGCGCCACCTCAAGCGCGGCGGCTGGCTCCTGCTGGAGCACGGGATGGCCCAAGGCGCGACCGTCCGCGCCCTATTGAAGCGGCATGGATTCGTGGCGGTCACCAGCTTCCGGGACGCCTCGGGGCATCGGCGAGTCAGCCGAGGACGGGCCGGCGCCTAAGACCTGCCCCGCGAGATCACGCTGGGGGTCTTGCATATTCGCGTTGGCACATTAGGATTGGGCTAATGAGGGACCCCGAAAGCCAAACCGTCAAGCATCGCGACATCGTCTTCGCGGATCTGCATCCTGACCCGCACCAAGCGCGCAGTGCGAGCTTGGTGCTTGCCCAGGTGCCGGGCGTGCATCATCTGCAGGCGATCTCCCCGACCTTCCTGCGGATCAGCTACGATGTTCTGCAGATCACCCGCGAGCAGATCGAGACATTGCTCAGCGAGAAGGGGTTCCACCTGGACAACCGCCTCGTGCACCGCCTGATCCGGGGGCTTCACTACTACACCGAAGAGACCCTTAGGGCCAATCTCGGCTGTCCCCGCGGCGAGTCGAATTGCACCCAGAAGATCTTCGCCGAGCGTTACGGACATACCGACCACGGCTGCCGCGACCAGCGTCCGGAGCACTGGCGCCGTTACCTCTGATCCCGGCGCCCCGAGAACCCGGGCTTAGATCCTGCCTGAACCGCCTTTGCCCGTGGACGACGAGCAGCTACTTCGCTACGCCCGCCAGATCCTGCTGCCGCAGATCGGCATAGAAGGCCAGGAGCGCCTGCTGGCCGCGCGCGTGCTAGTCATCGGATTGGGGGGCCTCGGCTCACCCGTGGCCATGTACCTGGCCGCGGCTGGCATCGGCGAGCTCACCCTGGTCGACTTCGACCGGGTCGATATTTCCAATCTGCAGCGCCAGATCATCCACGGTTCCGACGACGTCGCTCGCCCCAAAGTGGACTCTGCCCGCGACACCCTGCGGCGGTTGAATCCCGAGTGCCGGGTCATCCCGGTTCAGGCTCGGCTCTCGCCCAATGAGCTGCTGGAGCTGTCCGCCTCGGCGGAGCTGGTCATGGACTGCAGCGACAACTTTCCGACCCGCTTCGCGGTGAACGCGGCCTGCGCCAGAACGGGCACGCCCCTGGTCTCGGGCGCTGCGGTGCGCCTGGAAGGCCAGGTCGCATTGTTCAGCGGTCGGCCGGGTGAACCCTGCTACCAGTGCCTCTATTCCACCGAGGGCGCGACCGAAGACACATGCTCCGAGAATGGCGTGCTTGCGCCGGTGGTCGGCGTTATCGGCAGCCTGCAGGCGATCGAGGCCATCAAATGGCTCACCGGGGCGGGCACCACCCTGGCGGGGCGCCTCCTGGCGTTCGATGCCTTGCAGGGTAGCTGGCGCAGCCTGAGATTGAGGCCCGATCCCAGCTGCCCGGTATGCGCGACCAAGCCCGGTGCGTCGTTGAGCTGAGCCCGGGCCTGCCCGATAATCCGAAAAACGGCAATTGAAACTGCCAAGAGTAGATACGCACCGCATGCGAGAGCACGCCCTTTACCCAAAGGGTCAATCGCCTGTCGC
>Ga0307436_1001360_pt1 | contig 10881 bp, 9 predicted proteins | sample SalMarWE160440MG_FD_202513 | JGI IMG/M metagenome (GOLD analysis project Ga0307436, IMG submission 202513) | Salt marsh sediment microbial communities from the Plum Island Ecosystem LTER, Massachusetts, United States - WE1604-40 | ecosystem: Environmental > Aquatic > Marine > Intertidal zone >...
TTCGTTGGCATCGGGCCGGCTTTCGCTGCTACTGGCGTTGGGAGTCACGTCCGCGGGGAGGGCGGCCGAAGATCGGCGGAGAGCTGCGCGCTCTGATCCGCCGAATGAGCGTTGAGAATCCGCTTTGGGGCGCGCGCCGTATTCACGGTGAACTCCTCAAGTTGGGATTTGAGGTCGCGCAGTCGAGCGTTGCCAAATATATGGTCAAACGGCTTGGTCCCCCGAGCCAGCGATGGGGGACGTTTCTGCGAAACCACGCCCCGGATATCGCCGCGATGGACTTGTTCGTCGTTCCGACCGTTGGCTTCAATTTGCTCTATGCTTTGGTAATCGTCCGACTGGACCGAAGAGAACTTGTCTGGCTCGGCGTGACAGGTAATCCGACTGCGGAGTGGATTGCCCGACAGATCACCGAGGCATTTCCGTGGAATGAAGCCCCGCGTTACCTGATCCGCGACCAGGATGGCATCTACGGTGATGCGGTCAGGCGCCGATTAAGGGCGATGGGCATACGCGACCGACCGATCGCTCGCGGCTCGCCTTGGCAAAACGGTTACGCTGAGCGTCTGATCGGTTCGATCCGGCGGGAGTGCCTCGACCATGTCGTGATCTTGGGTGCGGCGCACCTGCGGCGGATACTGGGAGCTTACGCGCACTACTACAATAATCTGAGGACACATCGATCGCTGGATAAGGATGCGCCGAGACCTCGATCCGTCCAGTCGATTGGGCGCATTACATCACAGGCCATCGTCGGCGGACTTCACCATCAATACGCGCGGGTTTGAGTTTTCGGTATAGACAGGCCTCCGGCGCCGATTTGCCTTGCACCATCAATACTTCAATCTGGCGAAGCAGCGTCACAATCTGCTCCGCGCTGAACCTTTTCTTCGGCATGACCCTAGCTCCTTTCCAAGCTCATTTTCTCACATCGCTTGGTCCAAAAAAGCCAGGTCAGGTCACGTTCGAGTGTAGGTTCGGTAAATCGGCAGACTCATTAATTAGATCATTTCGGGCGCGGGACTATCGATTATAAATCGCCAGGTTCCATCGGGTTGCTTGCGCAGAAGTTCTATCGTCCGCGTCTGAACGCTGTTTTCCTTTCCGTCACGCCCGGTCCAACTCATCGAGACGTGCATACGGGTGATGGCAATACTGCCGTCGCCGCTGAGAACAGTCACGATATCTTGGATAACGTATACGGCCTTCCTGGCCGCCTCCTCCTCAAGAAATCGACGAATCTCGCTGTGTCCAGTCGCCCTCTTGCCGTCCGGTCGAATGAAGACGGCGTCGTCTTCATACAGAGCGATGATTGCATCGATGTCGCCGTTCGTCATGGCCCTTATAAAGATTCGGTCGCAATCTTCAGGCTTATATGCCGGCCCGCGGAGTGCCTCGCCCTTCGCCATGTTTATTGTCTCTCCTGGGGTTATAAAAAATCTAAGTGGAAACATCGCATGCACGGAGTGTTTCAGAACAATACTTGTACTTGCCGAAAAGTCCATCCGGCCCAGATTCGTATCGTAAGGCAGAATAAACGCATCATTGACGTGCGATCTGGCACCTGTGTGTACCGAAAACCATATCCGCATTGATTAGCCGAAGGAATCACCTAACGTCAGCGGACCATGTTAGGATTGTTCTGCCTCGTCCTGGCCGGTTTGGCCTCGCCATTCAAGTCGGGGAGCCGACTTGAGGCAGAGAATGCGGTTCTCCGACATCGGTTGATTGTTCTGCGGCGTAAGGTGCAGGGCCGGTCCTACTGACGAACAACGAACGCTGGTTCTTGATCCAGCTATATCGATGGTTTCCGTCGATCCTACAGGTCCTCATCGACCAACCTGAGACCATCGTGCGGTGGCATCGGGCTGGCTTTCGCTATTATTGGCGTTGGAAATCACACTGACGGGGAGAGCGGCCGCAGATCGAGGCGGACCTCCGCGCGCTGATCCGGCAGATGAGCATGGAGAATTCGCTTTTGGGGGGTGCGCCGCGTATCCACGGTGAACTGCTGAAGCTCGGCTTTGAGGTTGTGCAGTCGACCGTCGCCAAATACATGGTCAAGCGAGGCGGGCCGCCGAGCCAGGGATGGCGCACCTTTCTGCGCAACCACGCAACAGACTTTGCCGCCATGGATTTGTTTGTGGTCCCGACCATTGGCTTCGACTTGCTCTATGCGTTCGTCATCGTCCATCTGGGCCGCCGAGACCTAGTCTGGATAAACGTGACAGAAAATCCGACGGCTGCATGGATCGGGCTTTAGCTAACGGAGGCATTCCCTTGGGATGAGGCTCCGCACTACGTCGTCCACGATCGGGATCAGATCTATGGCAGCAATGTCACAAGCCGAATTCGCGCTATGAGGATCCGGGACAAGTCTATCGCGCCGGCGTCGCCTTGGCAGAATGGCTTTGCCGAACGGTTAATCGGGTCAATCCGACGCGAGTGTGTGGACCATTTCATGGTCTTGGGCGAGGCGCATCTGCGCCGGATCCTTCGAGCCTATGCTGGCTATTACAATGACATCTGAACGCATTGGTCATTGGACAAAGATGCGCCGGTCTCGCGCACGATTCAGCGGACTGGGATCATAAGTTCACGCCCGATCCTTGGCGGGCCTTATCACCACTATGTCCGGGTTTAGGTTTTTGGTACACACAGGCGGCGACAGTGGTTGCAGTCATGTATTCGATCTCAGTCGTCAATCTGAATCAGTGTTTACGTAAGAGCCAATCAGACAGCAGGTAATGGCGGAGCCTCGTTGTTGCGACGCAACAAAAAGAGTTTCGTGTCGACAGTTCCTGGATTTGTTATAAACTGGCATCTTAGAAGGCTAATATTTTTTTGTGCGAAATGGTGCACATCGGATGAAGCTTGCCCGTGCCAAGTGCGTCGAATCAGGGATCAATTTTATCCAAAGACAGCGCTCAATCCCGACAGGGTCATCGGACTCGACGTGATCGTGCGCGACGCCGTCAACCTCAAATGCACGGCAGCCCCGTTGCGCGAAATTCAATTAAAAGAGTTGATCCATATTTTGGCGCACTCGGTATGACAATTGAGAAGTATACGTTCTAGCGTAGAATGCATCAGCGATCTGCACGCGCTAGCAAATCAAAACGGCCGTGATAAGAAAATAGCAACACGCACCACAGGGAGGAAAAAATGGGACGATTGAAGATAATGACGATGGCGGCCGGCTTTGCAGCCATGCTCGCAAGCGCTGCGCAAGCGCAGACTCCGGCTTATCAACTGACCTTGGCGGGCGCGAGTCCCGGCGGCTTGTGGTCGACCATCGGCGCCGGCATCGACAAGGCGCTGGCCAAAGCCTATCCCGGCACCACGGTGACCTATCAGACCGGTTCCGGCGGTCTCGCCAATGCCAAGCTGGTCTCCGACGGAAAGGTTCCCATGGGAATCGCCGCCGACATGGAGCTCGCCGCCGCCTATCGCGGCACCGGCCCGTTCAAGGGACATGCCCTGAAGGATCTGCGGACGCTGTTCCGCACCTATTCGGCGCAAAGCCGATTCCAATACGAATATGTGTTGGTGAACGGTGACGTCGCCAAGAAGCTCGGCATCAAGACCATGGCCGACCTCAAGAAGCACGCGGGAGACATCCGCATCGCATTCAATCGGCCGGGCAACATGGACGGCGATATCGGCATCGCGGTCATGGAAGGCAGCGGTATCCCCGTCAGCAGCTTCAAACAGGTGGTGCGCGCTGCGTCCAAGGAGATGTCTTCGTTGATGCTTGACCGTCGCATCGACGCCATCGCCCTCGGCATCGCCTATAACCACCCGGTGATCCGCCAGATGGACAATGGAATCCCGCTCACCATGCTGGACGTCGGTAAGAAGGTCTCCGACAAGGTGGCCAACGACTTCGGTGGACAGACTTGCACGATTAAGGCCAACGAGCATAAGTTCATTTCCGAAGACAAGACCTCGGTGTGCGTCGGCACGGTGGTGGTCGTGAACAAGTCCATGTCCGACGCGGAGGCCTACAACATCGTCAAGGGCGTGCTGGCGAATCTCGAGGACTTCAAGAGCGCGCATCGCCTGCTGAAGAAGGCTACCACACCCAAGACGGTGGCGGAGCCGGCGGTGGCGCCGCGCCATCCGGGTGCCGCCAAGGCCTTGAAGGAAGCCGGGCTGCTTTAGCGTTCGCCCCGTAGGGCGGTCGAACGGCGGGGGTAGCGGCGCGGCCGCCCCCGCCGTAGTACCGTCCGCACGTTTCCTGAAGCGCGAGGTGGCCCCTCATGGCGCGCAATGCCCTGCTCAATCCGGGCTTCTGGTTCTCGGTCGGCTGTCGGCGGCAGCCGGGCGGCTGGATTGAGTGGCTGATTGCGCCATTCGCGGTCGCGATCGCCATTTATGTGATCCTCGCCGCGACCACCATCATCATCGATCCATGGGTGCTCACCGCCGTGTTCCTGGCGGGCATGATGACGCTTGCCTTTCTGACGGTGGGCGCCAGCACGCATTCCGATCCCGAGCGGGTGCCGTGGTACGACCTGATGCTGTCGTTGCTAAGCCTCGCGTCAGGCATCTATTTCATCGCGATCGCCGAGAGCGAGGTGCAAAGGATCAGCCTGCTGTTCCCGCTCGACGACTGGCATCTGGTGTTCGGGACCATCATCTGCTTGCTCACCATCGAGCTCACTCGCCGTACCACCGGCCTGGGGCTCACGGTGATCGTCCTCGTCTTCGTGGTCTACAACCTGTTCGGACATCTGCTGAACGGCGTGCTCCACCACGGCTATATCGACTACAACCATTTCCTCGACATCTTGGTCTACACGACCGACGGCATCATGGGCCTGCCGGCGCGGGTGGCAGCGACCTACGCCTTCATGTTCGTGATGTTCGGGACGTTCCTTTATTACGCAAAAGGCTCAGATTTCTTCTACGACTTTGCCTCCGCGATTTCCGGCCATCAGGTAGGCGGTCCGGCCAAGGTCGCGGTCGTGTCGTCGGGTCTGTACGGCATGATCTCGGGCAGCCCGACGTCGGACGTGGTGACCACCGGCGCCATCACCATTCCGATGATGATACGGCTTGGCTATCGCCGCTCGGTTGCGGCCGCGATCGAAGTTGCGGCCTCGACCGGCGGCAGCTTGATGCCGCCGGTGATGGGCTCGGCCGCGTTCATCATGGCAGAATACACCGGCATCGAATATGTCAACATCGCCAAAGCCGCGCTGCTGCCGGCACTGCTCTATTATGTCGGTGTGTTTTCTCAGGTTCATTTCCGCGCCTATCGGCTCGGCCTCGGTGGCCTCAGCCAGGACCAGATACCGAATTTCATGACGACGCTGCGCAAGGGCGGGCTGTTCATCATTCCGATGGCGGTCCTGGTCTGGGCGCTGCTGGCCGGCTACACGCCAACCATGGTCGCGGTGTTCGGCACTCTTTCGGTGATTGTGGTCGCGACCTTCCGGGCCGACACCCGCATCGGTCTCGTCAAGGCGTACCGGGTACTGGCGGAGACCGCCATGCGCATGGTCCCGGTGGCGGGCGCCTGCGCGGCGGCCGGCCTCGTGATTGGCGGCATCACCATGACCGGCCTTTCCGGCAAGTTCGCCCACTTGATCTATATGGTCACTGGGGCAAACGTGTTCCCCACTTTGCTGCTGGCGGCAGCGCTGACAATTCTGCTCGGCATGGGTATGCCGACGCCATCGGCCTACATCCTTGCGGCCGTGCTGATCGGCCCGCTGCTGGGGCCGATGCACATCGAACTGCTGCCCGGACACATGTTTCTGCTCTACTTTGCGGTGATGAGCGCGCTGACGCCGCCGGTGGCGGTCGCAGCCTACGCGGCCGCCTCCATCGCCGAGGACAATCCCCTCGCCATTGCCGGCCACGCGGTCAAATTCGCGCTGGCCGCCCTGGTTGTGCCATTCACCTTCGTGTATGGCCCCGAATTGCTGTGGCAAGGGCCGCTGTGGCAGAGCGCGATCACCTTCCTCACCGGCGCGGCGGGGCTGATCCTGCTCGCCATGGCGATCGAGAAATACGAGCCGGTCTGCGCCGAATGGTGGGGTCGGGTCCTGGTTGGCGTCGCCGGGCTGTGCATGATTACGCCGTTCCACGTCTCGACCTTCGCCGGGCTCGCCATTGCGGCGGTGGCCATCATCACCAACCGCCTGCGACTCAGGGCCCGACTCCGGAGCGAACAGGGCGCCGCCTAGATGCATGCGCGGCGCCGGCGAGCATGACTGCAAGGCTCGCCGGTATTGTCGGCGTTCTGAATCGTTGCGTAGTTTCCACCGTGATGTTGTGTTGCTTCCATCTACGGTCGGTATGCTTCGGCTCGTGTCGATAGCCGCAAGGCACGCCAGTTGATCGCCCGATTTGCATTTCGGACAACCTGGTCACATGCCGCTTTCAGGGAGGCCGCTTCGTTGGGTGAGCTTATCAACATCGAGATAGCGCATGACTTTGATATCCACCTGATATTTGATCCGATTGTTAATAGGCATGAATTGCACTCGTCCTTAAGATTGAGTAAACAAGTCCCGGAATGTCATTGGATGCGGCGATGAAACGGACGATGAAACTGCAAGATCGCGATACGCATGTCATTTTGCGACATTGGCGCGAAGCTGTTCCGGACGACCGCCTAGCGCATCTCATCAAGGATGCGACCCGCGCCCTGCTTCGCGCGCTGCAGATGCGACTGACCGAACATTCCGTTTCGCTAGGCCAGTGGACATTCCTGCGGATACTTTGGGAGTTCGATGGGATCACCCAACGCGAGCTGAGCGTACTCGCCGGAGTAATGGAGCCGACCACCTTTTCGGCGGTCACAGTCATGGAGAATCTTGGCTATGTGACTCGAAAAAAGATGCCAAATAACAAGAAGATGGTTTACGTCTTTCTCACCCTAAAGGGACGATTGCTGAAGAGAAAACTGGTACCGCTTGCGGAAGAGGTCAACAGGATCGCGGTTGAAAATATCAACCCGAAGGACATAACAATAATGCGCCGCACCCTGCTGACTATGATTGAAAACCTGGCGCGCGATGATGCGCGGCCAAATAAGCGATTGCGCATTCCCTTTACCCATGAATTGGCGCGGCGCATCCAGGAGACCAACGGCAATTCCCGCGCGCGAGCGAGAAAACGAGCTTAAACGCTGGCTGCGCGCTGGTCCGCGTCATACCGACAATTCGCGATGGCTGCTGGCCCATTGTTCGGCCAAGGCCCGGCGATCCAGCTTACCGCGCGCGGTCTTGGGCAGTTGCTCGCTGAGCACGATCTGTTTGGGCGCCTTGGAAACCGGCAAGAAGTCTCCGCAATAACGCAGCAATTCGCCTACGTCTATGGCGACCCCTGGGCGCGCCACGACAAAGCTGATGACTTCCTCGCCATAGGTGCGGTCGGGAACGCCGATCGTCGCAACCTCGAGGACCTCCGGCCTCCGCAGCAAAATGCTGTCGATTTCAAGCGGCGAAATATTAATGCCGCCGCGGATGATCAGATCTTTCTCGCGCCCGGTCAGATGAAGGTAGCCGTCCGCATCGAGAAAGCCGATGTCGCCCGTGCGCAGGCGTCCGCGGCTGTGGACCCTGATGGTCCCATCATCTGCCAAATAACGATAGTCGTTGCCGGGGAGGCCGCCGACCTCCACGTGCCCGATTTCTCCGACCGGCAGCGGCCGCCCCTGAACATCGACGACCGCGAGCTTAAGGTAAGGCGCCGGTTTGCCGACGGTATCGAGGCGGCGCGCGGCGCCGGGGTTGGTGGCGATCCAGCCGATTTCGCTGCATCCGTAGCTTTGCGCGATGGGGACTCCAAAGCGTTGTTCAAATCGCCGCCAATCCTCGCTCAGCAGCGGCGCTGAACTCGAAATGATGAACCGCAGGCTCGCCAATGCCTTGTCGTCCGCCGAATCGTTGCCGTTTAGCAGCATATTGATCGTGGTTGGATTGCCGGCGGTCATCGTTGCGCCGTAGTCGGCGATGTTTTGAAAAAACCGCCTGCGCGTGAACTTCCGTCCTAGGATGAGCGTGGTGCTCCGGTTGAGCGGCGCCAATGCGCTGAGAACCTGGGCCGAACACCAATTGAAGGACCGAAAATCGTAGATACGATCGGCGCCAGTCATGCCCAAGCCGTCGGCGGTCGGTTCGACATTGGACAGCAGTTCGCGAAAAGTCAGCACCACACCTTTTGGGCGTGCACTGGTGCCGGATGTAAACAGGATACAGGCGTCATCTTGCGGCCGGCTGCCCGTCGGTATCGTGTCCGCCGGCTCGCACGCGGCGACCTTTCCAAAAAACGCTCCGCCGGCACGTTCGTCCACGGCCCCCAAGGGCAGGCACGGGGCCGATATGCTCGCCAACACGTCGCCAAGCTGCAAGCTTTCGTCGAACACGGCGAACCGCGGATCGAGCATTGGCAGAATCTGCGCAAGGTGGACGCGGTTCATCTCGACGTGAATGGTGCAGACGGTGGCGCCATACGCCATCACGCCGATGTAACAGATCAAGTGCTCGATCGAGTTACCGGCAAGCAGCGCGATACGCTCGTTGCTGCGGATGCCGCGCCCGGCGAGAAACGCGGCAATCTGCCGGGTCAGTCGCTGGAGTTGCCGAAAGCTGATCGAGCGTTGATCGTCGATCGAAACGATATAGGCCTTGTCCGGATCGCGCGCGGCCGCACGATCGATCCAGCTTCGCAGCAACTTTGGTTCGGGTTCGACTTCTTCTAGCATGCAAACTCAACCGGATAGAAGAAAGGACGAACGTCCCTATAAGACTTGCGACCGCGGGCGCCCGCAACGGGCGCCCGGCCGATGATTGCCGCTCAGCGTCCGGTGCGCGCCAGCGAGTGGACCCAGCCGACCATGCGCGACCGGGCGTTCTCGATGTCCTTTTTGGTGAAGAAGTCCTCCGGCTTGACTCTATCGATTGGATAGATCGGCCGCAGGAAGTCGCTCTCGTAGCCGAAGGGCACGGTGGCATCGATTCCCATGCCGCCCTCGAATTGCGTATTCGATGCGGTCCACTGCTTGTCGCCGGCGGTCATGCGCTCGGAGGGCATAAAGGTTTGACCGCGCCCGCCGGGGATCGGGTTGAGGATGTCAGCGCGCGGATTTACCCGCGTGGTCAGGCACCACATGATGTCGTCCATCGAATAGGGATCGACATCCTCGCTCACCGCGATCGCAAGGCGCATGCCCTGCGAACACGAAAGCGCCGCGCTCAAAAAATTACGCTGCCAGCCCTCGTCGATCTGATGGCGCTTTTTGACTTGGATGACGCAGCCGCCCCAGTCAGTCATGCAGTACGGGATGACCACGTCTTGGACAATGCCGGGCTGCAGACGTTCGCACAATTCGAAAATCGCCGCCTCGCGCACCGTCGTGTCGATATTATGGTCATCGAGGGTATGCACGCCGAGTGCGAAGATAATCGGCTTGGTTTCCAGCTTGCGCATCGTCACTGCAGTGACGTGAAAGGTCGGCGCTTTGTAGGCCTTGCCCATATAGCCAGCCCATTCGGGATGGAAATGGTAGCGGCCCTGAACGCCGGCATCCTCCGACTCCTTGGTTTCGAAGCGACGATCACGCGGATAGATATAGCCTTCGAGAACAAGCTCGGCGTCGGCGAGTGTGTAGGCATCGACCGTGCGGCACTTCACCATGCGAATGGGACTACCCTGCACAGCGCCGGCAATGCCGACCTCGTCGCAGCCTATCGGCAGGATAGCGTAGTCGAAGCCGGCGCCCGCGAGCAGCGTGCAGGCCGGCGGCACGCCAAAGCACATCGAAATCGGAATCGGCTTGTCGTCCTTGTAGTATTTGTTCGCCACCTGCCACATATGCGAGCCGGGCGAAATCTGGAACGTGCCAACATTGCCCCAGCGGAAATTCATCCGGTTATAGCCGAGGTCGGTGCCGCCGTCGAACTGGTCGAAGCTGATGCAGCGAATGCCGGAGCCGACAGTGAGCTCAGTTTCGTATGTTGTATGTCGGATCGGTACCATATGCGTGTTGACATCGTCTGGATTGAGGACCACGTGCTCCTGCACCGGCGCGGCGTCCTCGGAAATGATCACCGGCTTAAGTGGCTTGCGGAATGCTTCGGCAATCTTGCGCGTGCGCTCGATATCGTTCTTCCAGCCGAACATCTTGTTAATGACGTTCATGTCGCCAAACAGATTGGTGATGACCCTGTGGTTCGGCTTGCCCTTGACGTTGTTGAACAGGACCGGGCATCCGCCGTCCATATGTTTTTGCAACCCCGTAATCTCGAGATCCGGATCAACCAGCTTGTCGGTTTCGATCAAGTCGCCTTGCGACTTTAGCCATTCTAGCGTCTTCCGAAGATCGATGACATCGACGGTTTCTGGATGAGACTTCACTTTGTGCATCGCTTTCTGCATGACGTCCGAACTCCAAACCTTCGGGGAGGTTGCTTGATTGTTGTCAGATATCACTATCGTGAGAGGCTCGTTACCGCCTCAGTGCCCGAGCGTTCCATTATGCGTATCTTAGCTTCAGATCTGCCCCTCCAATGCACGCAACTTGCGCTAATCGGCGGAAGATCATTATCCTTATCCCTCTAAGCAGTTTACGATATGGCGTTTTATGGCAAATGAAAAGTGGCAAAGGATGGGTGTCCTTTCCGAAAATTCCATCCGGTCTGGATTCGCACCGTAAGGCAGAATCATCGCATCATTGAGATGCGATGTTTGCAATTCTGTACGCGCTTGGCCTGTTCGTTGCCGACGTGTTCAAGTCGCGACGTCGGGTCGAAGCCGAGAACCTGTTTCTCCGTCATCAGCTCAACATCGCCTTGAGGCGCGCGCCGCCCCGTCTGCGGCTGCGCGATAGTGACCGGGCGTTGTTGGTATGGATGACGCGGATTT
>Ga0307436_1001361_pt1 | contig 10877 bp, 6 predicted proteins | sample SalMarWE160440MG_FD_202513 | JGI IMG/M metagenome (GOLD analysis project Ga0307436, IMG submission 202513) | Salt marsh sediment microbial communities from the Plum Island Ecosystem LTER, Massachusetts, United States - WE1604-40 | ecosystem: Environmental > Aquatic > Marine > Intertidal zone >...
CGCTTGAATTTTGCCTGGGCACCCATTCTAATGGCTGACCTTTACTGCTCGCACCCGAGCGGCACCGAGCAGACTTCCCCAGAGTGGCGCCATGGCAGCTAAACCCGATTTGGATTCGCAGGAAACCCAGGAGTGGCTCGATGCCCTGGAAGCGGTTCTCGAGTACGAGGGGGTGGAGCGTGCGCACTTCATCATCGAGCGGCTGATCGACAAGGCCCGGCGCTCAGGTGCCTATCTGCCCTACAGCGCGAACACCGCATACGTCAATACGATCCCGGTGCAGCGCCAGCCCAGATATCCTGGCGACCGGGCCATAGAGCGGCGCATCCGCTCGTTCATCCGCTGGAACGCGATGGCCATGGTCGTCCAGGCCAACCGTCTGTCCACCGAGCTGGGCGGGCACATCTCCAGCTTCGCCTCCGGCGCCACTCTATTCGATGTCGGCTTCCAGCATTTTTTCCGTGCCCGCGGCCCGGATCATGGGGGGGACCTGGTGTTCTTCCAGGGCCACTCGGCACCGGGGATCTATGCCCGGGCCTATCTGGAGGGTCGGCTCAGCGAGGATCAGCTCTACAACTTTCGCCAGGAGGTCGATGGCGAGGGGCTCTCCTCCTATCCCCATCCCTGGCTCATGCCCGGATTCTGGCAGTTTCCCACCGTCTCTATGGGGCTGAGCCCGATCATGGCCATCTACCAGGCGCGCTTCCTGCGTTACCTGGAAGACCGAGGCATGCTCGATACGCACGAGCGCAAGGTCTGGGCCTTCCTGGGCGATGGAGAGATGGATGAGCCCGAATCCCTGGGCGCCATCTCGCTGGCGGGGCGCGAGCGGCTGGACAACCTGATCTTCGTGGTCAACTGCAACCTGCAGCGCCTCGATGGCCCGGTGCGCGGCAACGGCAAGATCATCCAGGAGCTCGAGGCGGTGTTCCGCGGCGCCGGCTGGAACGTGATCAAGGTGATCTGGGGCAGCTACTGGGACCCCCTGTTCGCCCGGGACAAGAACGGCCTACTGGTGCGGCGTATGGAAGAGGCGGTGGACGGCGATTACCAGGCGTACAAGGCCAAGGGCGGCGCCTATACCCGCCAGCATTTCTTCGGCAAGTATCCGGAGCTTGCCGACATGGTCGCCAATATGAGCGACGAGGATATCTGGCGGCTTAACCGCGGCGGTCACGACCCGGCGAAGATCCATGCCGCCTACCAGGCGGCACTCAGCCAGCGCGGACAGCCGACGGTGATCCTGGCCAAGACCGTCAAGGGCTACGGCATGGGTGTGGCCGGGGAGGGGATGAACATCACGCATTCACAGAAGAAGATGGGTGAGGCGGCGCTCAAGCAGTTCCGCGACCGCTTCAACATCCCGATCCCCGACGATGTCATCGGCTCGGCGCCCTTCTACAAGCCGCCAGCCGACAGCCCGGAGATCAAATACCTGCACGAGCGCCGCCAGGCGCTCGGCGGCTACATGCCCGCCCGCCGCGTGGATGCCCCGCCCCTGAAGGTGCCTGAGCTCGGCTTTTTCAAGGCGCTGCTGGAGGGCAGCGGCGGGCGCGAGATGTCGACCACCATGGCCTTCGTGCGCTTCCTCGGCACGCTCATCCGGGACAAGAACGTCGGGCGGTACGTGGTACCCATCGTGCCGGATGAGGCCCGCACCTTCGGCATGGAGGGCATGTTCCGCCAGCTGGGCATCTACTCCTCCGTCGGGCAGCTCTACGAGCCCGTGGATGCCGACCAGATCATGTCCTATCGCGAGGATAAAAAGGGCCAGATCCTGGAGGAAGGGATCAACGAGGCCGGGGCCATGTCCTCCTGGATCGCGGCGGCAACGGCCTATGCGAACCATGGGATCAATATGATCCCCTTCTACATCTACTACTCGATGTTCGGCTTCCAGCGCATCGGCGATCTGGCCTGGGCCGCCGGCGACATGCAGGCCCGGGGCTTCCTGCTCGGCGGCACGGCGGGGCGCACCACCCTCGCCGGCGAGGGACTCCAGCACCAGGATGGGCACAGCCACATCATCGCTTCCACCATCCCAAACTGCCGGGCCTATGATCCCTGTTTCGCCTACGAGCTCGCCGTGATCTTGCACGACGGCATGAAGCGTATGTACGAGCGTCAGGAGAACATCTTCTACTACGTCACGGTAATGAACGAGAGCTACCCCCATCCGGGGATGCCCGAGGATGCGCGAGAGAGCATCATCCGCGGCATGTATCTGCTGCAGCAGGGCTCGCCCAAGAAGGCCCGCGTGCAGCTGCTCGGCAGCGGCACCATCCTGCGCGAGGTGATCGCAGCCGCCGACCTGCTCGACAAGGACTTCGGGGTGGCCGCCGACGTCTGGAGTGTCACCAGCTTCAACGAGCTGCGCCGCGACGGCCTGGACGTCGCGCGTTGGAACCTGCTGCATGCCGAGGAGACGCCCCGGGTCAGCTATGTCGAGGCCCGACTTGCGGATGCCGAGGGGCCCGTCGTGGCAGCCACCGACTACATGCGTCTGTACGCAGACCAGATCCGCGCCTGGGTGAAAAGGCCCTATCTGGTGCTGGGCACCGACGGTTTCGGCCGCAGCGACATGCGCAGCCAGCTGCGCAAGTTCTTCGAGGTGAACCGCTATTACGTGGTCATCGCCGCCCTCAAGGCGCTGGCGGGCAGCGGTCAGCTGGAGCCTTCGGCAGTGGCCAAGGCCATCAGGCAGTACAAGATCGATCCGGACAAGCCGAATCCCTGGGCGGTTTGAGCGACGGAGCACGGCTGCCCCGCAGCACCCTATCGGGCGCCCCGGAGGACCAAGAGTGGGAACAGAGACAGAAGTACGCCTGCCGGATATCGGAGACTTCTCTGCGGTCGACGTGATTGAGGTGCTGGTGCGGCCCGGAGACCGCATCAAGGCCGAGGACTCCCTGATCACCCTGGAGAGCGACAAGGCGACCATGGAGATCCCGTCGCCGCACAGCGGCGTGGTCAAGTCCTTGCAGGTGAAGGTTGGCGACAAGCTCAGCCGCGGCGACCTGATTCTCACCATGGACCCAGGAGAGGTGCCGGCCGAGCCGGCACCGCCAGGCCCCGAGGAGCCACGGGCGGCCGAGCCTGCCGCCCCGCCGCCCCAATCGGCGGATCAGGCGCCGATCCCCGAGGTTTCGGGGGCCGAGGCCCAGGTCGTCGTCCCGGACATCGGTGACTTCACGGATGTGGCCGTGATCGAGGTCCTGGTGTCCCCGGGCGACCGGGTGAGCGTCGACCAGTCCCTGATCACCCTGGAGAGCGACAAGGCGACCATGGAGATCCCTGCCCCTCATGCCGGCGTCGTCAAGGCGGTCCAGGCGGCAGTGGGCGACAAGGTGAGCGCCGGGGACCCGATCCTCACTTTGGAGGCGGAGGCGTTACCGGCAGTGGCCCAGGCCCGCGCCGAAGCCGATGCCTCCGCGGAGGTGCTCAAGGAGGCTCCCCAGGCGCCCAGGCTCGAGGCCGAGCCCGAGGCGGATCGCTCCCCTGGCGAGAAGCTCCCCCAGCAGCCCCCTGTGATGCCGCGTCCTGCGGATATGGTCGCCATCGCCAAGGGCCGCAAGGCCCACGCCAGCCCGGCGGTGCGCCGCTTCGCCCGGGAGCTGGGCGTGGACTTGGTGCTGGTGGAGGGCTCGGGGCCCAAGGGGCGCATCCTCAAGGAGGACGTACAGGGCTTCGTCAAGCAGGCGGTGAGCCGCGGCGCACCGGCAGTCCCGGCGGCCGGCCCCCTGCAGCTGCCGGCCGCGCCGGCGGTAGATTTCGCCAAGCTCGGGCCGATCGACGTCAAAGAGCTGGGCCGCATCAAGAAGCTCAGCGGGGCCCACCTGCACCGCTGCTGGCTGGGCGTGCCTCATGTGACTCAGCTCGACGAGGCGGACATCACCGAGCTGGAGGCCTTCCGAGTGGCCCAGAAGGCGGCGGCCGAGGAGCGCGGTTCTCGGCTGACCCTGTTCCCCTTCCTCATCAAGGCCTGCGCCGCGGCCCTGCGCGAGCTGCCGGAATTCAACAGTTCCCTGTCACCGGATGGCGAGAGCCTGATCTACAAGAAGTACATCCACATCGGCGTGGCGGTGGATACCCCGAACGGGTTGATGGTTCCGGTGGTGCGCGACGCCGATACCAAGGGGATCTTCGATCTAGCCGGCGAGCTGGCCGAGCTCAGCGGCCGCGCGCGCGAAGGCAAGCTGCTGCTCGGGGACATGCAGGGCGGCACCTTCTCCATCTCCAGCCTCGGGGGGATCGGTGGTACCGGCTTCACGCCGATCATCAATGCCCCGGAGGTGGCGATCCTGGGGGTGTCGCGCTCGATCATGAAGCCGGTCTGGAACGGGAGCCAGTTCGATCCGCGACTGATGCTGCCGTTGTCGCTGTCCTATGATCACCGGGTGATCGACGGTGCCCAGGGGGTGCGCTTCACCACGCGTCTAGCGGCCCTGCTCGGGGACATCCGCAGGCTGCTCCTTTAGAGGCTCGAGGTCCTTCGATCCCTTGGCCCTGCTTCACGGTTTCCTGTCTTCCCGGCGGTTCGGCCCCGGCGCTCTTCGCCCGCTGCCGCATCGCCCAGTGCTCAGCAAGAGGCGCGCCCATGAGCAACATCGTTGAGGTCACCCTGCCCGATATCGGCGATTTCGACCAGGTCGATATCATCGAGGTGCTGGTCGCGCCTGGCGACCGGATCAAGGTCGAGCAATCCCTGATCACCCTGGAGAGCGACAAGGCGACCATGGAGATCCCCAGCCCCCAGGCCGGGACCGTCAAGGCCGTGCACGTCCGGGTGGGGGACAAGATAGCCAAGGGCGGGCCCATTCTTAGCCTGGAGGCGGCAGATACCGAGCCCGCTTCACCCCCGCCCGCGACAGCGCCGGCCCCCACCCCGGAGGCGCCCGGGCAGGCCGCCCAGGCCGGCGAGATCCACGTCGAGGTGGCCGTGCTCGGGGCCGGTCCCGGCGGCTACACCGCTGCTTTCCGCGCCGCTGACCTCGGCAAGGGCGTGGCGTTGATCGAACGCTACGAGATCTTGGGCGGGGTCTGTCTCAATGTCGGGTGCATCCCCTCCAAGGCCCTGCTGCACACAGCGGACGTCATCAACGAGGCGGCGGAGCTGGCCCACATGGGTGTGAGCTTCGGCACGCCCAAGATCGACCTCGACAAGCTCCGGGCCGGCAAGGACAAGGTGGTCAAGAAGCTCACCGGCGGTCTTGCCGTGCTGGCCAAGCAGCGCAAGGTGCAGGTGGTTACGGGCGTGGCGCGCTTCGATTCGCCGAAACGGCTCTCGGTCATGACCGCCGAGGGACAGGTCGCGGTCCATTTCGGCCACTGCATCATCGCCTGCGGCTCGCGGGCCGTACAGATCCCCGGCTTTCCCAACGACGATCCTCGCCTGATGGACTCGACCGGTGCCCTGGCGCTCGAGGACGTGCCCAAGCGCATGCTGGTGATCGGCGGCGGCATCATCGGCCTGGAGATGGCGACCGTCTACACTACCCTGGGCTCCGAGATCGACATCTGCGAGCTGCAGCCCGGACTGATCCCCGGCTGCGACCGGGATCTGGTCAGGCCCCTGCAGAAGCGGCTGGAAAAGCGGGTGCGCCGCATCATGCTGGAGACCCGGGTCACCGAGATCCAGGCCCAGAAGAGTGGTCTCAAGGTGAGCTTCGAGGGCAAGCAGGCGCCGGAGAAGCCCCAGGTCTACGACCGGGTCCTGGTCTCGGTGGGGCGCGCGCCCAACGGAAAGCTGATCAATGCGGACGCGGCGGGCGTCAAGGTCGACGACCGCGGTTTCATCCCGGTGGATCAGCACATGCGCACCAACGTCCCCCACATCTTTGCCATCGGCGACGTGGTGGGCAACCCCATGCTCGCCCACAAGGCGACCCACGAGGCCAAGGTGGCCGCCGAGATCATCGCGGGGCTGCCCGCCCTGTTCGATCCCATGGCCATCCCCTCGGTGGCCTACACGGACCCCGAGATCGCCTGGATGGGTCTCACCGAGACTGAGGCCAGGGAAAAGGACATCGCCTACGAGAAGGGCGTCTTCCCCTGGGCCGCCAGCGGCCGGGCACTGGGCATAGGCCGCGAGGAAGGCATGACCAAGCTGCTCTTCGATCCCCAGAGCAAACGCATCCTGGGCGCCGGCATCGTCGGCCCCAACGCCGGCGAGCTGATCGGCGAGACCGTGCTGGCCATCGAGATGGGCGCCGACATCGAAGACATCGGCCTGACCATCCATCCCCATCCGACGCTCAGCGAGACCGTCTGCTTCGCCGCCGAGATGGGCGAGGGGACCATCACCGACCTGCTGCCGCCGCGGAAAAAGGGCTGACCGCGTTCATTGAGGGCGGCGGTAGGGTTAGGCAGTACGGTGCCGAACGGCCCGCGATGGAACTGTCGGGACACGCCGTGAATCCCTGCTGGCGCTACGCAATCACGCTACGCTTGCAGGTCCTGGGCGCAGCATCCGTGCTGAGCCCGTTCGGCCGGAAAAAGCGCCCGCGGCGCTTTTCCTATTCGGCCTCACCCCTGTAGGCTCGGGAGCCGCCATCCGGGCGGCTCACGGTCCCGCCGGATCCATCCCGGGGCGTTCCGGGGCTACGGGTGGCGCCTTCGTGGTTTGCTCAACCCTTGATCTTGGTTTGCCCTATCGCCTCCGCGACGGATGTCAATTCCTTTGCCAACTCCCCGGCGGGCCTGCGGATCTCGGGCGCCACGCGGGTCAGGCGATCGGGTCCTTCGGCGATTGCCCTCAGCGCTTCGTACAGCGGGCGCCAGCGATCGCTAAGGCCTTCTTGGGTCAGCAGCTCGGCACTGTCGGACGCTTCGTTCTGGGCGACGGCTTCCGCGAAGAAGGCCAGGATGTCCGGCCAGTGCTGTTCGAAGAAATCTTTCGAGTCGCTCCGCAGGAACGCGCGGGCTTGCTCTGCCGCCTCCGACCAATTTCCGCGACGCGCTAGGATACAGCCAAGAGTATGGCGGTAATGAGGACTGTTTGGGTCTAGCTCCACTGCATGGCGTGCCAATCGCTCGGCTTCGCTGAGATCGCCTGCTCGGTCGTAAAGCAGCCAGGCGAGTCCATTATGGGGGACGGGATCATCGGCATGCTCTGCGATGAGATGGCGTAGCAGCTCTGTAGCTTCGCTAACACGCTCACTTAGCTGAAAGGCGAGTGCGAGGTTGACCGCGCCATACTCAGCGTGCCTGAGGTACATGTCTGCGGATAAGCGAGCCGAGCGTGCGAAGAAGCGGCCCGCATGGAACTTCAGCTCGTCCTGGCTATAGAAGACTCTGAGGAACTGGACAAGCCAGACCAGCTTCTTGCGCAGCCTGCGGCTGGTGCGCATCAGGTACCAGATGTTGAAGAACCGCTCGGCGATCTGGAAACCGGCTTTGGTCCCCGGCGCGATGCGCACCTTCTCTACGACGCCTTGGCTCTCGAGTCGGCTCAGCTGGGAGGAGACCTTGTTGACGTCCATGCGCAACCTGCCAGCCAGATCTCCCGCGGTGATGGGGTCCCAGCTCACGGCGAGGCCGTCGACGACCTGCTGGGATTGTGCGGGCAGCTCCTCGAACCGTGCCTTGTAGAGCGGGGTGCATTGGTCGAGCAGGCGCTCCAGGTCGGCGCGTACGTCGCCGTCGGGGCCTTGGGCGAGGACGCCGAACAGGAGGGTCGCGGTGCGCGGGTTGCCGCCGGTCAGGTTGTGCAGGGTCTTCAGGCGTCCCGGCTCGTTCTCGATCAGGTCCACTACGCGGGGCTGATTGCCAATGCGGGCCAGGTTGCACAGCAGCTCGCGGGTCTCGTCCAGGCTGAGACCTTTCAGCTCGTGGATCTTGAGGAAGTCGTAGAAGGCCCCTTTGTATTCGTAAGTGGCCTCCAGCATTCGCGAGCTGGCACCGATGAGCAGCAGCCGGGGATCGCAGGCCAGCACCTCGCGGATCTTCCAGTGTGCGTCCCTGAGCCGGTCGAGCACGATGTCGATGTTGTCGATCAGCAGGATCAGGCGCTTGTCGATCCGCCCGGCCAAACCCTTCAGTTGCGCCAAGCCCTGCTCTGCGCGCCGCTCCTCGTCGCCTTTTGGGAGACCGGCTACCAGCGTATCCAGCTCGGCCGCCTGGTCGAGCTGCCCCTCGGCTTCGAGCTTGTCGCCGAGCGCATCCAGGCAGTTGACCCAGAGGTCCGAGAGCCGCGCGACATTGTACTGCTCTTCCGGAAACTGCAGCGGGAGCCAGGCTTGGCCCAGGTCGGGGTCTTCGCTTACGGCGAGCGCCAGGCGCCGGAGCAGAGTCGTCTTGCCCATGCCACGGGTGCCTACGATCAGGCGGTGCTGGGGTGGGCGGTCCGGCGCCTCCCGGCGCAGCTCGTCCAGCAGGTGCTCGAGCAGCTCCCGACGGACCACGAAGTATTTCTTCAGCTCCTCGGGACTGAGCAGGTGAGGGTTGTAGACAGCGGCTCCGTGCAAGGGCAGGTGCTCGGTCATCGGGCGACCCTCCTGAGCCAGTATTCCCGCAGCAGCGGCAGGCGGAACCGGTAACGGTCTCCGTCGTCGACCAGGTAGCCGTCGTTCTGCAGGACATCGAGGAGGTAGCGGAGATGGCTGTCGCGCTCGTCGGGATCGGAGATCCGCCGGCCGAGGGCCTGCTGGAAGGTCTCGTAGCTCGCGCCTTCGGGGTCGCGGCAGATGCTGTTCAGCAAGGTCAGGGCCCAGCCGTCTTCAGGAGTGCCCAGCTCGTCGTGCAGCCGCTGGCGCCAATAATCGAAATAATTTTTCCGTGCCGGGTCGAGCAGCCGGGCGAAGGCCTCGTCGACGCGACTGCGGTCGATCGGGGCCGCGGCGTTCATCTCCCGCAGCTCTGCGAAGACTACCTGGAGGTAATAGGGGATGGGCCAGGCGATCCGCTCGACGATGTGCTCTCGGATCTGAGGGGCGAGGTCAATGGGGTAGCTCTTGGATAGCTCCAGCAGGAATCGGTCTGCGGTCTCGGAGTCAAATGGGCCGAGCCCCTGCATCCGCAGGTCGTTGATGGTGTCCCCGAGGTTGAGGCGGGCGGCTACGGTGTCCAGGCCGATGGATCCTGCGAGCAGCCGCCGGACAAAGGTCGGCTCGTCGGTGGCTCCTTCGACAGTCAGATAGAGCGCCCGGAACCCCCGCTGCTCGGCAGTTTCCTCAAGGCGCCGCATTAGTGAGGTTTTGCCGACCCGGCGGGGAGCGAGAAGCAGGATGTTGTCCGCATCCAGGCTGTCCCAAAGCGTCCTTTGCTCTGGTTCGCGGTCGAAAAAGTCGTCGCCTCTGACGGGCTGTCCCGCGGTGTTCTTCATTCCTCGGCTCCTATAAAACAAAAACGTTTTGCAACGCAGATGTTGTACAACAAATTCGTTGTGTGTCAAGCCCCGGTGTTCTCTGGGGTGATGGGGCTGGCGCGTCGGGCCTGCCAGAGCCGCTTGCCGGACGCTGACCGGGCGGGTAGCCTGCCGCCTCCGGCGGTTGGCTCCGGGGCGGGGAAATGAATCTGTACTATCGGGAATACGGTGAGTCCGGTGCGCCTCCGCTGGTGTTTCTCCACGGCCTGTTCGGCTCGGCGGCCAACTGGGGGGCGGTGGCGCGCCGGTTCGAGGCAACGCACCGAGTCATCCTTGCCGATCTCCGCAACCACGGGCGCTCGCCCCACGCCGACGCCATGGGCTATCCGGAGATGACTGCCGATCTGCTCGATCTCTTCGACCGCCTGAAGCTAAATCCGGCTGTGGTGGTCGGTCACAGCATGGGCGGAAAGGTCGCCATGTGGCTGGCGCTGCAGGCGGGCGAGCGGGTTGCCGGGCTGGTCACGGTGGATATCGCGCCGGTGCGCTACGCGAACCGCTTCGAGCCGATCCTCTCGGCGCTGGCCGCTGTGGATACCGAGACGCTCGCCGACCGCGGCGCGGCCGACGCGGTGCTCGCCCGTTCTCTCGCCGATCCCGCGCTGCGCGGGTTCCTGCTGCAGAATCTGGTCCACCGGGGCGGGCACTGGCACTGGCGGATCGACCTGGCGGCGATCCGCGGTGCCATGGAGCGGCTCCTGGAATTTCCCGCCGTCCCCTCGGGGCGCCAATATCTCGGTCCGGTCCAATTCATCTACGGGGGGGAGTCGGACTATGTCACGCCGGCCGCCGAGCGGGCGATCCACCAGTTGTTTCCCTTCGCGCGACTCCGGGTCGTGGCCGGGGCGGGTCACTGGGTCTACGCTGAGCGGCCGGCGGAGCTCGCGCACGCCCTGGAGGCATTTCTCGTCCAAATTTGACTGATCATCGCCCTGGGATCGATCTATCGATGCATTTTCCGCTACCATGACAGCTAGCCGTGGGGCCAAGCGGGGCTGGGGGATCGGCTACAAATAAATCCGGAGTGCACGCTCAGATGACTGTCAATACCCAGACGCTGGTGGGCGAGATCGTCGACGTCCAGGGCGCGAGCCTGACCGCCGCCATTCAGGCCGGAGAGGACGGCCAGTTTCCGGTTGTCGATCTGGCAGGGGAGCGCTTGCGGGTCGGTCAGATCGGCTCTTATGTGGCGATCCAGCAGGAGGAGATCCGTCTGCTCGCGATGGTGATCCGGGCGACCAAGACCCAGGGGTCCGACGGCGCCGGACCCCAGCGCCAGCTGACCATGATCCCCCTCGGGACCATCGACGCCGATGGCACGTTCAACCGCGGCGTGGCTAATTTCCCCACCCCGGGGGCCCAGGTGCATGTAGTGGGCGAAGAGGATATCCGCGCGCTGTTCGTTCGCTACTACGACAAGGGCTTCACGGTGGGTTATCTGCCATCGCGCCGGAGTCTCGAGGTGAGTCTGGACCCGGCCAAGTTCTTCGGACGCCATTTCGCGATCCTCGGG
>Ga0307436_1001362_pt1 | contig 10876 bp, 11 predicted proteins | sample SalMarWE160440MG_FD_202513 | JGI IMG/M metagenome (GOLD analysis project Ga0307436, IMG submission 202513) | Salt marsh sediment microbial communities from the Plum Island Ecosystem LTER, Massachusetts, United States - WE1604-40 | ecosystem: Environmental > Aquatic > Marine > Intertidal zone >...
AACGATCCGAGCGAAATACCGTGTCATCGTTCAGCGGGCGACCTAAACCGCTCAGCCCAGCCACCGCGACAACCGTATCCGTCGTAGCCGGAAATACCGGTTCGCCCGTTTTCGGTGCTTTTAATGGTCGGCGCCGCGAGCCATCAGCCTCTACCACGATACGTGTAAAACGACTGCTTTCCGCAAGCCCATCGATGACATCCGCAGGGAAGCCGCGTAGCCGACCACGTTTGCGATCGAGGCGGTGATAAGCGAGAACCGGCCCTGAATCATCTGCCGTTTTTGCAAGAATACCCTTCGCATCATCGGCTTGGCATGCTCGCCATGGACCCTCAATCTCGTCCAATCCCATCTTGGTCGTGGTGGTAGCGAGGATTCGTTCGGCACCGTTTGCCGCCAGCTCTTTAACCAATGCGAACATAAGGCTAGTCTTGCCGCCTGAACCGCAGAGCGAAATCACCCGAGATTTTTCAAGCCCGAACGATCGCACGAGGCTGATGCCTCTGCTGGCGGAGTCCGATGCCGCACCCTCGGCCAAAAGGCCTTCGATGTCGGCAGTACAGTCGATGTCGCGGAATAGAGTCGCGTCCGAAAACGCCACCGGAACGACATCATCGCGGTGATTTTCGATCACCGCGCGCCCGCCAACATCGCCGCGCAATTGCATTAACTCGGGAAAGAATGCGGCGCCGAATATCACTGGATTACAGCGCCGTCCATCTGAGGATGGATAACAGATCCCGCCGCTCGATGCCTCGAAAGCCGCTATAAGCCGATCGATCACGATACAATCGAGCAATGGCTGATCCCCGACTAGGAACATCGCCCCGGCGCTGCCGAGAGGCACTGCCGATAGGCCGGCAATCACCGACATACTCTGGCCTCGCCCGTAGGCTTGATTGATCGTAAATACCAGCCGCGGGTCGTTTGCAAGATCTGCGAGCGCTTCTCGAACTCTGTCATGCTCGTACCCGAGCACCACAACTACTAAAGCGAGACGCGACCGCAGCGCCGCTTCGACCACCCAGTGCAGCAATGCTTTGCCCTGGAACGGCTCGAGCAGCTTATTTCTGCCAAAGCGTTTGGATAATCCGGCCGCCAACACCACACCGGCAATAGCCGAGCGCTGAGCCGATATCGACTCCACAGGTAGCGCGATGTTTTGTGTTCCCAGACGCGTGTTGGCCCCTTAACCTTAGCTTACGTAGCGAAGTTCAAAAAATCTAATGCTTGCTCTCTCGCGCAAGCTTGCGGACTCCCTTCAGTATTTTCTCCGGAGTGAATGGCGTCGACGTTAGTCTAACGCCAGTCGCGTCGCAGATCGCGTTCCCGATCGCCGCCAGGATCGCCGATACCAACCCCTCACCGACCTCCTTGGTGCGATAAGGCTTTCCAACATTGTATTGTTCCGTGATCACATCCGCATCGTCGGATTCCGCCATCTCGTGAATCGTCGGCATGCGGTAGTCGAGCCATGTTGGGTTAAGCGTATAGCCGTTTTTGGTCGTCACTTCTTCGAGAAAAGCATGGCCAAGAGCCATGGAGACTTGGCCATCGACTTGACCTTTCACCAGCGCCGGATTGATGGGAAACCCGCAATCGTGGACCGTCAATGCTTTAACTAAGCGCGCCTCCCCAGTTTCGATATCGACCTCGACTTCGGCCACCTGGCAGCTGAAGGCATAGTTTTCGCTCCAGCGTCCTTTGGTAGTGGCAAGACTGGGATGCGTCGGCTCATCGCGCATCGTCCGCCAAAATCCCTCGCCGATGATCGTGTCGCCGCGGCGCGTGGCGATGCTATAGGCAATGATGTCGCGATAGCTTATCCGCTGGCTTGGATCGTTGCGATTGAACACAACCTTATCTTTAATCGCCAGGTTTCTGACATCGATGTTGAAGCGCAGCGCCGCGATATCCAGCATCTTCTGTCGTGCATTGCCGGCCGCCTGTCGCGCCGCATTGCCGGTGACATAGGTCATGCCGCTGATCCACGCCCCAATGTCCTGCGGCGTTGCATCGGTATCGGAGGAGATAATTTTCACATCGTCGATACCGACGCCGAGTTCTTCGGCGACGATCTGACTGATGATGGTTTCCGATCCCTGCCCAACGTCGATTCCGCCGGTAAGCACCGTAGGCGTGCCGTCATCATTCATTTTTACGATCACGCCTGAACCATTCGGGTAGATAAGCGATCCGCCAAAATATCCGCTGACCCCCATACCGATCCCGCGGCGGATGGTGCCGTCAGTCTTGCGTCCTTTTCCGTATTTCTTGAGGAAATCCGACTTTTCCGCCGCCATTTTGATGCAATCGATCAATCCAGCTTCATGCACATTGTCGCCGTTCGGCAGCTGCTCCCATGGCTCTCGCGCATTGCGCAAGCGGATGGACACTGGGTCGATACCAAGATCCTCAGCGATTTTGTCGAGTTGCGATTCGATGGCGAAGCGTATCTGCGGACAGCCGTGGCCGCGTTGCGGCGCTCGCACCGGGTAGTTGGTATAGACCGACAGCCCCTCGAATTTCAGATTGGGAATGCGGTATGGAATCATCGTGAACCCCCAAGCAAGGAAGATCACCACGACACCGCTGCCACGGTAGCCGCCGGAATTGTTGATCACGCGAATTTGCTGGGCGACGATGGTGCCGTCTTTTTTCACCCCCGTCTTGATCTCCATGGCCAGCGGCTGACCATGACGATAGGCTGAAAAAATCGCTTCACGATTTGCGACGATTCGCACCGGACGCCGCGTCATCATCGACAGGCGAGCGGCACAATATTCATGCGAATAGAGATCGATCTTGCCGCCAAAAGTACCGCCGACATAAACCTTATGAACGCGCACGGCGGAAAAAGGCAGATCGAGGGTTTTGGCGAGTTTGGCTCGCTTGACCGATGTGCCCATTGACGAGGTCCAGACATTCAGTCGGTCGTTCTCCCAATGCGCAATCGTTGCATGCGGTTCGAGATAGCCATGGGTCCGAAGCTGGCTCTCGAAACGGTCCTCGCGCACATAGTCCGATTGGGCGAAGCCCGTCTCGACATCGCCCCACCCGGCGGTGGTGCGGCCGCCGATATTTGAATAGGGCAATTCGTCTTTGACCTTCGGATGCGATGGATGGATCTGCGGTGCGTCGGACTTCATTGCCTCGATTGGATCAAATACCGCCGGCAGGATCTCGTATTCGATTTCGATCAATTCCAGGGCCTGTTGAGCAATCAAATGGTCGATCGCAGCAACAGCGGCAATTTCCTCGCCGACATAAACCACGCGTCCACGCGCAAGTACTTCCTGGTCTGGCGGGTACCGCGGTGTTTCCACGAACCCATGCTTGATGCCCTTGGTATCGTCGACCGTGATCACCGCCTTGACGCCGGGCAAAGCCAAGGCCTTTGACAAGTCGAGTCGAACGATACGCGCATGCGCGTGCGGACTGCGCAGGATGCGGCCGATCAAGGTGCCTGGCAGCTTGATGTCCTGGCTGTAAACGGCACGACCGGTGACCTTGTCCGGCCCGTCCTTACGGCGAGGGCTCTTGCCGATGTAATTCAGCTCGCTCATGGCTTACTTCACCTAAATTCGCCAAATCTCATCGCATGAAAATGGGATCGACGCCCTCGCCGGATGCCTGGCGAATGGCGTCAACGATCCCGTTGTAGCCCGTGCAGCGGCACAGATTGCCTTCTAGCGCCTTCTTGATTTCCGCGAGCGAAGGCTTTGGATTTTTTTCCAGAAGCGCCGTAGCCGACATCAGCATGCCGGAGGTGCAGAAGCCGCATTGCATGGCGCCCTGATCCAGGAACGCCTCCTGGATTGCGCTGAGCGTCTCGCCGCTCGCCAATCCTTCAACGGTTCGAATTTTCTTGCCATCGCATTCGACGGCAAGCGTAATGCATGCCAAGATTGGCCGTCCGTCCAGCAGCACGGTGCAAGCACCGCACACTCCCTGCTCGCAACCCTCCTTGGTTCCAGTCAATCCAATTTTTTCGCGCAGCACTTCGACCAACATGTGCCGCGGTTTTACCGTGACCTCGTGATGCTCGCCATTGACCTCGATCGCCACAACTCGCGACATGGATTTCGAGTTGTGATTACGGTCTGCCATTGGTGTGCACCTTGCCTCTATGCCGTGGGGATTTCACCGCGCGCGCGCTCGACGGCACGGCTTAGAACCCGTCGCAAGTGAACGCGCAGACTATCGACGATGAAACTCTTGGTGAAGTCATGATGTGGCAGAGGCGACACCTCCACCACCGCGGTTGCAACCGCAGCGGCGATTGCGGCAGCGTCAGGAACTTTTCCCACTAACCCGCGTTCCGCCGCCAATGCCCTAACCGGCCGCTCGCGCACGGCCCCGATAGCGATGCGAGCCTCGGCGCAATGCACATTGTCGGGAGCTAGTCGGATCGTCGCTGCAGCCACTGCTATTGCGAATTCAAGCCCGCCGCGGCGCGTCGATTTATGATAGCCCCAACCGAAATAGGACGGCGGCGGCGGCACTACGATGGCTTGGATGATCTCGCCGCCCTTGAGATTCAACGGGCGAAGCCCGCCGCCCGTGAACAAATCTTCGACCGAGATTCGGCGCGCACCGGATTGATCGACGCACTCAAGACTTGCGCCAAGCGCAATCAGCGCCGGCGCGACGTCCGACATGTAAACCGACCAGCAAATGTTAGGTTTGTTTTGAGGAAATGGATAGCAGCATGCACCGCCGCGTTTGTAGCAGGGCGCGACGAATTGAAAATCGTGCTTCTGGTTGAGCTGAAGGCAACGGGTGTCTTGGCATAAGTTTCCGCCGAGCGTTCCCATTTCCCGGATTTGATTGCTGCCCACCACACGCGCGGCCTCAGCCAGCATGGGCAATCGCTGCCGAACGAACTCAGAATCGGTGAGGGTCGCAAGACGCGTCAGCGCATCGATACGAAAGGCGCCGTCGGCGTCTACCCGAGGCGCTTCCGGCGTAATGGCGCTCAAACCAACAATCGTTGTCGGCTGAGCGATAGCGACGCGCATATTCGGCAAGAGGTCCGTGCCACCTGCCATGATTCGTGCGCCCGGTCCAAGCTCGGCAAGAAGTCCGGCCGCCTCCGCCAACGTTTGCGGCCGCTCGTATTCGAAGTCATAGAGGATCATGGAGAAACATTCTCCGATGGTATCCGGGCCGGAAAAGCGGCTCACGCCTAGCGTGCTTTAAAGCCGCCCGATCGCGAATTCTGCCAAATAAAAATACGCGATTATAGTTTGCAAGTCAAACTATATATCCGACGATCAACCTGCCAATACGCCCCGTCGCCGATTAAACCTTCAGCGAGAAAACACCTGAGAAATCCGCTGCAGCATATCGAGCATCTGTTCACGCTCGCCGCGGCGCAGCACGGAATCCATGGAGCGTTCCTGCGTCTCGACATGGGCGCGCACGCGTTGGAGCAATCGATGACCCGGCTCGAGCAACCACAATGTGTAATAGCGCTCGTCTATGCGGCTGCGGGTACGTTTGACCAAACCGCGTTTGGTCAAACGGCTCACCGCCAGCGATAGCGTCGACTTATCAAGCTTGTACACCTGAGCGAGATCGATTTGGCTAATCCCCGGATTGGCGTCCACCAGACTGAGCAGGCCGTATTCGCCCGGCGTAACACTGAGGGCTGCCGTCGAAGCTGCCAAATCGCGAAATATTGCGGTCTGCGCCTGACGGATCTGATAGCCAAGATACGAAGACAGCGGTCCGAAGTTAATGGGACGATCGTCCGGCGCGGCTTCCCTCGTCGCCTTCATATTCTTCGTCCCGCCCTTGGCCTTCTTCTTCGTGCTGCTCTTGTTTAATGTCATTCACGTCACTTCGATGCATCCCGGATGATCGGTTTCGATGATCGATCCAATGGCGGCGGCGGCCGGCACCCGGCGGGCGTTGAGATCAGCAACCAGCGGAGCCAATCCTGATTCGTTCACCGCTATCAATAGCCCGCCTGACGTTTGGGCATCGGCCAATAATAGTTGCTGGGATTCATCGATGCCAGCCGCAAATATTGCGTTGGGAGCGGCATATTGAAGATTACGCCGCGTCCCGGCAGGACATAGCCCTTCGGCGAGGCACGTGCGCACATCTGCAAATACCGGAATTTGATTGAATGAAATCCGAGCACCAAGGGGCCGGCCAATCACATCGCTCGATGCACGCAGCATGTTGCCGAGATGGCCTAGCAGGCCAAATCCGGTGATATCGGTGGCGGCGCGAACCTGTGCTACGATCATCGCTTCAGCTGCTGCACGGTTGAGGGTCGCCATCGAGAGAATCGCTTCGGCGAGGCGTTCCACCGGCAAGCGTCCACGTTTGACCGCCGTGGTGAGGACGCCGGTTCCGAGCGGCTTGGTCAGCACCAAGGCGTCGCCCGGGCGGAGCCCGGCATTACTGACAATCTTTTTCGGATGCACGAGGCCGGTTAGAAAAAGACCAAATTTAGGTTCCTCGTCGACGATTGAATGACCGCCGGAAATGGAGATTCCAGCTTCGGCGCAGATAGCTGCAGCCCCTTCGAAAACGCGTTCCAGCGGACCCAGGCCGACGCGCTCCACGGGCCAAGCGACAAAACTGAGCGCATTAAGCGGGCGCGCGCCCATTGCATAAATGTCACTCAGTGCATTGGCAGCAGCGATCCGGCCGTAGTCGTAGGGATCGTCGACGATCGGCGGGAATACATCTACCGTCTCAACAAGCGCGAGATGGTCAGTCAGGCGTATAACGGCAGCATCGTCGCCTGTCGTATGGCCAACAAGAACACGCGCATCATCGACAATTGGCAGCCGCGCCAATGCGGCGCGAAGATCCGCTTGGCTTACCTTTGCAGCGCAACCGGCGGAGCGCGCGAGCTGAGTAAGAGGGAAATTGATCTGATTCATTTATCCTCCAGCACTCGGCATGGCGTGCGTCGCTCACGCACAAGTTGTGCAAGCACGCTCACTGCGATTTCGGGCGGTGTGTTGTCACCAAATTTCTCACCGATCGGACAGCGAATGCGGTCGATGAACTCATCGGGCACCCCGGCTTCCCGCAGTTCGCGCCGCAAGATTGCAGCCTTCGAGTCGCTGCCGAGGGCTCCGATGAATCCAGTCTCGATCTTCTTTCGCCAGAGCGCGCGTAGCACGGGGATATCGGTCGCGTGACCCATGGTCATAACGATGACGAACGCACCGCGTATAATGGCGTCAGCGCCGTCAGCAAATTCATTGACGAGACGACGCTCCAGCCTGCTGCTCTCCGGCAATCGATCAAGCCATTCCAGCCGTGTGTCAAAACAAGTGATCTTGCATTCCAATTCGCTTAGTAATCGGCATAGCTTCTGAGCAACGTGACCGGCGCCGAAGATAGCGATATTCCACTCGAAGTCCGGCCGAAAGACCTCGTAAAGGAGGGTCATTTCTCCCGCGCAAGTCATGCCCACATCCCTATGGAGATTGACCCGCTCAAGCAGCATTTTCTTGTCAGACTCCTCGACGAGGAGTTCGCGGACCTTCTCGCAACCTCGCGTCTCGACCTTACCACCCCCGATCGTGCCACAGACCAAGCCATCACGACGAATGATCGCCTTGGCGCCGATCTCCTGCGGAATGCTGCCGCGCGCATCGGCTACCGTTACAATACAGAACGGCACTCGCTCTTGGTGCAGCCGGACTGCTTCCCTCAAAAGGACGATATGATTCATTACCAGTTGCACCATTTGCGAGGTCGCGGAATTGGCGCTTTAGATGCCAATCTAACCTACTATGGGAAACACATCAATAAATTAGTTTGACGATCAAACTATATGGATATAACATTTTATCGTCGTATTGCTTAGCCAGATTAGGCACCTCGCGCGTTATAAACGGTCGAAAATTGAGTCTGCCGGACGAGGTTTCGGAGCGTAGATATGGCCGTATCTGCGGGTACTATGGTCTACCGGAAGGCACCGATTTCGCCGATCGTCCTGATCAGGGGAGCCGGTGAAATGGCGAGTGCAGTCGCCTGGCGGCTTCATAAGGCAAATATCAGGCGTATTTGCATGACGGAGCTCGATGCACCCCTGTGCGTGCGCCGGACGGTTTCATTCTGCACTGCATTGGAAACTGGCAACGCACAAGTCGAAGGCGTGGAAGCATGCACGGCGCGCAATCTTGTCGAGGTTGAACTGGCATGGCATCAGGGAAAGATTGCCGTGGTCCCACAGAGCCGATGGAACGAAATTACCAATCTTGCTCCCGATGTGGTGATCGATGCCATCCTCGCCAAGCGCAACATTGCGACGCTTATCAGCGACGCCCCGCTGGTCATCGCTCTCGGCCCAGGATTCGTGGCTGGTAGCGATTGCCATCTCGTCATCGAAACGAACCGCGGGCACTACCTTGGCCGGATCATCCACCAGGGGTCCACCGAACCCAACACCGGCATTCCCGGCGATATTGCCGGCCACACACAAGCCCGCGTGCTCCGCTCCGCAGCATGCGGTCTATTCGAAACCACCCGACAAATCGGCGACCGCATCGCCCAAAGCGAATGCGTCGGACATGTTGCGGGCGTTCCGGTGACGGCAGCCGTCGGCGGCATCCTACGGGGATTACTTCGCTCGGGGGCGAACGTGTCAAATGGTCTCAAACTAGGTGATATAGATCCAAGGGCAAGTCGCGACTATTGCTACACCATCTCCGATAAAGCGCGCACGATTGCCGGTTCTGTCTTGGAATGCGTAATGCAAATTTATAATAAACCGGTCGATATCGAACCAGTGGACCTGAATGACAGACTTGCGTGGTCATTGTACACTGGCTTTGACGTCTTACCGAAACGATGGATAGTCGAAAGGACCTTCGCTTGGATCAGTCGCAATCGCCAGCTGGCTCGCGCCTTCGAACGTTACGCCGCGACCGCCGCCGCATCCATTCGCCTTGCCATGATCCGCATCATGCTCCGGCGTTGATACAGCAACCCTCTCGCTATGAATCGGAACTTCTTGGATGCGTTCTAAGCCTTCCTGGCCGAAGCCTCGCCGGAGACCAGCTGTTCCCACATCAGCCCCTTGAAACGCTCGACCGTGATCGGGTCAATTTTCAGGGGGAGGGGGACCATCTTCTTGGCGTGCGCCAACGTCTCGGCGGCCCCGATCGGAAGCATCTACCAGTCCGGCGATGTCGGTCTTTGAGGGTCGGCTCGGCACCATCCCGCATCTCCGCCTCTCGTACGCGACGGGATCCCGCGCTCGTGGAACCTAGTGTTTTTGAGGAAGACCGAACACAAGTCGTATGCACGTATCGGCGAAGTCATCAGCGCCATGGCGGGTCGGATCGAACCATTTGTAGGTCCAGCTTGTCATGCCGATTATGGCTTGTGCCGCGTATTGTGGGCTCACATTCGGGATAACTCCCGACCGACAGGCATATGAAATTGTGTCGCGAAATACCGAAAAATACATTCTCTCTAGGTCGCGAATATGGTCCGGCGTTTTTACCTGCCCGTCCCCTTTTGCCGACATTTCATCGAAGAAAACGGCGAAATGGTCGAGATCAGACGTCACCATCTCGATTTGGAACTTGATCAGTACCGTCAGCCGCTCGACCGGATCGGAGATCTTCGCGAGCTCGCCAATTTTTTCGTTCCCCTCTCTCAGAGCCCGTTCGAAGACGGCAAGCAAAAGTTCGTGCTTTGACTTCGTATAATAGTACAGGGAAGCCTTGCGGACATTGGCTATGGCAGCAACATCGTCCAGGGATGCGCGCGAATATCCTTTCTCCCTGAATGCTTTCGCCGCAGAATCGATAATCAGGGAAAGTTTTTCCTTGTATTCGTCACTATGACCTTCGAGGCGAGGACGGCCACGCTTGACCGTTTTTGTCTCATTTCTTGCCTGGTTCATGATCAATCTTTTTATAGATTAAATCCAGGTCGGGGCTAAGACCGTCATCGCCCAAAAAACCCTTGGCCAAGTGACAATAGTATATCGCATACCGGAGAGACAACGAAACCGCAGAACTGGACGTTTCATCCAACAAATTCTGAATCTCGGTTTGCACTTTGTCTATTTTAGATATCTCTAGTTCTGATGGCATGGTTCACATCTTCTGATCTTTTGTCACGAGTAATTGTGGTGCCGGACGGGCTTTCATCCCATCGACATCGACGCAGACGCGACGTGTAAAGCCCAGCAACTTTCGACGGCAGGAAAGCCGCAGCGGTCGTTGGTGGCCATGCGCCGCAGATTGCCGCACGCGGTCATCAACTCGGTGAAGGCACGCTCCATCCAGCTGTAATAAATGGCGAAGAAGAATTGCGCCGCGTCGATGTCGGCATATGTCAGCCGAAATTGCAGCCTGCCCTGCATGGCGGTTCTCATGTCTCGGCCTTCCCGGCTCGACCGTCGACGCTGGCCAGGTATTCCCGATAGTCACTCCCCACGGAAGTGACCACCTGAGCCAGGATGTCACGTTCGAGTCTTTGCTTCAATTCGGTCCGGAACGCGGTGAACATCGCGCCCTTGACCATCCGGTTGACGGTGGGCGAGTTCGCCGCAATCTTGTCAGCCAGAGCCCACACGCGCTCCTCGAGCTCATCACGCGGCACGGACCGCGCCAGCCTCAATGCGTCGGCGTCCTTCCCGGTCAGGATTTCTCCAGAATAAAGGAGTTCTGCCGCCTTCGACAGTCCAACGGCGCGCTCGAGGCTATAGGTCAGGCCGAGGCCCGGTGTAAAACCCATCGAGGAAAACGCCGTCATCAGCTTGGCTTCGTCGGCGATGATGCGAATGTCGCACAGCATCGCAATGGCTAGCCCGCCGCCGACAGCCGGTCCATTTATGGCGGCGATCGTTGGCATCGGCAGGTCCAAAATACGCAGGAACGGC
>Ga0307436_1001363_pt1 | contig 10854 bp, 15 predicted proteins | sample SalMarWE160440MG_FD_202513 | JGI IMG/M metagenome (GOLD analysis project Ga0307436, IMG submission 202513) | Salt marsh sediment microbial communities from the Plum Island Ecosystem LTER, Massachusetts, United States - WE1604-40 | ecosystem: Environmental > Aquatic > Marine > Intertidal zone >...
TGGCGTGCTCAGATGTCAACCGATCTGAGTGGCGTCAAGCTCTAGCCGCATAGGCTCGGCGCAGCCAGACAGCCATATTCCCCAAAACCCGTCCGTCAAAGTTCGCTCCTCCCATGCGCAAATGGCGGGAGGGCCTTCTAGACAGGCGCAAAGGGGTTAGAGATCGTCAGCTGCTCGATCCTCCGCCCAGAGCTGAGATCCTCTGTATAGAGAGTGGAGCATCCTGCTTTCAGGGCGGCAGCGACAATCATGCTGTCGTAGATCGAAAAGCGGTAACGTTCGGCCACATCCAATCCGAGCTCATGGGTTTCGACATCTAACGGTTTGACGGCGCACACGCCGCGAAGGATTGAGAGAATCTCTCTAACTTCGCGGAAGTTGACGGCCTTCTTGCCGAGGGCCACCGAGGCGAACTCATTGAGCACTTGAACGCTGATCACCCCGCCCGCCTCGAGCAATATCTGGGCGCGCTCCGCTTTGACGCCATCGTCGGACAAGAGGTAAAGCAAGACATTCGTGTCGAAGAACGGATCAGCGGCGGGCATGCGCCTCGTCCCGATCGAATTTGAAGCTCGCGGGCAAGCGGTCTCGGTACTTGCGCAATCGTGCCAGAGCTTGCTTGCGCCTTTGGTCTCGCGCGACGCGGAACGTCCGCGCGCCGGCAACCGTGATCTCGATCTGGTCGCCTTCCTTTAGCTTCAGGGCTTCGACCACAGCCTGAGGCAAGCGCACTGCTAGACTGTTGCCCCATTTTGCCACGCGCATGTCTGGCCTCCTCCTTAGATATACAAGCGTATCGTATATCAAATGTGAGCGAGTAGCCAAGAGGCCCGGGAACGGCGAGAGGGCGCTTGGGATGCTGGGCGTTGAGTTTATGCAAGGCCCGAGACCTGGCGGCAGCGCGGCGCTGGGGACAAGTTACCGAGTGAATTGGCAGTAGCGGTCATGATCGCGGCAACAGCGCTCGAACACGAATTGACCATGGCAACGCGCAATATCAGCGATTTCGAGCCCGACCGGTGTTGCCGTCATCGACCCATTCGGCCCGAGACAGGCTCGCAACAAATGAGGTGGTCGGAAAAAGGAGTGCACTCTGGATGCCCGGCCTCCTCCGGGCTTCTGCGGCACGCTGCCTCATCCCCTAAACCACGCGCGGCCTACGGCGTTGGGAGGCAAAGCGAGGTGCGAAATGACCAAAGCAGAGCGTAATGAGTTGTTGAGCGCGGCGGTCGTGAAGCTGGACGAAGCAGCCAAGCTGCTGCGGCAGGGCAGAGAAGAACTGCTCTCGCAGCAGGTCAACGACTTAGCTGACTTAATATATGTGCTCACCGCCAAACACGAGGAAGCCGCCTAATCGCGGCCCTGTTCCTTGACCTGGGACCAGCTGCTCAGTAACGCGGCATAACAATAACGCCCGGCCGCTCGCGATGCGCTTAGCTAGGCCGTGTACGCATAAAGAGGCATCAGTTGGACCATCGTGGGGATGTCTGCTTTGCCCCCGACAGCAGGCGTGCGGCGAGGCCGCTCAAAGAGTCCGCTCAGTGCCAACAGCCGACATGGCCACCCTCTTCATGATCGAGGGACGTACCCCATTTCATTTCGGAAGAGCCGCAGCGGACGCGCTGCGCAATCGTCGCCGGCAAGAAATGCCATTACAAGGTTGGCGTGCTTAATCGGGGGCGGTGACGGTGATGTACACATGGCGCCGCGGAATGGCGGCCTCGGAAGAAAAAACGGCCAAACTGCAAGTGCCGCTGGACGAGCTGTTTGAGATGCTCGAACGATCGCCGCCGCATCGTTCATCCGGAATAGCGGTCTTTCTGAGCAGTGAGTCCTCATAGGCCGGCGTATCATGGTCAAGTCAAACCCCGGCCAAGGGGCTTAAGCTTGCGAAGTGCTGGTCTTGGGCCTTGTCGTGCGGGTCTGGTCCGCTGGCAGGGTTAGCCTGAATCCCCGGCAGCACAGTCTTAGGGATTTCCACAGCACAGCCCGCGACCAAAGAGATCGCCGCACATGCAGCAGCGACAACAAGGAGTCTAGTCGAGTGGGCCGCACACTCTATGACGCGCCGCACCTCCTGATAGAGGCAACCTAGAGCCGCTGTCTTGTCAGGTTCAGACGAGCGAGATGTTTTGGCCCTCATTGCGGGTCATTGGCAGAAATACCAACCCCCGTCCGCCGCTTGGAAGTATCCAGATCTAGGATCAAAATAGGGGCCGTGAATCTGGCGGCAATATCGATACCAAGCTGGCGACCACGGTGGCGGGCCGTAGCCAGCCGGCGCGTAGTAGGCCGGCCGGGGGGCGGCGGTGGATTAACGTAGACGGTATGCGGCGTCAGCGCACTGCCTACAATGGCCCCGATACGAAGACCAAGCAGGCCAGCACCAACTGTGTTGCCGTGACCGGCATATGCGGACGTTGGCAGCGACACTTCAACAAGAGAGGCACAAGCGACCGTCGTTAGCGCGGCCTACGACGCCTACCGGACATGGCTGACTATGTAGCGCATCCAGCGAGCGGTTATCTGCTTTGGGTCAAAAGCGGACGCGAAGCTGGCCCGTCCGAATGTCCGCGAAGTGCCACGAACAGACATGACGCACATCTCCTGACCTCTAATCGTCAGGTTTTGGCACTTCGCTTAAGGCTTGGTATGCCATGACCTCGAAGGTGATTGGGATGGCACCTGGCTTCACCCCTCGCTTTAAAGAACCGCTTGCTACACTAAGTATCTCGCCCGGCCGCGCCAAGGGAGCGAATCTTAAGTACTAGGGAGTGCTGGAGCCTGGACTAGAGCGGAAGTGAGTTGCGATGCACCGAGCAGTCAATAGTTCGGGGGCCGAAAAAGGAAGAGACGCGACGAGCCAGTGGACTGAGTTAGAAGTCGAGATTGGCGCCGCAATCGAATCTGGTCAGATCCGTCCCTACTACCAGCCGCTAGTGGACTTGCGCACGGGGATAGTAGTCGGATGTGAGGTGCTCGCGCGGTGGAAACACCCGACGCGAGGATTGTTGCCACCGTCCGAGTTCATCCCGGTTGCCAGGGCTACGGGCGACATAAGCAAGCTGACATACGCGCTGCTTCGCCAAGCGGCTGCAAACGCTCGGTCTTGGCCTGACGCTCCCTCCATATCCCTCAATTTTTCAGCCGGCATGGTGGATAAGCATCTCCCAGCAGAGATCATGCAGGTGCTGGCAGAAACCGGCTTACCTAGCCGTCGCCTGGTGTTGGAGATAACGGAAAAAACGCTCATCGAGCGCCCGCATGAGGCGAGGGTCGCGCTGCAGTCGCTGCGCGATCTTGGCATACGCGTGCAGCTCGATGATTTTGGAATCGGATATTCGGGCCTATCGTATCTACGCCAGTTCGACCTCGACGGCGTCAAGATTGATCGCTCCTTCTTACGCGAGATATTGACCGACGCCCACACGCGAGACCTCGTCGAGGCTATGGTTAGATTCTGCCATAGTCTCGGATTGTCAGTTACGGCTGAAGGCATCGAGGACACGGCGACTCTAGATCAAATGATAAAACTCGGCTGTGACGTTGGGCAGGGTTACCTCTTCTCAAAAGCCAAGCCGAACCGGGGTTTCTTACGCTATCTCCGTCGGTTCGTTGGAAGTAATACGTTGAACCGCGCAAGCCGTGGTCTGGCGCAATCGGGCAACGAGAGCGATCCCCGCGCCGGGACGACCGGCCTTGAGGCTCTTGACCTGCTGCCTGCCCAGATCGTCGTGCTTGATCCGCGGGGTGACATCCTTTTCACCAATCGAGCGTGGGAGGAGACGGCTGAAGGGCGATTGGCCAAGAGCAGATGGAACTATCTAGAAGAGTGTCAAGCTGCAGCTGATCGTGGATGTCCTGATGGTCGGACTGTAGGCGACGGCATAGCCAGTATTCTTAACCGCGAGCTTCGGCAGTTCGTTGCGACCTATTCCTGCCCGTTCGATCGTCAGCATCACTGGTTTCAAATTTCGGTTCGCCAGCCGCGTGAGGCGGACGAGGGAGTTGGTGCCATTGTCATGCACACCGACGTTACAGCGTTGCAGCATGATCATCTCACCGGCCTTGCGAACCGCGCCCTGTTCGAATCCCAAGCGCAATACGCGTTGGACATGGCCCGCCAGAACGCATCTGCTGTCGGGTTGGTCCTCATTGATCTTGACGGGTTTAAGCCCGTCAATGACCAGTTCGGCCATAGAGCCGGAGACGAAGTGCTAGTTGCAATAGCGCAGCGGCTGACCTTTGCCGCCAAAGATCATGAGTTGGTTGCGCGTCTAGGGGGAGACGAGTTTGGGGTCGTCACTTGGCTCGACTGCAACGAAATGGTCCTTGGCCGTTTGTCGCGGGATCTACAGCTCGCGTTCAAAGAGCCCTTCACTGTAAATGGCGCAACGATATACCTCGCAGCAAGCATTGGAACGGCTCTCTATCCCAGCGACGGCGAAACGCTCGTAGACCTGCTGCGGTCTGCCGACTCGCGAATGTATGGTTTGAAGCGAGCTCGCAAAAGCCGGCACGAAAAGTGGATCGCGTAAAGCAATCGAACGACAATTCAGTTCAAGTCCGACCGCTCGTCGTAAGCCCTCGGACTCGCTTACCCTCTCGGTGTCCTCAAGCATCGGTCCCATCTTAAACCCCGAGCCACCGGGCTAGGTCTTTCCGACTCCGGCAAACCACCCGCATGCACCACTGCCAGTGCTGAGGTCGTCCAAACCATCTACGTCTCTCGCTCCAAAAGATCGTCTCCTGCTCGCCGCCGTGGAAACGTGCTCCATGTTCACATTCCGGGCGGTCGCGCGGGCTTCCAAATTCGACTACGCATCGCTTGATCTGTCGGGCAGCGGGACGGTCGACCGCAACGAAGGCACCACACGCTTCACAGAAATCGTTCTCAGGCTGCACCTCACACTTCCAAATGGCGCAGATCCGGAGCGCGCACAACGGATGCTTGAGAAGGGCAAAAATGCCTGCCTTGTAACCGGCGTCGCTTTCGGTCCGGTAAAGCTCCGATCCTGTCGCACGCCGCTGTGCCAAAAAAATTCGGCGACTCTGGCGGCGGGGCGGCGTCTGGGACCGGATGATGGATGCGTTGGCTGCCGCTCATGCCTTATAGAGCCAAACGCCAACTCTTGTGGTAGGTTGTGGCCACAAGGGGAGAGGGAAAGGCTATGCACGGGGATTTGGGGGTTCCCGCCCTTATCCTGCTCGCGCTGCTCTTGGTCGCAACGAGTTGGCTGCGCCTAGCGTGGCGGGGTTGGCGGGGCAAGCGAGAGCCAAACTAAGGCACTTGGGGGGTGATCGCCGTGTGTTGTCGCGGAAGGTCACCTGAAGGCGGCTGCCGTCACCGGTCCGGAGTTCGTCGTTTAGATGAAGCACCGTGCCGACACGAGCAGTCTGAGTTGTTCCCGCTGATACGACCGTCGCCTCGTTCTGGACGCGGGTCACCATGCCCACAGATGGCTCCGCGGCATGCAACACCGAGGGCACCGTGGCTAAGAGCGCAAGCAGGCATAGTGAGAAGATCGCCGTCCACCGTTCCGGCCGAGGCCTTTCGAAAATCAGCGAGCCCATTCTGGCGGCGCCTTGGGTCGCGCGGCTCCCTCTGCCCTGGTTCACGCAAGCCCCCATCTCACTGGCTTAGCGCCCGATAGTTAGGGGCACCAGTAGCTTAAACCAACTGAGTATCGTGCCGCTATCAATGGGTAGAGATTGCAACTCTCATTCTTATATGCCTTGGCTCTCGCGCAACAGCAGCTTTGCGCCCTCCATGGCTGGGGCATTTGGTCGACATTCGCCCATCTCGGGGAGGGTGAGCCACTTAATTTGGCAGCTTGGGCCTTCGACTGAGTTCGTGGGCGATCGTGACGATGACGAAGCCCACGGCGATCCTGTTAAATCGGCCAGCCAATCGAGAACATCCCCCATCGTGCGTCCTAGCCCTCAGTCCATCACGCTCGGCCTAACCTCCGGGACGACTGCCCGAAGCTCGGGGCCCGCCGCGGTGTTGTCATCTTGTCTCAAAATCACGAGGTCCCTTTAACCATCGCACAAGCGCAGTCGCTGTATATCTCAGTAGAGACACCGGCCGGTATATGTCATGCGCATAAAAATCGGCGTCACCGCAGCTTTGGCGCTTTCTGTCGTTGGAGGAGGCTGCTCCCGCCCTTGGCAAGTATCCACGGCCGATTTGGCACCGCTAAACTCTCAGCCCTCCGGGCAAACGCGATACTCGAATTCAAACAATCCGGCTTCACAGCACCCGGACGGGTCTGAACGGGCTTCGCCGTCAAACCCATTGAGCTCTATGTCGGAGCCGAAGCCGTCGCCTATTTGGCAAGGCGCGCGCAAGGTTAAGACAATCACCATTCCAGCCCCCAGCACCTACCAATAGTTAGAGGCTGCTCCTCGCCGCGAAGCCGTCACCGACTGCTCGGCGACCAAAAAAGGGGCCTATCATCGGGTTGAGCGGGCGACGCGGGGACAGGGGAGATCAACTCCTGAGGCTCTTTCTTTTCCTTGCCTATTGCCTCCACAAACGTCGTCGCCGCGGACCTTGCCCGGGTTTGTTGATGTCTCATTGCGCCGCAGGGAACCTCGCACCATATACGTAGTTTCCAACGTTACCGCGTAACGCCCATGACAACTCTCAAAGCTCACGTTGAATCACCCAAATGGGGACCTGCGCGCGAGCGGGCGCGCGTCTATTCCGAGGTAGACCTCCCCCACTCCTTCCACTATTGGCGCGGCGCTTCGGGCAAACCATATTTTCATCTGGTTTACAGCCTGATTGGCTGCCCTGCCGTACCTCGGGCAAATTACGTTCTCGTCCACCGCGACGACGATGGCAGGCGCGTTGCGCTTGCCTTTGGCCAGACCAAGGATGATGCCGTAAGTCTTAATCGCGCGCATCTCCGGCATGAGGGCGCCAAACGCGGTGTAAACGAGGTGCACATCCACCTGCTCGCCGATACGCCCGAGGCTCGGGATGTGGTCGAGGAAGACCTCAGGCTCGCTGCAATCGAAGCACGATAGTATGGCATCCCGTCGCCGCCGGCCGCAAAGAACGAGCTGCTCAATCGCCGAGAGTTAGTTGCCTGAATGGCCACCAGGGCCAGCATTCAGCGCGGGGTGACTTTCTCCGCCGCCTGTAGATCGACTTGCAGAGCCAACTCCTCGACGGGGCTTCTTCGGGTCCTTTTCGGGGGACCAGTGATGGGGAGGGAATGACCCATCACATACTACCGCTTATCACTCCCAAGATGCAGGTCGAGGGTCCGATTATCTCGGATTTGAGGGATCAGCCTGGCGAGGGGGGTTTCACATACAGGTAGGGGCGACCCGAAGGCCGCCCCCTCCTGACTGCCCATCTCTGGGCGTCAGCGCCGCGCCCGAAGGCGAGGCGGACACTTATCCCACTACCAATGACGGTTGCCGTCAATGTGGCTGAGCAAATTCTGGCGCTGCGTGTCCCTTGGGTCACACTGAAGACCACCGACACGCGCGGGACCAACCATTGGTCAGTTGCCTGAATGGGCTGGCTGGCTGCCGACATTCGCGTGGCTGACGGAGACGATCTGGAAGATCCAGACGGCCTTAGAGGGGGCGGGGGTGAAGTTCATCCTGGCGGACGAAACCAAGGGTCGGGGTGGTCCGGCCCAAGAAAAGGCGGCAATGAGGGGCCAGCCGCCTCCGGCACCTCTTTGTAAAAGAAACCATCTTGGGTGGGCTGATGACTTCGGATGGCGCCACAAAGGTCGGGGCTCAAGAAGAGGCAGAGGTGAGGGGGCCCGCCCGCCCAGCACGCCTTTACAAAAGGAAACAAAACAAACCCATTTGGGGGGCCAAAACGCGAGGGCGCCGGACTACGCCAAGGGTCCGGGGGGACGGATCAAGTAGTGGGCGCCGATTTTACACCTCGGACCATTAGCGGATAAGCTCCCAGGTAGTGGGGGTGGGGCCATGCGCGTACTGCTATCGGTCGTGGCGGTGTTTCTGTTGGCTGGGTGCACCACAGCAGTTGAACCCACGTCTCCCTATACCCTGTCGCCGACCGAAATAAAGGCGGTCGTGAGTGGCATCTCCTCCGCAGTAAAGGACATGGATTCGCCAGATTTTCGAAAATTCACCGCCGCCACAAGTGCGGACGGGCACATATATGTCTGCGGGTGGCTAAGCTATCAAAAGCGTGGCTACTACACCGGGGAGCAGCCTTTTTTCGGCACGATGTTCGCTGGCCGATTTGACCCTGAGCGCTTCGGAACGAACAGCTTCGAAATTTCCAAGGTGATGTCGGCATGTCATGCGCATGGTATCCAGATATAACCGAGCGATTGGAACCGGCCACGCGCCGACCGCCTCCAGAACCCCTTTACAAGAGGAACGCATTTGCGATGCGCCAAACGTGATGGCGGGCGGACGACAGCAGTAAGCAGAAGATGGCGACGCCTTGCCACTCGACCCGCGCACTGCGTGCGCAGGTTTTCCCCTCACCACTCAATTACAATTTTGCCGAAGTGGCGGCCGCTTTCCTGGAAGCGGAACGCATCGGCCAATTGTTCTAGCGGAAAGCTGCGATCGATCACCGGGCGTAGGCCAGTCTGTTCCAGCGCGGCCACGTAGTCTTGCTGCTGGCGGCGGCTCCCGACAATCAGGCCCTGCAGCCGCGCCTGTTTGGCCATTAGTGCCATGGTCGGCACCTCGCCCGCGCGGCCCGTCAGGATGCCGATCAATGCGATGTGACCTCCGACACGCACAGCCTTGATGGATTGTGTCAGCGTACCGGGCCCGCCGACTTCGATGACGTGATCGACACCATGACCACCGGTCAGCGCCAAGACTTCGCGGCCCCAGTCCGGAGTCCGTCGGTAGTTGATGGCGTGGTCGGCACCGAGCGCCCGAAGACGCTCTAGCTTCTCCTCGGAGGATGACGTGGCGATTACCGAGGCGCCCATAGCCTTGGCGATCTGTAACGCGGCGATGGAAACGCCACCGGTGCCCAACACCAAAACTCGGGCGCCTGCCCTGAGCTGGCCGTCGGCGATGAGGGCGCGCCAGGCGGTCAGCCCAGCGGTGGTGATGGTTGACGCCTCCGCATGACTCCAGCCGCGCGGGGCAAGGGTGAAGTCCGTGGCGGCACGCACCGCATACTCTGTGGCGTAACCGTCGATGCCATCGCCCGGAGTGCCGAGAAAATTGCCCACCGCGTCAAACGGTAGGCCGTCTTGCCATTGCGGGAAGAAGACGGAGACCACATTGTCGCCGGCCTTAAACTCAGTGACGCCGTCGCCGACGGCTTCAACCGTGCCGGCGGCGTCGGCCATCAGCACACGGCCATCGGCTGTGGGGATGGCGCCCTTGGCAACCAGCAGGTCATGGAAGTTCAGCGAGGTCGCATGCAGCGCGACGCGGATTTGCCCCGGCCCCGGCTGGCCGGGATCGGGGACATCACGAAACTCGAGCTGGTCGAGCCCACCTGGGGCGCGCACGACGACGGCCCTAAGCTTTGCCATGGTTCGTCTAATTTCGCGGCAGGCTACGGAGCCGTCAAGTGACCAGCGCGCGAGCGCCGCGGGCATTTGAGGTTTTTTTCGCCTGCGTTTTCGGGGTAGTTTTGGCGCGGTCGAGGGAGCCGGAATGGGGTTCCATGCTGCTTGAACACCAGTCCAAGGCCGCGATCGCAGCGTTGTTGCTGGCGACGAGTGGGGCTCCCTTCTTCGCTCACATCCCTTCCATCGCAGTTTTCAGCCCCTTGCGCAGATCGTCGGCGTTCATGACGGGCACGAGTTCGAGCTTGGCACCAAGCCCGATGAATAGGGGCTCGGCAATGGGTGGTATCTCGGCCGAATCCTTCATGTCGAAAAAGATCATTGCGCCGCGCCCACCGTCCTCCGGCAAAAAATAGGCAGCCTCCGCTTTCAGTTTGCTGATCGTGTCCTCCAGAAGCTTGCCGAGCGAGCCATCCTTGATCGCACGATTACCTGACTCAGTTGGCATTTTGATCCTAAGCATCATCCGCATGGCTCCAGCTCCCTTCGCTCCTTGCCTGAACCCTCGAGGCCGCTGGTCCACATTCGAGGCCGCATGCGTTTCTTTCTGAACCGCGCAACCAATTTCAGAACCTGCAACAAACCGTAGCTCAGCGCCCTGATGGTCAGCTTGCGCTGATCTCTGACCTGGAGCTATCCGGTCAATTGTCGCGTCTCGCGGCAACCGGGCCATGCCGCGCCTAACCTAAGGATGAGTAGCACAGGCAAGGCGCATGGCCGGAACTGGCAGATTAGGTTGACTAGTCTGGGTTGCTCGCGGCGGGTGGCCGCGATTCCGTTTACCGTGTGATTTGCAAGGAGGGCGGGGCGCGCGCATGATCCAGGACCGTGAGCACCATAAAGGGGAGGCAACCCGACGGCCCCAAAGAGCGTTATTCGGCAAACCTGTTTTGAAGGAGCTAGTCCAATGAGTACCAAGCTATCCGTAGCGGCGGCCCTTGCGGGTGCTCTCCTCGCTACATCTCTCGTATCGGCGTCGGCACAGGCAACGTCTGTACCGGTTCTGAAAGGTGGTGCGAATCCAAGCATCGTAACGCTTGTCGGTCGTGGTGGCGGCGGTGGTGGCCATGGCGGCGGTGGTGGCCATGGCGGCGGCGGTGGCCATGGCGGCGGTGGTGGCCATGGCGGCGGTGGCCATGGCGGCGGTGGCCATGGCGGCGGCGGATGGGGTGGCGGCCACGGTGGTGGTGGACACGCCTCACGTGGTGGCGGCGGTGGTGGTCGCCATGCTTATGGTGGTGGCGGCGGCAAACACTACTATGGTGGCGGCGGCAAACGCTATTATGGCGGCGGCAAACGCTACTAT
>Ga0307436_1001364_pt1 | contig 10849 bp, 9 predicted proteins | sample SalMarWE160440MG_FD_202513 | JGI IMG/M metagenome (GOLD analysis project Ga0307436, IMG submission 202513) | Salt marsh sediment microbial communities from the Plum Island Ecosystem LTER, Massachusetts, United States - WE1604-40 | ecosystem: Environmental > Aquatic > Marine > Intertidal zone >...
CGCTTCGTCCATCATGGGCGCCATCAACTTCATCACCACGATCTTCAACATGCGCGCACCGGGCATGACGATGCACAAGATGCCGCTGTTCGTGTGGTCGATTCTGGTGACCGTGTTCCTGCTGCTGTTGTCGCTACCGGTGTTTGCGGGCGCCATCACCATGCTGCTCACCGATCGCAACTTCCACACCAGCTTCTTCAAGCCCGATGGCGGTGGCGATCCGATCCTGTTCCAGCACCTGTTCTGGTTCTTCGCCCATCCCGAGGTTTACATCCTCATCCTGCCGGGCTTCGGCATGATCAGCCAGATCGTCTCCACCTTCTCCAAGAAGCCGATCTTCGGCTATCTCGGTATGGCCTATGCCATGGTGTCGATCGGCGTGGTCGGCTTCGTCGTGTGGGCGCACCACATGTACACGGTCGGCCTCGACGTCAACACCCAGGCCTACTTCACCGCCGCCACCATGGTGATCGCGGTGCCCACGGGGGTTAAGATCTTCTCCTGGATCGCCACCATGTGGGGCGGCTCGATCGAGTTCCGCGCCCCCATGCTGTGGGCACTGGGCTTCATCTTCCTGTTCACCGTCGGCGGCGTCACCGGCGTGGTGCTGGCCAATGCCGGCATGGACCACCCCTTGCACGATACCTATTACGTGGTGGCCCACTTCCACTACGTGCTGTCGCTCGGTGCGGTGTTCTCGATCTTCGGCGGCTGGTACTTCTGGAGCCCCAAGATCTTCGGCTACATGTACAACTCGTTCCTTGCCCGGGCGCACTTCTGGACCCAGTTCATCGGCGTCAATCTGATCTTCTTCCCGCAGCACTTTCTGGGGCTAGCGGGCATGCCGCGCCGCTATATCGATTATCCGGACGTGTATGCCGGCTGGAACTACGTGTCCTCCATCGGCGCCTATATCTCCTCGGCCTCGATCCTCATCTTCGTCTACTGCGTCATCGACCAGTTCATGAAGAAGCGTGAGGCCGGCGCCAATCCATGGGGTGAAGGCGCAACGACGCTGGAATGGACGCTGCCCTCGCCGCCGCCGTTCCATCAGTACGAGACCCTTCCGGTCATCAAGTAATTTGGGGCTGACGGGCTGGTCCGTCCGTTTGCGGGCGGGCCGGCACGAAGCAGTGAGACCGAAATGCGGAACTTGACGACAGGAACAGCGAAGCCCTTGGCCAGTGCCGTAGTGCACTCCGGCTCGGTGGGCGACTATCTGGCGCTGCTCAAGCCGCGCGTCATGTCGCTGGTGGTGTTCACCGCCCTGGTCGGGGTTCTCGCCGCGCCCGGCCACATTCATCCCTGGCTCGGCGCCATCACGGTTCTGGCGATCGCCGCGGGCGCCGGCGCTTCGGGTGCGCTCAACATGTGGTACGACGCCGACATCGATGCGCGCATGCGGCGCACCGAATGCCGCCCGGTGCCGCGCGGCGTGATCTCGGCGGGAGATGCCCTCGGCTTCGGCCTGGTAATGGCCTCGGGCTCGGTTTTCGTGCTCGGGGTGCTGATCAACTGGTCGGCGGCGGCGCTGCTCGCTTTCACCATTTTCTTCTATGTCGTCATCTACACCATGTGGCTGAAGCGCCGCACGCCGCAGAACATCGTGATCGGCGGTGCGGCCGGCGCCTTTCCGCCGATGATCGGCTGCGCGGCGGTGACCGGCGGCATCGATGCCGGCAGCATCGCGCTGTTCCTCATCATCTTCCTGTGGACGCCTGCCCATTTCTGGGCGCTGGCGCTATTGCGTGCAGACGATTATGCCCGTGCCGGGGTGCCCATGCTGCCGGTGGTGGCGGGACCGCGCGAGACCCGCAAGCAAATCCTCATCTATGCCGTGCTGACGGTTGCCGCCTCCGCTCTGCCGATGCTCACCGGACTGGGCGGCCTGATCTACGCCGCCACCGCCGCTGCGGCCGGCGCCGCTCTTCTGGGGCTGGCGCTGGATGTCTGTCGGCTTGGCGATACGCACAGGTCGCGCAAGGCATCCGGCCGCCTGTTCGGCTATTCCATCCTTTATCTCTTTGTGCTCTATGCCGCCCTCATGGTGGAATGGGGCTTGAGGTTCTGGGCGTGACGGCCATGGAGTACAAGTCATTGACTCCGGAAGAAGAATCGCGCCGCCGCCGCCGTTCGATCGCCATCGGGCTGGCGCTGTTCGCCTTGGTGGTTCTGTTCTTCATCACCACCATCGTGCGCCTGGCCGGCAATGTGGCGGGGGGTTAGAGGCATGAGCATCGCCGTCACTGTCCGCGATCGCCGCCTTGACCGCGCCGTGACAGGCGCGCCGATAACAACCGTCGCCCTGGCACACGCCGGGCCGGCTGACATGGGGAAACTGCAACATCCGGCCGAGATGCCGGTGCCGAAGAGCGAGGAGTAGGGGAATGGCCGCAAGCCACGCCAAACATCACGACTACCATCTGGTCAATCCCAGTCCGTGGCCCATTGTGGGCGCAACGTCGGCCTTCGTGCTGGCGGTGAGCGGCATCAACTGGATGCACGGCGCGCACTGGGGCACCTGGGGCATCCTCATCGGCGTTGCCGGCGTGCTCTACACCATGTTCATGTGGTGGCGCGACATCATCAAGGAGGCCCATGGCGGCGACCATACCGCGGTGGTGCAGTTGCACCTGCGTTACGGCATGATCCTGTTCATCGCCTCGGAGGTGATGTTCTTCGTGGCCTGGTTCTGGGCGTTCTTCGATGCCTCGCTGTTCCCCGGCGAGGCCATCAACGCTGCGCGCGCCGCCCTCACCGGCGGCCACTGGCCGCCCAAGGGCATTGTGCCGATGAACCCGTGGCACCTGCCGCTGGTCAACACCCTCATCCTGCTCACCTCGGGCACCACCGTCACCTGGGCCCATCACTCCTTGCTGCATAACGACCGCTCGGGGCTCAAATGGGGTCTTTTGTGCACCGTCCTGCTGGGCATGCTGTTCACCAGCATCCAGGCCTATGAGTATGCCCACGCCGCCTTTGCCTTTTCCAGCCTGCATGGCGGCAACATCTACGGCTCGACCTTCTTCATGGCCACCGGCTTCCACGGCTTCCATGTCATCATCGGCACCATCTTTCTCACCGTGTGCCTGTTCCGGGCCATGGCCGGTCATTTCACCCCGAAGCAGCATTTCGGCTTCGAGGCGGCGGCCTGGTACTGGCACTTCGTCGACGTGGTGTGGCTGTTTCTGTTCTCCTGCATCTATGTGTGGGGATCGGCCGGCGTGGCCATCACCGAATAGGCGCTACGGCATTTGCGCGTTGAGATGCCCCGGCCGGCCTGGCCGGGGCGCTTTTTCTTGACACGGGCGCATCCCTCGGCGTTTGTGAAGCCATGAGCCACGAACCCTATTATCCCGATCTCTCGCCCATCTCGACCGGTATCAAGGGCGTATGCCCGCGCTGCGGGCGCGGCAAGCTGTTCAAGGGCTATCTCGACGTGGCCGAAAGCTGTTCGTCGTGCGGGCTGAACTACGACTTCGCCGATGCCGGCGACGGCGCCGCATGGTTCGTGATGCTGGTCGCCGGTGTTCTGGCGGTCGGATCAGCGCTGTTTGTGGAGGTGAACTGGCACCCCTCCTACTGGGTGCATGCGGCTGTCGCCGTACCGCTGGCGGTGGTGCTGCCGCTCCTCATCCTGCGTCCCGTCAAGGGCATCCTGATCTGCCAGCAATACAAGACCAAGGCCGCCGAAGGGCGCCTGCACGAGCACCAGTGAAGACACTCACCTTGCGCCGACTGCCATTGGGCTTCGTGACGGCAGCATCGCTGGGGATGGTTGTACTGCTGTCGCTCGGCACCTGGCAGATATTGCGCCGGGTCGAGAAGGAAGCGCTGCTTGCCCACATCAGGGCCGGGATGGCGGCGCCGCCAGTCGCCTTGTCCGTCGCGCTTGACCGCTGGCATGCCGGCAAGGACGTGAGCTACCTGAGGGTGCATCTCACCGGCCGCTACCGGCCGGGGCCGCAATTGCGCCTGTTCCGCCCGCTCAACGGCATGGCCGGTTGGCATCTCGCCGCCGTTTTCGAAAGCGACGATGCGGGCGATGTGCTGGTGGACAGGGGCTTCGTCCCTGACGAGCTGAAGGATTCGGCCGTCACGGCCCTGCCGGCCGGCCGGGTCAAACTGACCGGCGTCCTTCGCCTCCACCGCAGGGCAAGGGGCCCGTTCACGCCCGACAACAAGCCTGTCTCCAACGAATGGTTCTGGTGGGACGTGCGCGCCATGACTGTGGCGGCAGGACTTGCGCCGGGCGATATGCCGAAGCTGGTGGTGCATCTTCAGCCCGCTCCGGGCGACCCGCGATGGCCGCGCGCAACAGGCGTCGATCTATCGGGCATTCCCAATCATCACCTGCAATATGCCGCTACATGGTTCGGGCTTGCCCTCACACTTGCCATCATGGCATTCAGTTTCGTCCGCAAGAGCCTTGGGCGATCCGATGGCGACGACAACCACGGGGATCAGTGAACCGTGAAGTATGTGTCCACCCGCGGCAGCGCGCCGGCGCTCGGCTTTGCCGATGTCCTGCTTACCGGCCTTGCCCGCGACGGCGGGCTCTATGTGCCCGAGGCGTGGCCGCGGCTGGCGGCGGACGATTGGCAGGCGCTCAGCGGCCGTTCCTATGGCGATGTGGCCTTTGCGGTGATGCGACCCTTCGTTGCCGGCTGCCTGCCGGACGATGTTTTTCGCGCCATGATCGCCGAAACCTATCGCGGCTTCCATCCTGCCGTTACCCCCTTGCGCCAGCTCGATGCCAATCAGTGGCTCATGGAGCTCTTTCACGGGCCCACCCTCGCCTTCAAGGATTTGGCCATGCAACTCCTCGCCCGCCTCATGGACCGGGTGCTGGGAGAACGCGGACAAACCGTCACCATTGTCGGCGCGACCTCAGGCGACACCGGCGGCGCGGCCATCGAGGCCTTCCGCCACATGGGGCGCGCCGGCGTGTTCATCCTCCATCCGCATGGCCGCGTCAGCGAGGTGCAGCGCCGCCAGATGACCTGCGTTGACTCGCCGTCCATCCACAACATCGCGGTGAAGGGCACGTTCGATGATTGCCAGGCGCTGGTGAAGGCGATGTTCAACGACGAAGGCTATCGCGACCGAATGGGTCTGGCCGGCGTCAATTCCATCAACTGGGCCCGCATCATGGCCCAGATCGTCTATTACGCTGCGGCTGCCCTGGCGCTCGGCGCGCCGCACCGCCCGGTCTCGTTCACTGTGCCGACCGGCAATTTCGGCGACATCTTCGCCGGCTTCGTCGCCAAGCGCATGGGGCTCCCCGTAGATCGGCTGGTGATCGCCACCAACCGCAACGACATCCTCGATCGCACGCTGAAGACGGGGCGCTACGAGGTGAGAGGGGTCGAGCCTTCCACCAGCCCGTCCATGGACATTCAGGTGTCCAGCAATTTCGAGCGGTTGCTGTTCGAGCTATACGACCACGACAGCGAGGCGGTAAAGCGCCTGATGGCGGGCCTTGCCCAGTCGGGCGCCTTCACTCTCCGCACTGAAGCGCTCGGCCGCCTCAGGGACGAGTTCTCGTCCGGGCGCGCCGACGACGATGAAGCCGCCGGCATCATCGCCCGCGTGCATGAGACGGGCGGCGAGCTGCTCGACCCGCACACGGCCGTCGCCTATGCCGTGGCGAAACGCGAGATGCGCCGCGAGGTGCCGATGGTGACGCTTGCCACCGCACATCCCGCCAAGTTCCCCGATGCGGTGGAAGCCGCTTGTGGTGTGCGTCCGCCCTTGCCCGCCCGCCTTGCACATCTCTACGAGCGCGCCGAGCGTTTCGATGTGCTCGCCAACGACTATGAAGAGGTCACCCGTTACATCGCCGACCGTGCCGGCTGAAGGAGTGTTTGTCCGCCCATGCCCGTAGAGATCACCCGCCTCGATAACGGACTGACCGTAATCTCGCAGGACTACCCGCAGCTCGAGACCGTCTCGCTCGGCATCTGGGTGAAGGCCGGCGCGCGCGACGAGACGCTTGACGAAGGCGGGCTTGCGCACCTCATCGAGCACATGGCCTTCAAGGGCACCGAACAGCGCTCGGCGTTGGCCATCGCCGAGGAGATCGAGGCGGCGGGTGGCGATATCAATGCCGCCACCGGCATGGAATCGACCGCTTACCACGCCCGTGTGCTGAAGGACGACTGGCCGCTCGCCCTCGATATTCTCGCCGACATTCTCACCCGCCCGGTGTTCGATCCGGCCGAGCTGGAGCGCGAAAAGGGGGTCATCCTGCAGGAGATCGCAGCGGCCACGGATACGCCCGACGACCTCGTCTTCGAGGTCGCCCAGGACGCCGCCTTCCCGGATCACGCCCTGGGCCGTTCCATCCTCGGCAGGCCGGAGCGGGTGGCGGATTATCGCTTCGCGGCCATTGCCGCCTACCGGGCGCGCCATTACGGGGCCGCGCGCATGGTGGTGGCAGCCGCCGGCCGCATCGAGCACGCCGCGCTCGTGGCCGAAGCGAACCGTCTGTTGGGCGATCTGCCGTCTGGCGATCTGCCGGCGCGCACCACGCCCGACTTTGCCGGCGGCCCGGTGCGCATCAAGCGCAAGCTCGATCAGGCGCACATCGTCTTCACCCTGCCGGGGCTTTCCTATGTGAGCCCTGACATCTATGCCTTGCAGGTGCTTGCCGGGCTCCTCGGGGCCGGCATGTCATCGCGCCTGTTTCAGGAACTGCGCGAACGCCGTGGCCTGTGCTATGCGGTCTACTCCTACGCTGCCTCCTACGCGGACACCGGGCTGTTCAACATCTATGTCGCCACCAGCCCCGACAAGGTCAACGAGGTGTGGCGGGTTACCGGCGCGATTGTGGCCGACCTCGCTTCGAGTGTCAGCGCCGATGAGGTTCAGCGCGCTGCGGCCCAGCTCAAGTCGGGTCTGGTGATGAGCCTCGAAAGCACCGCTGCGCGCGCCGACCAGATGGCACGCCAGTTCCTTGCCTTCGGCCGGGTTCCCGACATCGCCGACATCACCGCCCGCATCGAAGCCGTGGCCCCCGCCGACATCCAGCGCCTGGCCGGGTCCATGCTTGCCAGCCGCCGCCTCGGCACCGCCGCGGTGGGGGCGCTGGGCCGGTTGTCGGACCATGGTAAGATTGCCGCGGCATTTTTCTGAGAACGGGGACCTGAGGGGGTGTTCTTCCGACACTGGGACTATTTCGATCCAGGCCACAGCATCGATGCGGGTGCCGTCACCCTACGCCTGCCGGTGATGGACGACTATGCGCAATGGGCGGCCGTGCGCGGCGCCAGCCGCGATTTCCTCAGGCCCTGGGAGCCGACCTGGCCGGCCGACGATCTCACCCGCGCCTCCTTCCGCTACCGCATCAAGCGCTATCTGCGCGATATGCGCGAGGATTCCGGCTATGCCTTCTTCATCTTCCAGGCGAGCGACCGGCGTCTCGTGGGAGGGCTTACCCTGTCCAACGTGCGCCGCGGCGTGGCTCAGACCGCCTCACTGGGCTATTGGATCGGAAAGGACTTTGCCCGCAAGGGGCTGATGAGCGCCGCAGTGGGGGCCATCGTACCGTTCGCCTTCAATGTTCTGAAGCTGCAGCGCATCGAGGCGGCCTGCCTGCCCACCAACACTGCCTCCCTCGCCCTTCTCCGGCGCTCCGGCTTCACCGAGGAAGGCCATGCCCGCAACTACCTCAAGATCAACGGACGCTGGCAGGATCACGTATTGTTTGCCATTATTGCAGACGATTTGCGCGGCTAGGCCCGTAAGGGGGCGGCATTTGCCGTTGTCGACGTTGCCTCGGCCCCGCGCGACCGGGAGACGCCTCTGTGAGTTGGGCGCAAAAATCGGGCTTGGACCTGCCAGCGGCCGCGCGAAGGCTGTCGGTTCTCGTTGGTATTGCCTTGCTTTTGCTGGGCCTCAGCCTGCCGGCGTGGGCCGGCGAGGTTGTTGATACGGTCTTTGCCGCGCCCGACATCAATGTCGCACCAAAACTCTATTTCTATCAATCGCCCAGCGCCCAGGTGCAGATCGAGCGGCCCGCCGATGCCTCGGGCCAGAAACCGATGCTGCTGCTGCATGCCCGGGGCAGTCAGCCATTGCATCGCTGGGCGGTGGTCAATCTCACCAATTCGGGACCGATGCCCTCCGATGTGGTGCTTGAAGTGCCGTATCAGAAATTCGACGGCTCCGGCGTCTGGCGGCCGCGCGCCGAAGGCAGCCGGATCATCGCAATCCAGGCGGCCGGCGCATCGCCAGTCCGGCGTCTGGCGACGCCGGGCAGCGATGCCTACCGGTTGAGCGTGCCGTCCGGGCAGTCCCTGACGCTCGCCATGGAACTGGCAGGCGGCCGGCCCGACGTCGTGCGCCTGTGGCACAGTGCCGCCTTCGGTGAGCGCAGCGGCAACCTCAAGTTCTTCCAGGGCGCCACCATCGGCATTACCGCACTCCTGGCGCTCGCCGTCTTGTGCCTGTTTGTCCTGCGCCCTTCGGGCGTCCTCGCGGCGGCTGCTTTGTTCGTCTGGCCGGCCTTTGCCTTTCTGGTGGCCGAGTTTGGTTACATGCCCGATTTAAGCGGCCCCTTTGCCGCCCTTCCGGGGGCGGCTGCAAGGGTTCGGGTCTTCATCGAGGCCCTGATGCTGGCGGGCCTCATTGCCGTCTTCATCACCTTTACCGGCCTCAGGCGACGCCTGCCGCTGGTCGGACTGATAGGCATGGCGCTCATCGCGGCCGCCGGCGCGCTTGCCGTGTATGGCTTGTATGCGCCGCAAACCGCTGCCGGGACCGTGCGCGTGTCGTTTGCCGGCGGCGTCATTGCGGGTCTCTTGATGCTGGGCGTCCTGGCCGGCCGTCATGCCAGGCGCGTGCGCACCAGCCTCTTGCCGTGGCTGCCGCTGACACTGTGGACGCTGGCGGCGGGCCTCGCCGCCCTCGGTGTGGCGAGGTCCGAGATCTTTTCCCTGGCGCTGGCGTCAGGCCTTGTTGTGGTGATGCTGGTGGTAACGGTGGTGGCGGCGCGCTTCGCCTTTGGTGATCTTGGCGACGCGCACGGCGACCGGGCCGAGACGTCGCGCCGCGTTCTTGCCTTGTCGTCGGCCGGACAGTCGGTGTGGGAATGGCTACCCGGCAGAGCGATCCTCTATGTCGGCCCGGAGCTCGAGCGCGCCCTGGGGCTTGAGCCGCGCAGTCTTTGCGGCAATCCGGGACCATGGCTGGAGCGCGTTCATCCCGACGACCGCGCCGGCTACGATGCCGCCATCGAGGTTGCGGCCGCCCACGGTCGGGGCAGCTTCGATCACGAGTTTCGCCTGCGCCGGGCCGACGGCACCTATCGCTGGTATCAACTGCGCGCCCGCGCACTGGACAGCGACGACAGCGGCGAGCGCCGGCTCATCGGGACTTTGGGCGACGTCACCGCCTGGCGCCGCTCGGAGGATCGCATTCTCTCTGATGCGGTGCGCGATCGCATAACCGGCCTGCCCAACCGGGCCCTGCTCATCGACCGGCTGGAGCGCGCCATGCGCAGCGCCACTGCCGTCGGCCATCGCAACCTCTATGTCCTGGCCATTGATCTCGATCGCTTCAAGAGCGTCAATGACGGCCTCGGCCACGAGGTGGGCGACAGCCTGCTGAATATCATCGGCCGCAGGCTGTCACACCGAATCGGAGCCGAGGACACGCTGGCGCGCCTGCCGGGCGACCAGTTCGCCATCATCTTCAATGGCGATACCCCGGCGCGCGACATCGTGGAGTTCGCCGAGGAGGTGCGCAGCGATATCTCCGAGCCGGTTGCCTTGCGCCCGCGCGAAATCTTCATCACCGCTACCATTGGCGTCGCCGGGCTCGATGATCTGTCCCAGACCCCGGACGATTTCCTGCGTCAGGCCGAGATCGCGCTGTTTGAGGCCAAGCGCCGCGGCAAGGACATGATCGAGTTCTTCAGTCCCGAAATGCTGCATGAACGCTCTCACCTGATCCTGCTCGAGCAGGACCTGCACCGCGCCATGCAGCGCGGCGAGATCGAGGTGGTCTACCAGCCGATCATGCGCCTTGCCGATGGCGAGTTGGCCGGTTTCGAGGCGCTCATACGCTGGCACCATCCGCATCACGGCCTGTTGGAGCCTGGGGTGTTTATGGGCTTGGCCGAGGAGACCGGCATCATCCGCGAACTGGGGCGTTTTGCGCTCGATGAGGCCTTGCGCCAGCTCGGCGTGTGGAAGCGGGCGTTCCGGCCGTCGCAGCCGCTGTTCGTGTCGGTGAATGTCTCCTTCGCCCAGCTTCTCAATTACGAGCTGGTCGATGAGGTGCGCGGCCTTTTGGTGCGCGAGGGGATCCCGGCGAGCGCTCTCAAGCTGGAGATCACCGAATCGCTGATGATGGAGAACCCGGAACTGACCGGCCGCGTCGTTGAGCGTTTGCACGAGCTCGGCGTGACGCTTGCCTGCGACGACTTCGGCACCGGTTATTCCTCGCTCGCCAACCTGCACCGGCTGCCTTTCGATACGCTCAAGATCGACCGCGTGCTCATCGATGCCTCCGACAGCGACCGGCGTGCCGGGGTGGTGCTCGATGCCATTGTCGCCATGGCGCACGGGCTAGGGCTGTCGATTGTTGCCGAAGGGGTCGAGACTGAAGCCCAGATGCGCCGCCTGATGGCGCTGGGCTGCGATCTGGTGCAGGGTTATCTGGTCGGCCGCCCGGTCACCGCGCGACAGATCGCCGATGCCTTCGGCGGCGTGTCTTATGCGCTCGGCAAGGGCGAGGGGGGCTTCGCCGGTTTCTGGCGCCGTCTCATGGGTGCAGGCGACCTCGGCGATGTCCGCAATCCGGCCCACCCCGTTTCACCGCCTCCTGCACCCGTCGCCGCGCC
>Ga0307436_1001366_pt1 | contig 10848 bp, 8 predicted proteins | sample SalMarWE160440MG_FD_202513 | JGI IMG/M metagenome (GOLD analysis project Ga0307436, IMG submission 202513) | Salt marsh sediment microbial communities from the Plum Island Ecosystem LTER, Massachusetts, United States - WE1604-40 | ecosystem: Environmental > Aquatic > Marine > Intertidal zone >...
CATCACCACCTTCGTGTTCCGCGTGCGCAACGTGCCGGCCGCCCTTTACAAGGCGCTCGGCGGCTTCGCCACCAACGGCGTCAACATGACCAAGCTCGAGAGCTACATGGTGGGGGGCAATTTCTTCGCCACGCAGTTCTACGCCGACGTGGAAGGCCACCCGGACGACCGCGCGCTGGTGTTCGCGCTCGAGGAGCTTGCCTTCTTCTCCAAGGAGCTGACCATCCTCGGCGTCTATCCGGCGCACCCCTTCCGCGACACGTTCAAGGAAGAGAAGGATTGAGCGGCGCAGACTCGTCCACCTGACATTTTCAAAGTGCGCTTACGCGGCGCGGACGCCGACCCAAAGACAAGAGGGTTGCCCCGCCACCAAAAATGCTAAGATCGCGACCGACGTGCTGGCCGTCGGTCAAAACAGTTTCCGTTGAAGCAGCTTGAGGATCGGCCAAACTGCGCTGGGAATGATGTCGCGAGAACGAAAATTCCAGCGCTTGCCTTCACCCGTTCCGCCAAGCTCCTTTCACTAACCTTTGCCTGGGGAGTTACCGCAATTGTTTATGTTTGCTCACTGCTGGCGCAAACGGAACCGCTGGACCTTGCCGGTCTGCGTCTTCGGCAGCGCCTTGATGAAGTTGACCACGCGCGGATATTTGTAGGGCGCGATCATCGCTTTGACGTGATCCTGCAGCCGCTTCACGCAGGCGGCATCGCCGGAAATCCCGTCCTTCAAGACGACATAGGCGGCGACGACCTGACCGCGTTCGGCGTCGGGCGCCGCCACCACGGCGCATTCGGCCACCTCGGCATGCGATAGCAGCGCCGCCTCGACTTCGGGGCCGGCGATATTGTAGCCGCCAGACACGATCATATCGTCGGCGCGGGCGACGAAATGAAAGCGGCCCTCCGGGTCCTGCATGAAGGTATCGCCGGTCAGGTTCCAGCCGTCTCGGACATAATCCTTCTGCCTCTTGTCGGCGAGGTAGCGGCAGCCGGTCGGCCCACGTACCGCCAGGCGGCCGACCGCGCCGCGCGGCAGTTCCTGCATGTCGTCGCCGACGACTTTCGCCTCATAGCCGGCGACGGGTCGTCCAGTGGTGCCGGGATGGGCATCGCCGATGCGGTTGGTGATGAAGATGTGCAGCATCTCGGTCGATCCGATGCCGTCGAGAATCGGCTTGCCGGTCTTGCGCGTCCATGCCTCGAACACCGGCGCCGGAAGGGTTTCTCCGGCCGACACCGCAAGCCGCAGCGAGGAGAGATCGGCTCCCTGGTCCATCGCCGCTATCATCGCGCGATAGGCGGTCGGCGCGGTGAAGCAGATCGTGGCCTTGTAGGTCTCGATGATCTGAATCATGTTGGCTGGCGAAGCGCTCTCCAGCAGCGTGGCGGTTGCCCCGAACCGCAATGGAAAGATGGCCAGACCGCCTAGCCCGAATGTGAAGGCGAGCGGCGGCGAGCCGACGAATACGTCGTCGGGCGTCACGTCCAACACTTCGCGCGCATAGCCGTCGGCGATAATGAGCAGATCGCGGTGGAAATGCATAGTCGCCTTTGGCTCGCCGGTGGTGCCCGAGGTGAAACCGAGCAAGGCAACGTCATCGCAGCCGGTGGCCACCGCTTCAAACCTGACCGGCTTGTCGAGCGCGATACGGTCGAGCTCGGCGTCGTGATTCGAGGTGCCGTCGAAGCTGACCACCTGTTTGAGGAATTTGCTGGTCTTGGCGCAGGCGACTAATTCGTCGCCGATGCGGCTGTCGCAGAGCGCAAGCTTGATCTCGGCCTTGTCGACGATCTTGCCCAGCTCGACTGCACGCAGGAGCGGCATGGTGTTGACGACGACGGCGCCCGCCTTGGTCGCCGCCAGCCACGCCGCCACCAGCGCAGGATTATTGCCCGAGCGGATCAGCACGCGATGGCCTGGCTTGACGCCGTAATTCTCGACCAGCGCGTGAGCCAGCCGGTTCGACCAGTCGGCCAGTTCCTTGTAGGTACGCCGACGCCCATTGCCGATCAACGCGACATTGTCGCCGAAGCCTTTGTCCACCATGCGGTCGGTCAATTCGACCGCCGCGTTCAGCCGCTCCGGATATTGAAATTCCGGACGGTCGAGCGTGAGATCGGGCCATTGATTGAAGGGCGGAAAATTATCGCGTGCGAATGTGTCGACATGCGCGCTCGGACCGAGCTTGATGGTCTGTCGTGCCGTTGCCATGGTAACGCTCCGTTCATTCCGAAACGTCTTCCGGGGCTGTGCCGTTGTCGCACGGCGGCCCGTCTCTCACACCTTTCCGGTTGCCGATTCGACGGCGCGCGCCTTGAGCCGATGGAGCTGCTCGGCGCCGCGCAAATAGGGCTTCGGCCATTCGGCTCCCGTGTAGTGCAGGTCGGCCGCCGCGTGCAGCGTCCAATAGGGATCGGCGAGGTGCGGTCGGCCCAGACAAACGAGATCGGCACGTCCAGCCATCAGAATCGAATTGACGTGATCCGGTTCGTAGATGTTGCCGACCGCAAGCGTGGCGACGCCGGTCTCGTTGCGGATGCGGTCCGAGAACGGCGTCTGAAACATGCGGCCATAGACTGGCTTCGCGTGGATCGTGGTCTGACCGGCGGAAACGTCGATGAAATCGGCGCCGTTCGGCGCCAGCATAGCGGAAATTGCGACGGCATCCTGCGGCATGACGCCTTCGGGGCCGGCCCAGTCATGCGCCGAAATGCGCACCGAAATCGGTTTGTGCGCAGGCCAGACCTTGCGCACCGCCTGCAAGACTTCGAGCGGAAATCGCATACGATTTTCCAGGCTGCCGCCGTATTCATCCGCACGCCGGTTGGTCAGCGGTGTGATGAACGACGAAAGCAGATAGCCGTGGGCGTAATGAAGCTCGAGCCAGTCGAAGCCGGCGCGCGCTGCCATTTCCGCTGAGCGCACGAACTCGTCGCGCACATCGTCAATATCGGCGCGCGTCATCTCGCGCGGCAGCTGATTGTCGGGGCTCCAGGCAACCCGGGAAGGACCGATCACCTCCCAGTTGTCGCGGGCGAGCGGCGCGTCGGACGTCTCCCAGCCGAGCTGGGTCGAGCCTTTCGGACCGGAATGACCGAGTTGAATCGCAATCTTGGCGTCGGTTTCCGCATGAACGAAATCGACAAGGCGCTTCCAGGCGCGTTCGTGACGCTCGTCGTAGAGGCCGGTGCAGCCGGGCGAGATACGGCCTTGCGGCGACACGCAGGTCATCTCGGTGAACACTAGGCCGGCGCCGCCTTTGGCGCGTTCGGCATAATGCACGAAATGCCAGTCGTTCGGCAGACCGTCGGTCGCGCGGTACTGCGCCATCGGCGACACGCATACGCGATTGACCAGTTCGATATCGCGCACTTTTAACGGCACGAACATGGGCGGGCGCGAAACATTCGGACGACGGCCGGTGGCCCGCTCCTCGAACCATTTCTCGGCGCCGGAGAGCCATTGTGAGTCGCGCTGGCGGAGATTCTCGTGACTGATGCGCTGGGAGCGCGTCAGCAGCGAATAATTGAACTGGACCGGATCGAGATGGAGATAGCGCTCGACCTGCTCGAACCATTCGGTGGAATTGCGGGCGGAATTTTGCAGGCGCAGCACTTGCAGCCGCCGTTCGTCTTCGTAGCGGCGGAAGGCAGATTCCAGGCTGGGTTCGCTGTGAAGGTAGCTGGCCAGCGCGATTGCGCTTTCCATCGCCAGTTTGGAGCCGGAGCCGACGGAAAAATGCGCGGTCGCCGCCGAATCGCCAAGCAGAACGACATCGTCGAAGCTCCAACGCTCGCACATCACGCGGTTGAAATTCAGCCAAGCGGATCCGCGCAGATGCCTGGCGTTCGACATCAGCGCATTGCCGCCGAGGTCGCCGGCGAAGATCTTTTCGCAGGCCGCAATGGTCTGCTCGGTGGTCATCTTGTCGAAGCCGGCCTTGTGCCAGGTCTGCTCCGAGCATTCGACGATGAAAGTCGCGGTATCGGCATCGAACTGGTAAGCATGCGCCCAGATCCAGCCGTGGTCGGTCTCCTCGAAGATGAAGGTGAACGCGTCGTCGAACTTCTGGCAAGTGCCGAGCCAGATATATTTGCAGGCGCGCACGTCGATGTCGGGCTTGAACTTGTCGGCATAGGCCGCGCGCACGCGCGAATTGATGCCGTCGGCGCCGACCAGGAGATCGTAGCCGCGGAGGCTTTCGATATCGCCAACTTCGGTTTCGAAACGAATGTCGACGCCGAGCGCGCGGGCGCGATCCTGCAGAACGCTGAGCAGCCGTTTGCGGGCAATGCCGCAGAAGCCGTGCCCGCCGGAACGTACAACGGTGCCGCGATAATGCACCGCGATATCGTCCCAATAGGCGAAGGACCGGCGGATCTGCTCGGCGCTTTCCGGATCGTTGGCGGAGAGATTGGCGAGCGTTTCGTCGGAAAGTACGACGCCCCAACCGAAGGTGTCGTCCGGCCGGTTGCGCTCGAAAACGACGACGTTGTGCGAAGGATTGCGCAATTTCAGCGAGATCGCGAAATACAATCCGCCGGGACCGCCACCGACAATTGCCGCGCGCATTCGGCGCCTCCCTTCAAGGCTCTTATTTCTTTCAGTCTGCACCGAATAACAGAAGCTTCAAATATCTATATTTGCACCGAACCCAGACGGTTTGTCGCGCGACGGCTTGCCTTGTGCAGGCCGTTCCCATCTTTTACACACCGATGACCGACGCGAATGGCCGGGACGAGCCAAACGCCGGCAATGAGGGGGAAGCTATGGTCGCGCAAACCGAAAAAACCACCCTCGTCACCGGCGCCGCGCGTGGCATCGGCCTCGCCGCCGCCAAGCGTTTCCTGGCCGACGGCTGGCAGGTGGCGCTGCTCGACATCGACGGCGAGAACCTCAAGCGCACCTATGCCGCACTGGCCAAGCCCGATGTCACGCTGGCGCTGACCTGCGACGTGGCGGATGCCGCGGGCGTCGCCCGCGCGATCGATCAAATCAAAGAGCGCTTCGGCCGGCTCGACGCGCTGGTCAATAATGCCGGCATCGCCATCTTCAAGCCGATCCTCGAGGTCTCTTACGAGGACTGGCAGCGCGTGCTGGCGGTCAATCTCACCGGCCCGTTCCTGGTGACGCAAGCCGCGGCGCCGTTGATGCGCGATTCGGGCGGCGGCGCCATCGTGAACATCACGTCGATCTCCGGCCTGCGCGCCTCGACGTTGCGCACCGCCTACGGCACCAGCAAAGCGGGCCTCGCGCACCTGACCCAGCAGCAGGCGATCGAGCTGGCCTCGCTCGGCATCCGGGTCAACGCCGTCGCGCCCGGCCCGGTCGATACCGCCATGGCGAAGGCGGTGCATACGCCGGTGATCCGCGCCGCCTATCACGACGCCATCCCGCTCAACCGCTACGGCCTTGAAGAAGAGCTGGCCGAGGCGATCTATTTCCTGTGCGGCGAGCGGTCGAGCTACATCACCGGGCAGACGCTTGCCGTCGACGGCGGCTTCGAGGCCACCGGCATCGGCCTGCCGGCGCTGCGCGAGGAGAAGCGGAATATGTAGGCTAGCCTTTCATCCGCTCGTCCCCGCGCAAGCGGGGACCCAGAGCGGCAGATTGCTGCTTCCGCGATAACCGCCCTGGATTCCCGCTTGCGCGGGAATGAGCGGGGTATGTGGCTAGGCCCGACCGACTAACCTCGTTCCTTCTCGTTGCGCTCCACGAATTTCGGCGACAGCTCGCGCAGGCGCTCGAGGTCGACGCGACCGGAACGCGTGATGTAGCTCATGGCGAACTCGACCGGCGCCAGCGTCATGTGCTCCGAAAAATGCTCGTACCAGTCGGCGCTGCCGTTGGCGCCGGCCACCAGCTTTTCCAGGATCGGGCGGCGCGCGGCTTCGTAAGAGGCCAGCGCCGCCGGCAGGTCGTGCTGCGCGGCCAGCGCCTTGTCGAGCGCAATGGCATCCTCCATCGCCAGCCGCGTCCCGGAGCCGATGGAAAAATGCGCGGTGTGCAGCGCATCGCCGATCAGCACGTGCTTGCCGTGCGACCAGCGCGCGTTGCGCACGATCGGAAACCGCCGCCAGATCGAATTGTTGGAGATCAGCGCTTGGCCGCCGAGCGACTCGGCGAACAGGCGCTCGCAGGTTTGGCGCGACGCGGCCTCGTGCATGTCGGCGAAGCCCATGCGGGCGAAGGTGTCCGCGCTCATCTCGACGATGAAGGTGCTCATGCCCGGCGCGTAGCGGTAGTGATGGGCGTTGAAAGCGCCCTCCGCGGTTTCGATGAACGTGTGCGACAGCGTCTCGAACCGTTGGGTGGTGCCGAACCAGGCGAAGCGATTGTCGAGCAGCCGCACGGTTGCGCCGAATTCCTGCGCCAGCGCGCGCCGCACGAGCGAATTCACCCCGTCGGCGCCGACCACAAGATCGAATTCGGCGAGTTCACTGAGACTTTTGACCGTGCGCCGGTAGACCGGCGCGACGTCCACCGAGGCCGCCCGCGCCTGCAGCAGCTGCAGCAGCTGCAGCCGGCCGATGGCGGCAAAGCCGATGCCGTCGATGACCACACGCTGGCCGCGCAGGTTCAACGACATGTCGGTCCAGTATTCCGTGTGCGGAACCAGCGCGGCGTAGGTCTCTTCGTCGTCCTCGCGCAGGAACGCGAGCGCACGGTCGGAGAACACCACGCCGAAGCCGAAGGTGGCGTCGGGCGCGTTCTGCTCGATCACCGTGACGTCGGCCTGCGCGTCGCGGCGCTTGATCAGATAGCCGAGATAGAGGCCGGCCGGCCCGGCGCCGAGGATGGCGATGCGCATGGCCGCAGTCTCGCAGACTGCCGCCGCGCGCGGAAGCGCGCCGGCGTTTGTAACGGCGGAATTATCGTTCCCTTGAAAGCGTGCTAGGGTGCGCGCCCATTCATCGCCAGAATCGCGAGCCTGCCATGATCACCCTCGCCCTCTCGCTCCATATTCTCGGCGCCGTGGTCTGGGTCGGCGGCATGTTCGCCGCCTATGTCTGCTTGCGCCCGGCCGCCGGCCAGCTCGAGCCGCCGCAGCGCCTCAAGCTGTGGCGCGGCTTCTTCCAGAAGTTCTTCCCCTGGGTGTGGATGTCGGTCGTGCTGCTGCTTGCCAGCGGCTACTGGCTGCTGGTGAATTATTTCGGCGGCTTCGCCAATACGCCGCCTTACGTCAACTTCATGCAGGCGCTCGGCTGGGTGATGATCGCGCTCTATGCCTGGCTGTTCCACGGACCGTGGCTCAAGTTCAAGCGCGCGGTCGACGGCGAAGACTGGGCCGCCGCCGGCGCGAGCCTGAACCGCATCCGCCAGATCATCATGATCAACCTGCCGATCGGCCTGATCGTGGTGATCATCGGCGGCAGCGGACGCTATTGGGAGTGGTGAGACCTGCACAGCCTCTCACGGCCTCATGCTGAGGAGCGCTCCGTTAGGAGCGCGTCTCGAAGCATGGGGCCGCCTCATCCTTCGAGACGACCGCTTCGCGGGCTCCTCAGGATGAGGCGGTTTCAAATCGTCTGATTGTATTCGCCGACTTCCGGGTGCGTGCGCAGCACGCCGTCGATGGCCTGGAACATCTCGCGCATGCGCTCTTCCGACACCGGGCTTTCCACCACCACCACCAGCTCCGGCTTGTTCGAGGAGGCGCGCACCAGGCCCCAAGTGCCGTCCGCCACCGTGACGCGCACGCCGTTGACGGTGACCAGGTTGCGGATCGGCTGGCCGGCGACGCTCTCGCCGTTCGCTTTGGCGGCCTCGAAATGCTTCACCACCGCGTCCACCACTGCGTATTTCTTCTCATCGTCGCAATGCGGCGACATGGTGGGCGAGCCCCAGGTCTTGGGCAGCGCATGCAGCAGGTCGGCCATGCTCTTGTCGGGATTGCGGTCGAGCATGTCGCAGACCGCAAGCGCGAAGACCATGCCGTCGTCATAGCCGCGGCCGAACGGTTTGTTGAAAAAGAAATGCCCGGACTTCTCGAAGCCGGCGATGGCGCCGAGCTCGTTCACCCGCCGTTTGATGTAGGAATGGCCGGTCTTCCAGTAGTCCACCTTGACGCCGTTGGCCTTGAGCACCGGATCGGTGTGGAACAGGCCGGTCGATTTCACGTCGACCACGAAGGTGGCGTTCTTGTGCAACGCCGAGATGTCGCGCGCCAGCATCACGCCGACCTTGTCGGCGAAAATCTCCTCGCCCTCATTGTCTACCAGGCCGCAGCGGTCGCCGTCGCCGTCGAAGCCGAGCGCCACGTCGGCCTTGTTGACCAGCACCGCGTCGCGCATGGCGTGCAGCATCTTCAGGTCTTCGGTGTTGGGATTGTAGCGCGGGAAGGTGTGGTCGAGCTTGCAGTCGAGCGGCACCACCTCGCAGCCGATCGCTTCCAGAATTCTTGGCGCGAAAGCGCCGGCGGTGCCGTTGCCGCAGGCCGCCACGACTTTGAGCTTGCGCTTGATCTTCGGCCGCTTGGTCAGGTCGGCGATGTAGCGCTCCGGGAAATTCTCAACAAAAACATAACCGCCACCACCCTTGAGATCGAACTTCGCCTCCAGCACGATCGCCTTCAACCGCTTCATCTCGTTCGGGCCGAAGGTGAGCGGCCGGTTGGTGCCCATCTTCACGCCGGTCCAGCCGTTTTCGTTGTGCGAGGCGGTGACCATGGCCACGCACGGCACGTCCAGATCGAACTGCGCGAAATAGGCCATCGGGGTGAGCGCGAGACCAATGTCGTGCACCTTGCAGCCCGCCGCCATCAGGCCGGACACCAGCGCCATCTTCACCGACGCGGAATAGCTGCGGAAATCGTGGCCGGTGACGACCTCCGGCTTGACGCCCATCTCGGCGATCAGCGTGCCCAGCCCCATGCCGAGCGCCTGCACGCCCATCAGGTTGATTTCTTTTTCCAGCAGCCAGCGCGCGTCGTATTCGCGGAAGCCGGTGGGCTTGACCAGCGGCGAGGACTCGTAGGCGTAGGTATTGGGCGTCAGTTCGGGTTTCGGCTTGGGAAACATCAGGTCCTCAAAACGGCGTGGGGCGTGAATTCAATACTCCAACGCCGGACCCACGCAAAGCGGTCCGTCTCAAGTCGGCGGAGAAACCGGGAAAAACTTACTGCTCGAGCACCATGCGGCCGTCGGCGTATTCGTAGCGCCTGAGCTTTGACAGAAACGAGACGCCGAGCAGGTTGCGGGACAGCACCTCGTCCGGCAGCACCAGGGCCGGCACGTCGAAGACGGTGATGTCGCCGACCTCGACGCGGTCGAGCTTGGTGCGCGCGGCCTTGACCTTGCCGTTGGCGGTGGCGACGGTGGCGGTGTAATCGACCGGCATCGGGTGGATGCCGACTTGGGCGGCTGCGGATTCGCGAAGGATCACCAGCGAGGCGCCGGTGTCGATGACGAAGTCGAGCCGGCGGCCTTCGATCCTGGCTTCGACCTGGAAATGGCCTTGGCGGTCGGCCTCGAGCGTCAAGCTGCGGCCATAGCCGGTCGGCGCGGGCGCCGCCGCCACCGGCTGCACCGCCGCGGCGCGCGGCTGCAGCGGCTGCGACATTAACTCCCGGTCGGCGAAACGCGCGGCATAGGCGCCCAGGACCAGCGCGGCGGCGGCGAGAATGAGAACGTGGCGCATGAGCGGGCCCGCTAACTCTGCGCGACCTTGCCATGGCGCCGCCCAAGGCCGCCTTAACGCGGCGCCACGCTTTTGCACATGGTGAGCGTGCGGTTAAGGCACTAAGCGCAACTTTATTTTTGCCTAGCGCATGGTCACCGAAAAACCGGCTGCCATCCCCGATCCGGTCGAGGACATGCTTTTCGGGACCCTGCGCTAGCGGCGCTTGGCGCGCCGGGTGGCGGGCGCGGTGAGCGGATCATCCGGCCAGGGATGCTTGGGATAGCGCCCGCGCATCTCGGCTTTGACGTCGGCATAGCTGCCGCGCCAGAAGCCGGGCAGATCGCGCGTCACCTGCACCGGCCGTTGCGCCGGCGACAGCAGCTCGATGACCAGCGGCACGCGGCCGCCGGCAATGGTTGGGTGCTGCGCAAGGCCGAACAGCTCCTGCACGCGGATCGAGACGGTCGGGCCCTGCTCGGCCTCGTAGTCGATCGCCACATGCGAGCCGGACGGCGCGGTGAAATGGGTCGGCGCCTCGGCGTCGAGCCGGCGGCGCAGATTTCGCGGAATCAACGTCATGACCGCGTCGGACAGCTGGTCGGTGCCAAGCTCGCCGCGTGCGGTCTTGTCCATCAATAGCGGTTCCAGCCATTCCGCCGCGCTGCGCGCGAGACCTTCGTTCGACAGGTCGGGCCACTCGTCGCCTTCCGCCCGGCGCACGAATTGCACCCGGTTGCGGAATTGCAGCGCCGCTTTGCTCCAGGGCAGCCGGTCGAGGCCGAGGCTGACGATGCCGTCGCTAAGAATATGTGCGGTGTCGGCATCGGGCGCGACCGGTTTGGTTTGCTCGGCCAGCACCAGCGCGTCCAGCCGGCGCGCGCGTCGCGCCCGCAGCGAGGCCGAGCCGGCATCGAAGCTAACCGCTTCACGGTCCTCGATTCTGTCGGCGAAGCGTGCCTCGATTTCATTGAGCGTGATCGGTGCCGCCAGCACGATGCGGCTCGCCGCCGCGCTGCCGGTCAATTCGGCCACCGCCAGAAACGGCTCGCGCGCCAGCGACGAAGCCGGATCGACGGCGCCGCCGCGGCCATTGGCGAGCAGGAAGCCGCCCGCCCCGCCGCCGCGGGTCTTGGCAATGCGGTCGGGGTAAGCGAGGGAAAGGATAGCGCCCACACTCTCCATACCTCCCCCTGCAAGGGGGAGGTCGGCGCGCGCAGCGCGCCGGG
>Ga0307436_1001367_pt1 | contig 10842 bp, 8 predicted proteins | sample SalMarWE160440MG_FD_202513 | JGI IMG/M metagenome (GOLD analysis project Ga0307436, IMG submission 202513) | Salt marsh sediment microbial communities from the Plum Island Ecosystem LTER, Massachusetts, United States - WE1604-40 | ecosystem: Environmental > Aquatic > Marine > Intertidal zone >...
CGCCCTTGCCCTGGAACGCCATCACGTTTTGCAGCGTCTCGAACATGTAGGAATCGCGCAGGTTCCACGAGGCGCGGGAGCCGTAATACATCACGCGGTAATAGCGTTCGGCGTTGGCGATGAGCTGGGCGTTTTGCGATGCGTCGAGAAAACGCTCGCCGTCCTGGTGGACATAGGCTTGTTGTTTTTTGAGAAGATCCACGAGCATGCGCACGACGGCATCCTCGCAATTGTGGTACGCGCCGGTGAGCGCGGCATGGCCGTAAGCCGCCGGATCGGCCTCCCAGGGACTGAGGCAGCCGTAACGGTTGCGCGCGATCCCGGCCAGCTTGGGATCGACGTCTTCGAGATAATCGAGGACGGCGCGCACGGAATTGTAAAGGCTGTAGAGGTCGAGTCCGTAGAAGCCGGCGCGCTTCTGATACGGCAATTCTTTGTTCCGCTCGTGCAGCCAGTCCACGAACCCCCGGACTTCCGCGTTGCGCCACATCCAGGTCGGGAAGCGGGCGAAGGCTTCCCATTCCGACGGCGGAACGTCGCGGTGCCGCACGTAGTGATCAATCCGGGCGGCATCCGGCCAATCCGCTTCCGCGGCGACGATATTGAACGCCTTTTCCTCGATGAGGCGGCGGGTGATGCGCGCCCGCAGCCGGTAGAATTCTGATGTCCCGTGGCTCGCCTCGCCGATCAAGACAACGCGCGCATCGCCGATGCGCTCCAACAGCGGCTCCAGATCGGCATTGTCCAGATTCTCGAAAGACTCGCCGCTGACGGAAATGAGCGCGGGCAAGGTATGGTCCATTTTGGGGCGCGCCTGGATCACCCGCGGGCGCGCCGTTTCGGCGGCCGGTTCTTCCACCTCCCAGCCTTCTTCGCCGATGAGCGGCACGAAGCGTACGTCGGCGAGATCCTCGCGGTCGTACTGCCCGTTTTCCCGCCGTGTCACGCGGATCAGCTCCTGGGAGCGCTTGTCCCGGCCGACGGGGATGACCATGCGCCCGCCGACGGCGAGCTGATCGATCAGGCTTTCCGGCACGTCGGGCCCGCCGGCGGAAACCAGAATGGCGTCGAAGGGGGCTTCCGCCGCCCAGCCGCGCGTGCCGTCGGCGTGAAGGACATGCACGTTCTCGTAGCCCGCGTCGGCCAGGTGCGCGGCTGCTTTCTCGGCCAGTTGCCCGACGCGCTCGATCGTGAAGACGGTTTCGGCGATCTCGGCCAGCACCGCCGCCGCGTAGCCCGAGCCGGCGCCGATCTCGAGCACCTTTTCGCCGCCCTTCAGCGCCAGGGCCTCGACCATGAAGGCGACGATATAAGGCTGCGAGATCGTCTGCCCGGCCGCGATCGGCAACGGCGAATCCTCGTAGGCGGCCTCGCGCAGATTTTCCGGCACGAAGGCTTCGCGCCGCACCTTGCGCATCGCATCGAGGACGAGCGTGTCGCGCACGCCGCGGGCGGCGATCTGTTCCGCGACCATCCGTTCGCGCTGCTTCTTCATATTTGTCATTGCAAACCTTCCCAGCCTTCGGGCTTAGGGCGACAGCGACAGGAACGCATCCGGCATGAGGCTCGCCGCCAGCATCACGTCATTGATGTCGCGATGCGCGGTCCAGCTTTCGGCCTGCTCGTTCTCCGGCTTTCGCCAGAAATCCTCGATGTGCGCGGCCACCGGCAGGAATTTCATCAGTTCCTCCAGGATACGCCGCAGGCGGTCCGCGTTCGTGATTTGCGCCGGGGAGTCCGCGAGTCCGTCTTGCATCCGGGCCACGGCGTGCAATCCGATCGAAAGTCCCAACTCGCGAAAGGCAAGCCGGTAAGCCGCGCGGGCGCGCAAGGCGTCCCCGGCCATGAACTGCACCAGACCGCGTCCGGCGGACATCAATAGTGCCTCCAGCAGCTTCGGATCGCCGAACGCGCCGGCGCGCGTCAGTTGGAGCGCCGTGGACACGTCGCAGAGAAGGCCGCCGATGCCGAGCGGGTCCTCGGTATCCCAGCGCATGTTCCGGCAGATTTTAGCCGCACCGGCGATATCGCCGCCGAGATCGGGGGATGGGGCCTCCGCCGCATGCTTTTGCGCCCGCAAGCGCAGCTCGCTGAAGACGATCACGGCATCGAGCGCGTCGCGGTCGCCCATGGCGGGCACGAGCGGGCGCGAGAGGTCGATGCTCATCTTCCAATACATCCGCGGCGTGGTGCCCGACGACGGCACGTAGGTGAATTTGGCGTAGGCGATTTTCGCCAGTTCGACCGCCCAGCGGTTGTAGGTGGGATCGCCCGTGACGGTGCCCGTTTGACTCAGCGCGTGCATCCATTTGGTCAAGTAATGGAAATACTGCCCGTCCCGGTCCCATTCCAACCGCTCGTCCCACGGCTCCATGGGTCCGCGCTCGTTCAGCTTCTTGCCGATACGCAAGCCGGCGGCGGTCGGATGTTTTGCCGCGTCGGCATCGTCGAGGCCGCTCAGCCACCCCGTGCGCGAATCGTCGTCGCGGTGGCGGCCGAGGACCCGGTGGACCTGATCGATCAAATCCAGGGCGAGGCGCTGGAATCTCTCCTCGCCGGTTTTGCGGTAGAGGCCGAGGAAGTTGCAGACGGCAAACGCATCCGTCCACAGATAGCGTACGGGCGCCGCCGCCGGGATAAGCCCCGTCCGCTCGGCGAACGCGATCATGATGTCCCGGACGGTGGCGGCTGCGGTTTCTTGGTCCATGCGTTCCGTCCGGCGAACGCCGTCGATCTATTTCTGACTCTTGAGCGTTAGATACATGAGCGTGAGATAGACGACGGGTATGACGATCACGACAAGCGCTTCCACGAATCCGGGAGCGGGACAATTCGCCGCAAACATGTAATAGACGACCCACAGGTCTGCGATCACCACAATCGCAATCCCGAGAAACCACGGCAAAAGAACGTTCCGGCCATTTCCGCTATCCATCGGATTCGCCTCCCTTTGGATCCATGAGTCCCGGCTCGCCATTGCCTTCCCAGCAGGAAAGACGGCCAACACGGACAAGGATTATAGCAACAACGTCTCTTCCCATCTTGATGCAAGTCAATCGAAGCGGCGGCGAAAAGCCGGTTTTCACGCCGATCCGGGCCATTTCACATCCCGAGCGGCGAGGCACGCTATAATTTCAAAAATGGGGATCGCCGCAGTGGCCCGGCACGATGCGGCCGCTCCATCGTCAGTACGCGGCCCGGCGAACGCGGGGAGACAAGGTATGCGTCAACGGTCCTTGGCCCAGGTGGCGCGCGCCATAGACTTGACGCCGGCAATCTCTTTGGCGGGCACGGCCGCGATATCGCCCTCGTCGCAGGGATCGTAGTGGAAGAGATAAAGACGGGAGGCGAACTGGCCAACGGGCAAAGAGGATTCTCCGAAGCGCTCGCCATTGCCTTCTGTCGAGACCACGACGCCATGTCCCCAGTCCTGCCCGCTGTCGTTGTTGGGATTGTAAAAGTAGACCCGCGTTTTCGACTTCGGCCCGAGCCCGACGCGCAGGATCGTGATTGCGTGCCAGCCGATGAAGCGCCCCAGGCTGTCGGTGACGGCGATGCCCGCCGGTTGCGGATGGATCAGCGGCTGATTGCCATTATAAAGCGGATCGTAGTGCGCATAGAAACGGCGGATGAAAGTTTCGTAGTCCACCAGTTTGCCGCTCTCCACATCCACCGCCAGCGCCGTTTCGCGGCCCACCCACCAGCCGTTCATCTCGCGGTTGATCCACGCATGCGGATCGCCGGGCCGCCCCGCGCACAACCGCCCCATTTCCATGTAAACCTTGTCGAGGTGGGGCACCAGAATTGTTGAAACCGGATCCACATCCGTGGGCGGCGCGGCCGACATGCCCGCCGCCAGCTCGGCGGAGGACAAGCGGTGGCCTTCGAAGAACATGACGATCTCGTTGTCGCGCGCTGCGCGCGTCACCAGATGCAGCAGGTAGTCCGGAGCGGCCAAAGCCCACATGGACAAGGCGCGCACGGATTGGCAGGTGGGGTTGTCGCCCTGACCGATACCGAGCGGCTGGCCCAAAATATTGAGAATACCCGCCAACAACACCGCGGAAGCCGGTCCCTGCGTGCCAAGGCCCGCAGCGAGCGCCTGAACCGCCGCAGGCGACATTTTCAATCCAATCTGCCCCCAAAGCGCCGGCGCAATTGCGGGATCGAACAGCAGGCCGCGCTCGAGCATCAGCGCCAGACCATAAACCGCCTGCGAGGTTTCAGGCGTCACGGCGGCTTCGATCAATTTGGTGACGAGATCCTTGTAACACAACAGGGCCTCGACGCCGGTGCTGCTGAGCCCGAGCGCAAGGCCGACAAGATCGGGCCGGTTCTCGCTGACATGCTGCAGGAAGATGGCGTGATAGGGGGAGACCAGGCCGGTGTCATGCATGGCGCGGGCGAATGCGCGGGCTTCCTGCTGAAGGGCGCTGTCATCAAGCCCGGTGAGACGTTCCGCGTAAACCATCAGGCCCGGATCCTCCCGGCATGCGGGCGTGGGACCGAAGAGCGCACTCACCAGCCGGTCCGCGCCGCGTCCAGAGGGACCGATGTTGACGTTCGGGTCGTGAAGACAGGCGGCAATGCGCGTGATCATGGTCTTGACGTCGTCGACCATGGTGGGCCGCTGCGCCAGGATTCGCTCGATCTCGTCGATCAGTTTGTCGAAGATTTCGCCGTAGCCGATGTGCTCCGCGATAAACACGAACATGTTTCGCACGGCGGCCGCCTGGATGCCCTTCTGGCGGTCGGCCTCGCCGGACGGGCCGAACAGGCGGTCGACGTTGAGGGCCAGCGCTTGCGCCAAAAAATACTGGGCCTGTTCCGAAGAGATATTCGGATGGAAGAAGACGCGCTGCGCCACGGCGAGCAGCCGCAACTCGCTCAACATTTCCAACGCGGCAGTGGGCCGGTCGCCGGTCTCCAGCGTGCCGCTCGCGAGAGCCGGCTGAAGCCGTTCGGGGTGATCCCATGCGGTCCCGCTGAACAGCCCGGAACGCTCGATCGCCTCGGCGTTGGCGAAAAGCCGTTCGGCGCCGCCGTCCAGAGCCAGCAAGCGGCATCCGACGTCCAGCACCGGCCCGCGGGCGGTCTCCTTGGCGAAACTCGACGTCTCCTCGAGCTTCGCCAGCGCCTTCACGAATCGTGCGGCCAAAAGCTCCGGCGTCACCGTCCCAGCAACGGCCGGATCCGGCGGCGCGCCGACCGCAAGGCCCTTGGTTTGCGCTTTCGGGACCGGATCATCAGACATAGAAATCGAGCTCTTCCTGATGCTTCAGCAGAGTGTGCAATTTGTGCGCGTCGTCGCCTACGAAATAAATCAGGCCCCAATGCGTGCCAAAGGCATTGCGCTTGGTCACCTTGGCCTCGAGCGGCGACGTCAGCTCATGGGATTCGAAGTAAGGATGGTTCTCCGTTTCTGCGGGAATCTCAAGCTTGCTGACGACCCGCTGGCGCGGATAGACGCCGAAACAGCCGGCAAATCCCTTGGCGCTTTTCACTTCCTCCGGGAAGAAGGCCTCGATCTCCTCCTCGGTGGTCTTGGGATCGAAGCACAGAATCAGGCCCTGATAGCCATTGAAGCCATAGACCCGCTCCAAGAGCTCGAACACCTTGAACCCCGGCGGGCGAAAGGCGACCTCGCCCAGATACATGGTGCCGTCGCTGGTGACGAAATACTCGGGATGAATGAAGCCGTCATCGACGTCGAAGGTGCGGATCAGCTTTTCGATCTCTTGCTCCACACGCGGCCGCCAAGCCTCCAGCTCTGGCGAGGCCGGAACATAGACCGAGTATCCCAGGGTCACGTATTCCGAGATGTTCAGGAACCGGATCTTACGGTTCTGAATCCACGCTTCGACGGCAAACTCCCAACCGCTCAAGTGGCTTTCCATCAGCACGGGAAACTCCTCTTGCGGAATCAGATCCACCTCCGCGGGCGTGCGGATGATGCGGTGGCCGAGGCAGCCGGCCTTGTCGAACGCCTTGAGGTGAATCGGATCGTTCGGGTCGCCCTCCAGCTTCAGCAGGGTCTGGTTGACGCGCTTGAGAAAACGAATCACGTCGTTCTTGTCGTGCGCTTCCTCGAAAATTCCGACGCGGATTCCGCCCAGTTGCGCGCGGCGCTTCATCAGCGCCTTATCGCGGAACAAGATCGCCTGGCCATGCAGCCGCGGATTGTTCATCAGCATCGCGTTGATGGCGCCGGCCCATTCGACCGTTTCCTCGAACAGTGGAATGGCGACGTCGACGCCCATGTTCTTGAGCGTTTCCGCGATCTCCAAGGAGCGCTCGTTCAGCCGCTCGAAGTTCCAGGGCACGAAGGGAATGTTGTGTTCCTCGGCGTAGTCCTTCGCCCAGGGCGGCGCGACCACGACATAACGGCGATCGAAGCGCTCGGCTGCGTCGATGGCCCCCAAGGCCCAGCCCATGAGCGCGACATATCCTTTGTTCGGGTCCTTCTTTGCCATTTCGCCACCTCCTGCTTTCGCTATCGCGCTGATCGCGACGCAAGCGCAGCCCGGGACAAAATTCGCTTCGCACGCAGCCAAGGATCAGCGCGGAACCGCGCCGTCCATCATCCTTGATCCTTGTTGCCGTCCCGTTGCGCCGCCGATGAAACGCGACCGGCGCTTTTTCCATGATGCTTATTCGTTAAGTTTACCGGTTTGTGTCCAAAAGTGGAACACATGACAAAATCTTGATGAGTTCTTTATGAAGCGTGCGGATTTTCGGCATTCACGACAAATTTCGCAGCCATTGCGATCAAACGAACAATTCTATCCTTGCCGATTGAAACGCTGGGCGAAACCGCTCGCGTTCGGGGGAGATTGCGAAAAGAGGCCGTTGGAGCGGCGCCCAAGGATCGAGCAAACACAAAGATTGGCCGGCTGGCGGAGGGGGAGGAACCGGGCCCAAACCGTCTCCAGAGACATTAAGCAGACGGGGAGCCATCGAGAAGGCGGTCTCAAGAGGAAGCCCTCAAGGGAATAAGATAATAAGTGCTTTCAACTACTTAATTAAGCCTGGGCCACCCTCGGACGTAAATCGCGCGAGATAAGCAAGACGATACACAACCTGTTAGTGTTCCGGTAAAATTCAAGGTTAGGGGATTTCACGCGATCTAGAGCTGGGGATGAACCAGGGGCTACAGGAATTTCTCGAAAGCCTGCGCAGCGAGTGCGGTGTCGAGAATCTAAAGGACATGATGGCCCGACGGCTGGAGCAGATGGGCTTCAATCGTTTTGCCTATTTGGCAATCCACATTCCAGGGAATCCCAAAGCACCGTTCGTAATCACGACATATCTCGACGACTGGGCAATTCATTATCAGGACCACGATTATATGAACGTCGATCCGGTCGTTTCGATGGCCGGGCAAAGTATGCTTCCCTTTGAATGGCTGGGCCTTAACAACAAGCGCCGCTCAACCAAACACCAGCGCGTAGTTTTGAACGAAGCAACCGAGTTTGGCATGAAGGCCGGCTTCACCGTTCCCATTCATGGCCCCGGCGGCGCAATGGCGGCCTTGTCGGCCTCATCGGATTTAAGCCCCAAGGAGTTCAACGATTTGTGGGACGAGCACAAACACGACATTCACCTGATGGGGCTTTATTACCATGTCGCGATCGGGAACAACATTCTCGATGCCGAGACACCCGGGCTTTTGCGTCTGACCGACCGTGAGCGCGAATGCCTACTATGGGCAGCTAGGGGCAAAACCGCGTGGGAGACGTCCGAAATCCTCCATATTTCGGAAGATACGGCAAACTTCCATCTAAAAAATGCCATGCGCAAGATCGGGGTGTTCGGCAAGCATCATGCCGTCGTAAAGGCCATCATGCTGGGCCTGATCGTCCCCTAAAGCAGGAACAATCCCTTCGCAGATCAACGCTGATCCGCCCCGCCTAAGCGGAGGGGCCAACGCAAATCGTCAATTTTAAGTCGCGCGGGGACCCGCAAAAAACCTACCAGGACTGGTAGGTTTCAGATGCTGCCCGATTCGCTCCTATTCGGTCATTCATGCCGAAGGGAGGCCTGGGATGATCGAGGTGGTAACCCCGGATGCAGCGTTCCGGTATCGCGAGAAGATACAGGCGATGCACAGCCTGCGGCACCGGGTGTTCAAGGAGAGACTTCACTGGAATGTGTGCTCGCGAGAAGGATTAGAACGGGACGTATTCGATCTCTTCCATCCGATCTACCTTCTGGCCAATGACGGCCGGGGCGGCGTGGCGGGCACATGGCGGCTCCTCCCCACTACGGGTCCGTACATGCTGCGCGACGTTTTCCCGGCGCTCCTCGACAACCAGCCGCCACCGCATGACCCAGCGATCTGGGAAACCAGTCGGTTCGCCGTCGAGGCAACCCCCGATTCAGCGGAAGGCCTAGGCGCGGTCAGCCGAATCACAAGCGAGCTCTTCTGCGGACTAATCGAGTTTTGCCTTCTGTTCGGTATTCGCGAAATCATCACGGTCTATGACGTGCGGGTCGCGCGGCTTCTGCCGCGCATCGGCTGCCGGCCGAAATGGCAAAGCACAAAGCACCGGATCGGCGACACACTGACATTCGCCGGACGGTTCGATATCACGCCCGAGGTATTGGCCGCCGTGCAGGTCGCCAGCGGAATAACGGATTCAGTCATTCACGCCGACATCCTGTCCGAGGAGCGCGATGCGGCTTAAGAACGGGACATCGCCGCTATCCAAGTTTCGCCGGCGCGAGGATCTTCTTGATCCTGAGAAAGAGGTGAGGGCAATCAAACAATGCCTTGAGTACCTTAGCGGAGAGGCTATGAAACTCGATCTGCGCCTTGCGGCACATCTGATTAGCGTCGCAGCCGAATCACTTGAAATACGCGATCCGAATGGAAGCGCCTAAGCGATGCTAGTTGCGGCTACTACGACAGATTTGCCCCCGGCACGGAAGGTTCCGGGCCCACAGGGCTTCCCGTTCATCGGAGTGTTGCCGCAGGTTCGCCGTGACCCATTAGCTTTTTTTACACGGGTCGCGCACGAATACGGTGATGTTGTGCAGCTGGCCTTTGGCCCAGATCGGTTGCTGATGGTCAATCGCCCCGAATATATCGGGCACATCCTGCAAACAAATTTCAAGAATTACCGGAAGAGCAAATATTACGACAAGTTGAAGCCCATGCTGGGCGAAGGCTTCCTAACCAGTGAGGGTGACTTGTGGCTCAAGCAGCGGCGGCTGGCGCAACCGGCCTTCAACGGGCCAGCATTGGCGGCTCTTTCAGAAGACATGGTGCAGGCCACCGGCGTGATGCTTTATAAATGGCACGAGCACTGCAAAGAAGGCCGATCTTTTGATGTCGCCGTTGAGATGACGCACCTGACGATCAACATCGCGGCGCGTACATTGTTCAGCACGCCTCTCTCCGAGCAGGACGCTAATACGGCCTACGAAGCGCTGACGCTCATATTGCGCGAGGCGGAAAGGCAAATCTGGTCGCTTTTCCGGATCCCGCCATCGGTGCCGACGGCACGCAACCGCGCCTTCAAGGCCGCGATCAAAAATATCGAGGAGCTGTTTCTGGACATTGTCGCAAAACGCCGGAAAGAAGGGGCTCCGAAACGGGATCTCCTGTCAATGATTCTGGATGAATACGGGAACGAGCATGACAGCGAGAGCTTCCGGATGCTGCGGGACCTTGTGATATCCATCTTGATGGCAGGACATGAGACGACAGCAGCCGCGCTGGCCTGGACGTTCTATCTGCTCTCCATGCACCCCGACGCCGAACGTCGTGTACACGCAGAAATCATGTCGGTCATTGGGCACCGGCGTCCAACTTATGGCGACATCCAGCGCCTGGAGTTTACCCGGGCTGTTTTCGAGGAAGCATTGCGCCTTTATCCGCCGGTCTGGACATTTTCTCGAACAGCGATTGAAGCGGACAGGCTCGGCGACTTCGTGGTTCCGGCCGGCAGTTCAATTATGCTGTGCATTTATGCCGTGCATCGTAATCCGGACATCTGGGCCAATCCGGATGAATTCAAGCCGGAGCGCTTCCTCCCGGATGCCAAACATGAGCCGCCGCGTTACGCGTATTTTCCGTTCGGCGGGGGACCGCGCATATGCATTGCCAGCCGATTTGCCATCATGGAAGCACTGATCGTGCTTGCAATGATCCTCAGGACCTTCAAGGTCAATCTCGTGCCGGGACAGACGATTGAGCCCGAGCCGATGATCACCTTGCGGCCGCGCTATGGCGTGCACGTGAAGCCGCAGTATCGATAGTCTGGGTGCGCTCATAGGCGCCAATTCAGGATAAGCTGCGCCCCGTTTTCAAAAATATAGTGCGCTCCACCGCTCGGGATTACGTCCCAGCGAACGTACTCGGCATAGAGATCCAGGTTTTTTGCGATCGAGAGAGTGACGCCGGGCACCCACATATACTGTCGCCCGTCCGGATTTTCATCGAAGCCGGCGGACCAGGCCACACGAAAAAGAATGGGGCCGAGCCGATATGAGCCGCCGAACAGAAGTTCAGATATCCGATCGCTGGGCCCGCCCGTGACGTAGCGCTGCGGATTGACAATTCCATTCGAGCGCAATGCTTCACCAAAGACTGTAAATGGGCCCTGTGCGAGCGTCACGTCTGTGCCGATTGCAGTGTGAGTGTCATTGCCGCCCTGTGGTGTGATGCCGCGAATTTCACCCGCCAAGGCCGAGACTCCTACCGCCAGGGACGAATCTTTGGAAAAATTCCAGCGGGGGACTAGGCGGATAATCCCTGTATTGCGCGCATCGGCACTCGGAACACTTTCCGGGTTGCCACCCGCAAGTGCACTGCTGACCCCGTCCTGCGCAACAAAG
>Ga0307436_1001368_pt1 | contig 10838 bp, 10 predicted proteins | sample SalMarWE160440MG_FD_202513 | JGI IMG/M metagenome (GOLD analysis project Ga0307436, IMG submission 202513) | Salt marsh sediment microbial communities from the Plum Island Ecosystem LTER, Massachusetts, United States - WE1604-40 | ecosystem: Environmental > Aquatic > Marine > Intertidal zone >...
ATGGATCGGGCTCCCCAAGCGACCACCATCAACGCTCTGTTTGCGCTCCAGTGAAGTCGAATCTGCGTCATCGGGGCGGTTCGAATGGCGCGATCGGCAAACAGGGTTAATCGATTCCTCCGCAAGCCGCCGAAGAGGATCGTCGCCGGGCCGTTGCCGAAATGAGGACCGAGGTGCTCGCCCGTCGGCGCGGTCTCAATCGGATCTGGATGCAGCGAGACCAGCCTAGGGCGTGGACTCACAAACCCGTAGCCATAGACGTATGCAGGCGAGCTTGACGAACGCCAGATAGTTGGCTGCGAGCTTGTCGTACCGGGTTGCCACGCGGCGACATTGCTTGATCTTGTTGAAGAACCGCTCGACCAGATTGCGATCACGATAGAGGTAGGGACTGAAGCAGATCGGCGCCTTCCTGTTGCTTTTGGGCGGGATGTTGGCCCATGCACCGCCCTCCGCGACGAACGCCCTGATCCAATCCGCGTCATATCCGCGATCTGCCAACAGTCGCGCATTTTGAGGGAGCCGTTGCAGGAGCGCTGCGCAGAGCCGGTTATCGTGGGCCTGGCCACAGGTGAGGCCGAGCCGCACCGGCAAGCCATTGGCATCCACGACGGCGTGAAGCTTTGTAGTGAGCCCGCCACGGGAGCGGCCAATGTCCTGTTCGCCGCTTTTGGCGATACAGGCTCCATGCTGGTGGACGCGTACGACCGATGTGTCGATCATCTGCACGGCAGCGTCGTGGGCGGCAGCGAGGCGCTCCATGATCTGGTCCCAGACGCCGGCCCTGCGCCAGCGGACGAACCGGTTGTCGCAGGTCGTGTAAGGGCCATACCGATCCGGCAAGTCGCGTTACGGCGCACCGGATCGCAGAACCCAGAAGATGCCGTTCAGAACACGCCGGTCATCGACGCGCGGGACGCCACGCGGTTTGCACGGAAGGATCGGCTGGATAGTCTTCCATTCGGCTTCGCTGAGTGCGTATCACATGACCAAAACTCCTTTTCGGAGCTTGAATCACGAGGCGATCATCTACCGCAAGCCGACGGCTTGATGTCGCAAAGTCACCCGAAAGCGGACTCCGGCACTTGTCGCAGCCATGTCGCAGTTTGACCCTGAACGGACATCGACGCCGCATGCGACGACCTGCTCAAAAAGGGAGTTTTTCTGTCGCTGGCGCTCAGGGGAAAGCCCATCTGCTTCGCATGCACCAGTACGGTATCCGCCAGCCTGCCGACACGCGGCTCCGGCGGTCCGCAACGCGATGACGCCGGACGCGCTAGGTCTTCGCCTGCAGTCCTTGAAGGATTTTGATCATTGCCTGCGAGATGTCGGTGTGGTGATGGACGATCTTCCATCCCCCCGCTTCACGGCGATAAATGTTCGTGACGCGATCATTAATAGTGTGAACCTCGTGCCCGGCGATCGTTAAATGGCCGCGCTCAATACCCAGTTCGTACGCCATGTCATCGGCGACCCGTAACAGTTGGTCGTCTAGTTGAACGCGCGCGTCCGTGGCGATTTTGGCAAATTGCTCCCATGAGCCCCGGACTTGTTCCCACCCGAGTTCGCGATTGCCGATCGGATGCATCGTCGTTACGGCATTACTATGCGACCAGATGTCTATCATCGGACCAGCGTTCCCGTTGGCCATGCTGTTTAACGCAGCGTAGAATTTTGCCGATGCTGCGCGGACTTCATCTTCCGTCGACATTACCGATTTCTCCTTCAGGTTCACTTACGAGGAAAGCAGGCGAGGACCATGCGCGCGCAATGCGAGGAAGAGCTGACACTCACCTCGCGGACTTGTATTGCGGCGACTTGCACGGAAATGGGCGATCTGGAAGCGGGGTCAAGTCCCGCAACTTTTCAAACGGGCCTCTCGTCGCTTGCGCAACTCCGGCCCGCGTGCCGCAACGTTGGTGTTTCTCATGTCCGCCTTTGGCGCTTCTCGGACATTCGGAGACGCACCGGCAATGTCGGCGATTCATCCGAGAGCGGACGTGAGACCGATCTGATTGGTCTCACGCTTTATGAGTACGCGGCCTAGGTGAATCGACACCGCCGGCCGCGGCAAGGTCGGCGACGCCCGCAGGAACGATCCAGGCCGCGCATCGCCTTGCAAGATATCTTCGGGGGCGTAGTCGAAATGTCCCGCGAGCAAGGCTCGCACAGGTTTGTTGGCGCAATGCGCAAACTGGTCGGTGCATATCCATTTCGGTCGTACAATGGCGAAGGCGCGCACACGATCGTGCCGGCGGCGCCGGCCGTCCGGGAGAGCGCTTTGGGGTCGTGGCGACTTTGCCGTGACGCGAAATGCGCGGGGAGGGGCGATGGATGAAGAGGCGACATATGACGTGTGCGTCATTGGCGGCGGCATCAACGGGTGTGGCATTGCCCGCGATGCGGTCGGTCGCGGCTACTCGGTCTTTCTCGCCGAAATGAATGACTTCGCCAGCGGCACGTCGTCGAAAGCGACCAAGCTCATTCACGGGGGTCTGCGCTATCTCGAGTTCTACGAGTTCCGCCTCGTGCGCGAGGCGCTGAAGGAACGCGAGGTGCTGTGGCGGATGGCGCCACACATCATCCGGCCGCTGCGCTTCATCCTTCCGTATGCACCGGGGCTGCGCCGGGCGTGGCTGCTCCGCCTCGGCCTCTTCCTCTACGATCATATCGGCGGCCGCGAGCTGCTGCCGCCGACCGAGACGCTCGACATGCGTCGCGATTTGGCGGCGAAGCCGCTGAAGCCGATGTTCTCGAAAGCGTTCGAATATTCCGACTGCTCGGTGGACGACGCCCGCCTCGTCGTCCTCAACGCGCGCGATGCCGCCGACCGCGGCGCCCATGTCCGCACCCGCACGCGCGTGACCACGGCCGAGCGCCGCGACGGCCTCTGGCGGATAGCGCTTGCGAGCACGACACCGGACGACGAGCCGCACGAGCTGGTGATCAAGGCGCGGCTATTGGTCAATGCGAGCGGCCCCTGGGTCGACGAGGTGCTGCGCAACGTCGTCGGGCACCGCGGCGCCCACAATGTCCGGCTGGTCGAAGGCAGCCACATTGTCGTGAAGCGCAAATACGACGATCCGCGCTCCTTTTTCTTCCAGAATCGCGACGGACGCGTCATCTTCGCCATCCCCTACGAGAACGATTTCACCCTGATCGGCACCACTGACCGCGACTATGACGGCGATCCATCGCGGGTCGAGATCGCCGACGCCGAGATCGACTATCTGTGTGAAGCGGCGAGCGAGTACTTCGTGGCACCGGTACGCCGCGAAGATGTCGTGTGGGCCTATGCCGGTGTGCGCCCCCTGTTCGACGATCATGCCTCGCGGGCCCAGGAGGCGACCCGCGACTACGTGCTGAAGTCCGAGGGCGGCGACGGCGAGGCGCCGCTCATCAACGTTTTCGGCGGCAAGCTCACCACCTACCGCAGGCTCTCCGAACACGTGCTCGACCAGGTCGGCCAACTGATCGGCGTGAAGGGCGCCCCATGGACGGCGACGGCACCGCTCCCGGGCGGAGAGTTTCCCGCGGTCGCGTTCGCCGCGCAATTGCAGAGGCTGCGCGACCACTATCCCTTTCTCGACGGTCAACATGCCGCACGTCTTTTCCGGCTCTACGGACGTACGGCATCCGCGATCCTCGGCAGTGCCAAGTCGTACGACGACCTCGGGCGGTGTTTTGGCCACGATCTCCACGAAGCCGAAGTCCGCCATCTGGTCGAGCGCGAATGGGCGACGACGGCAGACGACGTCCTGTGGCGGCGAACCAAGCTCGGATTGCGGCTGGATGATGCCGAAAAAGAGCAGGTGGCGCAGTGGCTCCGCGCCCACACGGCCCATCCGGCGGAGAAAACGAACAATCGTGGCCCTGACGGTGGAAGACGTCAGCTCACCGGCTCGCCATAGCGCGCGATGACCGACCACATCCTTGCCATCGACCAGGGCACCACGTCCTCGCGCGCGATCGTGTTCGACCGCGACCTTGTGGTCGTCGCCATGGCGCAACGGGAGTTCCGCCAGCATTTCCCCAAGCCCGGCTGGGTCGAGCACGATCCCGACGATATCTGGCGCTCGGTCGTCGCCACCTGCCGTTCGGCGATCCGCAAGGCCGGGATCGCGCCTGGCGACATTGCCGCCGTCGGCATCACCAACCAGCGCGAGACGGTGGTGGTGTGGGACCGCCGAACCGGCAAGCCGATCCATCGCGCGATCGTCTGGCAGGATCGTCGCACCGCCGATCGCTGCGCCGCGCTCGCCGCTGCCGGACACGAGCCGGCGGTCGCCGCCGCCAGCGGTCTCATTCTCGATCCCTATTTCTCCGGGACCAAAGTTGCCTGGTTGCTCGATCACGTGAGAGGCGCTCGTGCCAGGGCCGCCCGCGGCGACCTCTGCTTCGGCACCGTCGATTCGTTTCTGATCTGGCGCCTGACCGGCGGCCGGGTTCATGCCACCGACGCCACCAACGCCGCCCGCACGCTGATGTTCGACATCCACAGGGGCGAGTGGAGCGACGCGCTGCTTGCCATGCTCGGCGTGCCGCGTGCGATGTTGCCTGAGGTGAAGGATTGCGCCGCCGACTTCGGCGTCACCAACCGGCGCATTCTCGGCGCCGCGATCCCGATCCTCGGCGTCGCCGGCGACCAGCAGGCGGCAACCGTCGGCCAGGCCTGCTTCCGTCCGGGCATGGTGAAGTCGACATACGGCACCGGCTGTTTCGCGCTCCTCAACACCGGCGGCGAGGCGGTGCGGTCGAACAACCGCCTACTCACCACCATCGCCTATCAGCTCGGCGGCCGCCGCACCTACGCGCTGGAAGGGTCGATCTTCGTTGCCGGCGCCGCGGTGCAGTGGCTGCGCGACGGCCTGAGGCTCGTCCGTCGTGCCGCCGACGCCGGCACGCTCGCGGCACGAGCCGATCCCGAGCATCCGGTCTATCTGGTGCCGGCCTTCGTCGGACTCGGCGCTCCCCATTGGGATGCGGACGCGCGCGGCGCGATCTTCGGCCTCACCCGCGGCACCACTGCCGCCGAGCTCGCCCGCGCGGCGCTGGAATCGGTCTGCTACCAGACCCTCGATCTTGTCGAGGCGATGGGCCGCGACTGGACCCACCGCAAGGGTGCCCGCCCCGTGGTCAGGGTCGACGGCGGCATGGTCGCGTCGGACTGGACCATGCAGTGCCTGGCCGACATCCTCGACGCCCCGGTCGACCGGCCGCGGCTGCTCGAGACGACCGCGCTCGGCGCGGCCTATCTCGCCGGCCTCAAGGCCGGCATCTGTCCGCCGCCGGCGACCTTCGCCCGGCAATGGCAGCTCGACCGCCGCTTCACGCCGAAGATGAGACCGGCCGAACGCGCGCGCAAGATCGCGGGGTGGCAGGATGCCCTCACGCGCACCCTCAGCCACGGACATGGCGAACACGCCTGACGGGCAAGCCCCGGCACCGGCAAGCCCGTTCCGCTGATCGGCGGGCCGGCGGCAATTTTGCACTCGCCGATTGCACAATTTCAAAAATTGTTGTTACTCGGGGCAGAAAGCAACTTGTCGAGCCAAACACACGCAAATGCCGGAAAATCCGCATGGAGCTTAAAACTCCGCAGCCTCCCGAGAACTACGAGGCGCTGATCGGCGCCATTCATGCTCAATATGACGCGCTCAGCGGCAGCTATCAGAAGATAGCTCGCTATTTGACGCAAAATCCCAACGACGTTGCTATCAAATCAGTGTCGACCCTGGCCGTCGCCAGTGGCGTCCACGCGTCCAGTTTCGTGCGCTTCGCGCAGCATTTTGGCTTCAAGGGTTTCAAGCAGCTGCAACTGGTGTTTCGCGCGCGCCTGGCCACGGCGGCCCAGGGTTTCGATGCCCGCGTCAATGCTCTCAAGACCGAGCTGGAGCTGCATCGACCAGGCAGCTTCACCGCAACGCTCGGCGATCTTGTCGCCCGCGACATTGCCTCGCTCCAGGACCTGCTCAGCGCAACCGGTGAGGAGCAACTCGTTCGCGCTGTCGAAATCCTCGCCAACGCGGACACCATCTACCTGGTGGGGCAATTGCGATCAGCGCCCATTGCCCTGTTCATTCGCTACGTCCTGACGATGCTGCGCCGCAAGGTGACCTTGCTTGACGCTGCCGGCGGCCTGTCCACCGAAATGGCCCGGGTGATGCGTTCCGATGATGCGCTGATTGCCGTTTCGTTTCGCTACTATGCCAAGGAGGTCGTCAGCATTGTCGAGACCGCTCACCAGGCCAAAGTGCCGATCGTTGCCATATCCGACAGCACGCTATCGCCGCTCGCCAAGAACGCCGCCGTGCTGTTTCCGATTCCGGAAGACGAATACAGCTTCTCGCGCTCGCTTGCTGCGCCGATGTGCCTCGCCCAGGCCATGTTGATTGCCCTGGCGGCGCGCCTTAGCCCGGACGAGAGCGAACGCGTTCGCATACCGGTGGCGACACAGCCGCGCAGACGAAATTGAGTTATGCAAGCCGGCAAGGACCGTCGGCTGTGACGGCGTTCGGCTGCTCGTCTACGATCGCCTCAGCGCCCATGCGTGCAAGGCCTTGTCGCCGATCAGCGCCACCACGATGATGACGCCGAGCAAGACGTTGAACCATTGCGGCTGGACACTGTTGAGGACGAGAAAGCTCTGGATGCCTGTCAGCGCGAAGGCGCCGAGAGCCGCACCAACCATCGAACAGCGGCCGCCGGTCAGCAGACAACCCCCGATCACGCAGGCGGCAATCGCCTGAAGCTCCTCGAGGCGACCGAAGGAACCGTCCGCGAAACCGATCTTCGATGCTTCGAGGACGCCGGCGAAGGCGGCCAGAATGCCACTCAACACGAACACCTGCCACTTCATCGCCGTGACATGGACGCCGCGGGAAAGCGCGCTGGCATCGTTGCCGCCGAGGGCGAGCAGACGGTTGCCGAAGGGTGTCGCAAACACGACGGCGTGGAGCACCACCACCATCGCGATCAGCCACAATATGGAATCCTTGTAACCGAAGAATTCATACCCACCAAAGATCGCGTAGGCGACCGACTGCCTGAGCTGATCGCCGGCCGTAAACGAGAAGCCCTCGGTGAGCGCATAGCAGATCCCGCGGAAGATGAAGAGGGTGCCAAGCGTGGCGATCAGTGCGCTGACCTTGAAGCGCGTGACCAGCAGACCGTTGAACGCACCGATGGCGCCGCCACAGATCAAGGCGAGAATCACCGCAGGAAACGCACCGATCGTCGAGGCCGAGCCAAGATAGACGAGCGCGCCGATGCCGAAAATCGAACCGACCGAGATATCGATCTCGCGAGCCGTGATCACCAGAGCCTCGCCCAGCGCCATGATGCCGAGCGTGGCCGACGCCTGGAGAACGGAGGTCATGTTGGCCTGCGAAATCCACGTCCCGCTGGTCTGAACGGAAAACACGACAACGATCACGGCGGTGAAGACGATAACGCTGGTTGCCGGCCGCTTGACCAGTTGGAACAGCTCGAGCCTGCTGGCGGTTTGCGCGCTCACGCCACCTCCTGGCTGGCGCCGGTGCGTCCGCCTTCGCGGATGATCTGCTCGAGCTCGTCGCTGGTCATCTCTCCGCTCTTGACGTCGGCGATCTTGACCCCGTTCTCGAGAATGACGATGCGATCGGCGATCTTGTGCACCTGGAAGATGTCGTGGGTGATGTAGATGACGAGCAGGCCCTGGTCGCGCAATTGCAGGGCGAGGTGATTGACATGCTCGCGCTCGCGCACCGAGAGGTGGTTGGTCGGCTCATCCATGATGATCACACGATTCTTGAAGGCAACCGAACGTCCGATCTTGATCGACTGACGTTCGCCGCCGGACAACAAGCTGACTTCGTCGTCCGCGCCCACGTTGGCGCGCAGGCCGAAGTCGTGCAGGACCTTGCGACTGTCGTCCCGCATCTTGGTGAAGTCCAGAAATGGCAGGCCGAGAACGTGCCGCACCGGCTCGCGGCCGAGATAGAAATTGCGTGCGATCGACAGGTTTTCGCAGAGCCCAACTGCCTGCTGGATGGTCTCGATACCCAGCTCTATGGCGAGCTTCGGATGGAAATAGGTGATCTCCTTGCCATCGAAGAACACGCGCCCGTTGGTCGGCGTGTACAGGCCGGAGAGAACCCGAATCAGCGTCGTCTTGCCCGCCCCGTTGTCGCCAACCAGCCCAACCAACTCGCCGGCATCAAAATCCACCGACACATGCTTCAGGGCTTCGAATCGGCCGAAGCGAAGATCGATGTTTTCCATCCTGACCAGGGGCGCGCCATTGGTAGTCATGTCGTGCCTTTCATAACGTTCTGAGCGTAGCGCTCAGCCATTGGTTCACGATGATAGCGATGACCAGAACGATGCCCACGAACGTAATGTACCACGACGATGGCGCACCCATGCCGATCAACTCGTAGCGGACGCTGGTGATGATGAAGGCGCCGAGCGCGGCACCGATCGCCGAGCCGCGCCCGCCGGTGAGCAGCGCGCCGCCGACCACCGCGGCAGCGATGGCTTGCAGTTCCATCTGCTCTCCGAGCGTGACGTGCGTCTGGGGCTGGTCGGCGACGGTCACAATTCCGGAAAAACCGGCAAGAGCGGACGATGCGGCGAACGCGAACGTCTTGGCGCGGCCGATGTCGACGCCGCGGGAATGCGCGCTTGCCGAGTCGCCACCGATCGCCAACAGGTGGTTTCCGGTGCGGCTCGCGGTAAGGATCAATTGAAAAGCAATGACGACGATCACAAACAGGAAGAATCCGTTCTCGAACCACAGCCAATTACCGCCGAGCAAATTCGTCAACCACTCGACCCTGTTTGCTTTGGATAGAGAGTCCGCCGTGCCCCCCGACCAAACGTAGATGATACCGCGATAGAAGAACAACGAACTGAGGGTCACGATCATCGAAACCATGCCCGCGCGGACGACCAAAAATGCATTGATCAGGCCCGCGGCTATAGCGATTGCCATTGCCGCCAAAAATGCGAGAGGTACGCCGAGAGGCGCGGCAAAGGTGATGAAGGCGATCGCCGTCAGCCCGTAGATGGAGCCCACCGAAAGGTCGATCTCGCCGGTCAGAATGACCAATGACTCGCCGACCGCAACCAGACCCAGGATGGCCGTGTACTGGCTGACGTTGAGCAGCGTGAAGAACGACCAGAATCCGTTGAAGTCGAAAGCGGTGAAAACGACCAGAAGCGCCGCGGCGGCGACGATTGCACCGACATCGGCACGACGCCCTAACCTGGAAAGAACGGACGAGGGTGTCACAGCAATCCAGCTAGCCGCTGCTTCCGATATGAGGACCGGGATCGCGGGCGCCGCGCTCCCGAACGATACGTGTCCGGGAGCGCGGGTGTTGTCCGCGTCAACGAGCCTTGCTTACCAGACTGACGCCTGCTTGTCGTAAGCGTCGCCGAAGACATTCTTCACCATCCCCACCCAGTGGTCGATGCTGGAGGCATCGATCACGACGGGGCCGGTGATGATGTCGGACTGCGGCTTGTAGCCGAACTCGTGGTACCAGTAGAGCCACTCCATCGGCACGTAGCCCTGCAGCCAGAAGCCCTGGCTGTTGGTCTCGAAGACCTTGCCTTCCTTGATGCCTTCGAGCGCCACCGGGCTGGCGTCGACGGTCAGGATTGTCATCCCCTTGTCGTCGACTTTCGGGTCGAGCCCCATCTGATCGGCGACCCCGTAGGCCCAGGGAGCAGACCACGACGCAACCGTGAAGATGTAGTTCACGTCCTTGTTGCGCGACAGGTACGCCTGCATGATGTTGCGTGCCTGGGCCGGGTCGGCGGTGATGGCGAGGTTCTCGACCGGCACGTTGATTTTCTTCATCGCGTCGGTCATGCCGCGGCAGCGCGCTTGGAGGCCCTGGTGGGCCGCGTCGTGGATGGCGCACATCACCTTGGTCGGCATGGGCAGCTTGCCGGCCTGGGCCGCCTCGATGGCATGCTCACCAAGCTTGAGGCCGGTCAGGTACTCGTCACCGCCCACGTAGGTCAGATACTTGATGCGCTGGTCTGGCGGGCGCGTATCGGGAATGTTGAAGGCGACCACCGGAATGCCCTGCGCGATTGCCTTGTTGAGCACCGGCTCAAAGGCCTCGCTGGAAACGATCGGCACGGCAATGCCGTCCGGCTTGGTCGCGATCGCCTGTTCGAGCAGCTGAACGTGCTTCTGCACCGAGTACTCGTTGGTCGAGATGTATTCGGTCTTGACGTCGGGGTACTTCTTCTCGAAGGCCGCCAGCGACAGCGTGAGCCATTTCATGTTCGGATCGTTGGAGCCGATGTGCGACACCATGACGAAACGATATTTCGGTTGCGCCTGGGCCGAGGTCACCGCCGCTCCCGCGAACGTCAGCGACAGCGCGGCTGCCGACGCTGCCGCCAATCCCAGAATGGTTCGTCTGTTCATGCTCATTCCTCCCTTGCCAGAGCGTGCCGTCCGTCTGGTCCACGCGACACCGAGGGACGCCGCCTGTTGCAACGTTAATTGCAAATTTTGAAATAGGCAAATCCTATTTCCGACCTTGTTTGGCTCTCGCGCCGGATTGTCCTCGTTCTAGGCCACCCCGTCTCAATTGCGCCTGCAGCAGTCACACGGCCGGGTCATGCCTGTCACCAACGACACCGCAGGCAATCGGTAACGGAACCTCTATGGCAATTATTAATGTTTCTAGAATATTTGTTTCACACCAGAAGGCGCCTGTCAAGCTTGAGTCGTCGATTCTAGCGGTCGTGCCTGCGGACGACGCACGCACATCGGCCGCCGGTATGGAATTTTCGTTCCCCCGGCCCGCCTGCGCGGACCGTGTCAACCATCG
>Ga0307436_1001369_pt1 | contig 10836 bp, 12 predicted proteins | sample SalMarWE160440MG_FD_202513 | JGI IMG/M metagenome (GOLD analysis project Ga0307436, IMG submission 202513) | Salt marsh sediment microbial communities from the Plum Island Ecosystem LTER, Massachusetts, United States - WE1604-40 | ecosystem: Environmental > Aquatic > Marine > Intertidal zone >...
AAGGAGGAGCAGACCAGCCGCAGCCGCTACCTCTTCGAGGTGACGAAGACGAAGACGATCGAAGGCTGGGACAAGCGGAATACGGCCCGCTACATAAATCATTCCTGCCGCCCCAATTGCGAGATCGAGATCCACAAAGCGCGGGTGTTCGTGATGGCGAAGCGCGCCATCAAGGAGGGTGAGGAGCTCGGCTACGACTACGGCAAGACCTATTTCGATTCGTTCATCAAGCCGATCGGCTGCAAGTGCATGAAGTGCGCGCCGAAGCTCCATGCCGCGTGGGGCAAACCTCTCAAGACGAAGGCCGTCAAAAAGAAGAGAAGGGCCTGAGGTCGGCGAGGATGGTTCGCGCCGCGTTGTGACCCGGCGCGCCGGTTACGCCGCCGCCAGGATGGGCGCCTGATCCGCAATGATAAAGGCCGCGGAGCGGGCCGCGGTAGTCCGCATAGCCCAGCATGGGCCGCGCCGAGAACAGCTGATTAAGAGTCAGCCGGCCGTGGAAGATGTCGCCGCCGACAAGGCCGAATTCGCGCTCCAGGTCGAGGGGGCTAAGAACTTGGCGGCCTACGACGCTTTTGGCAAAGCCTGGCGCGTAGGTGTCGACTGTCGCGATCATGAGATCGGCTACTTCATCACGGGCGTCGTCCCACGACCGGCCGTCGGGCAGTTCCGGCGCCACGTGCTGACAGAACAGGCTTGCCACGTGGGCGCCTGGCGGCGCGAGACTGTTGTCCAACGTCGAGGGGATGACCATCTCGATGATCGGCTCGCGGCTCCAGCTCTGCGCCAGAGCATCGCGATAGGCCCGATCCATATAGGCGAGGCTCGGGGCGATGATGATGCCGGCGCCGTGCTGGGGACCCGCCGTCTTTCCGGGCAACGCGGTGAAGCTCGGCAACTCCGAGAGCGCCACGTTCATGCGGAACGTGCCCGAGCCGCATTTGAACTTTCGCATGCGTTCCAGGAAGTCGGACGGCAAGGCCGGTTCAGGTATGAGGTGTGTGTAGAGCAGCTTCAGATTGGCGTTGGCGGCGAGTGCCTTTGCCCTGACGACCTTGCCGTCCGTCAGCGCGACGCCTACGACCCGATCCCCCTCGACCAGCACCTCCGCGACTTCTGCGTCGGTCTCGATCTCGGCGCCATGTTCGAGTGCCGCCTTGGCCATGGCTTGGGTGATCGCGCCCATGCCGCCGATCGCGTGACCCCAGGCGCCTTTCTGGCCATTCACCTCGCCAAAGGCATGATGCAGCAGCACATAAGCGGTGCCGGGATCGAAGGGGCTTGCATAGTTTCCGACGATGGAATCGAAGCCGAGCAGGGCTTTGATCGGTTCGCTCTCGAACCACTCGGACAGAACGTCCGCTGCCGATCTGGTGAAGAGATCGAGGAGGACGCGCTGTTCCTCGAGATCGAGACCGCGCAGGGTGTTGCCAAGCGCGGCCACGCGGGCAAGCTCACGGAAGCCCCGCCAGCCGAAGCCCTTTACAACGTTGGGCGGTGCCCGCAGGACCAGATCGCGCAAGGTGTCGGCGACGGTCTCGATCTGCGCGCAATACGCGTCATATCGCTCGGCGTCGGCGGCCGAGAACTTCGCGATCTCGGACTTGGTTCGGCCTTCGCCGGTCAGGAGATAGCCGCCGTCCGGAAGCGGGAGGAAATTCTGCAAGGGCCGCTCGACGATGCGAAGCCCGTGCCGGTGCAAGTCCAGATCGACGATGATCTTCGGGTTGAGCAGGCTCACCGTGTAGGACGCCACCGAGTTGCGGAAGCCGGGATGAAACTCTTCCGTGACGGCGGCGCCGCCGACCACGGCCCGGCGCTCCAGCACCTTCACCTTCAGACTGGCGCGCGAGAGATAGGCGGCGCAGACAAGGCCGTTATGGCCGCCGCCGATGATCACGACGTCGAACTGCCGGGCATCTCGACTGGTCTGGCTGGAGGCTGGCACGGCTGCTGGTATCTCGATGGACGTTCTCGGGGCAATCGGACCGAGCGTACATGCTGCCTACGAATGGTCACAGGGAAAGTCTAGGACTGGATCTTCGGTAACAAGTACGAGGATCAATGCCCGACTTTGCAAAACTCAACGGAATCATCGCGTACCTTCGAGCGGCGAACCCGACGGAAGACATTTCGGCAAACCCGGTTGTCAAACATCCCCACAACACTGCGAGGACAATCCCGGAGAGGTTGCCTCCGGCAAAGATCAAGGAACTGTCTCAACTCCAGCCTGCGAGGGCCATTCTTGCCACCACGATGCAATGGGCTGCGGTCGCGGCGGCAATCGCAGCGTGCACCTATTTCTGGCACCCGGTTTTGTATGTGCTTGCAGTGCTGTTCATTGGTGCGCGGCAGCACGCGCTTCTTATCCTTGGTCACGACGCCTCGCATTTCCGCACTCTGAAGACGCGCTGGCAGAATGATCTTTTCGCCAACCTCTTCATGATGTGGCCGACCTTTGCGTCAGTCGAAGGTTTCCGCAAATTTCACGGCACGCATCACCAGTACACGAATCTACCCGACGACGGGAATCGCCATATCTGGCGAACGCATGATGCCGCGGGCGAACTCGCGCCGGATTGGCAGTTCCCCAAGACGCGTCTCGGCTTGGTGCTGGTGCTCCTGCGCCGTGCTGCTTTCGTAACCGGGATAATGTGGATCATACGCGGCCTGGTGGGCACGTTGCTGATGCCATCGCCGCGCTGGATGCTCGCAACCGAGTTTGCGTTCTATGGATCGATCGGCGCGGCGCTTACGTATTTCGGCGGATGGTATGCGTTCTTGCTCTACTGGATCGTGCCCTATTGCACTTGGCATATCGCGGCGCAGTACACGCGGCTGATATGCGAGCACAGTGCCGTCGAGAGCGACGAAGAAGAATATTCGATCACCCGCACCACGCACCCGACTTGGCTCGAGAGAATCTTCATTCTGCCGTGCAATGTCGGCTATCACCTCGAGCATCACTGGTATCCAAGCGTTCCCTTCTATCGGCTGCCCGAGCTGCATCAGGCGCTTATGGAGCGTCAGGGCTTCCGCGAGCACGCCGTGGTCAGGCACTCTGTCCTCACCTCGCTCAGTGAGTGTGTCAAGGAAGCAGCCGCGGCACCCCGGGCAAAGGAATCGCGTGCGGAAGTCTAGCTACGGTCGGGAAAGCGGGCGGCGAAGTCGTCCGTAGTGTTAACCTCGGGGTAGGGCGTTTCCGGCACGGGGACCCCGAGAAAAGCACAGAGCGGCTCCCAGCCTTGGCCAAACTCATAGACTAGGAGCCTCTCGGGCGGGATCGCGCGCCGGACCTCCGCATTATGGGCGTTGAACACCTCGATGGCGTGGTCATGGCCGAGGTCGCCGCCGAAGGCCTTGTCGACGACGATCGCGTTCACCATGCGCATGTGGGCGCGGCGCGGCGGGTCGATGCTCGCGGCGCCGTCGCGCGCTGACGCCTTGGCGAATTCGCGCATCCGGGCGAAGATCGTTTTCGACGCGCTCTCGTACCAGCGGTTCGGATCACGCAGCGTGAGGATCACCTTGGCTTCAGGGTAGGCCGCGACTAGCTCCTTCCAGATCATGATGGCAGGCCAGTCGACGGACGCCGCGTAGCCGTCGAGGATCGCGTGCCAGTCGTGCAACTCGCCGCGCGCGAGCGCGAGCCACAACGCGTCGTGCCCGGGATGCTCGCGCGTCTCGATCATGTGATAGCAGGGGCCGAAACCGAGCTGCTCCAGCGCATATTTCAGTGACATGGTGCCGGTGCGCCCGAAGCCCGCGCCGATCGCTTTGAGGGACATGCGTCTCTCCGTCTTTGCGCGTGACGCCGCGCCCTTGGAACCATTGGTGTGCGAAGCCGATTGTGCGACAGTATAGATGCGCGAGGAGGAACAAGATGGCAAAGGTCGTCTACAAGATTGTTCGTCACGAGAACGGCTGGGCCTATCAGGCGCGCGGCACCTTCTCGGAGACGTTTCCCACCCACGACGCCGCGCTCGAGGCGGCAAGGCGCGCTGCCGGCGAGCAGAGAGTGCCGGGGGAAACGGTCGGCATCGAATACGAGACGGCGGACGGCGTATGGCATGAGGAGCTCGATCCTGGCTCCGACCGGCCCCAGACTTCGGTCGAGGACTAAGGCCCGCTAGCAGTTGACACGTTGCGGCGATCACGGTCTCTGACATCTGACACGGGGGCAGATGACGGAGGGGACGGTGATCCAATCCTATGTGCTGTGGGCGCTGCTCGGCATGGCCGGCTACTCGCTCATGACGCTGTTCGTGAAGCTTGCCGAGCGCAGTGGCAATGTCTCCACCTATATGGTGCTCGCGGTTTCCACCACGATCGTATCGATTGTGGCGATCGCCGTCGTCGCCTGGCGTGGTGAACTGAAGACGCTGATCCTCGAGCTTGAGACGCCGCCGCTACTGTGGGCCGTCGCCGGTGGCATTGCGCTCACCGTCGCGGTCAGTTCCTTGTTTCATGCGCTGGCGCTGGGACCGGCCAATATCGTGGTGCCGGTCTACGGCATGTTCATCGTCGGCGGCGCCGTGCTTGGCGTGGTCGTGCTCGGGGAGGCGATGCCCTTGCACCGCGTCATCGGACTGATCGCCGCCGTGATCGGTGTGGTTCTGATCTCGATCTAGGGACGTGCGCGAGAAAGGGCGGGGCGGCCTCCTTTACAAGAGAACCGCCCCGTTTCGCAGGGTCATGGTGCGTCGACGAGAACGATCTCGGAGTTCTCGAGGGCTCTGACGGTCAGCGCCGTCTCATTATCGACGGCAACGCCGTCACGGGGGCCGACCTTGACGCCATTGACCTCGACGAGGCCTGCGGCCGGCACGAGGTACGCGTGCCGCGCGGTGCCAAGCCGGTATTCCGCGGTCTCGCCCGCTTTCAGCGTGGCGCCGAGGACGCGGGCGTCGGCGCGGATCGGCAGTGCATCATCGTCGCCGGAAAAGCCGGAGGCGAGCGCCACGAACTGGCCGGAGCGCTCGGCCTTAGGGAAGGGCTTTGTGCCCCAAGACGGCTCGCCGCCCTGCACGCTAGGTTCGATCCAGATCTGGAAGAGCGTGGTCGGCTCATTCTCGCGGTTGTACTCGGCATGGCGGATGCCGGAGCCGGCACTCATGATCTGAACGTCGCCGGCCTTGGTGCGGCCTTTGTTGCCCAGGCTGTCCTCATGGGTGATGGCGCCTTGACGGACATAGGTGATGATCTCCATCTCCGCGTGCGGATGGGGCGGGAAGCCGGTGTTGGGGGCGATCTCGTCGTCGTTCCATACGCGCAAAGATCCGTGTCCCATGCGCTTTGGGTCGTGATAGCGGGCGAAGGAGAAGTGATGCTTGGCCTTGAGCCAGCCATGGTCGGCACCGCCAAGCTTGTCGAAAGGTCTGACTTCAATCATCGGAACTTCCTCACTCACCAAACGTGAATACTGTCGCTAGGCACCGAATCCGCCGTCTACGGTGAGCGTTGCGCCCGTGATGTAGCCGGCCGCCGGACCTGCGAGAAAAGCGACGAGGGCCGCGACCTCCTCGGGCTTGCCGTAACGGCCCAGAGCGGTGCCCGCGATGAGTGCGTCGTGCATCTCACCGTCGGATGGCGCCATGTCCGTCTCGATAGGCCCGGGCGCTACATTGTTCACGGTGATGCCGCGTGGCCCGAGATCACGGGCCCAGCCGCGCGTGTAAGCGGCAACGGCGCCCTTGGTGGCCGAGTAGTCGGCAACGCCCGGCCAAGGGGAGACGTCCCCGGCGACGGAGCCGATCGAGATGATACGGCCGCCCTCGTGCAGTACGGGCGCGGCTGCGCGCACTGCAGTCGCGACGCCACCGACATTTACGGCAAAAAGACGGTCGAGCTCGTCAAGGTTGTTGGCTCTGTCGGCCACAGAGCCCCCGGCGAACACGCCGGCGTTATTCACCAGGATATCGAGGCGCCCAAAGTCGCGGACCACGGCCTGAATCAGACCGTTCACCTCGTCGGTGTCGGCCTGGTCGGCCTTGAAGGCTTGGGCCCGTACGCCCTTCGCCCGAAGAATGTCGACCACGGCTTTGGCTTTGTCTCCCGAGGTCGCGTAGCTGATGGCGACGTCGGCACCGTCATCGGCAAGGGCCTCGGCAATTGCAGCCCCGATACCGCGCGAGCCGCCGGTAACGAGGGCAACCTTTCCTGAAAGCGTCTTCAACATGGGTCCAATCCTGTCCACTAGGGGGGTTATGTAGTGATCGATACATATGGTGCTGGACCCGGATCGTCAACAGTATTATATAACGACCACTACAAAGATAGGAGGTGATAGGGATCGGGAAAACAGCCGGAGACTGCGCCGTGGCGATTGGCCGCCCTCGAACGTTCGATAAGAATCAAGCCCTTGACCGGGCGCTCGAAGTGTTCTGGCGCCAGGGCTACGAGGGCGCGAGCATCTGCGACCTGACGGCGGCGATGGGGATCAATCCGCCGAGCCTCTACGCGGCGTTCGGCAACAAGGAGTCGCTGTTCCGCCAAGCGCTCGACCGCTATGTGGAGATCCAAGGGGCCAATATGCGCGAGGCGCTCGCGGTGCCGAAGGCGCGGGATGCCATCGCCGCGCTGCTGTACGGCTATGCCCGCTCCCTGACTGACAAGTCCAACCCCACAGGCTGCCTCATCGTGCAAGGCATTTCGGGGGTGGCGGAGCACGCCCAATGCATCCGCGACATGCTCAACGCCAAGCGCGCGGCGGGCGAGAAGGACGTCCGCGAGCGGCTCAAGCGAGCGAAGGCGGAAGGCGAGCTGCCCGAGAACGCCGATCCGGCGGCGCTTGCGCGCTATGTCTCGACGGTATCGCAAGGCATGGCAGTGCAGGCGGCGGGCGGGGCGAGCCGCAAGGAGCTCGAACGCGTGGCCGACATGGCGCTCCGCGCCTGGCCGGAATAGGTGTTCACCCGCAGTTTGCCGTGAGCTGCGCCAAGTCTGGCACGCAAGCGGGAATCGCGGCATGATTCTTCCATGAAGATGCCGAGATCCTTGCCTGCGGCGGTTCTTGCCCTGGTGCTGCCGGGGGCACTTCCAGCTCTGGCCGACCCGATCGAGGCGGGCAATCCGCTCGCTCCTTGCCTCAAGGGGGGAGTCGCTCCCTGAGGAGGTCATGCCGACGGGCACCGGCTGGGGGGTCGAAATTGCGTCCGACTTCTCGGAGCAAGAAGCCCTCGACAACTTCACTCAAGTCCAGAAGGACTATTCTGACATTCTCGGCGACTACAGCCCGACTGTTGTGGCGGTGTGTAACCTCAACATGGGGACGGATCTACGCTATTCGGCCCGGGTCGCTTTCGACGACCGCAACGCGGCGGACCAGTTCTGCGCCAAGCTCAAGAAGGCAGGCGGTGCCTGTATCGTACTCAGAGACTAGGGGCGTTTCTTAGGCGTCCAAGCACCGATAGACCCGGGTGCCGACATGTCGGAAAATGGCGATATGAAGCGGGTCCTTTGGGCCACCACTCTTGCTGTTTGGCTGGTTCTCGCGGTCAGCCCCGCGAAGGCCACGGATGCGTTCGAGATCCTAGGTGTAGAGGCGGGTATCAAGGCTGCGGGTCTTGCCGCCGCGGGGCCGAAGCCGTTCGTCGACACGGTGTGTCCGCTGATGCAAGCGCAAGCTGAGGCGCGGGGCCTGCCGCCCATGCCGTTCGTGCGGCTGATCTGGCGGGAGAGCCGCTTCAATCCCAATGCTGTCAGCCCGAAAGGCGCGCAAGGCATCGCCCAGTTCATGCCCGGCACGGCTGCGGATCGCGGGCTCGACGATCCATTCGAGCCGAAGTCGGCTATCGTTCATTCGGCAAGCCTTCTGGCCGACCTCGAAAAGGAGTTCGGCAATTTCGGGCTCGCGGCCGCCGCCTACAATGCGGGCGAGGAGCGTGTGCGGGGCTGGCTTGCGGGCAGCGGAACGCTGCCTTGGGAGACGCGGGCCTATGTGATTTTCGTCACCGGCCGCGCAGCCGAGGAGTGGAAGCTGCCGGAAACCGAGCTGCCTGAGGCGCTGAAGACGGAAGGCGACGCGGTGCAGGAGTCGTGCAAGGAGCTCGCCCCCCTCGTGGTGCGTGCCGTGTACGAGACCGAGCCGCTCACCGCTAGCGGGGCGTGGCGGCCATGGGGCGCGCATGTGTCGACTGCCTTCTCCAAGGCCAAGGCGCTCGCCATGTTCGCCAGGCTCAGGCGTGAGCATGTATCGGTGCTCGCCAACCGCGAGCCGTTCGTCACGCCGGTCCGAAATTTGAGCCGCGGCCGGCGCGCGCTCTATCAAGTGCAGATCGGCGCCGACAGCCGCGTTGACGCGACTGATATCTGCGCGGCGCTGCGCAAAGACGGCGGCGCCTGCATCGTGGAAAAGAACTAGCCGGGCCGAGGGACGCAATGTCTCAGGCTGGACATGTGGGCCTTGGTATAGAAGGGTTTGTCTGGCGAGGGGACTGATGCTTACCATTTACGACTATCGCGACGGCCAGTTGAAGGCGCAGACGGGGCTGCCCCGCATCACCGAGCAAACGGTGTGGATCGACCTTCTGAATCCGACTCAGGACGACGAAGAGAAGGTAGAGAAATCGTTGAACATCGAGGTGCCGACCCGCGAGGAGCAACAAGAAATCGAGGTCTCGAGCCGCCTCTACCAGGAGGACGGCGCCTACTTCATGACGGCGACGCTGCTCTTTCTCCATGACGGGACCGAGGCCAAAACGACGCCGGTCACCTTCATCCTCGCCGGAACCAGGCTCGTGACCGTCCGCTACGCCGAGCCACGCGCCTTCGCCGTCTTTGCCACGCGATGCAACCGGCAAGAGCCCAATCTCGGCAACAGCGCGTCCGTGCTGATTGGCCTGATCGATATTATCGTCGATCGGCTCGCGGACTTCATCGAGCGCATTCAGGCCCAGGTCGAGACCTTGTCCCATTCCGTGTTTACGAACGAAGGCGGCGTCGCTTCGCGACAGCGCCGCTTCGACGTCGTATTGCAGTCGATCGGGCGAGAGGGTGAGATCGCATCGAAGGCGCGGGAGAGCTGTCACTCGCTGGGGCGCTTGCTCACCTTTCTCGCCTTCGTCGTCAACGAGCGCAAAGAGGGCAAAGCGCTTCAGTCACGAGTACGCGCCGCGGCCCGCGACGTGAGCTCGCTGACGGATCACGCCACGTTCTTGGCTGGCAAGATCGTTTTCCTGCTCGACGCGACGCTCGGCATGATCCAGATCCAGCAGAACGACATCATCAAGATCTTCTCGGTGGCGGCAGTGGTATTCCTGCCGCCGACCTTGATTGCCTCAATTTACGGCATGAATTTCCATACCATGCCGGAACTAAATTGGATTTTCGGCTATCCGTTCGCGCTCGCCCTCATGGTGCTCTTCGCGGTGTTGCCTTACATTTATTTCAAACACAAAGGTTGGCTCTAGTTTTGGGGTTGCGCGGAGTGCACCGTGTCGCCACATTGAGTGCATACCTTTGAGAGCAGCCGATCACAGTCAAACCCCGAACCCCCCGCAAGGAGGAAGGATGACCCATCTGATCATTTCCGGCTTTGTTGCAGCGTTCTTTGCGGCGGCCTTTTTTCTACCCGCGCCGGCCTCGGCTGGTCCCACGGGGCTCACCAAGCCTACGGCCGAGACCACGCTGGTCAAAAAGGCGGGTTGGCGCAAGCGTCGCTGGTGGCGCAGCAACGGCTACACCACTGACGTCGACGCGCCGACGACGTCAGTACACACGAACGATGCCTATACGGATGTCGATGCCCCGTTCACCACGGTGCGCAAGGGCCCGCGTGGCACGTGGATTCGCGCCCCGTTCGTGAACCTGTGGGTGCCCCGCGACTAGGCGGAAGCGTTTCCAATTTTCGATTGTTCGCATGGCCGGGCTCGTCCCGGCCATGTTCTTTTCGGCCTAGCCTCGCCGGTTCTCGACTAGTGCGCCGGGCTTGCGGCATGCTACCGAAGGGGCGCGGGGGTATAAGGCGACCATGACAACGGCGCAGCTGATTCAGGTGGCGGTGTTTTTGGCCGCCGCCGCTATTGCTGCGCCGCTCGGCCGCTTCTTCCGCATCGGCGCGGTGCTTGGCTATCTCGCCGCCGGCGTCGTCATCGGCCCCTATGCGCTCGGACCTCTCTACGCCCTCGACAATGTCGAGAAGGTCCTCAAGTTCGGCGAGTTCGGCGTCGTGATGCTCCTGTTTGTGATCGGACTCGAGCTCCGCCCAGTGCGCTTGTGGGCGTTGCGCTCGGCGATCTTCGGCCTCGGCACGGCACAGCTTGTCATCACCTCCTTGGTTCTGGCCACGATCGGCGCAGCGCTCGGGCTCGCCACGGGCCAAGCCCTGTTCGTCGGGCTGGCGTTGTCGCTGTCGTCCACGGCATTCGCGCTCCAGGTGCTGGAGGAGAAGGGCGAGCTTACCACGCGCCACGGGCGCCTCGCCTTCTCCGTGCTCCTGTTCCAGGACCTCGCCGCGATTCCCCTGATCGCTTTGGCTCCGCTCTTCACGCTCGGCGGCGGCGAGCAGCCGAGCATGGATCTCGGTAGCGCCGGCATTGCGATCCTTACCATCATCGGGGTGATCGTGGTCGGCCGGTTCTTGCTGAGCCGGCTCTACCGCTTCGTTGCCGCCACGGGCGTGCGCGAGGCGATGACTGCGAGTGCGCTGCTCACAGTGGTGGGCGTGGCGCTGATCATGGAGGCGGTAGGCCTGTCGGCGGCGCTCGGCTCGTTCATCGCCGGCGCGCTGCTCGCCGATTCCGAATACCGCCACCAGATCGAGGCGGACATCGCGCCGTTCGAAGGGCTCCTGCTTGCGGTGTTCTTCATTGCCGTCGGCATGTCCATCGACCTTTC
>Ga0307436_1001371_pt1 | contig 10828 bp, 12 predicted proteins | sample SalMarWE160440MG_FD_202513 | JGI IMG/M metagenome (GOLD analysis project Ga0307436, IMG submission 202513) | Salt marsh sediment microbial communities from the Plum Island Ecosystem LTER, Massachusetts, United States - WE1604-40 | ecosystem: Environmental > Aquatic > Marine > Intertidal zone >...
AGGGTTCGGTCGGCGCCGCGGCTGTGGTGGCGCTCTTCGGCATGATTGTCGTTGGCGTCGGCCTTATGGGACTAATATTCTATAGCAACCGCAGCGGACTGGATGACAGCATTTACGACGCTCACATCGTCAGTGCCGATGAAGATGACAACGAGACCGACACCAGGGGTCGTACGTCATGAGACCGCGCTCACGAAACCACCAAACAAACCGCGCAGTCGACCTGACAAGCTGGCCGAGCATGGAGCGCGGAAGAACCGCATTTCAGGCCGCCGCAGTCGTTTCCACCCCGCTGTTTCCACTGCCGCCTGGGATACGTGCAGGCTGACCAACAAGTCCATCCTGGAGGCCCGCTCATGGGACAAAAATTCGACGCTGTAGTCATCGGCACCGGCCAGGCCGGGCCATCGCTCGCCACCCGATTGGCCAAGCAAGGCATGAGGACCGCCATCATCGAGCGCAAGTTGTTCGGTGGCACATGTGTCAATGTCGGCTGCACCCCGACCAAGACACTGGTCGCAAGCGCGCGGGCCGCCCACGTCGCCCGACGCGGCGCAGACTTCGGGGTCGTCGTCGATGCGCCCGTCAAGGTCGACATGAAACGGGTCAAGGCGCGCAAGGACGCCGTGGTGCGGCAGTCCAACGAGGGCGTCACCAATTGGCTCAAGAACATGGCCAACCTGACGGTTTACGAGGGTCACGGTCGCCTGGAGAGTGCCCGATCGGTGCGCGTCAATGGTGATCTGCTCGAGACCGAGCGGATCTTCATTAATGTCGGTGCGCGGGCTGCCGTTCCCGACCTCCCGGGTCTTGGTCAAGTCGACTACCTGAGCAACTCCGACATGCTGGAGGTCGATTTCCTGCCCGAGCACCTCGTGATCATCGGCGGCAGCTATATTGGCCTCGAGTTCGCCCAGATGTATCGCCGCTTCGGCAGCAGGGTGACCGTCATCGAGATGGCGGACCGGTTGATTGCGCGCGAGGACGAAGATGTCTCGCTGGCCATTCGCAGCATCCTCGAGGCCGAGGGTGTCGAATTCAGATTGAAGGCCGAATGCATATCACTGGAGAACAGAAATGGAGGCGTGAGAGCCCGCGTCAGTTGCGACGACGGCGTGCCGCAAGTGGACGGCAGCCACTTGCTGCTGGCGGTCGGACGGCGGCCGAACACCGACGATCTCGGCCTCGACACGGCAGGGATCAAGACTGACGCCCGCGGGTTCATCGTCGTGGACGACGAGCTTTCAACCAATGTGCCGGGCGTTTGGGCACTCGGTGACTGCAATGGTCGCGGCGCCTTCACGCATACCTCCTACAACGACTATGAGATCGTCGCCGCCAACCTGCTCGACGGCGATCGGCGCAGACTGAGCGACCGGATCGACTGCTATGGTCTGTTCATCGACCCGCCGCTCGGTCGCGTTGGAATGACCGAGCGGCAGGCACGTGCTACAGCGCGTGAAGTCCTCATCGGCTATATGCCGATGGCGCACGTGGGACGCGCCCGGGAACGCGGCGAAACCCAGGGCTTCATGAAGATCCTGGTCGATGCAGGGACAGACCGAATCCTCGGAGCCGCAATCCTCGGGGTTGGCGGTGATGAGGCTGTTCACGGCATCCTCGACGTCATGTATGCCGGCGCGCCCTTTACGACGATTGCGAGGGCTGTGCACATCCATCCGACCGTGAGCGAGTTGATCCCTACCATGCTGGGTGATCTCGAGCCGCTGGAATGAGCCGTCGGCGCCCATTCGAGACCTTTGTGGCCTGCAGGCCAGACAAGGATCGCGACGTTGATGAAGTGGGGCTTCCACAGACATGGGTCGTTGAAGGGCGACCGGGGCGTATTGCGACGATCGGCACGTGTGAAGACGCTTTCCTCACCTGTGTTTCAACAGCGGGCGCATCAGGTGGTCGTCCATCATGATACGTTGGGAGAGAGGTTGGGCGGAGGGGTTCGCCGAAATCTCCGAAGCCGTCCTGGTTTTGAGTCCTCGCAACAATGACGAAAAGGGGCGTCTCGCTCGCCATGCAAGCCAAGCTGCAACGACCGGTGGATCGGTCACGGGATCACGTACGCGATGGCAACGCGCGGAGCGGTGTCATGACGCTAATCATCTACGGCGACTATCTCTGCCCCTACTGCCGGCGTTTACGCTTTGTCGTTGCGCGGCTCAGACAGACGCTGGGCGAACACTTCGCCTATGTGTTTCGCCACTTTCCCAACGAAGCTGTACATCCCGGCGCGAACTACCTGGCGCGTGTCGCGGAGGCAGCCGGCAAGCAAGGCAGGCTCTGGGACATGCACGACTGGCTCTACGAACAGGAGCCGCCGCTGCCCGAGGAGCAGGTTAGCGGGTTCGCGCGCGAACTCGGCCTCGACATGGCGCAACTGCAGCGTGATCTGGACAGCGACGAGATCAAGGCACGGGTCGAGCAAGACCTCGCTGACGGCAGGCGCAATGGCGTGACCGGCACGCCGGCGCTCTTCATCAACGGCATGCGATATGACGGCGCCTGGGATTTCCACTCGATGCTCGAAGCCCTCGAGTTGCCCGTCGCATCGCGACTGCAGCATTCGGCGCGAGCTTTCGCCAATCTGCCGGCATCGGGTGGCCTTGTCCTGCTGCTGGCGGCAGCTGCCGCATTGGTGTGCATGAACACACCGCTGGCTCCACTGTATCGGCACTTCATCGACTCCCCCTTCGGCATCGGCCCCCTGGCACCATTCTCTCCATGAGCGTCGGGGCCTGGTTCTCGGAGGGCCTGCTGGCGATCTTTTTTCTGCTTGTCGGGCTGGAAATCCGGCGCGAAATGACGGTGGGCGAGCTTTCCGACACGCGCGCCGCGATCTTGCCCGTTCTTGCCGCTGTCGGCGGCGTGCTGGTGCCGGCGGCCATCTATCTCAGTTTGAACAGTGGACCGGCGGCGCAAGGGTGGTCGGTCCCGACGGCCACGGACATCGCCTTCACGCTCGGAATTCTTGCGCTTCTCGGACCGCGAGTGTCGCCCAGCCTTCGCGTGTTCGTCGCAGCGCTGGCGGTCACCGACGACGTTCTTTCAGTGCTGACGCTGGCCATCTTCTACCCGCGGAATTTCTCGCCAATATGGCTGCTTGCGAGCGGGCTGGCAGTTGCGGTGCTTTTCGCGTTCAATCGTTGGCGCGTCTATTCAACGTGGGCATATCTCGTCGTCACCGTCGCGCTTTGGCTCTCGTTGCATGCGGCCGGCGTGCATGGCGCGCTTGCCGGCATCGTGCTCGCTGCATTCCTGCCTACGCTACCTGTGCCGGCGGTCGCGCCATTGCTGGCGCAGGCCGCAACTGCGCTGTCGGCGCTCGAAACTGCCGAGAATGATGCAAGGCGTTCCGGATCGGAAGCCGTCCGCATCGCCGAGGAACCGTTGTGGGATTGGGCGAGCCGAAATCAGTCCGCGGCGAGCGAATGGCTGTTGTCGCCGGCCGACCGCATCGAGCGCGCAGTCTCGCCGTGGAGCACCTATTTCATCCTGCCACTATTTGCGTTTTCGGCAACGGGTGTCAGCCTGCATCTCGATCTCTCGGCGCCGGGTGCCGGGAGGATCCTTGTCGGCGTCATACTCGGCCTGGTTATCGGCAAGCCGCTCGGCATATCGCTTGCCTCGTTGTTTGCCGTCAGATCGGGTCTCGCACGCAGGCCGGTCGACGTGACAATATGGAGCTTCTTTGGCGCGGCATGTCTATGCGGCGTCGGCGACACGGTAGCCCTGCTCCTCGCCGACCAAGCCTTTCCTGAAGGAGACTACGCGGCGCTCGCCAAAATCGGCGTGTTGATGGGCTCGGCGCTCGCCGCCATTTTGGGCGCCGCAATCGTCATGACGAACCCCCACCATGCGGCTCTTGGTCGATGGCGAACTGAAGCCCGCCGGCGGCATCGTCGGCGCTGGATTCGACGAGATGCAATGGTCGCGACCGGTACGCCCGGGCGACGAACTCAGGGTCGAGAGTGAGGTGCTGGAGGTGCACGCCTCGCGCTCGCGTCCCGGTCAGGGGATGATCAAGCTGCGCTCCACGACGCTGAATCAGCACGGCGAGCCGGTGATGATTTCGGTCGGTAACCTCGTGGTCCGCGGCCGCGGAGTCGGGCCCGCATAGAGCGCTTCCGAGATTCACGGAAGCACAGAAATGCGTTATCTCCTTGACTCTTTGTATTTCCGGACAGTGAGGGTCCACAGTTGGCGCAAGAGCTTCGGCCTTCAGACCCACGAAAACGACCGCCTCAGAAAATCCGATCCTCCTCCGAAAATGCATTCGCCGTGTGAAATAATGATGTTTTGAGGCGCCCATTCGAGGATTGTTTGGAGCGAGGCTCTTGCTTCCCTCTTTCCGAAGAGGAAAGTCAGCCGCCAGTCGAGTGGCATCTTACCCATGGGGAACAGGACGCCGCCCATACGCGCGAACATGCGTTGCTGGTAGTTCAGACAATCAGGTCGGAAATTTTCGATGAGGTCGGTGAGGATGAGCGTATCCGACGAACGATGAAAGAAGACGACCTCTTCCATCACCGCGCTGCCTCGGAAGATCGTCTGCTCGATGTCCGTGGTCCACGCCAGTTCCGGATTCGGGCCCAACCGTCTGGAGAAGGCGATGTCGGGCCGCTTCTTTTCCAACCCTGGCGATGAATAGGAAAGCGCCTCAGGGAATGCCTTCATCCATTCCGGCATGAAAAGGTGATGCAGCTTGTTCGGAGCGATGAGGTGTTTCACCCGCCCCAGCGCGCCGACCTCTTTGATAAGACGATCGGAAATTCGTATTGGCGAATGGATCCACAGATCGCCACTCGCCAGGCGGACGACGGTCATCCGCGTAGAGAAGGGCAATCCATAGAGGCTCACGATACTGCCATCCACCGTCCAGATGTCGGCATCGATCTTGTTCAACAGGTCAGGCACGGGATGGGCCATTCTTCGCCAGAACACTACTTGGAATGACTGCTTCCCTCGAGCACCCATTCCCGGGCCACGTCGGCTTCGTCAGTGTTAAAAAAGCGGACGCGGTGATGGAACAACTGCACGATCTTCCGCATGTAGTTCACGATCCAGGGAACATCGGATACCAGCGCGATGTGCCGCCATGCGCGCCAGTTCGCAATGTCGATCTTCGCATCCTCCCACGCGGCACCGATTGTCATGCCGCGAAACTTTGGACCGAGCTCGTAGTAGAAGCCCACTCTTTGATGCCTGCTACGCTTGTCACTTAGCGCGGGCAGGACGACGGTTCGGAAGTCGGCGGCAGTCACCTTTCCTACTGCCGAGATTCCCAGAACGTCGTCGGGAAAATCCGCCAGGATCTGAATCATCGGGTCCTCCGTCTCGGATTTGGTCCGCCCACGCAGTCTTCTTTTTCTTTCTCTCTCGCAGCCTGTCACGGGTGAGGGCTCAGAGTGTTTGTCACCGTCCTCTCATGGGATCGATTGCAGTCGCGATCCCGGTCTCAGGCAGGCAAAGGCGTTCGCTCAAGCCGAGAGCATGGAAAGCGGCTTCGATGCTGGCGCGGTCCTGGGTGAAATGCGCCCAGCCCTCGCAGTGAACCGGAACAATGACAGCATCGGGAAACGCATGGGCCGTCTCGATGGCGTCATTGGTGTTCATGGTGAGATTGAATGGGCCGCGCGTCTGCGCAGCGCCCGCAAAGAGCAGAACCACGCCGACCGAAAAGCGTTGCCCTATCGAGGCCACACCGTCAAACCAGACCGTGTCGCCTGTGACGTAGAGAGCCAGCCGATCCTCGAGACTGAGCAGGAAGCCAATGACGTCACCCGAATAGGGCTCGATACCTGCCGGTCCGTGGCGCGCCGGCGTCGCCGTAATCCGAATTGAACCGCCCTCCGGCTTTTTCAACTCCGTCATCTCCCAGGATGCAAGGCCTTCGCTATGGCCGCCGAGACGCTCGGCACCGGCACGGGTGGTCAGAACGCGCTTCGCCTTTTTCAGGAATGCCCGGCCTGCATTATCGAGATTGTCAGCGTGCTGGTCGTGACTGAGGAGGACCGCATCAACCGGGCCGATCTGCTCTGGCGTCAGTGCGGGCCGCGACGTCTTGTGCAGCGTCACGTGCGGGAGGTGGTATTCGCCCGGCGGATCGAAGGTGGGATCGGTGAGAAAACGAAGGCCGCCGAACTCAATCAGGACGGTGGGGCCGCCGATCAGTGTCACGGCCAAGTCAGCCATAACGAAGCCCTGTGTTTTCTGGCGCCAGCGCTTTTGCAACATGGGACAGTTTGTCGGGGTTTCGCACGACGTAAACCGATGTGATCCTGCTCCCGGCAATCTCAAGAGCCGTTGTTTGCAGGCTGCCATCGCTGAATGCCATGATGAAGCCGGGCATGCCGTTAATTGTGGTCAGCCACATGTCGACGAGCTTGGGCTCGAGGAATTTCCGCGAAATGCCCTCGATGAAGCGCACAATCCGGTCCCGCCCGACAATGATATTCAGCGCCGCGCGGGCCTTGCCGCCACCATCGCTGTGCAGCACAGCGTCTTCGGAAAGGAGCCCCGCGAGGGTGCTTACGTCCCCGGTAGCCGCGGCAGCCGCGAAGGCTTTGGTGATCGCCTCGCCGGTCTGCGGAGAAACGCTGAAGCGCGGATGCGATGACCGTACATTCGTCCTGGCGCGTCTTGCCAGCTGTCGGCAGGCTGCCTCATTCCGTCCGAGAAGCTCGGCAACTTCGCCAAACTCGACATCGAACACATCATGCAGCAGGAAAGCCGCCCGCTCGAGCGGCGACAGCCTTTCGAGCGCCAGCAGAAGCCCGACGGAAAGATCGTGAGCATATTCGCTTGCCGTTTCAGCCGACAGCTCTGCGTCATTGAGAACCGGCTCCGGCAGCCATGGCCCCACATAGACCTCCCGTCGCGCTCGTGCTGACTTCATCTCGTCGAGACACAGGCGTGTCACGATCCGCGACAGGAACGACCTGGCATTGCGCACATCGTCGCGATTTGCGCTATGCCAGCGCAAATAGGCTTCCTGTACGACATCCTGTGCCTCTGTCATCGAGGCCAGCATGCGGTAGGCAAGGCCGGTCAAATATGAGCGGTGTTGCTCGAAGACGTCGACCGCATCGGATGTTGCATGCATGGCGGATCAGACTCCTGTGCGGACTTACGCTGCCTGGCGAACGTCCGAAGGATGGGCGGCGCGAAAGCCGATGGCGATGCGGTTCCAGCCGTTGATCATGGCGATGGCGATCGTCAGATCGACCAGCTCGCGTTCGGAGAACTGGCGGCGGACCCTGTCATAGACCGCATCAGGGGCGTGCGTAATGGCAATGTTAGTGAGACTTTCCGTCCATTCGAGGGCGGCCCGCTCCTTGTCGCTGTAGCGTTCCGACTCGCGCCAGGCATCCAGCAGCAACAGCCGCTCGTCGGTTTCTCCGGCGCTCAACGCTTCCTCGCGGTGCATGTGCAGGCAAAACGCGCAGCCGTTGATCTGCGAGGCACGCATCTTCACCAAGGCCAGCAGACGCGCAGGAATGCTGCTTTTCGCCAGATACGCCTCCACTCCACGCATCGCGTCGGCGCCTTTGTTCTGCCCGGCCATCAGGTTTACTCGCTGGGTCATCTCACGCTCCTTTCGTTTGCGGATTATTCAGCTTCGATGACAAGACGAGGCAGACGTGAGGCCTGTGACATGTGGCAAGCGATTTTCTTGACCGAGAGGGCATAGAGCAGGCCGCAACGAGCACACAAAGCAAACCTTTGCCGAGAGCCGTTCCTGCTCCTCACGATACAATTGTCGATACCTTTGCTAATAGCGGCCAACTTCTATTGGCTTTTCAACATCAATGGTGCCGAGGCGTTTGCGCAAGGCTTCCAGCATCGCCGCTCGTCCCAGATCGTCGGCACGTGCCGGTCCCCAGGAAATCTGCGGCTCGAGCACATCGAAGCCGACGAAGTTGAGGATGCCGCGATGGATCGGCTTGAGGATGACGTCGATATCCCCGTTGAATCCGTCCTTGGCATAGGACTCCGCGGGTCCCCCCGTCGTCAGCGACAGCATGGCGCGCTTGCCGCGAAACTTTCCCGTCTCATAGATATGCCCGCCGCCATAGATGCGGCTCATCACGAATACCCGGTCCACCCAACCTTTGAGGATGGCAGGCAGGGCGAACCACCAGAGTGGAAACTGGAAGATCAGCAGGTCGCAGGCCTCCAGCTTTTCCAGTTCCCCGCGCACATCGTCGGCAAATCCGTCATGCTCGGAGGCGAACGTCTCCTCGGCCTGCGGTTTGAAAAAGTCGGCATTGGCGACGGTGGCGAAGTTGCTGCGGTCAGAGGGCGCATGGAACTTCATGCGATAGAGGTCTGACACGACAACCTCATGCCCGTCCGCGCTCAGGCGGTCGCGCGCGGCCTCAAGCAGCGCGCCGTTGAAGCTTTTCGGCTCGGGATGTGCAAATACGATGAAGACATTCATGGAAAGCAAACTCCTTGTGTGCCGACAATTGGTCCCGGCTTGTCTGTGTCAACGCGCCCCGCCATCGATATCGACAAGAGCGCCGGTGGTGAAGCCACCGCTCATCAGCGCCACCGCTGCCGGACCCACATCCTCGGGCCGTCCCGTGCGGCCGACAGGAAGCCGCGCCGCCGCATCCGCGAACATGCGCTTCTTGTCGGCGTCGCCAAGGCCGTCATAGGCAGGCGTGTCGAACAGTCCCGGGGAGATAACGTTGACCCGTAGTGGCGACAGTTCCTTGGCCAGTGTCTGTGCCATCTGGTTGATCGCCCCGTTGACCGCGGCGAGGCCGGCCGTGCCAGGCATGCCGGTGCGTGCCGCTGCGCCGCTGAGCATGAGAATGGACCCATCGCGGCCCAGCGTGCCCAGGGCGGCCTGGATGGTGCGCCAATAGCCGTAGAGCTTGCCCTCCATGGCTTGCGCCAGGCGCTCCACCGATATGTTTGCGAATGGGCCCCAGGCCGGGTTACCGGAGGCTGCGAGAACCAGATGGTTCAGCGGCCCGGCCTGCGCCAACGCTTGGTTGACGGCGTCGTTATCGGTGATGTCCATTTGCAATGCCCGGCAATCGTGGCCCATCTCGCGCGCGGCCCGCTCTCTCCTTGCCGCATCGCGGCTGGCTATGATGACCTTGGCACCAGCCGCGGCGGTTGCGCGGGCAATAGCCAGGCCCATGCCGCTCGATCCGCCAACAACCAGAACAGTCTGATCCTTCATCCGATCCTCCATTGCTTCTCTATCCGGTTGGGGAGGATGTGGTGGCTTTTCAGGATAACTGAAATCGATTATCCATATAGCAATCATTTACAGAAGTGATCATCCTAATGGCCGCTCCCGACCTCAATCTCTTGCGTTCGCTCGATGTCCTGCTCGAGGAAAACCACGTGACGCGCGCGGCCCGTCGGCTCGGCCTGAGCCAACCGGCTCTTTCTGCCCAACTGGCGCGCCTAAGAGACGTTTTCGGCGATCCCCTGTTGGTGGCGAGCGGCAAGAAGCTGGTGCCGACGCAGCGCGCTCTGGCCCTCAAGGGCGAGTTGCGGGGGCATCTGCGGGCCCTCGACGGCCTCGTCGCCCGTGGTACCTCCTTCGATCCGGCGACCACCACGGCAACCTTCCGTGTCGCCGCATCGGATGCCATCCAGACGATCGTTGGTACACGACTTGCCCGCCTGGTGATGCGCGAGGCGCCCCACGCCCGTTTCGCCATGGTGCAGCCGTTGCGCGAGCGGCTCGAACGGGACCTGGAAACCGGCAGCGTGAGCCTCGTGCTCGGTCCACGCGATTCAATGCATCCCTCATGGCGTCAGAGGCTGCTCTACCACGAGACCTTCGTGACAATCATGCACTTGGCGCATCCGCTGGCCGGCCGCGCGTTGAGTCTGGATGACTACTGCGCGGCGCGTCACCTGCTGGTGTCGACCAGTGGCGGCGGCTTCGTCGGACTGGTGGACGAGGTCCTTGCCGCGCGGCAATGCCAGCGCGACGTGGCGGTTTCGGTGCAGGACTTCCTGCTCGTCGCCGCGATGTTGCGCGATAGCGATCTGATCGCCACCGTCCCTGCGCGATTGGCACAAGGCCTGTCGGATGAATTCAGCGCCACCCCACCGCCCATCGAGTTTCAGGGCTTCGATGTGGTCATGGCCTGGCATCCGGTGGCCCACAAGCAACTCGACGGCGTGTGGCTGCGCAATCTGACGGTCCAGGCTTGCGCTCTTTCGCGGTGAGCCGGTGTTGGACCGGATTTCGCCAGCTCGCCGGCAATCCTGTGAAGCAGAGCGACGCGGCCACGAGGCTCAATCCGCAATGTCACATAGGGCGAAAGCTGACCCTGACACTGACCGCTGGAGACCACGATAATGCGAAGACTGAATATCGGTAATGGCTAAACCAGCTCAGCGGCCTCAATGATGCTGGGAACGGGCCGATAAGGCGCAGCCTCCCAGGCCTCCAAGTCGATCTGGGATTGTCCGGTCACCATTTGCTGCACCGCGATCCCAGCAAAGAGCTCTGATAAGCCGGTTTGATTGCACAGGCAGGTTGGGGGTCGGGGCCGCGAAATAGCGAAGTTCAGAACAATCGTCCACGAACAAACGACGCTCACCCCCTTCCATTTCCAATACGCCTTCCCAGGTGACTCCGATGCCACCATAGAAATCCAGGTTTTGCCGGACTCGATTCCCCCTTCCAACATCCACGTCATTATTGGCCGAAACGGTGTTGGCAAAACTAGCCTTCTTAGTGTCCGTTTGAGAATGAGGGTTTGCAAATCAGCGGCGTTGTGATTCACGATTTTCATGTGGACACGAACAACGCGAGGCCGCATGGCCGCGATCG
>Ga0307436_1001374_pt1 | contig 10820 bp, 11 predicted proteins | sample SalMarWE160440MG_FD_202513 | JGI IMG/M metagenome (GOLD analysis project Ga0307436, IMG submission 202513) | Salt marsh sediment microbial communities from the Plum Island Ecosystem LTER, Massachusetts, United States - WE1604-40 | ecosystem: Environmental > Aquatic > Marine > Intertidal zone >...
AGCGGCCCTTGGCCCGGTACTGCTCCTCCACCTTCCATTCGATGGGAAGCCCGTGACAGTCCCAGCCGGGCACGTAATTAGCGTCGAAGCCGCGCATCTGGAACGAACGGTTCACGATGTCCTTCAAAATCTTGTTGAGGGCCGTGCCGATATGGATGTTGCCGTTGGCATAGGGCGGCCCGTCATGCAGCACGTATTTCGGCCGCCCGGCGCTCATCTGGCGCAGGCGCTTGTAAAGCCCCAGGCCGTCCCAGCGCTCGAGCATCGCCGGCTCCTTCTTCGGGAGGCCTGCGCGCATGGGAAAATCGGTCTTGGGCAGGAACAGCGTGGTGGAATAATCGTTGCCGCTCGCGCTCCTGGTCTGGTCGTTCATCGCACTCTTCGCTTCGAAAAAGGGACCTTTTGGCGTTGCGGGCGGGTTGTAGAGCAGTTTGCTCCGCAATGGAATCGCAAAGGTGACAGCACCGGTGCCACAGCCTAATATGGGCCCATGTTCGACAAGATCAGCAAATTCATGCGCGGACTCGGCGCCTCCGGCGATGAGACTGAGGGTGAGGCGGCCGTGCCGGTGCCTTACAAGGATTTCCTCATCCGCCCGGCGCCGCGCCGCGAAGGCGGCCAGTGGCACATCGCCGGCACCATCGTCAGCGAGGCCGACCCGCAAGGGCCGGCACACGAGTTCATCCGCGCCGACACCTTCACCTCGCTGGAGGAGGCGGTGCGCTTCACCGTCATGAAGGGCCAGCAGATCATCGACGAGCGCGGCAAGAAGCTGCTGGACTGAGGAATCGCACCCGCTCACACGCCGGCAAGCATCGCCGCAGTTGCCGCCAGCACGCGGGCACCGGCGCGGGCGTGGCGCGGCTCGGTCCACTCCTCGGGGTGATGCGACAGCCCGGCACGGCAAGGCACGAAGATCATCGCCGCCGGGCACACCCGTGCGGCATAAAGCGCATCGTGGAAGGCGCCCGATGCCAGCCGCCTTGCCGGATGGCCGAGGGCTTGGGCCGCTTCCTCGATCTTCGCAACCAGGTCCTCGGGAAACACGATGGGGTCCATGAACAGTGTCGGCGTGAGGCTTGCCGCGCACGGCGCCGCCGCGGCCTCGATGAGCGGGCGAAGCCGCTCGCTGTGATGATCGAGCAGGCTTTTGTCAGGGTGGCGGAAGTCGATAGTGAAGACCGCCCGCTCGGGGATGGTGTTGGGTGAGTTGGGAAAGGCGTTGAAGCGGCCCACCGTGAAGCGCACCCGATCTTGCGGGTCGGCCATGAGACCGTTGAGCGCGGCAATTGCCCGGTGGGCGCCTTGCAGGGCATCGCGCCTGCCGGTCATCGGCGTAGTGCCGGCATGACCGGCGGTGCCCGCCACCTCCACGTTGAGCCACCGCACACCCTGAATACCAGTGACGGCGGCGACATCGAGGTTTTCCGCCTCCAGCACCGGGCCTTGCTCGATGTGCAGCTCGACATAGGCACGGGCGGGAAAGCGGCGGGGGCGGCGCGGCAGGTCGGGCGTGGCATCGAGAGTAAGCCGCAAGGCATCGCCGAGGCGCACCCCGTCGGCGCCGATATCGCCCAAAAAATCCTCCAGCGCCATCGCCCCCGACCACACCGAGGAGCCGGTGCAGGAGCGGTCGAAACGCCCGCCCTCCTCGTTGGTCCAGGCGACGACGTCGATGGGGCGGCGGGTGGCGATGCCGGCCACATCGAGGGCGGTGAGCACCTCCAGCCCGGCAAGGACGCCGAGCGCGCCGTCGAACTTGCCGCCCGCCGGCTGGCTGTCGATGTGGCTGCCGACGATGACGGGCTCGGCGCCCTCATCGGCCCCTTTGCGCCTGATCCACAGATTGGCGATATCATCGACGCTCGCGGAAAACCCGCGCCGTTCCGCCTCGCCGATCAGCCAGGTGCGCGCGGCGATGTCGGCACCCGACAGCGCGTGACGCTCCACCCCGCCGTCCGGCCGGGCACCGAATTCGGCCAGGTGCATGAGGTTTTGCCACAAGCGCTCGCCGTCGACCGCCTCGCCCGCCCGCTTCGCTGTTGCGCTCAGGTTCTCGCCCATTCTCGCCTCTCCGCCCGTTCCCTGCTATCCATCGGCCATTGCAACCGAGAACCGGCAACGAGGCAATCCCCATGTCCGAGCTCATCACCATCCCCGCCCGGCGCGGCAAGGCCGTCCTTGTCAGGACCGGCCAGGCGCTGAAAGTCATCAACACCCACGGCACCCAAGTGGTCGACTTCTGGGCCTTCGTTGCCGGCCGCATGAACGAATATGTCGGCATGGAGCAGTGCCGGCCCACTTGGCAGCGGCTCTTCCCGGCGACCGGCGATCATTTCTACACCAACCACCGGCGCGCGCTCCTGACGCTGGAGGAAGACACCTCCCCCGGCCGCCACGACACACTGCTGGCGCCGTGTGACAACGAGCGCTACGGGCTCTTGGGCTGCACCGCCTATCACGACAATTGCCGCGACAACATGCACGCCGCCTTGCTCGAACTGGGCCATGTGGTGCCCTTCACGCCGGCCTCGCTCAATCTGTTCATGAACATCCCGTGGCACGAGGACGGACGCCTCGATTTCGAGCCGGCCTTGTCGAAGCCGGGGGATTACGTGTTGCTCAGGGCCAAGCTCGATGCCGTGTGCGTGATGTCCGCCTGCCCGCAGGACATTCTTACCATCAACAGCCGGAAACCGGTGGAGGCGCATTTCGAGGTGGTGGACTGAACGAGTAGAACGAGTAGCCCGGATGCAGCGCAGCGAAATCCGGGAACGGTTGATAGGCTGCCCCCTGGGTTTCGCTGCGCTTCACCCGGGCTTGCTACTCGCTCTTCCTCATGGCTCTAGCCAGTTTGTCCTCCAACTCAGCGATCAATTGCTCCAGTACGGGCACCACTTCTTCCGGACCGGAGAAGTCACGTTTCAAATGGGGATAGGCCAACGCCTGAAGATTTTCTAATGCTATCGGATAGCGACCTCGCACAGCTTGGGGAAGAAGATCCCTGCAGTAGGCAATAGTATGGTCACCTGAGTACCCAAATTCACCGACGTCGGGCCGGAGGCTCATCTCAATCCGATCTGCCTTCGAAATATCCCAGTAGCGCTCGCTGCAAGTTTCAATGCGATCAAAAAGCTCCGGCAACCGCATTGTAAAAACCTCGTGCTTGGTGCTTTCAATTAGCGCTGCGTAAGAGGTTAACTGAACATTTGTGAGGGCAGCCGCCTCAGTAGCGCCTGCCTGGAATCCGGATTCCGAGAGCAAGATTCCTCGGTCGGCACCTAGATCTTGCACGATCTGCCGCAAACCGAGCACATGAAGTTTGCTGATTGGTGTTTTCCAATGCTTGCATTCAACAAGCCAAGTGAACTGGAAACCAACATGAACCGAATTTACGACGACGTCGATGTCGTGTGATGTGCGTACGCCTTGTAATCGAACGTCAGTTTCGGCTTGCAGACCAAGCGTTCGAAAAAACGCGGCCGCCGTTTCTTGATAATCCTTCCAGTCGCTCATCACCTAATTGTCCCTATGTACCGTATAGATAAGAAATTTCTAATCACATAAATTGCCTCTTGTGGCCATCCAGCCTAAGAACGCCGGCAAACGTCCGTTTGCCGAACAGAAATCTTCGCGGGAAAGCAAGCAGGCGAGTAGCCCGGATGGACCGAAGCGAAATCCGGGGTCAACTCCTCCGCTCGCCGAAATCCATTACCGGCTCGTCGACGCCGCCGGCCCAGTCGGCTGGCAGCAAACCGCGCCTGACATAGGCGTGAAACGACGAATAGGGCCAATCGCGCACCCGACTTACCAGCTTGTGCTTGACCGGGTTGAAGTGCATGTAGTCGACGTGTCGCTCGAAATCCATCTCGTTGCGAATCGTGTGCTCCCAGAAGCGCCGTTGCCAGAGTGCGTATTCGCCATTGCGATGGCGCTTGACCGGCACGCCGGCGGCAACAAGCCGATGCGTGAAATACGCCTTGATGCGCCTCCAGCGGCCGGAGAAATCGCAATCGCCGGGCGGCAGCGTCCAGATGGCATGCAGGTGTTCCGGCAGGATCACGATGGCCTCGATCGTGAAAGGACGCTCATGCCGCGCGGTACGGAACGCCATCCGAAAGTCGTTCACGTGATGCGCCAACGCTGAGGATGTCCGGTCAGCGAGTGTGACCGTGAAGAAATAGGTGCCCCTTGGAATGTAGTTGCGGCGGCATCGGACCATCTGCGCATCCTATCCCGGATTTCGCTCCGCTCCATCCGGGCTACTCGCTACGCGCTAGGGCGTCCACTTCTGGCGCATGGTGACCAGCTCTTCGGCCGCTGTCGGGTGCACCGCCACGGTGGCGTCGAAGTCGGCCTTGGTGGCGCCCATCTTGAGGGCGATGCCGAGAAGCTGCGCCATCTCGCCGGCATCGGGCCCGACGATATGGCAGCCGAGCACCTTGTCGGTCCCGGCATCGACGACGAGCTTCATCATCATCTTCTCCTCGCGCCCCGACAGCGTGTGCCGCATCGGGCGGAAGAATGACTTGTAGATATCGATGCGGCGCCCGCCTTCGCGCGCCTCGGCTTCCGTCAGCCCTACCGTGCCGACCTGCGGCTGGGCGAAGACGGCGCTGGCGATCATCTTGTGGTCGACCGCCGTGGGCCGGCCGCCGAAAACCGTATCGGCGAAGGCGTGGCCCTCGCGGATGGCGACGGGGGTGAGGTTCACCCGGTCGGTGACATCGCCGACAGCGTAGATGTGATCGATGTTGGTCTTCGACCAGGCATCGACCTTGACGGCACCGTTTTCATCCACCTCCACGCCGGCATGCTGGAGACCCAGCCCGCTGGTATGGGGCCGGCGGCCGATGGCGTACATGATCTCATCGGCCTCGATCTTCCCGCCGCCGGTGAGCGTTCCTTTGAGGCCGTCGGCGCTCTCCTCGATGCGGGAAAAGACCTGGCCACAGATGACGTCAATGCCCTTCTTCCGCATCTCGGCGGCGAGATGGTTGCGGATGTCGTCATCGAAGAGACGCAATATCTGCTCGCCGCGATAGAGCAGCGTTGTCTCCGCCCCGAGGCCGTGGAAGATGCAGGCGAACTCGACCGCGATATAGCCGCCGCCCGCCACTACGATGCGGCGCGGCAGGCGTTCGAGGTGAAAGGCCTCATTCGAGGTGATGACATGCTCGATCCCCGGCACCGTCTCGTCCACGTAAGGCCGCCCGCCGGTGGCGATGAGGATGTGCCTTGCCCGCACATGCCGGTCCTCGGCGATGAGGTGCACGGCGTGGGCATCGCGCAGTTCGGCGCGCGAATAGAAGATGTCGACGCCGGAGGTTTCCAGATTGCGAACATAGATGCCGCTGAGGCGGTCGATCTCGGCATCCTTGTTGGCGATCAGTGTTGCCCAGTCGAAGGAAACGCCGTGCGTGGTCCAGCCATAGGCGACGGCATCCTCGAAATCCTCGCCGAAATGGCTGGCATAGACGAGAAGTTTCTTGGGCACGCAGCCGCGGATCACGCAAGTGCCGCCGACACGGTATTCCTCGGCGATGGCGACTTTGGCGCCATGGCCCGCCGCGATACGCGCCGCGCGCACGCCGCCCGATCCGGCGCCGATGACGAAGAGGTCATAATCAAAGCCCGTCATGACCACGCCACCGTCTCGATGCCCGACGCGGTGCCGATGATGGCCAGATCGGCCATGCCGATGAACAGGCCGTGCTCGACAATGCCGGGGGTGATGCTGAGTGCCGCCGACAGCGCCGTTACATCGGCGATGCGCCCGAAGGCGCAGTCGAGGATGAGGTTGCCGCTGTCGGTGGTAAAGGGCCTGCCGTTGCTGACCCGCAAGGTGACGGGGCCCTCGGCCCCGGCCGAGCGGGCGGCCTGTTTGAGCCTATCGGCGGTCGAGCGCCAGCCGAACGGCACCACCTCCACCGGCAGCGGGAATTTGCCCAGCGTCGCGACCCGTTTCGAGTGATCGGCAATGACGATCATGCGTTTCGAGGACGAAGCGACGATCTTCTCGTGCAGCAGCGCCCCGCCGCCGCCCTTGATGAGATTGAGTTTTCCGTCCAGCTCGTCGGCACCATCGACGGTGAGGTCGAGCACCGGCGTTTCGTTGAGCGAGGTGAGGCGGAGGCCGAGCTGTTCGGCCTGAAGGCGGGTCGCCTCGGAGGTCGGCACACAAACGACGTTGAGGCCGGCCTTCACCCGTTCCCCCAGACCGCCGACGAAATGGGCCGCCGTTGAGCCGGTCCCGAGCCCCAAGCGCATGCCGCCCTCGACATGATCGAGGGCGGCAAGTGCAGCTTGTTCCTTCTCTTCGTCCGGCGTCACTTCGCCAGGCCACCCATCAGCATGTATTTGAGCTCGACGAACTCGTCCATGCCGTGGCTGGAGCCTTCGCGGCCGATGCCGGACTCCTTGACGCCGCCGAAGGGGGCGACCTCGGTGGAGATGATGCCCTCGTTGATGCCGACGATGCCATAGTCGAGCCCCTCGCCCACGCGCCACACGCGGCCGATGTCGCGGGTGTAGAAGTAGCAGGCAAGACCGAACTCGGTGTCGTTGGCCATCTTGATGACCTCGTCCTCGCTCTTGAACTTGAACAGCGGGGCGAGCGGGCCAAAGGTCTCCTCGCGCGTCACCTTCATGTCGGAGGTGACATCGCGCAGGATGGTGGGCTCGACGAAGTTGCCGCCCAGCATCTTGCCGCCGAGCACCACCTTGGCGCCCTTGGCGAGGGCGTCATCGATGTGCTCCTTCACCTTGGCGGCGCCAGCCTTGTTGATGAGCGGGCCGGTGGTGACGCCTTCTTCGGTGCCGTCGCCCACCTTCAGCTTCTTCACGGCTTCCGACAGCTTGGCGGCGAAGGCGTCATAAACGCCCTCCTGCACATAGAGCCGGTTGGCGCACACGCAGGTCTGGCCGGCGTTCCTGTACTTGGAGGCCATGGCACCCGCCACCGCCGCGTCGAGATCGGCGTCGTCGAAGACGATGAAGGGGGCGTTGCCGCCGAGCTCCATGCCGACCTTCTTCACCGTCCTGGCGCACTGCTCCATGAGGATCTTGCCGATCTCGGTGGAGCCGGTGAAGGTGAGCATCTTGACCGTCGGGTTGGAGGTGAGCTCAGCCCCGATCTCGGAGGCCTTGCCGGTCACCACGCTGATGATGCCGGCGGGGATGCCGGCGCGCTCGGCCAGCTCGCACAGGGCGAGTGCGGAGAGAGGCGTCTCGGATGCCGGCTTGATGACCATGGCACAGCCGGCGGCGAGCGCCGGGCCGGCCTTCCTGGTGATCATGGCATTGGGAAAGTTCCACGGCGTGATCGCGGCGCAGACCCCGACCGGCTGGCGGATGACGACGATGCGGGCATCGGCCTTGTGGGTGGGGATGGTCTCGCCGTAGATGCGCTTGGCTTCCTCGGCGAAGAACTCGATGAAGGAGGCACCGTAGGCGATCTCGCCGCGCGCCTCGGGCAAGGGCTTGCCCTGCTCGGCGGTCATAATGCGGGCCAGATCCTCCTGGTTTTCCATCATCAGGTTGAACCACTTGCGCAGGATGTTGGAACGCTCCTTTGCCGTCTTCGCCGCCCAGGCGGGCATCGCCTTTTCGGCGGCGGCCACAGCCGCGGCGGTCTCGGCCTTGCCGAGCTTGGGCACGGTGGCGATCACCTCGGCGGTCGCCGGGTTGGTCACCTCGATGACGTCGGTGCCCTTGACCCACTTGCCATCGATGTAGCATTCCTCGCGCAGCAGCGACTTGTCGCGGATGCTGTCACGCAACGGCTGGCTTTTTTGAATATCCATGATGTTGCACTCCCTGTCTTGACGATGGGGCGGACAATTGCCCGGAAAAAGTGCCCGCCTCTTACCATAGCGGGCAACCCGGCTCCATAGCCCCCACGCGGCAGGGGTCTGGGCCGCGCCTGCCGCAAAAGGCTTTGTTGAGTCGGATGAATCGGTTACGCGGAACAACTCACAAACTGATTCAGCTGTTATCAGTCCGATTCAAGCTTTTCATGTATCGATTCAACATGGCGGTTTAAAGGTTTGATGCCGACTCTTTCACCCTCGCCTCTCAAGGGCCTGATCTTCGATCTCGACGGCACGCTGGTCGACACCGCACCCGACCTGGCGGCGGCCACCAATGCCATCCTTGCCGCCGAGGGCAGGCGGCGGGTGAGCCTGGAAGAAATCCGCAACATGGTCGGCCAGGGCGCGCGGCGCATGATCGAGCGCGGCTTTGCCGCCACCGGCGAACCGCTTCACCCCGAACGGCTGGAACCGCTCTATGAACGCTTCATCGCCTATTACAGCGAGCACATCGCCGAGGAGAGCCGACCGTTTCCCGGTGTGGCCGACCTCATCGCCCGCTGCCGCACATCCGGCATCGCCATGGCCGTGTGCACCAACAAGCTGGAGGCCCTTTCCGTCAGCCTCATCTCGACCCTGGGGTTGTCTGAGCATTTCCCCGTCATCATCGGCCCCGACACCATCGGCGTCGGCAAGCCCGACCCGGCTCCCTACATCGAGGCGTGCTGGCGGCTCGGGATCAAGCCGGACGAGACCATGATGGTCGGTGACAGCCGCACCGACGTCCTCACCGCCCGGGCAGCCGGCGTGCCGGTGATCGCGGTGAGTTTTGGCTATACCGACGAGCCGGTGGCGACCTTCGCGCCCGACCATGTCGTCGATCACTTCGACGAGGTCTGGGAGCTCATCGCGGAGCGGGTGGCAGCGCGGTCCTGAGTCGCTTCCAGCCGTCCCAGCATCGTCGCCGCCAGCATCACGAGGCCGGACATGGGCAGCAGGTAGATGAGGGCCGCCGTCCAGGTGCCGATCTCACCGACGATGAAGGTGGTGACGGCCGGGCCGACGAGCTGGCCGGTCGCCACGCCCTGGAACATCAGCCCGTTGACGGTTGCCGCATGGCCGGGCGAGGGCGCATGGCGCGCCACCGAGGCGAACATGGAGCCGGGGATCATGCCGCCGAAGGAGGCAAAGACGATGGCACCCGCGAGGCGCAGCGGCACCGGCAGCGTCTCGGTCATCGCGAGAGTGGCGCCCACCGCCAGCGCCACCGCCGCCACTTGCAAGAGCTGCACCCGCCTGATGCCGCGATCGAGCAGGAGACCTGAGGCGATGTTGCCGGTGATGTTGGAGAACATCACCAGCGCACCCGCCGCGGCGGCGGCCGCAACGCTCCAGTGCGCCCGCTCCACCAGGATGAGCGGCACAAACGCCGTCACCGCCAGATACTGCGCCGAATAGCAGCCGAAGGTCGCGGTCATGAGAAGGGGGCCAGGCGCGTGGACCACGTCCTTGAGGCGCTGGACGACTGAGCCTCGTGCCGGCTCATGGCGCATACCCCTTAAGTCCCGCCGCGGGGCTGCCCACCACAGCGCCAGCATCACCGGCACATAGAGCAGCGACAACACCACCCACAGGCCGCGCCAGCCGATGAGGCCGATGGTGCTGCCGCCGCCCAGGAGCACCATGGCCGCTCCGGTGGGCAGGAAGGTGCCCCAAAGCCCCATCACCGTGTGGCGATGGCGCTCGCCCGAAAGCCGCATTATCAGGGGCGGCAGGGAGACCGAGACAAGGAAGAAGCCGACGCCCTCGCCGGCGCGCGAGGCAATGAGAGCGGTCGGGTTCGGCGCCGCCGCGCCGGCAAGGCCCGCCGCGAGCGCCAGCACGAAGCCCGTCAACGCCACCCGCAAGCGGCCGAAATAATCCGATACGAGCCCGAACAGCACGCCCGCCAGCGCCGCCACCAGCGAGAACATCGAGACCACGAGGCCGGCCTCGAACAGCGACAGCGAAAGCCCGTTGCGCAGCACCGGCAAGGCCGCCGGCGCCTTGCCGACCAGAAAGGCAGCGGCAATGCCGGTGCCCAGGAGCGTCAGCACTCGCGCCCACGAGGTGTCCGGTTCGCTGCCCGACTGCGGCCCGCTCATACGCGTTGTCCAGTCAAAAAAATTGAATCGTCCCCATCAGCCGGCCTGAATTCCAGCCACAAAGCGCCGCAATCGCGGAGCAATCCCGTCGCGTGCCATATGGCACGAGAGCAACCGAGGAGACTACCCGAAATGATACGCGCAGTGGCGATCGCGGCCGTGCTTGCCGCGAGTGTGACTGTGGCCCAGGCCAGCGAAGTGACGATCTCGAGTGTCGATCAGTGCAACGAGGCGGCCGCGCAGCTGGATGAGCAGTTGCAGGCGACGTCCGTGACCGGCGATGCGCTCGATCAGGCCGCTGAGGCGGTCGACAGCCTGAGGTCGGCCTGCGAATCCGGCGATCTCGAGACCGCCAGCAACGCGGCGACGGTGGCGAGCGGCATCCTGATTACCCAGTAGTCCGCCAACCGGCCGGGCCGGCCGTTCCAGCGGCCGGCTCTGGCCGCCTCGGGTTGCTTGCCGTTCCTGGCCTGATAGCGGCCGCAGCGGGCGCTTGACTTCGAACGAGACGCGCCGCTATATCGCTTCCCGATCCCCGGGCGGCTAGCTCAGCTGGTAGAGCACTGTGTTCACATCGCAGGGGTCACTGGTTCGAGTCCAGTGCCGCCCACCAGTTTCTCTCAATAAGAACAATATGTTAGAGAGAAACCTCCTCCGCACAAGATCGTCTGAATCTCGGCTGTCACACTCGTGTCACAGCAAGAGGTTCGACATGGCTGCCCCAAGGAAATTACTCAGGTGGACGCCTCCGGAAACTGGCAATTTTGCAGCACTTATGATTCTCTGAATGCCTGATTGGCGGAGGGATTCGGATGCAGGGACAGCGTGGGTTCTGGGATGTCGAGGGGCGCCTGAAAGAGCTGTC
>Ga0307436_1001375_pt1 | contig 10812 bp, 5 predicted proteins | sample SalMarWE160440MG_FD_202513 | JGI IMG/M metagenome (GOLD analysis project Ga0307436, IMG submission 202513) | Salt marsh sediment microbial communities from the Plum Island Ecosystem LTER, Massachusetts, United States - WE1604-40 | ecosystem: Environmental > Aquatic > Marine > Intertidal zone >...
AGCAGGAGCTCAGTTTCGCGAAGATGGGGACGACGAGGGCTCGGGAGATCCAGCTGTTGGAGATCGAGCTGGAGTTCGCCGCCGTGGATGAACGGATCGCTTCCGAGCGGGGGAATCTGTGGCTGTATGACTCGGTGACGGCGGTCGGGCAGGTGGACCAAGCGTCGCGGGTGGGGAAGACGGCGGCGAAGACTACTCCTCTGTGTCCGACCTCAGTTCGGAGGAGCGGACGAGGGAACGGAGCGGTCCGATATCCTCACGGGTCTCGGCGTCGGTGTCGTCGACCATGGCGACCATGCCGAGCCATGTGGCTCCGGTGCGCTCGACGAGCGAGCGGGCGGCACGCGCCTGGCTTCCCCGTTCGACCCAGTCGTCGACGAGGACGATGCGGTCCCGGGGGCCGATCGTCGAACGCATACGGAAGTCGTGGGCGACGCCCCGGTAGTCCGGGTCCGTCGTGATCGTCAACTTGGAACCGGGAAGCGGGCCGCTCCCCCTGCGAACGACATGGACCCCGGAGCCGACCTCGTTGGCGACGGCCCCGGCGAGCAGGAAGCCCCGAGACTCGATCCCGAGGATCCGGGTCGGCTGGCCGTCGGCGGCGAGGACCGCGAGGGCACGCACGACGGCGAGAAAGGACGCCTGGTCCTCGTAGACCCTCCAGGTGTCGGGGTGGCCGTCGATCCATCGGAATCGATGGAGGAGGGATTCCCGGCCGGGCTGGATGAGGTCGCGTTGCGTCATGGTCCAACCGTACCGCTGGACGGCCGCAGCGCGGGGGGTGCGCGACTTGCATCGGGGTGGGGGGCCCCGTATCATGTGAGGCGCCCAAGACCGCCGGTCGCCTGGCTTAGGCCAGACCGAAGTCCCGCTCAAGCGGAGGCCTGCGCAGGCGAGACAGAGCCGCCGGCACGCCGGCAGCCGAAGCCCCGCCCTGTGCGGGGCTTATCCGTTGGGGGCCGGGGGTCGGACCAACGGAAGGATATCCATGGCGACGCCAGACAAGGTGGCCGCGGTCAAGGAGATTGCGGATCGGTTCCGCTCGTCCGAAGCCGTCATCGTCACCGAGTACCGCGGGCTGACCGTGGCCCAACTCGCCGAGTTGCGCCGTTCGCTCCGCGGGGTCGCAACCTTCTCGGTTGCCAAGAACACCCTGACCGCTCTTGCGGCCAAGGAGGCCGAGGTCGAGGGAGTCGACGCCCTCTTCACCGGCCCCACGGCGATCGCCTTCGTGACCGGAGATCCGGTGGCGGCGGCCAAGAGCCTCAAGACGTTCGGCAAGGACCACCCCGCCCTCGCCATCAAGGGAGGGTTGTTCGAGGGCAAGGTCCTCTCCTCGGCCGACGTCGAATTCCTCGCCTCGCTCGAGTCCCGTGAGGTTATGCTCGCCCAGGCGGTGGGCGCCTTCAAGGCGTCCCTGTTCGGCGCGGCTTACGCCCTCTCGGCCCCCCTCGGACAGGCGGCCCGTACCGTCGACTCCCTGCGACAGAAGCAGGAAACCGCGGCCTAGCCGCACCCCCGTCATCACTGCTCTGAGCAGGAACAAGGAAGGATTGATCATGGCGAAGATGAGCACCGATCAGTTGATCGAGGCGTTCAAGGAGATGTCCCTCATCGAGCTCAGCGAGTTCGTGAAGAAGTTCGAGGAGGTCTTCGAGGTCACCGCCGCGGCCCCCGTCGCGGCAGCAGCCCCAGCCGCCCCGGCAGCCGCCGCTGAGGAGGCCGAGGAGAAGGACAGTTTCGACGTCATCCTCGATGCCGTCGGCGGCAACAAGATCGAGGTCATCAAGCAGGTCCGGGCCCTGACGAGCCTGGGTCTGGGCGAGGCCAAGGCCCTGGTGGACGGCGCTCCCAAGCCCGTCCTCGAGGGAGCCAAGAAGGACGACGCCGAGAAGGCCAAGGCCGCCCTCGAGGGCGCCGGGGCCACGGTGACGATGAAGTAAGCGTCACGGACGTGTTCGCGGGGCCGGGGCGGCTTGTCGCCCCGGCCCTTTGCACCCCCCGCGGGGAGTTGGCCCGGGCTCCGGTTCGGTATTCGGGGGGCACATTCGGGGTAGACAAACACGGGAAAAACGGGTAGCATCGTTGGCCGCGCTGCTTCTTGTCCTGCCCTCATATGCCTACCCGGTGTGCGCCTGCTGTGGCTAGACCCGGGATCCGGTGGAGCCGTGGCGGCATCGCGGTCATTTCAGGATCGTCGGGAAGGAATCCCTTTGGCTGCCTCGCGTCCCTCGTCTGCCTCCGCCCTATCCAACCGCAGCGACTCGCGTCGCATCTCCTTCGCCCGTATCAAGGAACCGATCGAGGTTCCCCACCTTCTCGGGCTCCAGGTCGAGAGCTTCGACTGGCTTCTAGGGAACGACGCGTGGAAGAAGCGCGTAACCGCCGCCAAGAAGGCTGGTCGCAGCGACGTCCCCGAGGCCCCGGGGCTTCAGGAGATCTTCGAGGAGATCTCTCCCATTGAGGACTTCGGGCAGACGATGTCCCTATCCTTCTCCGACCCCTATTTCGAGGATCCTCGGCACACCCCGGAGGAATGCAAAGAGAAGGACTTCAACTACGCCGCTCAACTCTTCGTGACCGCCGAGTTCACCAACCACTCCACGGGCGAGGTCAAGTCCCAAACCGTCTTCATGGGCGAGTTCCCCCTCATGACCCCACGGGGAACCTTCATCATCAACGGAACCGAGCGGGTCGTCGTTTCCCAGCTGGTTCGTTCCCCGGGCGTGTACTTCGAACGCACTCCGGACAAGACAAGCGACAAGGACATCTTCACGGCCAAGATCATCCCGTCCCGGGGGGCGTGGCTGGAGTTCGAAATCGACAAACGAGACGCCGTCGGGGTCCGGGTCGACCGCAAGCGCAAGCAGCCGGTAACCCTCTTTCTCAAGGCCCTCGGCATGACGCACGACGAGATCGCCGAGGAATTCGCCGACTACCCCTCGATCCTCGAGACCTTGGCCAAGGACACGCTCCCCACCCGTGAGGACGCCCTCGTCGACCTCTACCGGAAACTCCGTCCGGGCGAACCCCCGACGGTCGAAGCCGGCCAGAACCTGATCGACAACTTCTACTTCAACCCCAAGCGGTACGACCTGGCGAAGGTCGGACGCTACAAGCTCAACAAGAAGCTCGGCGTCGACGCCCCGCTCAGCAATTCGATCCTGAGCATCGACGACGTCATCGGGGCGATCAAGTACATCTGCTCGCTGCACCTCGGTTCCTCCACACTCCAGGGCAAGGCCCACGAGGTCAGGATCGAGACGGACGACATCGACCACTTCGGCAACCGCCGGATCCGGGCGGTTGGGGAGCTCATCCAGAACCAGATCCGCACCGGGCTGTCCAGGATGGAGAGGGTCGTGCGCGAGCGGATGACGACCCAGGACGTCGACGCCATCACCCCTCAGACCCTCATCAACACCCGGCCGGTGGTCGCGGCGATCCGGGAGTTCTTCGGCACCAGCCAGCTCTCCCAGTTCATGGACCAGAACAACCCGCTCGCCGGGCTCACCCATAAGCGTCGGCTCTCGGCCCTCGGGCCGGGCGGCCTGAGCCGGGACCGGGCGGGCATGGAGGTCCGGGACGTCCACACCTCTCACTACGGGAGGATGTGCCCCATCGAGACCCCCGAGGGCCCGAACATCGGCCTGATCGGTTCGCTCGCGTCCTTCGGCCGGATCAACCCTCTCGGCTTCGTCGAGACCCCCTACCGCAAGGTGGTCAAGGGCAAGGTCACCGACCAGGTGGACTACCTCACCGCCGACGACGAGGACCACTACGTCATCGCCCAGGCGAACGCCCCCCTCCTCGAGGACGGGACGTTCGCGGAGGAGCGGGTCCTCGTCCGCTCCCGCGGGGGCGAGGTCGAATTCGTCCACGCCGAGGCGGTCGACTACATGGACGTTAGCCCGCGACAGATGGTGTCGGTCGCGACCGCCCTCATTCCCTTCCTGGAGCACGACGACGCCAACCGAGCCCTGATGGGCGCGAACATGCAGCGCCAGGCCGTGCCCCTCGTCCGGACCGAAGCCCCCCTCATCGGGACGGGCATGGAGCGTCGAGCCGCGATCGACGCCGGCGACGTCGTCGTCGCCGAGAAGAAGGGCGTGGTGACCGAGGTTTCCTCCGACCTCGTCGTCGTCGCCAACTCCGACGGTTCCACGACCTCGTATCGCATCGCCAAGTTCGAGCGCTCGAACCAGGGGACGTCGTACAACCAGCGGGTCATCGTGGACGAAGGCGACACCGTCACCCCCGGCACGATCATCGCCGACGGCCCGGCCACGAGCGAGGGGGACCTGGCCCTCGGAAGGAACCTCCTGGTGGCCTTCATGCCGTGGGAGGGGTACAACTACGAAGACGCCATCATCTTGAGCGAGCGAGTCGTCCAGGACGACACGCTTTCATCGATCCACATCGAGGAACACGAGGTGGACGCGAGGGACACCAAACTCGGGCCCGAGGAGATCACCCGGGACATCCCGAACGCCTCCGAGGAGGCCCTCGCCGACCTGGACGAACGCGGCATCATCCGCATCGGTGCGGAGGTGCGCTCGGGCGACATCCTCGTCGGCAAGGTGACGCCCAAAGGCGAGACCGAGTTGACCCCCGAGGAGCGCTTGCTGCGGGCGATCTTCGGCGAGAAGGCGCGCGAGGTCCGAGACACATCCCTCAAGGTTCCCCACGGGGAGTCCGGGACGGTCATCGGGGTCCGCCAGTTCACCGCCGACGACGGAGACGACTTGCCCGCCGGGGTCAACCAGCTCGTGCGCGTGTACATCGCCCAGCGCCGCAAGATCCAGGAGGGCGACAAGCTCGCCGGCCGCCACGGGAACAAGGGCGTCATCTCCACGATCCTGCCGGCCGAGGACATGCCCTTCCTCGCGGACGGCACCCCCATCGACGCCATCCTCAACCCCCTTGGGGTGCCGGGTCGGATGAACGTCGGTCAGGTGCTCGAGTGCCACCTGGGCTGGATCGCCCACCACGGGTGGGACGCCTCCTCCGTCACCGAGGATTGGGTCAAGGAGTTGCCCGCCGGTGCCACCTCGTCAGCCCCGAACGCCCCGGTCTCGACCCCGGTGTTCGACGGGTTGAGGGAGGACACTCTCAACCACCTGAGGTCCGTCGTCCTGCCCAACCGCGACGGAGAGCACCTCGTCGGGGAAGACGGCAAGGCCACCCTGTACGACGGCAGGACGGGGGAGCCCTTCCCCGCGTCGATCGCCGTGGGCTACAAGTACATCCTCAAACTCCACCACCTGGTGGACGACAAGATCCACGCACGCTCGACCGGCCCGTATTCGATGATCACCCAGCAGCCCCTGGGCGGGAAGGCGCAGTTCGGCGGTCAAAGGTTCGGGGAGATGGAGGTGTGGGCCCTCGAGGCCTACGGCGCCGCCTATGCCCTCCAGGAGCTTCTGACGATCAAGTCGGACGACGTCCTGGGTCGCGTCAAGGTTTACGAGGCTATCGTCAAGGGCCAGAACATCCCGGAACCGGGGCTACCCGAATCGTTCAGGGTGCTCATGAAGGAGATGCAGTCCCTGTGCCTCAACGTGGAAGTCCTCAGCGGTGAGGGCCAGGTCATCGACATGAAGGAGACCGAGGACGATGCCTACCAGGCCGCCGAATCCCTCGGGATCTCCCTCTCGAGCCGGCCCGACGCCTCCAGTATCGACGAGATTTAAGAAGGTAGGACGATGATCGACGTCAACGAGTTCCGCGAGCTTCGGATCGGCCTCGCGTCGGCCGACGACATCCGTGACTGGTCCCACGGCGAGGTGAAGAAACCCGAGACGATCAACTACCGCACGCTCAAGCCGGAGAAGGACGGCCTGTTCTGCGAGAAGATTTTCGGACCCACCCGCGACTGGGAGTGCGGCTGTGGAAAGTACAAGCGCGTGCGGTACCGCGGCATCGTCTGCGAACGCTGCGGCGTCGAGGTCACCCGCTCCAAGGTGCGGCGGGAGAGGATGGGCCACATCGAATTGGCGGCCCCCGTCACGCACATCTGGTATTTCAAGGGTGTGCCGAGCCGCCTCGGCTACCTGCTCGACCTCGCCCCGAAGGACCTCGAGAAGGTCATCTATTTCGCGGCGTATATGGTGACCGAGGTCGACGAGGAGGGCCGGAAGGAAGACCTGACGTCCCTGAAGAACGAACTCGAGGGCGAGAAGAAGGTCATCGCCAACCAGCGGGACGTCGACATCGAGGCCCGGGCCAAGAAGCTGGAGGCCGACCTCGCCGAGCTCGAGGCCGAGGAGGCCAAGGCCGACGTCCGCCGGAAGGTCAAGGATGGCGCCGAGAGGGAGATGGCCGCGATCCGCAAGCGGGCCGACCAGGGGATCGAGCGTCTGGACCAGGTTTTCGAGCGTTTCCAGGGCCTCAAGGTGCAGGATCTCGAGGGGGACGAGGTCCTCTATCGCGAACTCTCGCGACGGTACGGCTCCTATTTCAAGGGATCGATGGGGGCGGAGGCCATCCAGAAGCGGCTGAGGTCCTTCGACCTCGAGGGAGAGGCCCAGAGACTTCGTGACATCATCGAGAGCGGCAAGGGGCAGAGGAAGACCCGGGCGCTCAAGCGGCTCAAGGTCGTCAACGCCTTCCTCACGACGAGGAACTCGGCGGAGAGCATGGTCCTCGACTGCATTCCGGTCATCCCCCCGGACCTGCGCCCGATGGTGCAACTCGACGGGGGCCGCTTCGCCACGAGCGATCTCAACGACCTTTACCGGAGGGTCATCAACAGGAACAACCGTCTCAAGCGGTTGCTCGATTTGGGGGCCCCAGAGATCATCGTGAACAACGAGAAGCGGATGCTTCAGGAGGCCGTCGACGCGCTGTTCGACAACGGCCGGCGGGGCCGTCCCGTCACCGGTCCGGGAAACCGCCCGCTCAAGTCCTTGTCCGACATGCTCAAGGGCAAGCAGGGCCGCTTCCGGCAGAACCTGCTCGGCAAGCGCGTCGACTACTCGGGACGTTCCGTCATCGTCGTCGGGCCGACCTTGAGGCTTCATCAGTGCGGTCTGCCCAAGCAGATGGCCCTCGAGCTCTTCAAGCCGTTCGTCATGAAACGCCTCGTGGAGCTCAACCACGCCCAGAACATCAAGAGCGCCAAGCGCATGGTCGAGCGAAGCCGCTCCGAGGTGTGGGACGTCCTCGAAGAGGTCATCGGGGAGCACCCGGTGCTCCTCAACCGGGCCCCCACCCTCCACCGGCTAGGGATCCAAGCGTTCGAACCCCAACTCGTCGAGGGGAAGGCCATCCAGCTCCACCCGCTGGTCTGCGCCGCCTTCAATGCCGACTTCGACGGTGACCAGATGGCCGTCCACCTTCCCCTCAGTTCGGAGGCGCAGGCCGAGGCGCGCATCCTCATGCTGTCCAGCAACAACATCCTCAAGCCGTCCGACGGGCGGCCCGTGACCATGCCCAGCCAGGACATGATCATCGGGCTCTATCACCTCTCCAGCCTTCGCAAGAAGGCCAAAGGCGAAGGGCGGGCGTACTCGTCGCAGGCCGAGGCGATCATGGCCTACGACGCCGGTGAACTCGAACTCGGGGCTGAAATCAGCCTGAGGATCGACGGCGAGACGGTACCGCCCGTCGGCTGGAAGCCCTCGGCCGACCACAAGGAGGGAGACCCCTACATTTTGACGACCTCCCTGGGCCGCTCGCTCTTCAACGACCTCCTTCCGACGTCCTTCCCGTACGTCAACACCGACATCGACAAGAAGGTGCTGGCGGATATCGTCAACACCCTGGCCGAGAGGTACCAGAAGGTCGAGGTGTCCGCCTCGCTCGACGCCCTCAAGGAGGCGGGGTTCTACTGGGCGACCCGTTCGGGTGTCACCATCGCGATCGGCGACGTGGCGACCCCCCCCAGGAAGCAGGAGATCCTCGACCGATACGAGACCCAGGCGGCCAAGGTCCAGGATCAATACGACACCGGCCTGATCACGGACGACGAGCGCCGTCAAGAACTCATCGAAATCTGGACGCAGGCGACCAACGAGGTCGATAAGGCGATGCGGGAGAACTTCCCCGAACGCAACACCGTCCACGCGATGGTGGGGTCCGGAGCCCGAGGCAACTGGATGCAGGTTCGCCAGATCGCCGGAATGCGCGGCCTCGTGGCCAACCCGAAGGGCGAGATCATCCCCCGTCCGATCAAGTCCAACTACCGCGAAGGCCTGAGCGTCCTCGAGTACTTCATCGCGACCCACGGCGCTCGTAAGGGTCTCGCCGACACCGCCTTGCGGACCGCCGACTCCGGATACCTGACCCGGAGGCTCGTGGACGTGTCCCAGGACGTCATCATCCGGGAGAGGGACTGCGGGACCGACCGAGGCCTGAACATGCCCATCACGACGGAGGAATCCGGCGAGGTCGTCAAGCACGATCGGGTGGCGACGTCCGTCTTCGCCCGGACCCTGGCCGTCGACGTCACCGATGCCAAGGGCAAGGTGCTGGCGAAGGCCGGCCAGGACGTCGGGGACGCCCTGATCGATCAATTCATCGCCGCCGGGGTGTCGGAGGTCAAGGTTCGCTCGGTCTTGACGTGTGAGTCCAAGGTGGGGACGTGCGCCATGTGTTACGGCCGCTCGCTCGCCACCCGCGAGCTCGTCGACATCGGCGAGGCCGTCGGGATCATTGCCGCCCAATCCATCGGCGAGCCCGGAACCCAGCTGACGATGCGGACCTTCCACACCGGCGGGGTGGCGTCCGCCGAGGACATCACCCAGGGCCTCCCCCGGGTTCAGGAGCTCTTCGAGGCCCGGACCCCCAAGGGCGAGGCCCCCATCGTGGAGCTCCCGGGAAAGCTGACGGTCGACGACTCCGAGGCGACCCGACGGTTGATCGTCACTCCGGCGGACGGCGGGGAACCGATCGAGTACCCGGTCACCAAGAGGGCCCGGCTGCTCCCGCAGGACGGCGACGAGGTCGCGGTCGGCCAGCAGCTGGTGGCCGGAGCCGTCGACCCCAAGAACGTGCTTCGCGTGCTCGGGCCCCGGGCCACGCAGAAGCACCTGGTCGACGAGGTCCAGGAGGTCTACCGTTCCCAGGGGGTGGAGATCCACGACAAGCACATCGAGGTCATCGTCCGGCAGATGCTCCGCCGGGTCACGGTCCTCGACTCCGGCGATACCCAGTTGCTGCCGGGCGAGTTGGTCGAGCGCGGCCGATTCGAAGAGGCGAACCACGAGGTCGTCAACTCCGGGGGGAAGCCGGCCTCGGCGCGTCCGGAGCTCATGGGCATCACCAAGGCGTCCCTCGCCACCGAGTCCTGGCTGTCCGCGGCGTCCTTCCAGGAGACGACGAGGGTGCTGACGGAGGCCGCCCTGGGCGGAAGGGCCGACGTGCTCTTCGGGCTCAAGGAGAACGTCATCATCGGGAAGCTCATCCCCGCCGGGACGGGGCTGCCGCTCTACAGGAGCGTGACGATCGAGCCGACCGAGGAGGCCAAAGCCAACCTCTTCCCGACCTTCGGGTATGAGGAATGGGACGGCCAGTATTACGGGGGAGCGGGGCAGGCGGTTCGGCTGGAGGAGTTCGACATCCCCAGGCAGGACTAGGCCGCGCGTCGGTTTACCCTCCGATTGAGCCGGACGGCTCGTTGTGCGAGGATCGGTGTGGGTCGGCGGCTCTACTCGAGTGCCCTTCATCTAGAGGGGTCGTCGCCGGACAAGGAGGGGCCGATGATCGGTGCCATGCGGGGGCCCGGCGTCCGCGGCGCGGCCGTTGCGGCGGGCGTCTCGATCAGCCTCGCCTTCGCCCTCGTGGTCCTACCCGCGTCGCCTAGCCATGCCTTCGCCGGCTGGTCGCGTATTCCCCATGACGAGGCCGTCTTCGGCGGGACCGACGACATGACCGCCTTCGGCGTCGCCTCGGGGGGCTCCTCCGTTGTTGCCGTCGGCCACGACTCGCTCGTCGACGCGGCGGCGGTGTGGTGGTCAACCGATGGCGTGACCTGGGAGCGGGCCGTGCACATGGAGGGGATGTTCGGAGGGGCCGACTCCCAGTACATGGAGGACGTCTGCGCCGGTCCAGGAAACATGGTCGCCGTGGGATACACGGGAACCGCGGGGAACTACGACGCCGCGGTCTGGACCGGCGGTGGCCCCATCTGGAAGCGCGTGGAGCATGATCCGGCCGTCTTCGGGGGGGCGGACGTTCAGCGCATGATCGACGTCGCCGCCGCAGGGCCCGGGGTCGTCGCCGTGGGGTACGACGGATCGGGCGGGGACAACGATGCGGCGGTATGGGTGTCGGACTGGGGTTCGAAGTGGACCCGGGTGACCCATGTCGAGGCCGTCTTCGGGGGATCATCCGATCAGCGAATGAACGGCGTCGCCGCCGGAGGGCCGGGGGTCGTAGCTGTGGGCCACGACCACGACGTCAACGCGGCCGCCGTGTGGACCTCGGTCGACGGCAACGCCTGGACCCGAGTTCCCCACGACGAAGCCGTTTTCGGGGGAACCGGCTACCAGGGCATGAACGCCGTGACCGCAGGCGGCCCGGGCCTCGTCGCCGTGGGGGTCGACTATAGCGGCGGGGATGTCGACGCCGCGGTGTGGACCTCGGTGGACGGCCTCTCCTGGTCGCGGATCCCCCATGTCGAGGCGGTCTTCGGCGGAGCGGATACCCAGAACATCCAGGACGTGACGGTCGCGGGAACCGAGATCATCGCCGTCGGAATCGACGGAGCCGGGGGCGATGTCGACGCTGCCGTATGGACCTCCGGCGACGGACTGACCTGGACCCGCGTGCCACACAGCGAGGCGGTGTTCGGGGGCGCGGAGACGGAGA
>Ga0307436_1001378_pt1 | contig 10808 bp, 5 predicted proteins | sample SalMarWE160440MG_FD_202513 | JGI IMG/M metagenome (GOLD analysis project Ga0307436, IMG submission 202513) | Salt marsh sediment microbial communities from the Plum Island Ecosystem LTER, Massachusetts, United States - WE1604-40 | ecosystem: Environmental > Aquatic > Marine > Intertidal zone >...
GCCCTCGATTCATGGTACGTGAGAAACTGGAACCTCTGGCTGGATATCGTGATTATCCTGAAGACGGTAAGGATCGTGCTCAAGCGGGAAGGGGCGTATTGAACGAGGCGTGGTCTGCTTTTATACTTTTTATACTATTGTCTCTTCATAGAATTTTTCTTCAACGTTCAAATATAATAATTTAAACACGGACAAATCATAACTTGCCTTTTGGGGGTGACAGAAGGCGTCGGTGAATCTGAAAAACACGGGCGAAATCGGATAATGGAAGAAGAAAATCCCAGAGTTTCAATTATTGTGAGAACGAAGGACAGGCCGAAACTACTCAAGGTGGCACTGGCGAGCATCTCCGGGCAGACCTATCGGCCTCTCGAAGTCATTCTCATTAATGACGGCGGATGCGAACTAGACCCCGAAGAGCTGAAGACACTGCTCAAGGACGTGTCTCTCACTTACATAAGGTTAGAAAAGAACAGGGGTCGGGCACGCGCCGGGAATGCGGGGATCGAAAATGCCAAGGGTGACTATATAGGTTTCCTGGATGACGATGACGAGTTCGTGTCCGACCATATAGAGTCCCTTTACGAACATATGAAAGACAGACGTAGCATGATTTGTTACTCCGACTGCGAGATCAGAAGAACGTTATGCAACAGAGAAGACGGAAGCTTCGAGATGTTATCTAAAGAACCCTTTTTTTCCTACGATTTTAATCTTCCCCTCCTTCTTTTCTCGAACTTCATTCCCCTCATCTGTGCACTTTTCAGCAGGGAGGTATTCGAAGCTATCGGAAGGTTCGACGAAACTTTCGAACTTTATGAGGACTGGGATTTGTTCATTAGGGCCGGAACTGTGTTCAAGTTGGAGCATCTCGCCAGAATAACCGCTGTATACAACAAGTGGAATTCGGTTGAACAGATAACGCAGTCATCTGTCGGTCAGAATTCCGAGAGAGACAGATTTTATTATCAGAAGATAATCGACAAACACAGAGAGAAATATACTCCAGCTGTCTTTTATGAGATTTATGATATTTACAACCATATATCTTCACGGTATTCTTCCTCGATCGCCTATGGTGCCAGACTGGAGAGCGAGAAAGGATCGCTTGAGAACCAAATCGAAAAACTAGAAGCCGAAAAGACACGACTCGAAAGAGCGGAAAAAAGACTGGAGAGCGAGAAAGGATCGCTTGAGAACCAAATCGAAAAACTAGAAGCCGAAAAGACACGACTCGAAAGAGTGGAAAAAAGACTGGAGAGCGAGAAAGGATCGCTTGAGAATGGGATCAGAAAACTCGAACGTGACCAAGAGGAAAGACTTAGAGACCTTGCAGAGCATAACGCCCGGCTTTCATCTGTTTTGTCGCGGATTCACAGCAGCAGGGGCTGGAGGCTTCTTACCAAGTATTATCGTGTGAAGGAGTTCGTGTTAGGCACAGACGACACGCCGGCTATCGGTGAACGGCTCATGGCATTTATGAAAAAGACGGCAAAAAGGTTCCTTCCGAAGAAAGCTCAGATATATCTGAAGCTGTATGCTTATCGATTTTTCGGCGGGAAGGGTAAGAAGGTCCCTGGTAGAAAGCCAAATGCCGAGAAGCCCTTTTTTAGCATCATCATCCCCGTCTATAATCGCTCCCGTTTCCTGAGACAGTCACTCGACAGTGCATTGAATCAGGATTACGACAGCTTTGAGGTTGTGGCTGTTGACGATCTTTCGACCGAATATGAGACGAATGCGATCCTCTCCGAATTCAGCAAAAAATACAACAACCTCAAGGTGTTCTACAATGAACGAAATAGCGGGATTTCGGAAACGCTGAACCGTGCCTTGGTCAATTCCGGCGGTAATTATATAGCATTCCTGGACTGCGACGACTTTCTTCCCCCCTTTGCACTCAGCAGGACGGCCCAAGATATTCTGGACAATCCCGACAAGGGATATTTCTTTTCGGACAGGATCAATGTCGATGTGAACGGCAAAGAAGTTGAACGGGAAACGTTTATCAATAGGAGACGTGACAATTATCTCAGGGAACTTATGAAAGGTATGTTCACGGATCATTTGAAGGTGCTCCGCAGGGACTGTTTTGTCGAGATAGGGCTTTTAGACAGACAATACGATTCAGTGCAGGATTACGATTTCGCACTGAGATATGCGTATCGTAGGCCAACCGGATTTTGTTACGTCAATGACTATCTCTATTTTCACAGGGTATACCCCGAACAGATATCATCACTGAGATCGACTGATCAGACGAGACTGGCTGAACGCGCGGTGCAGATCACTCGACAGAAGATAAGTATCAGTAAAGGCACGAACCCCAAGAAGGTATCGGTGGTGATACTTTCCTTTAACAAGAAGGAGCATACCGTCAAGTGTGTCAACTTGATAAAGAGTACAGTAGCCGGGGAGTTCGAAATCATACTGTTCGACAACGGTTCGGGCAGCGACACCGTTGACCTTTTGAAGCAGACTTTTGGGGGGGATGAGAAAGTAAGGCTGGTATTTTCCGCCGAAAACCTGGGATGCCCGAAGGGCCGGAAAAAGGCCATATCCTGCGCAGGGGGAGATTACATCGTCACACTCGACAACGACATTATTGTGACGCCGGGATGGATCGAAGAGCTAATACTGTCCGTGGAGGCCGATCCTTCGATTGCGGGCGCATGCTGCAGGGTCATTTTCCCAGACAACAAAATACAGTATAATGGAGGCCGGGCATCCGTAAGAGACGGCTTTGTCCGGTTCTCTCTTATCGATGCGTGGAAAAATGCCCATGACCTGGCCACCATGAGGAAATACGACTGTGATTGGATACCTGGTGGTGCGACCCTTTACAAAAGGACCATTTACGAGAAGATCTCGATATGCGACGAGTTCGAGAATGCTTATGAAGACAACGACTTTTCATTCAATGTCAAGAAACTCGGTTACAGAGTTGTAAACTGCCCATCGGCCAAGGTCGTACACAACCATGTTTACTACGATAAGAGCGCAGCCTCGGACAAGGATTATATGGAGAGCAGATACGACCATGAGGCACTCAAACGCTCCGTGGTGGCATTTTACAAAAGACACGGACTCATCATCGAGGATGAGTACATCTACAAAATATTCGGCTTGTCAGGTCTTGATGACAAGAGAGTAAAGGAGAAATTCCTGTCCATAGTAGAAGGCCTATCTTTCCAGGCGTAACGTTTGAGAACTCGCTTTTAAGATCATACTCTATCCGTATAGAATGTTATATAACGTTGTTAAGAAAATTTTTGGCCGGTTTCATTTCCTGCCTGCATGTTGACATAGCACCCTAAATAATTTATTCTTAACTTGCCGAATACTTAAGAGGTATTTTATGCATAAAAAGCTTACAGCAATATATGTAACGGCGAGTGCCCTCGCCTTTTTTTTATTGGCTTTCAGCCCCTCCTATGCGGGAACGAAGGGCGGAGGGCTGAAATCTGCTGCCCTGCTGGCGCAACAGGCGCTGCAGGCGAAGCCGGGGAGTACGGCCGAACCTCAGCCGAGTCCGACGCCAGCCGAACATCCCCAGGCCCAGCCTAAGGCCGGACAGCCGAGGACTCAACCCCGGCTTTTTCCTCCTGTGGCTCCGAAACCTGCCACCATGCCGGAACCGGCCAAACCACGGCCGGCGACTTCGTCTGCCGTACAAACCCCGCCTCCTGTTCCGGCCGGGGGTGCCGTCAGTTTTAATTTCGACGATGCGGACGTCTATTCCGTGATACAGACGATTTTCGGAGACGTGCTCAGGGTGAACTATGTGATCGATCCAGCCGTCAAGGGCAGGGTGACCTTCAGGTCCGTTGAACCCGTGGCAAAAAAGGACGTACTGCCTCTGATGGAGGTGATACTGCGTCTGAACGGGATAGGCATTGTTCAGGAGGGAACTCTATACAGGATAATACCCATAGCCGACATATCTAAAGAGCCCGCGCCTGTGGAGATCGGGCGGAACCCCGATAAAGTGAAGATAACAGGGAAGGCCCTTGTCCAGATCGTTCAGATCAAATATATGCAGTCGTCGGAGATGGTGAAGATACTTACGCCTTTTCTCTCGAAGAACGCCGTCATCGTGGACATTCCAAACAGTAACTATATCGTCATCGTCGATACGGATTCAAACGTGAGGCGGCTGCTTCGGATGGTGAACCTTTTCGACAGTGAAGAGCTGAAGGCCGCGACACCGAGGGTCTTTGTGTATCCAATACAGAACGGTAAGGCCAAGGACGTGGCGACCCTCCTCCAACAGATATTCCTGGGCGCAAAGTCGACGGCCAAGACAAAGACTCCCATGACCCCCGCAAGGAGAACCCTCCCCGGTCAGAAGCCTTCTGCCAACCAGGAACCTCAGATCTTTACATCCGGGGGGGGTACAAGTTCGGTGGTGGCCGATGATACGAAGATAATCCCCGATGAGGTCACGAATTCTCTCATAATACTAGCGACACCGGAAGATTATGGAAAGATCAAGGACGCCATAGCGAAGATCGACACGGCGCCGAGGCAGGTGATGATCGAAGCGCTGATAGTCTCGGTGAAGTTGACCGACAACCTGAGTTTCGGGCTTTCGTGGTCATTGAACACGGATCTCAAGATGCACCCTTTCAGGAAAGATATAAACCTTGGCGGCGATGTTTATGGTAATCCCGGCGGACTTACGAAAACTTCTCCCGGAACGGCCGACGCCAGCAATGCCAACGGCTTCACCTTTGTGGGTACGGACCCGTCGAACAACGTGAGGGCCGTGCTCACCGCTCTTCAGGACCATAACAACGCAACCGTCGTGGCAGCGCCACACATCCTGGTGTCCGACAACAAAGAAGCGAAGATCCAGATAGGCAGCCAGATCCCCATCGCTACCTCAACGAGTTCCACGCCCATTGCAACGAGTACGACAACGGGGACGGCAATCACTTCTGCGGCCTATGCCACCTCTACGATACAATATAAAGACATCGGCATTATCCTCAAGGTGAAACCCCAAGTGAACGACAGCGGGCTGATCAATCTCGATTTCTCGCAGGAGGTTTCCTCCGTTGCATCTCAATCAGTGCAGGTAGGGGGCCTGTCCGAGGTCACGATTGACAAGACCGAGGCCCAGTCGAGCCTCGTTGCCCGGGACGGGGAGACGATCGTTATCGGAGGTCTAATACGGGAGGACAAAACCAAGGGAAGATCGGGGATACCCTTCCTGAGCAGGATACCTATCCTGGGATATCTCTTCGGGAACACGTCCGACCAACGTACCAGAACCGAACTCATCATCCTGCTGACCCCGCATGTGGTGCGTAACGAAAAGGAGGCGCAGAGCGTCACGTCCCAATATCTCGGCCGGTATAAAGGTGTTACCAGGGACAAGGACATAGAGAAGTTCGTAAGTGAGCCGGGGCAAATTCAGAAGAAGGGCCGGGGAGCGCCGGAGCAAAAACAGGGGCCTAAAGACCATAACGGACGGGATCAAAAGGGCAATCCGTCCCCGGCGGTAAGCCCTTAGTATGGTTGTTTTGTTGCAAATAATATACACGGCGTGTGGAGACAGAGACACACTTCAAGGTGAAAGGTTCTCTTTCGCGGGCAAAAAATACGGATATACCGATAGCTTACGGGGTGTGAGGCAACAGCGGAAGACTGGCAGGAATCTTGCTTGATCATTATAATTTAGGCTGTCCGGGTTTGAATTTAGAGTCTTTGAAAATGCTTGACTTATTGGGAATCTTTTAGTATAGTTTTTAAAGCCGTGAGACGGTAAAATACTTTGAAAATAATTGATAGAGGCTACGAGGGAGTTTTACTCATCGCGATTTTGATGTTGGTTTTTTTGAGTGGCTGTGTTACAACAAAGGCGGTAAAAAGTTCATCCGATGAAGAAGTATTGAAACAGAGGGTGACCGCTTATTGGGATTACAAGATCAAGGGTGAATTTGAAAAGAGCTATGAGTATGAAAGTCCTCTGTACCGGAACAAGGTGGACCTCGTGAATTATATAAGAAGCTTCGGGGTCGGGACGGGGAAATGGACGGGGGTCAAGATTACGGGGATAGCTATAAAGGGGGAGTTGGCTCAGGTTCACATGAAGATCAGGGTTAGGATAGGTCGGAGGATAGCCCGGGGGAAAGACGTAGAACTCTGGACGGCTGTCAGTGAACCATGGATGAAACAGGGGGGTGTATGGTACCATGTGGAGGAAAAAGCTAAACTCGGGATTAATTAAGGACCGGAAGGGGAAAGGCGCTTCTTAAGGGAAGAAAAGGATCGCTTAGAAGCAGAGTCTTATATCAGAAAATCGGTCAAGAAGGAGGTGATGGGATTCAGAGGGTAGAGGATTGGATGCCTTAACATAGATAATCTTCATGCAGCTTAAAGCAGAACTTATTAAAAGGAGGTAAGGTAGATGATCAGAAAAGCAGTCTTTATAGGTTTGATAGCGGCGCTCGTCGTCTTCGGTGCAAGTCTATCATTTGCCAATCAGATCGATGGCATGGTAAGCGGTGCCCCGGGAACACAGGCGCTTCCGGCCGGCCTCATTACTTCGGTAAATCCGGGCGGGCTGGGCGATTCGCTCATTTATGGTTATTACAACGTCAGAGGCAATCTGAATATCTTCAACGTTGTAAATACCAGTACTCTAGACGGGGCGAAAGTAAGGGTTGTCTTCAGAAACGGTAAGAACAGCAAGGAAGTCCTTGACTTCAACGTCTGCCTTAGCAGAGGCGACCTGTGGACGGGTTATCTCCTTGATGATGGCTCCAAGGCAAGGATTTTCGATGATGCCGCCTTCACGAGTGTTACAGGCATCGACGCGGATACTATTACGGCCCCGACGATTCCGATGTCCGGTCAGGCGTTCAAGCAAACTGATTCAACTGTAACGGCTGATGATACGCGGGAAGGATATTTTGAAATAGTCGGTATGTCAGCCATACCCAATTATGACAAGAATTCTTCCAGCACGCATGCCTGTGACGGCACATACTCTGACGCCGGTTACAACTGCATCAGATCGGCCGATGCATGCAATACCTGGTCCGAGTCCACTAGCGCTTACGATGTACAAAACGTACTTATGGGCAACAACGACATCGTAGATGTCAGTCATCTGGTCAGCCACGCTTACAATGCCACGGCCTTTGCAGATTCTTCGAACACGGCGTTCGATATCGAGACCGGCTATGAGGCGAGCGTACAGTACGCGATGCAGCACATCTCGGGTAATCCTGCGGTTGCATGCGATCAGCTGGATTACCTGCTGACCAAGAGCAACGTGATGTCGACCTATGATCTGATATCGGCCCTCGGCGGGGAGACGGAGTTTGTATTTACGTTCCCTACCCGCCTGCTCTGCCACGCCACTACGACACAGGAACAACCGCAGAATATATTCGACGGTATAGTTGACGACACTGCTTCTAACTATATAGATCAGTATCACTATACCAGCTACTGCACCCGCGTCAACCCGTCGATCACGGATTACAAGGAAGTGACCCCGTCGACGCCTCTGGACTTCTCGCCGAAGCAGGCAACTGAATTCTGTCTGCCTTACGAAGTCAACGTAGTAAAGCTGGGCCAAAGCGACATATGGGACAGCTCCCTTGCAACGCAGCTGGACAACGCCGGATTCTCTCTTGGCTGGATCAACTTCGATCTGGTCGCTACCACTCAGACTCTGGACAACCACTACACTGATCTGGGCGTTAATACGACATGGGGACTGCCTGCGTTGACATACACGACGCAGAATCTTGCCGGCGGTTTAAGCGGATATATGAATCCGATGGCTTACAAAACGGAAATTGTTCCGACAGATTTATAGGCCCTTAGCTGGATGACTTACCAGAGGTGAGGAAGCTTCTTCCTCACCTCTTTTTTTATTTCATGCAGTTTGACGGGCCGGCGCAGGATCCCCGCCCCGGCTTGCCCCTTCTATCGTGAAAATGTCAGGAGCATATCTGCGGAAAATCGATGCGAGAGAGCGGGAAGGCACGAAAGGCGTCCCACCGGGAGAGTCTGAAATGCGAGGGCCTTCCGGCAGACTTAATTCGTCTGTCCTCCATCTGGTTCTGGTAGCGGTACTCTGCATCCTGGTATATTCCAACACGTTTTCCATGCATTTTGTCTGGGACGATATCGGCCAGATAAAGGAAAACGCCTCGATAAAGACCCTTCATGGAGTCCCGGCCCTGTTCAGGAGTGACGTGTGGCAGGGCGTGAAAGGTGATCATCCGTCTCCCTACTACAGGCCTGTCTTTACGACTTCACTGGCCCTTGATTATTCACTCTGGGGAGAGAACCCCCTCGGTTATCATCTGACCAACGTGGTCCTCCATATTCTGGTGTCCATTCTGGTCTACCTTCTCGCCCTGAAGATAGTCGGACGTTCGGAATGGGCGCTTCTTGCCGGTATCCTTTTCGCTGTCCACCCGGTACATTCAGGTGCGGTTGCGTGGATCTCCGGGCGCAGCGGCCCTCTGGCCTCCCTGTTTATGTTTCTTTCACTTTATCTTTACATCAGTTATAAAGAAAGAAAGAATATTCTCTACCTTGCGGTCTCACTTCCTGCCTTCCTGCTTGCTCTTCTCTCAAAAGAAACGGCTATAACGCTTCCTCTTATCGTGGTTCTCTATGAAATCTGCTTCGGTGACGGAAAGGCGAGAAGAATTGTATCTCCTCTTATCTTTTACTGCCTTGCCGCAATACCCTATCTCATTCTGCGACTCTCTGTGCTGAAAGTCATGGGCTGGAGCAACCAGCCTTTCTCCCACCGACTGTATACGAGTTGTGGAATGCTTGCCGGGTATTTACGGCTTCTCGTGGCGCCCATCAATCTCAAGGTATTTTATGATATTCCCATTAAGAGAGGTTTTCTGGAAGGGGATGTCATCCTCCCTCTTTTCTTGCTCGCTCTCATTGTCGCGGGACTCTTCTTCCTCTTCAGACGAAACAAGAGGCTTTTTTTCTGCCTTGCCTGGATACCTCTTACCCTTATCCCTGTTTCGGGTATCCCGACCCTGATATATCCGAGCCCGATGGCCGAGAGGTACCTGTACATACCGTCGGCTGGTTTTGCTATGGCCGCGGGGCTCATGGCCTACCGGTCAGCCCAGGTCTTGCTGGAACGGAACGCGACGGGCCATCGCAGGGCATCAATCGTCCTCGTTGCCGCAATCGTGCTGATCTTTGCCCTGCTCAATTACCAGAGGAATTATTGCTATAAGAACCAGTATATCTTCCTCAACAGAATTGTAAGGGACGCCCCGGGCTTTTACGGCGGACATTCCGATCTTGGCGCCGCTTACGCAGGGCGGGGCCGCTTTGCCGATGCAAAGAAGGAATTCCTTGAGGCACTGAAGCTGAAGCCCGATTCCGATAGCGTTTACAACAACCTCGGCGCCCTTTATATGCAGCTGGGAGAAAAGGGCAAGGCAGAGGAATTGTTCCGATCCGCCCTGAACGTCAACCCTGGCAACGCTAATGCGCATTACAACCTCGGCCGCATTTATGCGGGCTGGGGAAGATACGGAGAAGCGGAAAAGGAACTGCTTTTTGCGCTTAAAAGCGAGTCCCGAAACAGGGACATCTATTATAGACTCGGCGACATTTACATGAAGGATGGGAGATTTGACGATGCCGAGAGAGTATTCCGGCAGGCGTTGAGCTTTGCACCTGACAACGCTTTTACTTATTACAACCTGGGAGTGGTGTACATAAGGGAGGGTGATATGGAAAAAGCGATCGAACAGATAAAGCATGCGGTGCATCTCGATCCAGGCAATGAAGTGTTCAGAAAGGGGCTTGAGAAAGCCTATGAGATGAGGCGCGACAGGCAACGATAAGGCATGGCTCCCTTACTTTAAATGGGAAACAGCTATATTCGGGAAAATCGTTATGACATTGTTTGTCTGTGCGGGGACAAAATCCGTCAGTCTGATGAGGAGTCCAGAATAAATTGCCTGATTCACTGAGAAGGATGTTATCCCTTAAGAAATCAGTTGGCAGCCGGCAATTTCAATATGCCCTGGGCGTTGCACTACACTCCAAGGGCTACTAATTGTGATCTCATGCACAGACTTGGTCGTTGTCAGTGTATAAAATGGGACTTAGGTTGGCGCTCGCCCCGACAGGAGTAAAAGAGTACGGTAATTTGAATGTCTCCTGACATTTTCTTTCGAGACGGAAGGTGATAAGAATATGAGATTAAAGACAGAATCCGATTAAGAAAACTTAATTGTTTTTGTGGGGTTATTCCTGTATAATAACCAACAGCTATAAAAAATCATGGCAAGTTCTGGCCTATAAATTGCTTATTTTAAAGTTAAAGAAAGATTAACCCTCAGAAGGAGGTTTCTTATGGGAAAGAAGTACATCAAAAGGACAGTTCTTGTAATGCTTGCAGGTCTCATCGTGGCGGCTATGGCCTCTGTAGCTGCGGCCCAGCAAGTCACTATTAATACCAGTGGCGGTGCCACCTTGAATGCCGGGTCCAATTCCTTTGATCTTGGACAAAACGGCTGGCAAGTAGATCAGGACGGTAGTATTACTGTGGACATACAGTCCGCCACGAATGTCGGATCGATTTCGGGCACAGTGGACTCCACGGGTATTCTCGTATACGTTTATTTACAGCCTCATGGAGCAAGTAATGGAGGTGCGCTGTACCGCACGGTTGCGGTCGATGGCGGGTTCAATTTTTCGGGAGTTCCCTATGGTACATACACTCTCATCCTTGTCTGTCCGGGCCATCCAGAGGTTCAGTTTACCCCTGACCCTACCAGTAATCCCGTTAC
>Ga0307436_1001379_pt1 | contig 10807 bp, 8 predicted proteins | sample SalMarWE160440MG_FD_202513 | JGI IMG/M metagenome (GOLD analysis project Ga0307436, IMG submission 202513) | Salt marsh sediment microbial communities from the Plum Island Ecosystem LTER, Massachusetts, United States - WE1604-40 | ecosystem: Environmental > Aquatic > Marine > Intertidal zone >...
AAGAAGACCGGCGAGTTCATGCTGCCTGGCTTCGCCAAGTTCATCGTCGTCAAGAAGCCGGCCACCAAGGAGCGCCAGGGCATCAACCCGTTCACCAAGGAGCCGACCGTGTTCAAGGCCAAGCCGGCACGCAAGGTTCTCAAGGTGCGCCCGGTGAAGGCCGCCAAGGACGCGGTCTAATTCAAGACTGAAAGCGAGCGCCGCCATCAGAGGCGGCGCCGTTTGCTTTCCACCTACTAAGACGGCGCGTTCTCGCGGACGGGCGCCTTGGACTCGGTCTTGGCTTCCGCATCCGGTGCAGCAAGCGCCGCGTCGACAGCCTCGCGATAGCCGTAGCGGTCGATGAACGGCTTCAAGCGGTCGGCAATCTTGCGCGCGATTGGCTTCGGCAACTTGTAGGACGACACACGGTGATCGGCGCGGTCCGACAGAAAGGCGCGCATCGGCCCTTCAGCCTCATCGAACTTGTCGATACCAAGCTTCTCGTAGATGCCGCGCATGGCACTGACCGGGTCCTTCACCAGATCCTCGTAGCGGATCTCGACGAGGTTCTCTTCCGGGATCAGGTGACGGTCTTCCGCGTAAGCCTCGGTGAAGCGGGCGAACGTATCGAGCACGAAGTCGTCGAGCCACGGTTCGAGGCGCGGCGGATTGTGCAGACCTTGGGTGGAACAGAGCGCGCGCCACAGCTTGACCGTAGACGGGAACACGTCGAGCGGGTTGCGCGCAATGAAGACCCAGCGCGCGTCGGGAAACAGCTTGGTCAGCACCTTTAGCCGCGCGGCATGTCCCGGCGTTTTCATGACGAGCCGCTTGCCGTGCTTGAGCTTGAGGCGGCGGTAGAACCACATGAAGGCGTCGGCCCAAGCTTTGACCTTCTTCTCGGGTAGGCCCTTGAAGTCGAGATATTCGATATCGACGGGGCCGCGTCTGGGCCACGCCCAGGTGAGGTACGGCGAGCCCTGGCCCAGCATGATCAGGGCGAACTCCTCTTCCTGGGGACGGTCGAAGCCCACCGGCACGTCGTCCTGGGGGCGGCGCTTCGGCAGCAGAAATTTGAAGGCGTGATCGACCGTGCCTTCCGTCAGAAGAAAGTGATGCGGTTGGAAGCACTCGTAGGTCGTGGGGTAGGCGAGGTTCAGGTCCTCGGAGAATAGGTCGTGGAGGAGCGTGGTGCCGCTCCGCCAATGGCCGATGACGAAGATCGGCGGCTCGCCGAGCGGCAGGCTTTCCGCCTTCTTCTTGTACTTCCACTCGGAGACCCATTTGAGCGGGGTGTTCCACGGCACCCAGATGAAGAGCGCGAGCGTGTCGGGGATGCAGTTCAGCGTGAACGAGAAGCGGCCGCGCCAGAACAGCCGCATCAGCGTCATGAAGCGCATGCCGAACCAGACATACATCAGCCGGCCGCCATAGCGCTCGATGGTGAGCGCCGGCATTTTCGGCTTCTTGCGCCGTCTGCGCTGCGGCTCGCCGTCTTTCTCAGGCGGCATGACCTCGTAATCGGGCACGCGTCGAGTCCCCAGTCTCTTTGGATGTCGCGCCTCGCCTTAGACGCGATCGACCTGCAAGGGAAGCCCTAAAGGAACGCAGGCGTTCGTGGGTCGGAGGCCGCGGCTAGCCCTGAAGCGCCGCCTTCACTGCCGCCGCCAGCTCCTTCAGATCGAAGGGCTTTTGCAGGAACATAAAGTTCTCGTCCTCGGCCAGATTGCGGCGGAAGGCGTCCTCGGCATAGCCCGAGATGAAGATGATCTTGATGTCGGGATTGTCCTGCCGGAGCTGCTTCAGCAGCGTCGGGCCGTCCATCTCCGGCATCACCACGTCGCTCACCACGAGATCCACGTCACCATGATGCGCCTCGAAGACTTCGAGCGCCTCGGCGCCGGTTGAGGCCTCGAGCACCTGATAGCCGCGGGTGCCGAGCGCGCGGGCGGCGAAGCTGCGCACGGCATCCTCGTCTTCGACCAGGAGCACGGTGCCGCGGCCGGTGAGGTCTTTCGGCTTCTCGGGCTTGCGCTCGGCCTTCGCCGGCTCTTGCTTGGCTTCGGCGGCGCCGTCCACGTAGCGCGGCAGGTAGACGCGCATGGTGGTGCCGTTGCCCTGCTCGCTGTCGGCGTAGATGTAGCCGCCCGTCTGCTTGATGATGCCGTAGACGGTGGAGAGGCCAAGCCCGGTGCCGCGGCCGATCTCCTTGGTGGAGAAGAACGGCTCGAAGATCTTGTGCTTGACCTCTTCGCTCATGCCGCAGCCCGAGTCCTGGACCTCGATCATCACGTATTCGCCGGGCGGTACGTGGCTCAAGCCCAACTCGCGCGATTGGAGCTCGCTCACATTGGCGGTGCGGATGGCGAGCTTGCCGCCGTCAGGCATGGCATCGCGGGCGTTGACGGCGAGATTTATGATGACCTGCTCGAATTGATGCAGGTCGGCCTTCACGGGCCACAGGTCGCTCGCTTGATCGAGGGTGAGCTCGATGTTCTCGCCAAGCAGGCGCCCGAGCAGGATGGAGAGCTCCGACAGCACGTCGCCGAGCTGAAGCACTTGCGGCCGCAAGGTCTGCTGGCGTGAGAAGGCCAGCAGCTGACGCACCAGGCCTGCGGCCCGGTTGGCGTTCTGCTTGATGTTCATGATGTCTTGGAAGGCCGGGTCGGTCGGCCTGTGGTTCATCAGCAGGAAGTCAGAGAAGCCGATGATCGCCGTCAGCATGTTGTTGAAGTCGTGGGCGATGCCGCCGGCGAGCTGACCCACGGCCTGCATCTTCTGGCTTTGAGCGATCTGCATCTCGAGTGCACGCTGCTCGGTAGTGTCGATGGCGTAAGCGATCGCCGCCTCGCCCTCGCCTTCCGCTTTCTCGATGGGGCTGAGGTAAATCCTGCCGCTCCGCTCGCCGGGGCCGGCGAAGGTCACGTCGACCGGCTCGATCAGCCCCTGGCTCGCCGTTGCCGCTTCGAGCGCCTTGCGGATCGCAGCACGATCCTCAGGCTCGACGAAGCTCTCGAGATTTGCCTTGCGGCCATTCTCGTCGTCAGCGCCGAACATGCGCGCGAAGGCGGCATTGGTGCCGCTGATGACGCCACCCACATCCACCGTGGCGATGGCGATGGGCGCCGCATGGAACAGCCGGGCAAAACGAAGCTCGGCGGCGCCGGCCTCCTCCACCTCGCCCGGCCCGCGATTGAGGATTAGAACATGGGCCAAGTGGCTACCGCGCGGCAGCCGCAGAAGCACACGCACCGGAAGCGTAGTGCCGTTGGCCTTGACCAGATCGATGTCGAAGTGCCGCGTGCCGCCTTGCGCCTCGCCGCGGCCGGCACCGGCAATGAGCGCAGCGCTATCATGGGACATGATCTGGGCGAGCTTGAGCGGACGGTTGGCGACCTCGGAGAGATCGAGCCCGAGCCACTGGGCGAGCGTGGCGTTCAGATACTCGATGCGGCCGTCCGCATCGGCGGTAAAGAATCCGGCGGGCGCGTTGTCAAGATAGTCGATGGCCGCCTGCACCTTGGCAAAGCTCGCCTCCTCGCGCACGCGATCCTGGGTAATCTCGTCGACTTGCCACACTGTGATTGCGCCCTTGCGCCCTGACGCAGGATCCGGCGGCATGGGCTGCACGGAGATGCGGAACCAGCGCGGCGTGATGCCCGCCTCGTCCTGCACCTCGCCGGGCGGCGGCAGGCGGAACTCCTCCTTCAGCCGGCGCCCTTGTTGGGCGGCGCGGGCCAGACGGAAGATCGCTTCCGAAAGATGCGGATTGCCGCCGAAGGCGCGGTCGGGCGACGGCACGGTGGTTTCTGAGTCGAGCCCGAGCAACTCCCGATAGGACTGGTTGGCGTAAAGCACCCGCCCCGCCGCATCGGCGATCAACGCGCCTTGCGGCAGGTTGTCGGCGAAGGCCTTGGTGAGGTCGTTGCGGGCATGGCGCTGGCCGAAATAGAGGATGCCGACGGCGCCGGCGAACAGGCAGAACACGCCGACCACGGCGAGGCCGGCGAGGATGGCAAGCACGAACGGCTCGGCGATCTGGCGCGAGACCATGGCCAGCCCGACCGCCGCCACGGCAAGGGCGAGCGCGAGGATTACGACGAGCCCCACACTGCCGTCGCGCTCGGTGCGGTCGGCTGCTGGTTCGGCGTAGCGCATCGGCGCGTTAATATCCGTCATGGTTCAGGAAAATACCCGATTCGAATTGTCTTGACCGGAGATTGTGGAGATTGTCATGGGCGCGAGGTCACTGTCGTGCGCCGTGAATCGCTTCGCCTAAAGGGCGCCTTTGTGGTTAAAGAGCTGCTAAGCTCGATTGCCTAGGGAACATCGGACCATGGATTTCGACACCCTTATCCTTGGCGTCGCAGCCCTCCTCTTCATCATCGCCCTTGTGGCCCTTGTGGTCTGGGCGTTCAAGGCCTTCTTCAGCAAGTCGGACGCGTCCAGCTTCCGCAGGGCGCGGGAGAAGCGGCTCGGGGTGGTGGAGACGGCGCCCGTCGACGCAAAACGAAAGCTCTATCTGATCCGCCGCGACGACGTGGAGCATCTCGTCATTATCGGCGGACCGGTCGATGTCGTGGTCGAGACGGGAATCAAAGGGCGTCCCCATCTCGGCCCGCCCCATGACGATGTGATCATCGCCAAGACCGAGGCCCGGCCGGCCCAGCCGCGCCCGGCGCCCGCAAATCCTAGCGCAACTTAATGCGATTCCAGTTGACTGTGGCGGAAAAGACACGCCCGGTTTCACTTGTGGTTAGGGGTGGATTGCGGTAAATAGTGAATTCGATCTTACGGTGACCCTTCGGGGTAGGCGGATGAGGCGACGCCGGTAGGTTCAACCGCTCATATCGTAAGACCGCCGGCAGTTCCCTGCTAATGGTCCGACACCGACTGGCCTTGCCAGTCATGTCAGTCCCCCAAACCTCTCCACTCCCCGCCCTCCAGCGGGGAGTTTTTTTGTCCCTGCTTTACAGGCGTCGCTAGACTTGGGCGCATGATCCTTGGACGTGCTGTAACGCTCTCCTTTCTCATATTGCTTGTTACTGGATCCGTGTCAGGTGTCGTCGGCGCTGCGACCATGCCGGACGACTTTGTCTATCTCCGCGAGATCGATCCCACGATCGAGCAGGACATGCGCTATGCCGGAAGCTACAACTTCACGGGCAGACCCGTGCCTGGCTACGATGCGTCAGAATGCGTGCTGGTGCGGCAGGCTGCGGAGGCTTTGAAAGAGGTCCAAGCCGATCTCAAGCCGAAAGGCCTCACGCTACGGGTCTACGATTGCTATCGGCCAACCCAAGCGGTAGCGGCCTTCGTCGCCTGGTCGAAAAGGCCGGGCACTCCACAAGCCAAGGCAATGTGGTATCCGAACCTCAATAAGACTGCGCTGTTTCCCAACTACATCGCCACGCGCTCGGGTCATTCCCGTGGCGCCACCCTCGACGTAACCGTGGCGCCGATCGGCGCGGCCGACATGCATCCCCAAAGCGTGAGCTGCACGGCGCCGCAAAAGGGATCCGCGCCGGACGGCAGCCTGGCCATGGGCACGACATTCGATTGCTTCGACAAGAAGGCCAATACCGTGGCTTCGGGACTCACATCCGAAGAGATCAAGAACCGGGCCTTGCTGCGCGACGCCATGGAGGCGCGCGGCTTCAAGAGCTACCCCTTCGAATGGTGGCACTACACGTTCGAGCCGGAGCCTTATCCCGATACATACTTCGACTTTGCCATTGAGCCGCGTCCGAACGGCGACAAAGGGTGACGCCTGATCCACATGGGAGCGTGATCGAGACGGCCGTGCCGGCGCGGCTCGACCGGCTGCGCTGGGGCCACTTCCACACGCTGGTCGTGGTCGCGCTCGGCATCACCTGGGTGCTCGACGGCCTCGAAGTGACACTTGCCGGTGCGGTCGCCGGCGCGCTGAAAGAAAGCCCGGTCCTTCAGCTCACCAATGCCGAGGTGGGGCTCGCCTCGAGTTTCTATCTCACAGGCGCCGTGCTCGGCGCGCTGCTGTTCGGCTGGCTCACGGACCGGCTGGGACGGAAGCGCCTCTTCTTCATCACCCTTGGCGTCTATCTGGTGGCTACGGCGGCGACGGCGTTCTCATGGAACTTCGCCAGCTTCGCCCTGTTCCGTTTCTTCACCGGTGCCGGCATCGGCGGCGAATACACGGCGATCGCCTCGACCATCCAGGAATTCGTGCCGGCGCGCTATCGCGGGCACACCGATCTCGTCATCAACGGCAGCTTCTGGATCGGCGCGGCGGTGGGCGCCGCGGGGTCCATCGTGCTGCTCGATCCTGCCGTGCTGCCGACAGACTATGGCTGGCGTGTCGCGTTCTTCATCGGCGCCGTGCTGGGCCTCGGTGTCCTGGTGATGCGCTCCTGGATTCCGGAATCGCCGCGCTGGCTCATGACCCATGGCCGCGCCGAAGAGGCCCACGAGGTTCTCGACCGCATCGAGGATCATCACCGCGCGCGGGGCCATCAGGTGCCCGACGAGGAACCGGAGCTGTTCCGCCTCAAGTCGCGGCGCTTCACCCCGCTTCACGAGGTCTGGCAGACGCTGTTCCACGCCCATCGCCGCCGCACGCTGGTCGGCCTCGCGCTGATGGCCGCGCAAGCCTTCTTCTACAACGCGATCTTCTTCACCTATGCACTGGTTCTCACCGACTTCTACGGCATCAAGGCGGACCAGGTCGGTTGGTATTTGCTGCCCTTTGCCGCCGGCAATTTCCTCGGGCCGCTGCTGCTCGGGCGGCTGTTCGACACGGTCGGCCGGCGCCCCATGATCGCCCTCACCTACGCCCTGTCCGGGCTTTTGTTAGCGCTGACCGGAGCGTTGTTCGCCGCCGGCGTCCTGTCGGCGACGGCGCAGACCGTCTGCTGGACGGTGATCTTCTTCTTCGCCTCCGCCGCGGCAAGCTCCGCCTATCTCACTGTGAGCGAGACCTTCCCGCTCGAGATTCGCGCGCTCGCCATCGCCTTCTTCTATGCTGTGGGCACCGGCGTCGGCGGTATCGGCGCCCCGTGGCTCTTTGGCGCACTCATCGATACGGGCTCGCGGGTGAGCCTGTTCTGCGGCTATCTGCTCGGCGCAGGGTTAATGCTTGCCGCGGGGCTGATCGCTGCGCGCTATGGTGTCGCCGCCGAGCGCAGATCGCTCGAAGCGGTGGCCACGCCGCTCTCGGCGGAGGATCAGGCATCGCCCAGCCGCTGCCGCACGCGCTCGACGCATGCAGCGTCGAATGGCGGCGGATAGCCAAAGCCTTTACGCTCCGGCACCGCGGTGATGTCGATCTTGGGCATGGCGGTCTTCCCGGCGACCGATACCTGATTACTCGTCGCGGTAGACGCGTTCGCGCCGCTCGTGGCGCTCTTGCGCTTCAACGCTCAACGTGGCGATGGGGCGGGCATCGAGCCGCTTCAGGCTGATCGGCTCGCCGGTCTCCTCGCAATAGCCGTAAGTACCGTCATCGATGCGCTCGAGCGCGGCGTCGATCTTGGCGATCAGCTTGCGCTGGCGGTCGCGCGCTCTCAGTTCGAGCGAGCGTTCCGTCTCGCTCGTCGCCCGGTCGGCGATGTCGGCATACTGCGCGGAGTCGTCTTGCAGGTGCTGCAGTGTCTCCTTGGTGGAGCGCAGGATCTCCTCGCGCCAGTTGAGGAGCTTGCGGCGGAAATAAGCCCGCTGCAGATCGTTCATGAAGGGCTCATCCTCCGATGGCCGATAATCTTCGGGGAGAGTCTTTTCTTTCTTTGCAGTCGCCATGAGAGTCATGTCCAGCCGCCATCCGTTCGTCGTTGGCTCGTCGCCTCTCCCCTCTCCCGGCGCGCTATCACCAGCGCCCCCCGCCGGGCTGGCCCCGTATTTACGGAAGCGAGTCGACAAGTCAAGACAGCATCAGGCTTGACAAATGGACGAAGCGCGCGTTGGCGCCTCATTGCAAATCCGTCATATTTTCGCGGCGGCCGCGGGGAATAAGGAGCCCAAATCTTGTGCAGCGCAACTATGCTCGCGGACTCGCCCCGTATGCCCACGCTTTGCGTCTTATGGCGCGGCGCGCTATGAGCCGCATGGCACGGGGGGAGTAGCACAAAGGAAATCTTGGAGCGTGCCAATCTCTAAATACACGCATGCCGCCGGCGACGCCGTCCGCAACATCGGCGACTTCGCCTCCGGCCTCGTTGCACCGACCGTGCGGCTCGGTGTGACGGGGCTTGCCCGCTCGGGCAAGACGGTGTTCATCACCGCCCTAGTGCACAATCTGATCGCCAGCGGCCGGCTGCCCTTCTTCGACGCAGCAGCAGAGGGACGCTTGCTGCGCGCTTATCTCGAACCGCAGCCCGACGAGATCGTGCCGCGTTTCGAGTACGAGAAACATCTTGCCCATCTCACCGGCGATCCGCCCACCTGGCCGGAGAGCACGCGGCGCATCAGCCAGCTCAGGCTCACGCTCGAATATGAAACGACCAAGTTCTGGAAGCGGCGGCTGCGGCGCGAGCGTCTGCATATCGACATCGTCGACTATCCGGGCGAATGGCTTCTCGATCTGCCGCTGCTCCAGCTCGACTACGCCGCATGGTCGCGTAACGCCATCGAACAGAGCCGCGCGGCCGACCGCAAAACGATCGCCAAGAATTGGCATAAAGCGCTGGCCACGACCGATTCCGCACAGCCTGCCGATGAAGCGCTTGCTGCCACGCTCTCCGATCAGTTCAAAGCCTATTTGGTTGCGGCGCGGTCCGATCAACATGCGTTGTCGACGCTGCCGCCGGGCCGCTTCCTCATGCCCGGCGATCTCGAAGGCTCGCCAGCGCTGACCTTCGTGCCGCTCGATGCCAAAGGCGTGGAGCGCTTTCCGCGGGGATCGCTATGGGCACTGATGGCGCGGCGCTACGAAGCATATAAGAGCTACGTGGTGCGGCCATTCTTTCGCGATCACTTCGCGCGACTCGACCGGCAGATCGTCCTGATCGACGTGCTTGCCGCGTTGAACGGCGGATCTGCGGCGGTCGCGGACCTCGAACGCGCCATGACCGAGATCCTCGAATGCTACCGCACCGGCTCCAATAGCCTGTGGTCGAGCCTGTTCGCACCGCGCATCGACAGCATCGTGCTCGCCGCCACCAAGGCCGATCATCTGCATCACGAGAGCCACGACCGGTTGGAGGCGATCCTTTCGCTTCTGACCGACAAGGCGATGACAAAAGCCCGCTTTGCCGGCGCCAAGATCAAAGTGCTGGCGCTTGCCGCAGTGCGCGCCACGCGCGAAGGCGAAGCCAAGCGGAACGGCGAGACGTTCCCGTGCATCGTCGGCTATCCGCTCGCGGGCGAAACCATCGGCCGGCACACTTTCGACGGCAAGGAGGCTTACGCCATCTTCCCCGGCGATCTTCCCGCTGATCCGAAAAAAGCACTTCACGGCTGGAAAACCGAAGAGGGCGATATGCGCTTCGTGCGCTTCCGCCCACCGGATCCGCAAACCCTGCCTTCAGGAGGCTTCGCGCCGTTCCCGAATATCCGTCTTGACCGCGCCATCCAGGCCCTGATCGGAGACCGCCTCGAATGAACAAGAGCTCGCGCCGGAAACCTGCGGCGTTCCGCGTCGAAGAGGTTGAGGTCTTCGTACCGCCGGAGCCCGCAGCGCCCGCCTTCCCGGCGGAACCGGCGGATGCGCGCGTCCGGGCGCTGCCCAATCTCGAACGGGGCTTGCGCTGGGGAAGCATCTTTCTCGGCGCACTTGGCGGGCTCGTCAGCCTCATCGCCTCGCTGTGGCTCTATGACTGGGTGGTTCAGCTGCTCGCGCGCGACGATTGGATCAGCTGGGCGGCGGTCGGGCTCCTCGGCCTAGTGCTGTTCGCGCTTCTGATGATCATCCTGCGCGAGGCGATGGGCCTTCTTCGTCTTGGCCGTCTCGGCAAGATCCGACACGAAGCCGATAGCGCGGCGCGGCAAAACGACAAGCCGCTCGCGGTCGATGTCACGCGCCGTCTCAAACGCTTCTATGGGGGACGCGAGGATCTCGCTTGGGGCTTGCAGCGCCTCGCCGAGCACGAACACGACATCATGAATGCGGGGGAGCTTCTCCGCCTCGACGAGCGTACGCTCATCGCGCCGCTCGATCCCGTCGCCCGCAGCATCGTGGCGGCGTCCGCCAAGCGCGTGTCGGTGGTTACCGCCGTCAGCCCCAACGCCGTCATTGACATGCTGTTCGTCGGCGCTCAGAACCTGCGCATGCTGCGCAAGCTCGCCACGCTCTATGGGGCGCGGCCCGGCACGCTGTCGCTTATCAAGCTTGCGCGTATGGTGGTGACCCATATCGTGCTGACCGGCGGTATCGCACTCGGCGACGACGTGATCCAGCAGGTGATCGGCCACGGGCTCGCGGCAAAGCTTTCGGCGCGACTCGGCGAAGGGCTGTTCAACGGCGCGCTGACGACGCGCATCGGCATCGCCGCCATCGACGTGTGCCGTCCCCTGCCTTACGTGGAGCAGCAGCGCCCGCGCTTCCGCGAGCTCGTCGCTGAGATTGCCAGCACGCGGTGAGGCTCAGCCGAAAAGCTTGCAGCCGTCGACGGTGACCTTCTCGGACTGGCCGTCGTCAAATCTGAGCGTCAGCGTGATCTCGTCGGCGCAAGCCAAGCCGCCGGCGCTGATGCGGAAACCGCTCGCCTGGTCGCTCGAAGCTTGCTCCTGGGGCATGACCGCGGGCGAGCTGAAGGCATAGGCGACACCGACTAGACGGCGCCTCACCGCGGCAGGCGGCTCGAGCCAAAGCTCGAAATGGTAGAGAGGCCGCTCGCGCTCAGTGCCCTTGATC
>Ga0307436_1001383_pt1 | contig 10799 bp, 7 predicted proteins | sample SalMarWE160440MG_FD_202513 | JGI IMG/M metagenome (GOLD analysis project Ga0307436, IMG submission 202513) | Salt marsh sediment microbial communities from the Plum Island Ecosystem LTER, Massachusetts, United States - WE1604-40 | ecosystem: Environmental > Aquatic > Marine > Intertidal zone >...
TCCGAGCAATACCCGCAAGGCTTAGGGCCCACTGTCGACTCCATCCGCGACGCCTTCGCCAATGATGGCTTTGTCGCCGACAAGACCGAGTTCTCGTGTATGCGGAACGAGCATCTGCGCGACCGGTTGCACGAACTCCGCCGCCAAGGCCGCTCGCAGGTCGTCATCGGCGGGATTGAGGCCCATGTCTGCGTGACGCAGACCGCCATCGATTTGGAGAGCCAGGGTTTCGAGGCCTTCGTCGTCGCCGACGCCGTAGGCTCCCGCTCGAAAGTCAGCCGCAAGCTCGCCCTGACGCGCCTGGCCAAATCCAGCGTCGATGTGGTCGACAGCGAGATGGTCCTGTTCGAATGGATGGAGCGCGCCGGGACCCCGGAGTTCAAGGAGCTTCAGGCGCTCGTCAAATAGCCCGTTCCTGAACGGACCCTGCACCCTCGGTTCAGGTTGGGTTCAGGTACGAAGACGCACAGTCCAAGGCGTCAGATCCCTGTACTGATGTAGCGAACCTTCCTCGGCACCGGGCGCGGAGTTCAGGGGCTCCGCGCCCACCCCGTCCCACAACCGACATTCGCGTTCACACGCCTGCCAATGCTGCCGTTGCGGGCTGATGCGCAATATTTTCGCGCGCCCTTTTCCGTTTCTGAAAGCAAAGGTACGCGCCGGTATTCCAAAACCACCTCGCTTTTGTTCATTTGTCGCAAGGCTTATGGCTCAGCTTGCTTCACCCCGATGGAACCTTTAGCTTTCAGCGGTCTTTCTCACCTTTCACCCATACACATCCCCCGGAGATCTGCCGTGGCATTCGAACTCCCACCCCTTCCATACGGCTACGAAGCGCTTCAGCCTTACATGTCGGCCGAAACGCTCGAATATCACCACGACAAGCACCACAAGGCTTATGTCGACAATCTCAACAAGCTGATCCAGGGCACCGATTACGAGGGCAAGGACCTCGAAACCATCGTCAAGGAAAGCTTCGGCAAGGACGCTGGCGTCTTCAACAACGCCGCCCAGGACTTCAATCACATCCAGTTCTGGCCGTGGATGAAGAAGGACGGCGGCGGCAAGAAGGTGCCGGGCGCCATCCTCGCCCTGATCGACCGCGATCTCGGCGGCTTCGACAAGTTCCGTGCCGATTTCCTCCAGGCCGGTGCGACACAGTTCGGCTCGGGCTGGTGTTGGCTCGCACTCAACAAGGACGGCAAGCTCGAAGTGACCAAGACGCCGAATGGCGAGAACCCACTGGTCCACGGCGGCTGGCCGCTGCTCGGCTGCGACGTCTGGGAGCACTCCTATTACATCGACTACCGCAACGCGCGGCCGAAATACCTCGAGGCGTGGTTCGACCATCTCATCAATTGGGAGCATGTCGAGGAGCTGTACGCGCAGGCGCCAAACAAGTAGCGCCTCGACACGAAACGGTTTGCGGCGGGCGGCCCTTGGGCCGCCCGTTTTACATCAGGCGTCGGTTTCGCTGAGAGCCGCTTCCGCGATCTCGCTCGCTTCGAGCCAGCGCGCTTCCGCCGCCGCCAGATCGCGTTCGACCTCACCGCGCTGCTTCATCAGCGCGCTGGCCTCATTTGCGGGCACCGGCGCCGCAAGCTTGGTATCGATCTCCTCGCGCGCCTGCTCTAGACGCTTCATCTCGGCTTCCGCCTGCGCGATCGCCTTGCGCAAACCTTTGCTGCGCTCGCGCGCTACCGCCGCCGCCCGTCGCTCATCCTTGCGGTTGACCTTCTTCTGGGACTTGCCGTTGCCGCCCTTGCCCGCGCTCAGCACCTGGTCGCGATAGTCGTCGAGACTGCCATCGAATTCCCGCGCCGTGCCATCGGCGATAAGCAGAAGACGGTCCGCGATCAGCCCTAAGAGATGCCGGTCATGGCTGACCACCACCACGGCGCCGCCGAACGCGGCAAGCGCCTGGACCAACGCCTCGCGTGCATCGACATCGAGATGGTTGGTCGGCTCATCGAGAATGAGGATATGCGGCGCATCCCGCGTGATGAGCGCGAGCGACAACCGCGCCCGCTCGCCGCCGGAGAGTTGGCGCACCGCGACCATCGCCTTGTCGCCCGAGAAGCCGAAGCGGCCGAGCTGGGCGCGCACCGCGCCGGGCTTGGCATCGGGCAAGAGGCGCTCCATGTGCTGGAGCGGCGTGTCGTCTGGGACGAGTTCCTCGATCTGGTGCTGCGCGAAATAGCCGACCGTGAGCTTGCTGCTGGCAGCGAGCTTGCCCGCCATGGGCGCGAGCTGTCCGGCCAAGAGCCGCGCCAATGTCGTCTTGCCGTTGCCGTTGCGGCCGACAAGGGCGATGCGGTCATCCGGATCGATGCGCAGGTCGAGCCGCGACAGCACCGGCGTATCCGGCACATAGCCCACAGCCACGTTTTCGAGCACGACGAGCGGCGGCTTAAGCACCTTCGGGCTCGGGAAGTCGAACGCGAGCGAAGCGTCCTCGGCCGCCTCGGCCACCGGCTCCATCTTCTGGAGTGCCTTCAACCGGCTCTGCGCTTGGCGCGCGGTGTGCGCCTTGTAGCGCCAACGATCGACATAAGCTTGCAAGCGCTTGCGCTTCGCCTCCTGGCTCACGCGCGCAGCTTCCGTCTGCGCCAGGCGCTCGCGCCGTTGCCGCTCGAACTGGTCGTAATTCCCCGCATATAGCGTCGTCTTGCCACGCTCCACGTGGAGAATGTGGTCCACTACGGTGTTCAGGAGGTCCCGTTCGTGGCTGACCACGATCAGGCTCGCGCGATAGGACCTGAGGAACGACTCAAGCCACAGCGCCGCTTCCAGATCGAGATGGTTGGACGGCTCGTCGAGCAGCAGAAGATCGGGCTCGGAGAACAGCAGCGCGGCAAGCGCCACGCGCATGCGCCAGCCGCCGGAGAACGTGTCGAGCGGCTGGTGTTGCATCTCCTCCGTAAAACCGAGACCGGCGAGAATACGCGCGGCCCGCGCCGGCGCGCCGTGCGCATCGATCGTGTTCAGCCGCTCATGGATCTCGGCGATGCGATGCGGGTCCGTAGCACGCTCCGCTTCGTCGAGTAGCGCAGCACGCTCCGTGGCCGCGGCAAGCACCGTCTCGAACGGTGTCCCTTTACCGCTCGGCGCTTCTTGCGCCACATAACCAATGTGCAAGCCCGACGGCGCTTCGATTTTGCCGTCGTCAGGCTCATAGAGCCCGGCGATGACCTTCAGTAGTGACGATTTGCCGGCACCGTTGTGGCCGACCAGCCCCACATGCGCCTTCGGCGGCAGGGACGCCGAGGCGTGGTCGAGAATGAGATGGCCGCCCAGGCGCAAAGAGATAGCATCGAGCGTGAACATGGGCGGGGTGATAGCACAGGTAGAGAGGGCTCTGCCTAGCGCTAGCGCTTACGTCCGCCCAGGAGTCCACGTTCCGGAGGAATGGTCTGGAACGGAACGTACTCCTCTTCCTTGCCGGCCGACGCCTTGTCAGTTCGGGGCTTCTTTGAAGTGGCACTGGCACCGTCTCCAGAGTCCAGCACACCGAAGCCGCCAAAGCCCCCGCCACGCCCACCCTTCAATTGGCTCTTGATGACGCTCTCAAGGACACGCGTCGCCATTGGCACGCCGGTGCGAACGATCGTCTTCCCAAGTGTCGTCCAGAAGCTGTCGCTGCGGGAACCGCCGCCAGGCTTCTTCTTCGCCGTCTTCTCATCGTCCTCCTCGGCTTTCGCCTCGACGCGCTCTTCGGTCCGCTTCTGCAAGATCTCGTAAGCCGACTTGCGGTCCACAGCCTCGTCGTACTCGCCCGCCACAGGGCTCACGGCGATGACCTTCTTGCGCTCAGCCGCGGTAATCGGCCCAACACGCGCGTTCGGCGGCTTCACAAAAGTCCGCTCGACGATGGTCGGCTGGCCCTTCACATCCAAGGTTGAGACCAGCGCCTCGCCAATGCCGAGCTCCATGATGGCCTTTTCAGTGTCGAAGGCCGGGTTGGCACGGAAGGTCGTGGCTGCGGCCTTCACTGCTTTCTGCTCGGCCGGCGAGAACGCACGCAATGCATGCTGCACGCGGTTGCCGAGCTGGCGCGATACAGTGTCGGGCACGTCGAGCGGGTTCTGCGTCACGAAATAGACACCGACGCCCTTGGAGCGGATGAGACGCACCACCTGCTCGACCTTCTCCAGCAGCGCCTTCGGCGCATCCCGGAATAGGAGATGCGCCTCATCGAAGAAGAACACGAGCTTCGGCTTGTCGGGATCGCCCACCTCGGGCAACTCCTCGAACAGCTCCGACAACAGAAACAAGAGAAAGGTCGCGTAGAGCTGCGGGCTCTCCATGAGCTTGTCGGCGGCAAGCACGCTGATATAGCCGCGGCCATCGCGGGCCGTGCGCATGAGATCGCCCACCTTCAGCGCGGGCTCGCCGAACAGATGCTCGCCGCCCTGCTGCTCAAGCACCAGCAGCGAGCGCTGAATGGACCCGACCGACGCCTTGGTGATGTTGCCGTATTTCGTCGTCAGTTCGGCGGCGCGCTCGGCCAAGTTCTGAAGCAAGGACTGCAGATCCTTGAGATCGAGCAGCGGCAGCTTCTCCTCGTCGGCAATGCGGAAGGCGATGTTGAGCACACCTTCTTGCGCCTCGCTCAAATCCATCAGCCGCGACAGAAGCAGCGGGCCCAATTCCGACACTGTCGTCCGGATTGGGTGGCCCTTTTCGCCGAATAGGTCCCAGAAGATCACCGGATAGGCCCTGAACTCGACGTCGTAGCCGATCAGCTTGGCGCGCCCCTCGATCCAGCCCTTGGCGACCCCCTCCTCGGCCACGCCGGAAAGGTCGCCCTTCACATCGGCGCAGAACACGGGAACGCCCTGATCGGAGAACGCTTCGGCCAGGCCTTGTAGCGTGACCGTCTTACCCGTTCCGGTGGCACCGGTGATCAGCCCGTGCCGGTTGGCGAGCCGCAAAAGGATGAATTCCGGCTTGTTGCTTTGGCCGATATAGACGCTCTCGGCAGGAAGCTGCTCCGGGTCCAACTTCACGACGGCTTCCGCTGCTGGGGCGCCACCCTTGGCCTTTGCCGTTCGCGTCTTGGCTGCCGCCTTCTTTCTCGCCATTGCCGCCGCTCTCCCTTGCTCTAATGCGGCACTTTAACGGGTGCCCAAGCCGGACGCCAAGGTGGCTCATGGCCGGAGCCTTCGAGAAATCCCACGGGTTCCTTGCCGCGCGGGCTTCTGCTAGGAGAAACCGACAACCACTTAGAGCTTTGACCGACATGGCTGAACTTCCCTTGGCCCGCAACTTCCCCACCGCCGACGAGGCGGCCTGGAAGACGCTGGTTGAAAAGGCGCTGAAGGGCGCACCCTTCACCTCGCTCGAATCGAAGAGCTATGACGGCATCGTCATCGAGCCGCTTTATCGTCCAGCGAAGGAGGCAGACGTTGTGCCCGGCCGTGCGCCGGCTGCGCCTTGGACGGTGATGCAGCGGATCGAGATCGCCGACGGCAAGACGGCCAACCGCCAAATCCTCGACGATTTGAACAATGGCGCGAGCGGTTTCAGTCTCGTGTTCCAGGGCTCGGTGGGCGATTACGGCTATGGTTTGCCGCCGTCGGAGACCCTGCTCAAAGAGGCGCTCGACGGCGTCCATCTCGACGCCGGCATCGACGTCGAACTTCAGCTTGGTCCGCTCTGCAAGGACGCGGCGCTGATGCTCGCGAACCTCGTGCAGCAGCGTGGCGTCGCGCCAAGCGCAGTGAACATTCGCTTCGGCTTCGATCCCATCGGCGTAGTGGCCCGCAACGGCTGGAACATGTTCGCCTGGCCGGAGATGGCGCATGTGTTCGGGAGCCTCGTCACCGAGATGGTTGAGCAAGGTTTCAAGGGTCCCTTTACGGTTGGCGACGGAAGGCCGGTGCATGCGGCCGGCGGCTCGGAGGCGCAAGAGCTTGCCTTCGCCCTGGCCAGCGCACTCTCTTACGTCCGGGCTCTCCACGAAAGCGGCGTGCCGCTCGATGCCGCGCGCCGTCTCGTCTTCTTCCGCCTCGCCGCCGACCAGAACCAGTTCCTGACCACCGCCAAGTTCCGCAGCATCCGCAAGCTGTGGTCGCGCGTGGAGGAAGCATGCGGGCTCGAACCCGAGCCGGTCTTTGTCGCCGCCGAGACCGCCTGGCGCATGATGACCAAGCGTGACGCTTATGGAAACATCGTACGCGGCACCATCGCCGCGCTTGCCGCGGCCGTTGGTGGCGCCAATGCGGTGACGGTCCTGCCGTTCAGCGCAAGCATCGGTCTCCCTGATGCCTTTGCCCGCCGCGTGGCCCGCAACACGCAAATCATCCTTCTCGAGGAGTCGAATCTCTATCGCGTCGCAGATCCGTCGGCGGGCGCCGGCGCCATCGAGGCTCTGACGGACGAGCTTTGCGTTGTCGCCTGGAAACTGTTCCAGGACATCGAGAAAGCCGGCGGTTCGGCAGAGGCAGTTCGCGCCGGCCTCATCCAGCGCGACGTCGCCAAGGTGCGCAGCCTTCGCGAAGCCGCCATTGCCCACCGCAAGGATACCCTCATCGGCACCACCAATTTTCCCGACCTCGCCGAGGAGCCGGTCGCCGTGCTCGACGCGGCACCACCCGTGCCGTATGACGAGCCAAGCGAGCCGACCGCGGAGCCGTTGCCCCGTATTCGCCTCGCCGAGCCGTTCGAGGCCTTGCGCGACAAGAGCGACGCGTGCCTCGCCGAGCACGGCAAGCGGCCGAAGATCTTCCTCGCCTGCCTCGGCCGGCCCGCTGACTTCAATGCGCGCGCAAGCTTCGCCAAGAGCCTGTTTGAGGCGGGCGGCATCAAGGCCATCGCGGCCGAGACGGCACAGTCGCGCGACGACATGCTCGAAGCGTTCAAGGCGTCGGGCGCGAAGCTCGCGTGCCTCTGCTCCTCCGACAAGGTCTATGGATCCGAAGGCACAGCAGCCGCTCAGGCCCTTGCTGCGGCCGGCGCCACGCACATCTATCTCGCCGGGAAGCCAGGCGATCTCGAGACAGAACTGAAATCCGCCGGCGTCACGGACTTCGTGTCTGCCGGCGCCGACGCCCTTGCCGTTTTGCGCGGAGCGTATGCAAATTTGGGGCTCTAGGCGCGAACACAGCGCCGATTGTAAGGACAGGAAGAGTGGCTGGGATTCCCAATTTTGCTGAGATCGAGTTTAAGGCGCCGCGCGAGCCGTCGCTTGGCTCCGGTGCGTCCGCCTGGGAGACGCCGGAAGGCATCGCGGTGAAGCCGGTCTACGGACCTGACGATTTGAAATGTCTCGACTTCCTCGATGGCATGCCCGGCGTGCCGCCTTATCTGCGCGGCCCCTACCCGACCATGTATGTGCAGCGGCCGTGGACGGTCCGCCAATATTCCGGCTTCTCCACAGCCGAAGATTCCAACGCCTTCTATCGCCGCAACCTCGCTGCCGGCCAGCAAGGCGTCTCCATCGCCTTCGATCTCGCCACCCACCGCGGTTACGATTCCGATCATCCGCGTGTGACCGGCGACGTCGGCATGGCGGGCGTCGCCATCGATTCCATCTACGACATGCGCACTCTGTTCGACGGCATTCCCCTCGATCAGGTCTCCGTGTCCATGACCATGAACGGCGCGGTGCTGCCCGTGCTCGCGCTCTTCATCGTCGCCGGCGAAGAGCAAGGCGTGCCGCATGAGCATCTCTCCGGCACGATCCAGAACGACATCCTCAAAGAGTTCATGGTGCGGAACACGTATATCTATCCGCCCGAACCTTCGATGCGCATCGTCTCCGACATCATCGGCTACACGTCGAAGCACATGCCGCGCTTCAACTCGATCTCAATCTCCGGCTATCATATGCAGGAAGCCGGTGCGACGGCAGACCTCGAGCTCGCCTACACGCTGGCCGACGGCATCGAATACGTGCGCGCCGGCATTGCCGCCGGCCTCGACGTCGATGCGTTCGCACCGCGGCTCTCCTTCTTCTGGGCCATCGGCATGAACTTCTTCATGGAGATTGCCAAGATGCGCGCCGCGCGTGTGCTGTGGGCCAAGCTCTTGATGGACGAGTTCCAGCCGAAGGATCCGAAATCGCTGGCGCTGCGCACGCACTGCCAGACCAGCGGCTGGAGTCTCGCCGCGCAGGACGTGTTCAACAACGTGATCCGCACCTGCGTCGAGGCCATGGCGGCAACGCAAGGGCATACCCAGTCGCTGCACACCAACGCGCTCGACGAGGCGCTCGCCTTGCCGACCGATTTCTCCGCCCGCATCGCCCGCAACACCCAGCTCATGCTGCAACAGGAGAGCGGCACGACCCGCATCATCGACCCATGGGGCGGCAGTTACTATGTGGAGCGCCTCACTTACGACCTCGCCTCCCGTGCCATGAATCATATCGAGGAGGTCGAGAAGTTCGGCGGCATGGCCAAAGCCATCGAGGCCGGCATCCCAAAGCGCATGATCGAGCAGGCGGCGACCGCCACCCAAGGCCGCATCGACTCCGGCCGCCAGACAATTGTCGGCGTGAACAAGTACCGCACCGACACCGACGCCGACATCAAGATCCTCAAAGTCGACAACCGGGCCGTCCGCCGCCAGCAGCTCGACAAGCTGGAGCGGCTGAGGGCGGAGCGCAACGAAGACGCCGTGAAACGCGCTCTTGACGCGCTCACCGAAAGCGCTGAGACAGGCAAAGGAAATCTGCTCGAGGGCGCCGTCGCGGCCGCCCGCGCCAAGGCGACCGTCGGCGAGATTTCCTATGCCCTGGAAAAGGTCTATGGACGCCACCGGGCAAACGTTTCGGCAATCACCGGGGTCTACAAAGCGGAGATGGGCCGTAAGGACGGAAATATGAACCGGGTCGCCGAGCTGATCGAGGCCTTCGAGACCGAACATGGGCGCAGGCCCCGCATCCTGGTCGCCAAGATGGGCCAGGACGGCCACGACCGCGGTCAGAAGGTCATCGCCTCCGCCTTTGCCGATCTCGGCTTCGATGTCGACATTGGCCCGTTGTTCCAGACACCGGAAGAAGCCGCCCGCCAGGCGGTCGAGAACGACGTGCATATTCTCGGCGTGTCGTCGCTCGCGGCCGGTCATCTGACGCTGGTCCCGGCGCTCCGCGAAGCGCTGGAAGCCCAAGGCCGCGGCGACATCATGATTGTCGTCGGCGGCGTCATCCCACCTCAGGATTATCCCGAACTCTACGAGGCTGGCGCCAAGGCCATCTTCGGCCCGGGCACGCCAATCGCCGATGCGGCCATCGACATTCTCGGCAAGCTCGGAGTCGGCGGCACTAAGGAAGCCGCAGAGTAGCCCGTACTTTCGCGTCGCGTGAGCCAGATCGCGAGCGACCGCTGACACTTTTGCGTCGCATCGCCGCAGACTTTTTACAGAGCATCACCGGATGGATAATTCCGGCGTTACATCAAGGCATTAGCTGCACTCCTACCTTGGAATTGTTCCACTCTTAAGCGCGCCTGCAGTTAGGGCTTGCGAGCACGGATGCTGCGTGGCCATGCTGCTTTTGCTGGGCAGAGCACAATTCAAGACTGACTAAGAGAGGCACGATGCGCACGCTAATCGGGCTGTTTGCCCTGCTCACTGTTTTCGCCCCGGCCGCCAACGCCGGCGAGGAAATCGCCATCACCATCAAGGATCACAAGTTCAGCCCTGACGAGATTCATGTCCCGGCCAAGCAGGCTGTAACGCTGAAGATCACCAATGCGGACGCGACGCCGGAAGAATTCGAGAGCCATGACTTCGACGTCGAGAAGGTCATCATCGGCGGTCAAAGCGCCGTGATCCGGCTTCAGCCGCTCGATGCCGGACCCTACCGCTTTTACGGCGAATACCACGAAGACACCGCCCAGGGCGTTATCGTCGCCGAGTAACACGCTGTGCTTGGGGCCCTGATCATCGTCTTTCGTGAGGTCGTCGAGGCCGGTCTGGTGGTCGGCATCGTGCTCGCCGCGACGCGTGGTATCGCGGGGCGAGGCTGGTGGGTTTCGCTCGGCATTCTCTGCGGGGTCCTCGGCGCCGGCGTTGTCGCCGCCTTCGCCGGCGCGATCTCCAATGCCTTTGCAGGGTCTGGCCAAGAGCTTCTCAACGCTGCGGTGCTCATCATCGCTGTGGTGAGTCTCACCGGGCACAATGTCTGGATGGCCGAGCATGGCCGCGAGCTTGCCACCAATATGCGAAAAGTCGGCACCGAGGTGAGCGAAGGCCAAAAGCCCCTCGCCGTCCTTGCCATCGTCGTGTTCGTCGCCGTCATGCGCGAAGGATCCGAGGTGGTCCTCTTCCTCTACGGCATCGTAGTGGCCGGAACCGACACGGCATCCCTGCTCACGGGCGGGCTCTTCGGTCTAGCCGCCGGCGCCGCCTTGAGCGCCCTCAGCTATTACGGACTCCTCGCCCTGCCGATGCGCTACATCTTTTCCGTCACGGGCGCTCTTCTCACGCTGCTCGCCGCCGGCATGGCGGCACAGGCCGTCCACTTTCTGCAAATGGCGGGGGTCATCAACGTCTTTCAGAACAAGCTCTGGGACACGTCGTGGCTCCTTTCGGATTCCAGCATCCTTGGGCGCATGTTGCATGTGCTGGTCGGCTACGACGACAGACCGACAGAGCTCCAGGTCATCGCTTACGCCGCGACACTGGCCATCATCCTCGTCCTGATCCGCATGGCCCGCAGCGAGCGGCAGCCGCGAACAGCGAGCTAAGGCGAACTCCAGGTCATATCCGGCTTGCGCTTTGGCCGGTTTGCCCCTACCCCCGCATGCCATGAGCGGCAGCAAGAACACCCCGAATCTCGAGGATTTGGCCAA
>Ga0307436_1001384_pt1 | contig 10797 bp, 10 predicted proteins | sample SalMarWE160440MG_FD_202513 | JGI IMG/M metagenome (GOLD analysis project Ga0307436, IMG submission 202513) | Salt marsh sediment microbial communities from the Plum Island Ecosystem LTER, Massachusetts, United States - WE1604-40 | ecosystem: Environmental > Aquatic > Marine > Intertidal zone >...
AAAAAAGCATTGACGCGAAAATAACCGGAGGCGTCCTGGCGATCGAAATCGGCAAGGTCCAGGCGATAGTGGAGAAGCGGCCACAGGGCGCGGTTGGCGAAGCCGCTGTAGTATTCCTCGAGATCACGTTTGGTGAGATCGACAAGCGCGAACTCGACGTTGCCTTCGCGGCGCGACTTGACCGTCTCGCATTCCGACTCGCTCTTGGCGGTGTCGCCCGACCAGCCGAACCACAGCCCGCCGCGTTCTTCCAGGGCGGCACTCAACGCGACCGCCAGCCCGCCCGCCCGTGCTCCCTTATCGGCCGGCGGCGGCACGCGGTTGGATACAATGACAAGTCGGCTCACGGGCTATTCCCTGTTCAGCGGTTCCCGGGCGGCCATGTCGCTTCAGGACGAAACCCTGAAGACTCTACTACCGGATGTAGGCGCAGCCGCCATGTATCCGCAAAATGTGGAGGCTTTGGGTTCCCCTCAACCTAGGCGCTGCCCTGCAACGAATCAACCAGGCGCTGTGGACGGGCCGAGTTTGGCCGTTTTGCGAGGGCGCGGCCGGTGTCGGCGCCGGTACTATTCTCCCATCTTCAGGGCGGCGATGAAGGCCTCCTGCGGGATGTCGACCTTGCCGAACTGGCGCATCTTCTTCTTGCCGGCCTTCTGCTTTTCGAGCAGCTTGCGCTTGCGGGTCACGTCGCCGCCGTAGCACTTGGCAAGAACGTCCTTCCTGAGCGCGCGCACGGTCTCGCGAGCGATGATGCGACCGCCGATCGCCGCCTGGATGGGAATCTGGAAAAGGTGCGGCGGGATCAGCTCCTTGAGTTTCTCGCACATGGCGCGACCGCGCCGCTCGGCGGCCGAGCGGTGCACCAATATTGACAACGCGTCGACCGGCTCGCCGTTGACCAGAATCTGCATCTTGACGAGGTCGCCGGAGCGGTAGTCGGTGAGGTGATAGTCGAACGAAGCGTAGCCCCTGGAGACCGACTTCAGCCGGTCGTAGAAGTCGAAGACGACCTCGTTGAGCGGCAGGTCGTATTGAACGAGGGCGCGGTTGCCGGCGTAGGACAGATCGACCTGGACGCCGCGACGCTCCTGACAGAGCTTGAGGATCTGACCGAGGTAGTCGTCGGGAGTAAGGATGGTGGCGCGCAGCCAGGGCTCGCAGATATCGGCGATCCGGACCGGATCAGGCATGTCGGCGGGGTTGTGCAGGTCGACCACGTCGCCGTTGGTCAGGGTCACCTTGTAGACGACCGACGGCGCCGTCGCGATGAGATCGAGGTCGAATTCGCGGGCGAGCCGCTCCTGGACGATCTCGAGATGGAGAAGGCCGAGGAATCCGCAACGAAACCCGAAGCCGAGGGCGGCGGAGGTCTCCGGCTCGGAGGTGAAGGCGGCATCGTTGAGGCGCAGCTTGCCGATTGCCGCCCGCAGGTTCTCGAAGTCGGCGGCGTCGGCCGGGAAGATGCCGCAAAACACCACCGGCTGGACCGGACGAAAGCCGGGCAAAGGCTCGGCCGCCGGACGATGATCGTCGGTGATGGTATCGCCGACGCGGGTGTCGGCGACCTGCTTGATCGAGCCGGTGAGAAAACCGAGCTCACCGGGACCGAGCTCGGGCCAGTCGATCAGCTTGGGGGTGAAGACACCGACCTTGTCGACGTCGTGAACGGCGCCGGTGCCCATCAGACGGATGCGCGTGCCCTTCTTCAGCGTGCCGTCGATGATCCGCAGCAGAACCACGACGCCCAGGTAAGCGTCATACCAGGAGTCGACCAGCAGCGCCTTGAGGGGCGCCTCGCGATCACCCCGCGGTGGCGGCAGCCGGGTGACGATCGCCTCGAGGACGTCGGACACCCCCTCGCCGGTCTTGGCCGAGATCATGAGTGCGGCGGAGGCGTCGATGCCGATGACGTCCTCGATCTGGCGGCGGACCTTGTCGGGTTCGGCGGCAGGCAGGTCGATCTTGTTGAGGACCGGAACGATCTCGTGGTTGTTGTCGATGGCCTGGTAGGCGTTCGCCAGCGTCTGGGCTTCGACGCCCTGACTGGCATCGATGACCAGCAGCGACCCCTCGCACGCGGCAAGCGACCGGTTGACCTCATAGGCGAAGTCGACGTGGCCGGGCGTGTCGATCATGTTGAGGACGTAGTCGTTGCCGTCGGCGGCGCGGTAGTTCAGCCGCACGGTCTGCGCCTTGATGGTGATGCCGCGCTCGCGCTCGATGTCCATCGAATCGAGCACCTGCGCCTTCATCTCGCGCTCCGGCAGGCCGCCGGTCATTTGGATGAGGCGGTCGGCAAGCGTTGATTTGCCGTGATCAATGTGGGCGATGACGGCGAAGTTGCGGATGTGTCGTTGCGGGATGGTCGTCATGGGGCGCTGCTATTAGCAGACCGGCCGTTGAGCGAGAAGCCGGCTGGCAGAGTGCGGCGGCGAGCGGGTGTCAGCCACCGATGGTGGCGGCGCGCATGCGCAGCGCCTCGGCGTCCCCGTGGACGGCAAAGGCGGTGGCGCCGGCGCGGAATGCCACAAATGAATCGTAGGCCTCGCCGGCCACCGGGCTGGTCGCGGCGATCTCCTTCAACATAGCCTCAGCCTCGACGCCGGCGGCGTGGACCAGCGCGTCGGGCAGCGAGCGCACGTTGACGCCGGCTTCGATGATCATCTTGAGGAAGGCGATGTTGTTGTAGGTGAAGTCGGCATAGGTCTCCGCCGCCGCCGCCTTTGCCGCCGTGCCAACCACAGCCTGAAGGTCGTCGGGCAGCGCTTGATAGGCGGCTCGGTTGACGATCAATTCTATCGTGCGGCCGAGACCGGCAAAGCCGGGAATGTAGTAATTCTTGGCGGCCCGCTGCAGGGCGAGCGCGTGGTCGCTCCACGGCCCCAACCACTGGGCGGCGGCGATCTTGCCGTCGCTGAAGGCCGCCACGATGTCGTCACCGGCAAGGCTGACGACCTTGACGCCGAGGCGGCGCCAGACCTCGCCGCTGAGGCCGTCGGCCCGCATGACCAGACCCTTGACGCTGTCGGGGCCGGCGATCGGATCGCGGAACCAACCGGCTGCCAGAATGCCGAAGGAGCCGGCGAGGAAGGGAAGAATGCCGAAGGGCTGGTAGGCGCGCTCCCACAGTCCCTGGCCGCCGCCGAAGCGCAGCCAGCCGGTGTGCTCGTGGCCGAGCAGGCCGAACGGCACGCCGCTGAAGAAGTCGAAAGCGGGATCGCGGTCGCGCCACGCGGCCGACGAGCCGTGGCCGACTTCGACCGTACCGGCCGAGACCGCATCGAAGAGATCGTCGGGCACGACCAGCTCGCCGGCGGCAAACGGCTGGATGATCAGTCGGCCGCCGGAAAGTGCCCCGATCGAATCGGCGAGCCGGCGGGCGGCGGCGTCGACACCTGGCGCGCCTTTCTGCCAGGCGGTCGCCATCTTCCAGGTGATCGGCGTCGTGGCAGCGATGACGGCCGGAGCGGAAATTCCGCCGGCGACTCCGGCGGCAAGAGCCAGCACGCGCCGGCGATGGGGGCGTCGGTACCTCTCCGTCATTCCTGGCGCCACCTGACTCAACGCGCCCCGCGACGCCACATTAGCAGCGCCACCGCCCATCGCAACCGCGGCGGCGATGCGTCCGTTCGACGCCGTTACTCGGCCGCCTGGGAATTGGGTTCCTGGCCCGCCTCGATGAGCTTGAGTTCTTCCAGGCGGGGCATCGCCAGCACATGGTAACCAGAATCGACGTGGTGGATCTCGCCGGTGACGGCGGAGGCAAGGTCGGAGAGAAGGTAAAGCGCGGTGTTGCCGATCTCCTCGATGGTGACGGTGCGCCGCAGCGGCGAGTTGCGCTTCTGGTAGGCGAACATCAGGCGCGCGTCGGCGACGCCCGACCCGGCCAGCGTGCGCACCGGGCCGGCCGAGATCGCATTGACCCGGATGTTGCTGGCGCCAAAATCCACCGCGAGATAGCGCACCGACGCCTCAAGCGCGGCCTTGGCGACGCCCATGACATTGTAGTTGGGCATCACCCGCATCGAGCCGCCGTAGGTCAGAGTCAGCATGGCGCCGCCGTGGGCCATCAGCGGAGCTGCGCGCCGCGCGACCTCGGTGAAGGAGAAGCACGAGATCAGCAGCGTGCGCACGAAATTGTCGCGCGTGGTGTCGGCGTAGCGGCCCTTGAGCTGGGCCTTCTCGGAAAAGGCGACAGCGTGGACGATGAAATCGATCGTGCTCCAGCGGCGGGCAAGCGCGGCAAACATCGAATCCAGCGAGGCCGGGTCGTTGGCGTCGGGAGGCAAGCCGACATCGCAAGCCAGTACCAGGTCAGAGCCGAGCGACCTCGCCAGCGGCGCGACCCGTTTGCCGAGAGCCGGCGTTTGATAGGTGAAGGCCAATTCGGCGCCTGCCGCGGCAAGCCGCCTGGCAATCCCCCACGCGATCGAATGGTCGTTGGCGACCCCCATGATCAGGCCGCGCTTGCCACCCATTACGCCAGTCGCCATCGCCTTCTCCGCGCCCGCGGTTCAACCGTTGTATCGCTGCAGGACCAACGATGCATTGGCGCCGCCGAAGCCGAAGGAGTTGGAAAGGGCGGTGTTGACCTCGATGCCGTCCATGCGCTCGCGGACGATCGGCATGTCGGCGAATTCGGGGTCGATTTCCTTGATGTTGGCCGATTGGCAGATGAAGCCGTTGTTCATCATCAGCAGCGAATAGATGACCTCCTGGACGCCGGCGGCGCCGAGGGAATGACCGGTCAGCGATTTGGTCGCCGAAATCGGCGGCGAATTTTCCGCTCCGCCGAAGACGTTGCGGATGGCCTTGATCTCGGGGCCGTCGCCCGCCGGCGTCGAGGTGGCGTGCGGATTGATGTAGCCGATCTTGTCGTGAACATTGGCCAGAGCCATACGCATGCAGCGCTCGGCACCCTCGCCGGACGGCTGCACCATGTCGAAACCATCGGAGGTGGCGCCGTAGCCGACGACCTCACCGTAGATGCGGGCGCCGCGTGCCTTGGCATGGGACAGCTCCTCAAGGACGACGACGCCGGCGCCGCCGGCGATGACGAAGCCATCGCGGTCCTTGTCGTAGGCGCGCGAGGCCTCCGCCGGCGTGTCGTTGAAGTTGCTCGACAGGGCGCCCATGGCATCGAAAAGCACCGACAAGGTCCAGTCGAGCTCCTCGCAGCCGCCGGCGAACATCACGTCCTGCTTGCCGAACTGGATGAGCTCGGCGGCGTTGCCGATGCAGTGGCTGGACGTCGAGCAGGCCGACGAGATCGAGTAGCTGACCCCCTTGATCTTGAACCAGGTGGAAAGGGTCGCCGAGGCGGTCGACGACATCGCCTTCGGAACGGCAAACGGCCCCACTCGCTTGGGCCCCTTGGCGCGGGTGGCATCCGCGGCTTCGACGATGGCGCGCGTCGAGGGCCCGCCCGAACCCATGATCAGGCCGGTACGCTCATGGGATATTTCCGCAGGCGTCAGGCTCGAATCCTGAATGGCCTGGTCCATGGCGACGTGATTCCAGGCGGTGCCGCCGCCGTGGAAGCGCAGAGCGCGACGATCGATCATCGTCGAGGGATCGAGCTGCGGCGCGCCGTGGACGTGGCAGCGAAAGCCCAGCCTGGCATAGTCCTCACTGGCCGAGATGCCGGATTTGGCTTCGCGCAGGCTGGCAACCACCTCCTGGGTCGAATTGCCGATCGAGGAGACGATGCCCATGCCGGTTACGACGACCCGTTTCATCTCGGCCTTCCTCGTTGTGTCGGTGTCCCGCGTTCGCCTGCGCGCACCGCGCATGTCCCTTTTTGGCGCGGCCGCGTCTCTGCCGAACAGGCAATCAACCGATCGCCGGTTGCGCCTCGCCCTGGAACAGCCCGACCTTCAGGTCCTTGGCCCGGTAGATCGTCGCCCCGTCCGCCTTCAGCCAACCATCGGCAATGCCCAGAACAAGCTTGGAGCGCAATACCCGCTTGAGGTCGATGCCGTACTCGACCAGCTTGACCGTGGGAAGGACCATGCCGGAGAGCTTGAGCTCGCCGATCGACAGAGCCCGCCCGCGCCCGGGCGCACCCAGCCAGCCGAGGAAAAACCCGAGCAGCTGCCACAGCGCATCGAGTCCGAGACAGCCGGGCATGACCGGATCACCCTTGAAGTGGCAAGAAAAGAACCAGAGGTCGGGTTTGACGTCGAGCTCGGCACGGACGTGGCCGCGTCCGTGTTCGCCACCTTCCTCGCCAATCGAGGTGATGCGGTCGAACATCAACATCGGCGGCAAGGGCAACTGGGCGTTGCCGTCGCCGAAGAGCTGTCCGCGCGCGCAGGCGATCAATGCCTCATAGCCAAAGCTCACCGCGCGATCTTCTTTGGTGTCAGGCATCGCCCAAGTCATCGATCCACACCGAGGTCAGGCGTCGGCGGCCGCAAGCCGCCACGCATCCGGGAAACTCTTAACATAGCATCCCCCCTCTCGCCACAGAGCCTGGCCCCGGCGGTCATGCCGTCCCGCCTCGACGCCACATAATGTCGCCGGCCTTCCTAGTCCAGACATCGGCGCGGCGAGCCGGGGCGGTCACCGTTCATTGCGCCAATGGTGGCCGTGCCCTATATCTTGCCCGAAATATCTGGCTTGGGCGACAACGGATCGGAAGCAATCGTGATGTCGGTCGGCAACGAGGGCCCCACCGGCGAGAAGAGCCGGACCGAGACGAGAACCATGTTGCGGCGCGTCGGCCTGCGTCCGACGCGCCAACGGCTCGCGCTCGCCGAGATTCTGTTCGCCCGCGGCAACCGGCACGTCTCGGCGGAAGGCGTCCACGAGGAGACGCTGGCCCGGCGGGTGCCGGTGTCTCTGGCGACGATCTACAACACGCTCCATCAATTCACCGCCGCCGGTTTGCTGCGCGAGGTGGCTGTCGATGGGTCGAAGACCTATTTCGACACCAATACCGCCAACCATCACCACTTCTTCCTGGAAGATCAGAACACGGTGGTCGACATCCCCGACGACCAGATGGGCGTCGGCAATGTGCCCGAACCACCGCCCGGCTATGAGATCAGCAGAGTCGACGTCGTCGTTCGCCTGCGCCGGATCAGTGCGCCCTAGCGCCTGTGCCGATAGATTTGGTGGACGCTCGCCCGTTGTGTAGGCCCGCGACGGGTCGACGGGGGCTCATCGGCTCCCCCTCCTAAGGCAGGCGACACCCTCTCAGGCTGGCACCATCGCGCCTGCTGCATTTTTGCAACAATCACGATCAATGAATCGCCGCGGACGGGTCGGACGTTGACAACTTGGCACAGTTGCGATCCGATTCGCTTGCGGCGGACCGTGTGGTAGGTCCGGCATGTACCTTTTGGTTGCGTTTGTCGCGTTATATTGTGTCTTGATTGCCTCGTCGCGCGCTGCGGCCGCTTGGGCTGCGCGCGCCGCGTCTGTTGTTTTGCCGCTCTCGACTCGCGCTTGTTCAGAGTCTTTTTCGCCGATCGTTACCCGCCAAAGATCCGCAATTGCCGGTGATCCCCTGGGGCATGCCTGGGCTCGCCGCTGCGGCCGTGTTGGCTGTGGGTTGGGGTTCTGACGATCGGATTGCAGCCTCGTTCTTTCGAGACTGCGCAGCCGAGGGCAACTGCCTCTCCTTCGCACCAGGCGGCGAAGGGCATCAGCCGAGGCGCACGACCTCGGCGGCGCGGATGAGCCGTCTGATTTCCTCGCCTTCACCCTGCCGAGTGTCCGTGTCCCAGTCGGCCAGCACACCGTAAACGGCGTGAGTGGCGGAGAGACCGTTGGCGGCGATGAACCGGCGGGCTTCCTCGGCGTCGCGCCATACCCAGCCGCCGGGATAGGCCTGCCCGCGGCGATCGGTGCCGGCACCCTGCTTGATCACCGGGGCGGGACCGGCAAGCGCCCGCTCATACTTCATGCGGTTGCCAATGCAGTAGATCATCGGACCTCCGGACGCTCGCCTGCACAACCCGCTGGCGCGGCCGGCTCAGGTCCCTAATTGACGTCTTCGTCGGGGTAAACCCCCCAGAGCTGTTCCTCCTCGATCCAACCGTCAAAGTCGTCGCCGTGCAACCGGCACCAGCCGCCGCGGCAGCGCTCGATGGAGGCCATGACGCCCGGCTCCAGATAGGCAACGATCCGGCCGTCGGCTGTGGCACTGGCGCGCAGCGGGCGCGGCGTCCCGTCCGCCCACGGTGCCACCACGGCGGTGCGCTTGCTCGACAAAAGGCTGTGAAAGATCCAGCCCACCGAGCCGTCGGCGTCGCGGACGCGGCGCCAGGTGTCGAACTCTTGGATTACCTCGATCGGCAGACCGACGCGGGTGAACACCCAGGCGACCTTGTAGTCCTCGCCCGGCCCGTTGCGCACATTGACCCGACCGACCTTGAGGCTGACGAAGCGCGGCAACGGCAAGCCGCTTTTGCCGATCACCACTCCGGTCGCGGAAGGATCGACACTGGCGGCACCGGCGGTTGCGGGCAGCGAGAGCGCCCAGAGCAAGGCGCACAAACCGAAACCGAAACAAGCCGCTTTATGGACTGCCCGTCCGTGCGCCGAGAAGCGGTCGCGCATCGTCCGCCCCCTATCGTAGTGAAACAAGAATGAAGCGACTATGCCGGCGGCGGGTTAAGGAGCCTTCAACGTCCCTACTCGGCCGCGGCGCGGCCGTTCAACGGATTGGTCGGGTCCCAACCGTAGGCAACGGTCTCGAAGCGGGAGTCGCGGGCGTCGTAGAGGAGAAGCCGGCCGACCAGCCCGGTGCCGATGCCGACGATTTCCTTGATGATCTCCAGCGCCTGCAGCGAACCGACCACACCGACCAGCGCGCCGAGAATGCCGGCCTCGGCACAGCTCGGCAGCAGGCCATCCGGCGGCGGCTCGGCGAACAGACAGCGGTAGGTCGGATTGGGATTGCCGTCGCGCCCCCGCTCATAGGGCCTGAGCGTCGTCAGCGATCCGTCGAACTGGCCGACCGCGGCGGTGACCAGCGGTCGCCGCTCGAAGAAGCAGGTGTCGGAAACGACGTAGCGGGTGGGGAAGTTGTCGGAGCAATCGGCCACGATGTCGTAGGCGCCGATCAGCGCGTGGGCGTTGTCGGCGACAAGGCGGAGCGGGTGCGCCTCGACCGTCACGTGCGGATTGTGCCCGGTCACCCAATCGCGCGCGCTGTCCACCTTCGGTCGTCCGACGGCGGCGGTGGCATGGATCACCTGGCGTTGCAGGTTGGACAGCGCCACCGCCTCGTCGTCGACAATGCCGAGAGTGCCCACTCCGGCGGCGGCAAGATACTGGATCACCGGCGCACCGAGGCCGCCCGCGCCGACCACCAGCACCCGTGCCCGTTTCAGCTTCTGCTGACCGGGGCCGCCGACGTCGGCGAGCACGATGTGGCGCGCGTAGCGCTCGATTTCGTCGTCATCGAACATTGCGGGCGAAATTCTAGTGCGCGGCGGCGCGACTGGCGAGGGTCGCCGCCCGCCGCATTGCCAAGGGCCGATCATCGTCCCGGTACAACGGCCATCGGCCGGGGGACCATGCCGCCTAGTCGAGGTCCTCGAATAGCGCCGTCGACAGATAGCGCTCGGCAAACGAGGGCACGATCAGGACAATGTTCTTGCCCTCCATTCCCGGGCGCTTGCCAATCGCGACGGCGGCGGCAATGGCGGCACCCGAGGAGATGCCGACCGGGATGCCTTCCACCCGGGCGCAGATGCGCGCAAAGCCGAAGGCTTCCTCGTCGCTGACGGTGACGACTTCATCATAGACGCCGGTGTCGAGGATCGGCGGAACGAAGCCGGCACCGATCCCCTGGATCTTGTGCGGGCCGGGTTTGCCGCCCGACAGAATCGGGCTGGCGGCCGGCTCGACGGCGACGATGCGCACATCCGGCTTGCGCGCCTTCAACACCTGGCCGACGCCCGTGATGGTGCCGCCGGTGCCGATGCCGGCGACAAACACGTCGACGGCGCCGTTGGTATCGTTCCAGATTTCCTCGGCGGTGGTGCGCCGGTGGATTTCCGGGTTGGCCGGGTTCTGGAACTGCTGGGGAATGACGGCGTCGGGCATCTCCTTGGCGAGTTCCTCGGCCCGCTGGATGGCGCCGCGCATGCCCTTGGCGCCCTCGGTCAGCACCAGCTCGGCGCCGAGCAGCTTCAGCATCTTCCTGCGCTCGATCGACATGGTTTCCGGCATCACCAGGATCAGCCGGTAGCCGCGGGCGGCGGCGACGAAGGCAAGAGCGATTCCGGTGTTGCCGGAGGTGGGCTCGATCAACGTGGTGCCGGCAGCGATGCGGCCCGCGGCCTCCAGCGCGTCAACCATCGACACGCCGATGCGGTCCTTGACGCTGGCGATCGGGTTGAAGAATTCAAGCTTGGCGAGAAGGTTGGCCGGCACGTCCTTCATGGCCGCAATGCGGTCGAGCCGCACCAGCGGCGTGTCGCCGACCGTGTCGGTGATTGAATCGTAGATGCGTCCGCGCCCCGGCCGGGCGGCTTTGGCTTCCTTTGCCTGGTCCGATGTCTTGTTCATTGCCTTGGCCATGATGATCGCGCCTCCGAGGGCATACTACTCCGAAAGCCCGGTCGAACCGAAGCCGCCGTCGCCGCGCTCGGTCTGATCGAGCGAGGCCACCTCCGCCACGCGCGCCGTCACCACGGGGGCGACCACCAGTTGGGCGATGCGCATGCCGCGGGTTACGGTGAACGGCCGTTCGCCGAGATTGACGAGCGCGACTCTCACCTCGCCGCGATAGTCGGCGTCGATGGTGCCGGGGGCGTTGAGAACGGTGACGCCGTG